>Ga0134128_10005385_pt1 | contig 15509 bp, 14 predicted proteins | sample KB31754_FD_96462 | JGI IMG/M metagenome (GOLD analysis project Ga0134128, IMG submission 96462) | Terrestrial soil microbial communities with excess Nitrogen fertilizer from Kellogg Biological Station, Michigan, USA - KB3-175-4 | ecosystem: Environmental > Terrestrial > Soil > Unclassified ...
ACCGGCGAAGGCGCGGGCTTTTTCAGCTCACCGGGGGGCGCCCGCGAGGTTCTATCATTGGATCGAATGGCGTGTGAGCGGTAGATACGATGTCTGCGCAAGCTCATCGACTAGACGAATCAGGCCTACCACGAAGTTCAAGGAAGCTCCCGGCCCATCGGGCCGGGAGCACAGGCAAAAGTGGAGGCGGGGGGACAGCACATCCGTGGCTTTCGCCACGGGCCGGACTATGCCTTCATCCACCGACGCCAAAATGCGCCTCGGCGGATGCGGAGCGTGTTATCGGGCTCGAGCCCCGATCCTAGTGCCCGCCCCGGAGCGGGAAGCTCCTCGGCGAGTCTATGAGTCTCTACAGGGCAGGCCTGGAGTTCGCCTCCTTCCTACCCCTCGGCGTCGCCATGCCGCCGTCTTTCAACGGCGCCGTCAGGTTTCGCCGATGTGAGCTCCGTTATCAACCGGCCCTCGCGAGCCGGCGCGACCCTCGATCGAACCCCCGTCCGCAAGCGCTAGACTTCAAGACCTACGTACGTAGCCTGCTCTTTGATTCTCGCGCGGCGCTACCCGAGAGGCAGGGAAGACGCAACGCCAGCAGACGGTGACTCTTAGCGGGACGGCCCGTCGCACACCGGCCCGCGATCCTATGAACGCGTCCCCTGATTCAGTCGCATAGGCACGAGCTGGTCAGAGGTCAGCTGCGATTAGGCAGCTAGAGCGTAGTTGTCGTCGTTGGCAACTATGATTTGCAGCGTGATTAACGAGGGCACTGCACCTCGGTACGCACCTGAAGGTTCACAACCCGCGTCGAAACCGGTCGCCCCCATCAGACTGCCCCGTAAGTATAGGCGAATTCACCGGGTCGCAAGGGGCGGCCGTCGCACTCATGCGACGTTCCAACGCCGGGCGACAAGTGGTTAAATCGCCCGCTTTTCGTCCGGGGGGACCATGCTCGCACGTACCTTCGCCGTCGCCTGCGCGGCGGCTGCCGCGCTTGCCGCCGTGCAGGCCTGGGCAGAGCCCGCAACCGAATCGACGGCAGAACCCATGGCCGCGTGGGCCCTTGCAGTTCTCAACGACTCGGGGGGCTCGGGCGGTTCGGGAGCTGCAAGCGGAAAGGGCGTCAAAAAGCTCGGGATCATGGCGGAGGGCCAGCTCGGCGTCGTGCTCGCGCGCGGCAACACCGACACCACGACCGCCAATGCGAAATTCGAGCTGGTGCGTACGACGAGGGCCGTCAAAGACGATTTCGAGATCGAGGGGCTGTATGGGAAGACAGGCGCGCTCGTCACAGCGGAGCGCTGGGCAACGAACCTCCAGCGCGACTGGAATCTCACGACGAAAACGTTCTGGTTCGCCGATCTGCACTACGAGCACGACCTCTTCAGCGGATTCGCTTACCAGGCGACGGGTGCAACGGGCGCGGGCTACAAGTTCATCGATACCGAATCGACGAGGCTCGACGCACAGATCGGTGCCGGTTATCGACGTCTGCGGCCGGAGGACTTGATCGAGAATGCCCTCGGCGAGGTGGTGGGTCGGGTCGAGGGACCTTCGAAGGGTGAGGCGGTCGCGAACGGAAAACTCAAATTCGAACACGCATTCAATGCGCAGACCAAAATCTCCGACGTGGTGATGACCGTCGTCGGCTCGGACAACACCTACCTCGAGAACGATCTGGCGCTCGGCGTGAAGCTCAATGGCTCCCTCTCGCTGAGCGTCGGTTACACCATACGCAACAACAGCAATCCGCCGGGCGGCCTCAAGCACACCGACACGCTGACCACCGTCAATCTCGTCTACACGAAAAAGTAGGCGCAAGCGGGCCGACTCGGGCCGAAACGCGCGGAATCGGCTGAAGCGCGCCGATTCGTCCCTCGGCTCGACGGGCGCGCCTCTATCGGGCTCGCCGCAGGAGCCGCGCCTTCTCGCGCTGCCAGTCGCGCGCTTTCTCGGTCGCGCGCTTGTCGTGCTGCTTCTTGCCCTTTGCGAGGCCGATCTCGATTTTTGCGCGGCCGTTCTTCCAGTGCAGCTCGAGCGGCACGAGTGTGTAGCCGCGCCGCTCGACGGCGCCGATCAGGTGTTGCAGCTCGCTGCGATGGAGCAGGAGCTTGCGCGTGCGGACCGGGTCGGCCGGAACGTGGGTCGAGGCGGTCGGCAGCGGGGATATGTGAGCGCCGATGAGGAATGCCTCTCCTCCGCGCAGGTACACGTACGCCTCCTTGAGCTGCGCGCGGCCGGCGCGCATCGCCTTGACCTCCCAGCCGGCGAGCGCGAGGCCCGCTTCGTAGCGGTCTTCGATGAAGTAATCGAAATGCGCCTTGCGGTTCTCGGCAATGAGGCGCGGCGCGGACTCGGCTCGGGGCATGGTGCGTCGGGATGCGTTCGGGTGCGCGATTCTGGGACAATCGGCGTCATGAGAGAAGCGCGGCGATGAGAGAAGTGCGACGCTCGGCAACGGTGCAGCAGCCTCCCGCGCGCATGTATGAGCTCATCAACGACGTCGAGGCCTACCCGCAGTTCGTCCCCGGGATCACGCACGCGCGCGTCGAGTCCCGCGCGAAGGATCACATCGTCGCGACGCTCGGCGTGAGACGGGGACCGCTGCAGGCCGAATTCACGACCCGCAACGAGCTCGAGCCGGACCGGCGAATCGTCATGCGCCTGCTGCGTGGCCCATTCAGAACCCTGTACGGTGAGTGGTCGCTGACACCCGTCGGGCGGGAAGGCTGCCGCATCGATCTCGTGATCCGCTTCGCGTTCGCCAATCGTCTGTCGGGGGTCCTGTTCGAGCCGCTCTTCCAGGAGACGGCGGCATCGCTCGTCGATGCATTCGTCGCGCGCGCACTCGCCGTGTGAGCGCATGAGCGGCGCCGCTGCGCACTCGAAGCGCTGCTGGGTGGCCTACGCGACCCGCGATCGACAGTACCTCTGGGAAGTCGAGCTGCCCATCACGGCGAGTGTCCAGGATGCGATTCTCGCGGCACGACGCGCGGCCGAGGCAGGCGGTGAGCTCGCGTCGATACCCTGGGATGAAGCGCCCGTCGGCATCTTCGGCGAACCCTGCGATCGCAGCGCCACTCCCCGCGCAGGCGACCGCATCGAGATCTACCGTCCGCTCCTCAACGATCCGAAGCAGGCACGACGTGAGCGCGCCCGACAGCGCCGCCGGTGAGTCGCTGAGCCAGTGAGTCGCAAGTCGGTGAGTGGGTGCGGTCGGGCCTTCAAGTCGCGTGGCGAGGCTCGGGCTGATTGGGAGTCGGCTCCGAGTCGATCGGCGCCTGGCCGTGATCGTCGATGCGGGCGACCTTGTCGTTCTGGAAGAACACCGTGAGCAGATATCTCTGCGGCCGATGCAGCCGGCCCTTCTTCATGTAGTAGAGATAGTCCCAGCGATCGATATCGAACGTCGACGGCACCATCGGCGTCCCGAGCAGATAGCGCACTTGATTGCGCGTCATCCCGACCTTCACCTGTGTGATGACGCGTTTCTCGAGGAAGTTGCCCTGCTGAATGTTCATCCGATAGACGCATCCGCCGAGCGGGAGCAGCAGAGCCAGCATGAGTGCCCCGAGCAGCCGGCCGGCGTGGGCGCGAATGCCGCGGTCGAAGGTCGCGGAAGAGGTGGATCTCATTGGACGCTTGCAGTCTCTCATTGGTCGATTGGAATCGTCACGGCGAAACGAGGCTGGGTTTCTGCGGGGTGACATGGCGGTCCGATGGAGGATAATGGCCGGCATGATACCGCATCGCACGGGGCGCGCCCGCGTGCTCGCCGGGGAGCATCGGATGGAAGGCGACGATCTGCGCAAGGCGGGCCTGAAGGTCACGATTCCCCGTCTCAAGATCCTCGAGATTCTCGAGCGCAGCGCGACGCGGCATCTCTCGGCGGAGGACATCTACCGCTCGCTTCTCGATTCGCACGAGGACATCGGACTTGCGACGGTGTATCGCGTGCTCACGCAGTTCGAGGCCGCAGGGCTCGTCACGCGCCACCATTTCGAGGATGGCATGGCCGTCTTCGAGCTCAATCAGGGCACGCATCACGATCACATCGTGTGCCTCGATTGCGGGCGCGTCGAGGAGTTCATGGACTCTGGAATCGAGGAGCGTCAGACGGCGGTCGCGCGGCGCCTCGGGTTCGATATCCGCGATCACTCCCTCATTCTCTACGGGCGCTGCGAGCGGCCGGGCTGCGTTTACCGGAAGAAGCCGGTCTGACGCCGGGCTTTGAGGAGGCGCCGGTACGTCCGTCCTGCGGCGCCAGCTCCCGCGGCGCCTCCGCGTCGAATCCTTGCGCGACCCCATCGCTCTCCTCGCCCATTGCGCCGTCGGGCGGTAGCGCAGCGGCGCTCTTCAGCATCTCGCGCGCATGCTCGCGAGCGCGGGCGGTCACCTCGATGCCGCCCAGCATGCGGGCGATCTCCTCGATCCTCTCCTGAGGTGAGAGCTCGGCAACCGTGGTGCGTGTCGTGCGGCCGTCCGTCAGTTTGCTCACGCGCAGGTGATGGTGCCCCTGAGATGCGACCTGCGGCAGGTGCGTGACACAAAGCACCTGTGCCGCGGCACCGAGCCGCCGCAGCTCGCGGCCGACGATCTCGGCCACGGCGCCGCCGATTCCCGCATCCACCTCATCGAAGACCATGCAATGAGCGGTGCGCTGTTGGGCCGCGGTGGCTTTCCCAGCCGAGGCGACCTGCACCGCGAGCGACAAGCGTGAGAGCTCGCCGCCCGACGCGACTTTCGCCAAAGGCCGCAGCGGCTGCCCGGGGTTTGCGGTCACGCGAAACTCGATACTGTCGGCGCCATGCGCGGCCGGCTCGCTCGTTTCGAGCGGGGAGACTTCCACCTGGAAGCGGCCGCCCGGCATGCCGAGCCCCTGCATGCGCGCCGTGATCTCCTTTGCGAGCGCCCGACCCGCGGTGGCGCGGCGGGCGGAGAGCTGCGCGGCGAGCTCGCGGTAGCGCTCGAGCGCGGCGGCGAGCTCCCTGCGGAGAGTGGCGAGATCGGTTTCGGCCGTGCGAAGCCCAGCCAGCTCCGCGCGCAGCTGTCCGGTACGTTCGGAAAGAGCGGCAGGGGGGAGGCGGTGTTTGCGTGCGAGGTCCTCGATCGCGGAGAGGCGCCGCTCGACCTCATCCTGACGCGCAGTGTCGAGGTCGAGCCGCTCGAGGTAGTGCTGCACCTCGCGCGCCGCCTCGCGCAGCTGGATGACCGCGCTCTCCATCAGCGGCAGGAACTGAGCGATCTGCGGGTCGAGCGCGCTCGTGCCGCGCAGTGCTGCGAGCGCGCGGCTCGCGGCGGCATGCGCGCTCGCGTCCTCGCCCTCGTAGAGATGCGCGAGGGCGAGCTGCGCGCTCTCGGCGAGCCGCCCCCGGTGAACGAGCCGCGAGCGCTCCTCCGCGAGGCGCTCGTACTCGCCGTCCTCGAGCCCGAGCGCTTCGAGCTCGCGAAGCTGATGCTCGAGCAGATCGAGCCGCGCATCGCGATCGTGAGCCTGACGCTCGAGCTCCAGGGTGCGGTTGAGCAGCTGGAGCCACACGCGGTGAGCGATACCGACTTGCCCGGCGAGCGGCACATGATGGCCATACGAATCGAGGAGCTCGCGCTGCGCCGCGCTTCGCGTGAGCGACTGGAACTCGTGCTGGCCGTGGATCTCGATGAGGAGGCTTGCCGCATCGCGGAGCAGCTGCACCGGAACGCTTTGCGCGTTGAGGTAGGCGCGCGAGCGTCCATCGGTCGAGACGATGCGCCGGATCGCAAGCTCCTCGGGCGCCGGGATCGATTGCTCTTGCAGCAGCCGCACGACCTCGCCGGCGGCCGAGCCCAGGGCGAAAGTTGCGCTGATGTCGGCCCGCTCGGCACCCTGCCGCACCACCTCCGCGCCGGCACGGCCCCCGGAGAGCAGTTGCAGCGCCTCGACGAGGATCGACTTGCCGGCCCCGGTCTCACCCGTGAGAACCGTAAGGCCGGGCTTGAGCTCGAGCTCGATCGAATCGACGATCGCGAAATCGCGAATCTGCAGATACGTGAGCAAAGTGCCGGCCTTCAGCGGGAATGATCGAGGCTGCCGCGACCCCAATGAAGCTTCGAGCGCAGCAGACGGAAGTAGTCGTAGCCGGTCGGGTGGAGCAGCGTCACCTCATCTCGCGCGAGCTCCACGTGCATGCTCTCGCCGGGGGCGAGATCCCCGAGCACCGTCCCGTCGCAGACGACCTGCCCTTGCGACTCGGCCGGACCCGCGAGCCGAATCTCGATACGCGATCGCCCGGAAACGACGATGGGGCGGTCCGACAGGGTGTGCGGCGAGATCGGTGCGAGCACGAGCACGTCCAGGTTCGGCTGCACGATCGGCCCGCCGCACGAGAGGGCATAGGCGGTCGAGCCGGTCGCCGTCGCGACAACGATGCCATCGCCGGCATGCGTGTTGACGTAGCGCCCGTCGATCCAGGTCTCGAAATCGATCATGCGTCCCGTTGCGAGCTTCTGGAGCACGACATCGTTCAGCGCGAGGCCCGGCGCGAGTCCGGCTGCGGTGGCGGCTGCGGCCCCGGCGGATGCCGCGCCCGCTGCTGCTTCAGCCCTGGCGGACGGAGCCCCAGAGGAGGCGGCGGCGCTTGCGGCCGCCGTCCCGAGCCGCGCCTCGAGGAGTGGCCGGCGGTCGAGCTCGCTTGCACCCGCGAGCGCCGCATCGACACATGCGAGCACGTCCTGCGGCATCACATCCGTGAGAAAGCCGAGCCGCCCGCGGTTGATTCCCAGCAGCGGCACGCCGTGGCGGGCAACGAGCCTGGCGGCAAAGAGCAGCGTGCCGTCGCCGCCGATCGCGATCACGAGGTCCGAGCGCGCGCCGATCTCCTCGACCGGCACGAGCGTCGCGGCAGCGGCGAGGCGCGCCGGAAGCTCGGCGCCCACGATCGCCTCGACACGCCGCGAGGCGAGATGCGGCAGGAGCAGCGCCATGGATTCCTCCACGCGCGGGTCCGTGAATCTGCCGACGAACGCGCAAACGCGCACGGGAAAGGCCATGGCGATCTCGCTCGAGCTCAGGTGCGACGGCCGGACGAGCCGGCGCGCCTTTGTAGCATGGACACCGACTTGTCCCAAGCTCGTATGCCCCCAAACTATTCGTTCGGCTCACTAATGCGGTGTGGCGAGCCGACCCGGCGCTGCGGCGCCGGGCAGCGTTTGCTTGACGGTCACACCGGGCGTCGCTAGTTTCATGGTCCAGCTATGGCACACGAAGGCCGGGACGAGGCGCTGAGCGAGCGGGCGGCGAGCCTGTTGCGCGTTCTCGTCGAGAGCTACATCCGCGACGGACAGCCGGTCGGCTCGCGCGCGCTGTCGCGCGACAGCGGGCTCAACTTGAGCTCCGCGACGATCCGCAATGTCATGGCCGATCTCGAGGAGCTCGGCTTCATTTCCTCTCCGCACACCTCGGCGGGGCGCATTCCGACCGACAAGGGCTATCGATTCTTCGTCGACACCCTCTTGAGACTGCGGCCGCTCGAGCCGGGCACCGATCCGGAGATCGAATCGGAGATCCGGCAGATGCTCGAGCACCACGGCGAGAGCTCCAAGTCGCTCGTCGCCGCAGCCTCGCAGCTGCTGTCGACCGTGACGAGCCTCGCGGGCGTCGTCACGCTTCCGAGCCCGCAGCAGGCTTCGATCAGCCAGGTCGAATTCGTCGGGCTGTCGGAGAACCGGGTCCTTGCCGTGCTCGTGCTCAACGACCGGGAGGTGCAGAACCGCATCATCCAGCTCGAGCGCTACTACTCGGCCGAAGAGTTGCGGCGCGCCTCGAATTTCCTCAATGAAAAATTCCGCGGCCGCACGCTCCCGCAGGTGCGGCAGGAGATCCTCGCCGAGCTCACCGAGACTCGCGAGCACTTGAATCAAGTCATGCTCGATGCGATCTCGATGGCGCAGCAGGTGTTCGAGCGCGGCGGCGAGCAGCCTCTCGAGTACGTAATCGCGGGCGAAACGAATCTCATGGGAGTCGCCGAGCTCTCGAGCGTCGAGAGGCTGCGGCGGTTGTTCGAGGCGTTCAACGAGAAACGGGACTTCCTGCACCTGCTCGATCAAAGCCTGAGGGCGCAGGGGATTCAGATCTTCATCGGCCACGAGTCGGGCTACCAGATTCTCGACGACTGCACCCTCATCACCGCTCCATACTCCCTCGGAGAGCAGATAGTGGGGGTACTCGGGGTGATCGGCCCGACCCGGATGGCGTACGAGCGGGTGATTCCGATCGTGGACGTGACGGCCAAGCTGCTCGGCGCGGCCTTGAATTCCCGGCGCTGACCCTCAAGAAGGCCCCAATGTGTCGCGTCTGCGGTCGCCCGACCGGAAGGCGCAGGCAAGTCTTTGTTTCAGGAGGGTATGATGTCGGGTGGGGAGCTCACGGAGACCGATGAGGCCGGCACGCCGGATGAGGCGCTCGGCCGGCCGTCCGCGGTGGCGCAGCTCGAGGAGTTGCAGAAGGCGCTCGGCGAGGCCGAGCAGCGGGCCGAGAGCTTGCGCGACCAGTATCTGCGCTCGGTCGCCGAGCTCGACAACGTCCGCAAACGCGCGCAACGCGACATGGAGAGCGCCACGCGCTACGGTCTCGAGAAGTTCGCCGCCGAGCTGCTGCCCGTGAAAGACAGCCTCGAGCTCGCCGTGGCGAGCGCTGCGCAAGATGCCGCAAATCCGGCCGCCGCAGCGCGCAGCATGGCCTCCGGACAGGAGGCGACGCTCAAGCTCCTCGCGAAGGCACTCGAGAAGATCGGGATTCGCGAGATCGATCCCCGCGGCGAGCCCTTCGATCCCGCCCGGCACGAGGCGGTTCTCATGCAGGACTCCGCGACGGCGGAGCCGAACTCGGTGCTCCAGGTCGTCCAGCGTGGCTACGAGATCAACGGCCGGCTCCTGCGACCGGCGCGCGTCATCGTGGCGCGGGCACCCTCACGGCCTTGAATCGCAGCGAGTCGAACCCATCCAGCTCACCACGAATCCATCTTTATCGAGCAGCTCGCGCAAACGAGAGCGTTTCGGAGTAACCCAATGGCCAAGACAATCGGCATCGACCTCGGCACGACGAACTCGTGCGTCGCCATCATGGAGGGCGGCAAGCCTCGCGTGATCGAGAACAGCGAGGGCGACCGCACGACCCCTTCGATCGTGGCGTTCACGAAAGACAATGAGGTCATCGTGGGCCAGCCCGCCAAGCGCCAGGCGGTCACGAATCCTCAGAACACCTTCTTCGCGGTGAAGCGCCTCATCGGGCGCAAATTCCAGGACGAGGTCGTGCAGCGGGACATCAAGATGGTCCCGTACAAAATCGTGCGCGCGGACAACGGCGATGCCTGGGTCGAAAGCCAAGGCAAGCGCATGGCGCCCCCCGAGATCTCGGCGCGCGTGCTGATGAAGATGAAAAAGACCGCCGAGGACTATCTCGGCGAAACGGTCAGCGAGGCGGTCATCACGGTGCCCGCCTATTTCAACGATTCGCAGCGCCAGGCGACCAAGGACGCGGGGCGCATCGCGGGCCTCGAGGTCAAGCGCATCATCAATGAGCCGACGGCGGCTGCGCTCGCCTACGGGCTCGACAAGCAGGGCGGGGACCGCAAGATCGCAGTCTACGACCTGGGTGGCGGCACCTTCGACATCTCGATCATCGAGATCGCGGAAGTCGACGGCGAGCGGCAGTTCGAGGTGCTCTCGACCAACGGAGACACGTTCCTCGGGGGCGAGGACTTCGACCTGCGCATCATCAACTTCCTCGCGGAGGAGTTCCTCAAGGAGTCCGGGGTCGATGTGCGCAAGGACCCGCTCGCGATGCAGCGCCTGAAAGAGGCGGCCGAGAAGGCGAAGATCGAGCTCTCCTCGACGCAGCAAACCGATGTGAACCTGCCGTACATCACCGCTGATGCCTCGGGGCCGAAGCATCTCAATATCAAGCTCACGCGGGCGAAGCTCGAGTCGCTGGTCGAGGACCTGGTGAGGAAGACCATCGAGCCCTGCCGAACCGCGCTCAAGGACGCGGGACTTTCCGCGGGCGAGGTGGCCGAGGTCATTCTGGTCGGCGGTCAGACGCGCATGCCGCTCGTGCAGAAGTACGTCAAGGACTTCTTCGGCAAGGAGCCGCGCAAGGACGTGAACCCCGACGAGGCGGTCGCGGTCGGCGCGGCGATCCAGGCCGGCGTGCTCGCCGGTGACGTGAAGGACGTGCTGCTGCTCGACGTGACGCCGCTCTCGCTCGGCATCGAGACGCTCGGCAGCATCATGACGAAGCTCATCGAGAAGAACACCACGATCCCGACGCGGGCATCGCAGGTGTTCTCGACGGCGGATGACAATCAGACCGCGGTCACGATTCACGTCCTGCAGGGCGAGCGCGACCGCGCAGCCGACAACAAATCGCTCGGCAAATTCGACCTCAGCGACATTCCTCCCGCTCCGCGCGGCATGCCGCAGATCGAGGTGTCCTTCGACATCGATGCGAACGGCATTCTGAACGTGTCCGCGAAGGACAAAGCGACGGGCAAGGAGCAGAAGATCGTCATCAAAGCCTCGAGCGGTCTCAACGAGGAGGAAATCAAACGGATGGTGCGCGATGCCGAGGCGCACGCGGAGGAGGACAAGCGCTTCCGCGAGCTGGTCGAGGTGCGCAACAAGGCCGACGGGCTGATCCATTCCGTGGAGAAATCGCTGCAGGACCTCGGCGAGAAAGTCTCGGGCGAGGAGCGGGCGCGCGTCGAGTCGGCGGTGTCCGATCTGCGCGCGGCGCTGAAGAGCGACGACAAGGACGTGATCAACAAGAAGGCCGACGCGCTCGCGCAGGCCTCAGCGGCCATCGCACAGCGCGCCTACTCCCAAACGGGCGGCGAGCCGGGCGGCTCCGGCGCTGAAGGCGGGGGCCCCGGAGCTGCCGGAGGAGCGGGTGCGGCGGGCGGCGCAGGAGGAGGTGCCGGCCGGGACGATGTAGTCGACGCCGAGTTCGAAGAAGTCCGGGACAAGAACCGCAAAGCCTCGTAGAGTCGCAAGCCGCGATGCCGCGACACGCTGGGCAATCCTGCCCCGCGCGTCGTCGCGCGTGAGGAGCGAATGATTCAGGCAGGCATGGCAAAGCGCGACTATTACAAGGTTCTCGACGTACCGAAGAGCGCGACCGAGGCGGAAATCAAGAAGGCCTATCGCCGGCTCGCGATGAAGTACCACCCGGACCGCAATCCCAACGACAAGGAGGCGGAGGAGCGGTTCAAAGAAGCCAAGGAAGCCTGCGAGGTCCTCTCCGACCCGCAGAAGCGGGCAGCGTACGATCAGTTCGGCCACGCAGGCGTCGAGGCAGCCGGGCGCGGGCCGGGCTCCCGCGGCGGTTTCGGGCCGGGAGATGCGTTCAGCGACATCTTCGGCGATGTATTCGGCGACATCTTCGGCGGCTCACGTCAGGGACGCTCCCAGGTATTCCGGGGAGCGGACCTGCGCTACGAGCTCGAGCTCGATCTCGATCAGGCAGTCTTCGGGCACACGGTCGAGCTCGAAGTCGCGAAGCTCGATGAGTGCACGACCTGCCACGGGACCGGAGCTCAGAAGGGCAGCAATCCCTCGACGTGCGAGACGTGCGGGGGAACCGGGCACGTGCGGATCTCCCAAGGGTTCTTTCAATTACAGCAGACCTGCCCGCGCTGCCGCGGAGCAGGCACGATCGTTCGCAATCCTTGCGATACCTGTCTCGGACAGGGTCGCGTACGACGTGCCAAGAAGCTCTCCGTGAAAGTGCCGCCGGGGGTCGACTCCGGCGACCGAATTCGTTTGACGGGCGAAGGGGAGGCCGGCCGCAACGGCGGTCCGCCGGGCGACCTCTACGTCGAAGTGCACGTCCGAGATCACGCGATCTTCGAGCGCGACGGCGAACATCTCTCGTGCGAGGTACCGATCAGCTTTGCGACGGCCGCGCTCGGCGGCGCGCTCGTCGTGCCGACGCTCGATGGGGATGTGACGATCAAGATTCCGCCCGAGACTCAATCCGGACGCGTATTCAGACTGCGCGACAAGGGCGTCAAGCCCGTGCGAGGCGGACCGCGCGGTGACCTGTTTTGCCGCGTCGTCGTCGAGACGCCGGTGCATCTGTCTGCCGAGCAGCGCGAGCTCGTCCGCAAGCTCGACGAGTCGCTCCTGGGCGACGGCCAGGACGCACATCGCCACGCGCCGCGGCAGAAGGGATTCCTCGACGGCGTAAAGCGCTTCTTCTCGGGCCGGAGCGCCTGATGACGACTCACGCGTCAGGGGAGGGACACCGCGCACCCGTCGAAGGACACCGCGGGCCTGCTGAGGGACACCGCGGGCCTGCTGAGGGACACCGCGCGCTGCGCCTCGCGATCATCGGCGCAGGCGGACGGATGGGTCACTCGCTCGTCCGCGCAGCCGGTGCGCGCTCGGACGTCATCATTCAAGCGGGCGTGGTGTCGCCCTCGAGCGAGCTGGCCGGCCGCGATCTCGGCGAGCTCGCGGGCTCGAGCGCACTCGGGGTGAAGGTCAGCGCCGATCTGGCGGGCGCGCTGGCGACATGCGACGTCGCGCTCGACTTCTCTCATCCGCGCGCCACGGCGGCGAATCTCGCGGCCTGCTGCGCGGCGGGCAAGCCGCTCCTGATCGGGACGACCGGCCTCGGCACCGACGTGCAACATGAGCTCGAGCGTGCGGCGCGGCACATTGCGCTGCTAGTCGCTCCTAACACGAGCCTCGGGATCACCCTTCTCGTCGAGCTCGCGCGCCAGTGCGCACGAGTGCTGCCGAGCCAATTCGATATCGAGATCATCGAGGCTCATCATCGCCACAAACCCGACGCACCCTCCGGCACGGCGCTCGCGCTCGGCAATGCAGTTGCCGAAGCGCGCGGCGTGGCGGCGGACCCCGCCGTCATGTTGCATCGGATGGCAGGAGGACATGCGCGGCGCGAGGGCGACATCGGCTTTGCGGTCGTGCGGGGCGGGGATATCGTGGGGGAGCACACCGTGCTTTTCGCAGGCTCCGGCGAGCAGGTGACGCTCGGTCACCGCGCAACCGACCGGGGCGTGTTCGCACGCGGGGCGCTCGATGCAGCCGTGTGGCTCGCGCGTCACCCGCCGGGCCGCTACGCGATGCGAGATGTGCTGCTGAAACAATGACTTAGGCGTGGGCGCTGCGGCTGCGGACGGGGATCGCGGAGCTGCGCAGGGCCGAAAGTTCGATGGACGCCCGCCCCGTTCCTCAGTAGAATTTCGCCCGTAATCCGCAAGGGTTAGTCCATACAAGGCGGGAGGATGTTCGGCTGTCGAACTCCTCCCGCTTTGTACATCTGAGGTGGGTGCTTGAAGAGCAGCGGCACGGCACCCATATCGGCGGCAGTTCTGATGAATTGAGGAGCCTGCAGAGCAGGCTTCACGAGGGGAAATCTGGGGTGAATGGACCGGCGGTGCTGGCGCTTGCGGACGGCACGATCTTCCGCGGCCAGTCAATCGGGGCCGATAGCAACACCACCGGCGAAGTCGTTTTCAATACTGCCCTGACTGGCTATCAGGAGATCCTCACCGACCCCTCCTACGCTCGTCAGATCGTCACGCTGACCTACCCGCACATCGGCAACACCGGCTGTACGCCGGAGGACCTGGAATCGACCCAGATCTTCGCCGCGGGTTTGATCATCCGCGATCTGCCTCCGCTCGCGAGCAGCTGGAGACGCAGCGAGACGCTCGGGGAGTTCCTCGAGCGGGGCAAGCTCGTCGCAATCGCCGGCATCGACACCCGCAAGCTCACGCGCATTCTGCGGGAGAGCGGTGCGCAGGCGGGTTGCATCATGACGGGCGACGGCATCGATGAGGCCGCCGCCGTACGACTGGCACGCAAGTTCCCGGGTTTGAAAGGCATGGATCTCGCCCGCGTCGTCTCGGTCAAGCGCCCTTATCAATGGAACGAGGGAGGGCTGTGGCAGGAAGCGCACCGCCCGCTCATCCGTTCACATCAGCGACTGCACGTCGTGGCCTACGATTTCGGCATCAAGCGCAACATCCTGCGCATGCTCGCCGATCACGGCTGTCGCGTGACGGTGGTGCCGGCGCAGACGAGCGCGCGCGAGGCGCTCGCGCTCGCGCCCGATGGCATCTTCCTATCGAACGGCCCGGGCGACCCCGAGCCCTGCGATTACGCGATCGCGGCCGTGCGCGAGTTCCTCGAGACCGACATCCCGGTGTTCGGCATCTGCCTCGGGCTGCAGCTTCTCGGTCTCGCCTGCGGCGCCCGGACCATGAAAATGAAGTTCGGCCATCACGGTGCGAATCACCCGGTGCAGGACCTCGAGAGCGGGCGTGTGTTCATCACGAGCCAGAATCACGGTTTCGCGGTCGATGAGACGACGTTGCCGGCGCACGTCAAGCCGACGCACCGCTCGCTCTTCGACGGCTCCCTGCAGGGCTTCGCCTTCACGGATCACCCGGCCTTCGGCTTTCAGGGCCATCCCGAGGCGAGCCCCGGCCCGCACGACATGCGTCCGCTCTTCCAGCGCTTCAACGAGCTGATGCTGAGGCGGCTGCAGAATCAGCTGCGAATGGTCGAATCGAGCGTGCGGCGCCAGGCCGCAGAACGCTAAAAACCATGCCGCGCAGAACGGATCTCGAAAGCGTCCTGATCATCGGCGCCGGGCCGATCGTGATCGGGCAGGCCTGCGAGTTCGACTACTCGGGCGCGCAGGCGTGCAAGGCGCTTCGCGAGGAGGGCTATCGCGTCATCCTCGTGAACTCCAATCCCGCGACGATCATGACCGATCCCGAGATGGCGGACGCCATTTACATCGAGCCCGTCAACTGGCGCACGGTCGCGCGGATCATCGAGAAGGAACGCCCGAGCGCGCTGCTGCCGACCATGGGAGGCCAGACGGCGCTCAACACCGCGCTCGATCTGGTGCGCGAGGGTGTGCTCGAGCGCTTCGGCGTCGAGCTGATCGCCGCTTCGCGCGCCGCGATCGACATGGCCGAGGACCGCGAGCTCTTCCGCAACGCCATGCGCGACATCGGGCTCGAGGTGCCGCGCTCGCGCATCGCGCGCACCCTCGAGCAGGCGCACGCGGCGGTCGGCGACATCGGCTACCCGGTCGTGATCCGTCCGTCGTTCACGCTCGGGGGAACCGGCGGAGGCATCGCCTACAACCGCGAGGAGTTCGAGACGATCGTCGCCCGCGGGCTCGATGCCTCACCGACCAGCGAGGTGCTGCTCGAGGAGTCGGTCATCGGATGGAAAGAGTTCGAGATGGAGGTGGTGCGCGATCGCAAGGACAATTGCATCATCGTTTGCTCGATCGAGAACTTGGATCCGATGGGCGTGCACACCGGTGATTCGATCACGGTCGCGCCCGCCCAGACGCTCACGGACAAGGAATACCAGCGCATGCGCGATGCCTCGATCGCGGTGCTGCGCAAGATCGGCGTCGATACCGGCGGCTCGAACGTACAGTTCGCGGTGAGCCCCGAGGACGGGCGGCTCCTCGTGATCGAGATGAACCC
>Ga0134128_10005387_pt1 | contig 15505 bp, 16 predicted proteins | sample KB31754_FD_96462 | JGI IMG/M metagenome (GOLD analysis project Ga0134128, IMG submission 96462) | Terrestrial soil microbial communities with excess Nitrogen fertilizer from Kellogg Biological Station, Michigan, USA - KB3-175-4 | ecosystem: Environmental > Terrestrial > Soil > Unclassified ...
CCTTGCCGGGAACGAGCGAGCGGACTTCTCGATGGCCCAGAGCGAGCCGCACTATAATTTCGAATATGACATGGAGCTGCTGCAAACGCTGCCGCTGGCGGCGGGCCGCACGTTCGACATTCCCTTCTATGACGCGGGTATCGACTCAAAGCCCGACCGCTACAGGTTTACGGTCGCCGGGTCGGCGCGGATGACCGGGCCCGAGGGCAGGCCGATCGACTGCTGGCTGGTCACGGCCGACTACAACACGGGCAAGGTCCAAAGCCGCTTCTGGTTCGCCAAGAAGGGGCAGCAGCTGCTGCGCGAGGAAGAGCCGATGGACGACGGCCGTATCCTCCTCAAGGTGCTGCTGCCGCCCGAGCCGATGGACGAGGGACCGGCCTAAGCGCAGATCAGCGAAATTCGGCGCTCGTCCGCACGGTTGCGCGGGGCGGGCATTGCGTGTCCCATCCAAACGCAGTTTGTTGTAAGGCGTTGGCTTCACTGTCCGTCGGGGGGCAGCATGCGTGTCTGACATTGCGGAATGGCTGTCTGCCCACGGGCTCAAGCGCTATGCGCCGGCGTTCGAGGCCGCCGAGATCGACGTCGCGACGCTTGCGCTGCTGACCGACGAGGATCTGCGCGAAATCGGCCTGCCGCTCGGGCCGCGGCGCCAGATCCTCGCTGCCCGAGACGAAACCGGCACTGACGGGACCGAGCGCGAGCCGGTGGGCGAGCGGCGGCAGATCACCGTCATGTTCGTCGATCTTGTCGATTCCACCAGCATGTCGACGCGCATCGATCCCGAGATCATGGGCGAGCTTCTCGAAGCCTATAAAGCGGCGGTCGCGGACGAAATCGCGCACGCCGGCGGGACGGTGGCCAAATATCTCGGCGATGGCGTGCTGGCCTATTTCGGCTGGCCCAAGGCGCGCGAGGATGCGGCCGAGTGCGCGATCCGCTGCGCATTCCACATTCGCGACCGGGTGAAGCAGGTCCACGATCCCGCCGGCGCGCCGTTGCGGTGCCGGACCGGCGTCGCGACTGGCCTGGCGGTCGTCGGCGGCACGACCGGAACCGGCAATGCGCGCGAGGATGCGGTTGCCGGGGAAGTGCTCAACCTCGCCGCGCGCCTCCAGGCTCTCGCCGAGCCGGACGGGATCTGCGTGTCGCAGCGCGTTCACGAGCTGGTCGGCCAGCTGTTCGAGTTCGAGCCCGCGGGCGAGCACAGCCTCAAGGGGTTCGACGATCCGATCGCCGTCTGGCGGCCGACGCGCGAGGCGCTGCACACCAATCGCTTTGCAGCCAAGAGGTCGATCAAGACCCCGCTGGTCGGGCGTGAGGGCGAGATGACGTCGCTGATCGCCCGCTGGTCGGATGTGGTGGCGGGGGACGGCCGGGCAGTCCTGATCCTCGGCGAGGCGGGCATCGGCAAGTCGCGCCTGCTCGCCGAGCTCCATTCGAACGTCAGCACGACGGCGCACGCCTTCGTCGGCTGGCAGTGCTCGGCATTCCACCAGACCAAGCCGCTCTACCCGGTGATCGAATATCTGGCTCGGGAGTGCGGAATTGACGACAGCGACGAACCTGCTTCCCGGCTGGCGAAACTGGCGCGCCTGCTGGACGCTGCCGAGATGCCGCTCGACAGCGCGCTGCCCCTGTTCGCGGCATTGCTCGCACTGCCGCCGGAGGCCGGTTATTCGATGCCCGACCTGCCGCCGGCGCAACGCAGGTCGGCGACCATCGCCGCCCTGGGCGACTGGATCCGGCGGATCGCCGAACAGAAGCCGCTTCTGCTCAACCTCGAGGACGCGCACTGGGCCGACGCGACGACGCTCGAGCTGATGTCCCTGCTGATCGGCGGGATCGCGGGCGTCCCGCTGCTTGCGGTGATCACCGGGCGGCCGGAGTTCGCGGCGCCGTGGAGCGGCCGAGCCAAGGTCAGCGTCATCGGGCTCGACCGGCTGAACGCGGTGGATTGCGAAGCGCTGATCCGCGATATCATGCCGGTCGAGCAGGTCGGGCGAACGACAATCCAGACAATCCTCGACCGAAGCGACGGCAATCCGTTGTTCGTCGAAGAGCTGAGCGCCGCGGTGCTGGAAGCGGGCGCGAAGAGCAGCGCGAACGTTCCGGATTCGCTTCAAAGCTCGCTCATGGCCCGGCTCGACCAGCTCGGGGAAGCCAAGCGCACGGCCCAGCTTTGCGCGGTCCTCGGGCGGCAGTTCGCGCGCCCGCTGCTGGCCCAGGTCGAGCGTTCATCATCGGCCGCGGCGCTCGATTCGAACCTGGCGCTGCTGGTCGCTCACGACGTCCTCAATCGCCTCGGCCGAGCCAACGAGGGGCGCTATGAATTCAAGCACGCGCTGCTCCGCGACGCCGCCTACGAAAGCCTCCTGCTCGCCGAACGCCGCCGGATCCACGAGCGGTGCGGGCGTCAGCTCGAAGAGAATTTTCCCGAGGTGGTGGAAAGCGAGCCCGAGCTTCTCGGCTATCATTTCAGCGAAGCGCGACTGCCGCTCGAAGCCGCGGACTATCTGGAGCGGGCGGGGGACCGCGCGTCCGCCGGCGCCGGCTATGTCGAGGCGATCGCGAGCTACCGCGAGGCGCTGCGTCAAACGGCGCAATTGCCCGAAGGCGAAGCGCGCGAGCGGCGCGAGCTTCGAATCCTGCTCAAGCTCGGCCCCGCGCTGACCATCATCGACGGGGCGCAGGGCGCGACGGTCCGCGAAGCCTATCAGCAGGCCGAACAGCTCGGCCGCAGGGTCGATGACCTCGACGGGCGCTTCAAGGCGCTGTGGGGGCTCTGGTACAATGCGAATGTCGGCCGCGATTATTCGCGGGCGAGCGGGTTCGCCGAGGAGCTGGTCGCGCTCAGCGGCCAGTCGGGCGACGACGGCCACGTGCTCGAAGCGCTTCACTGCCGCTGGTCGTCAGCCATGTTCCGCGGCGAGGTCCCGGGGTCGATCGCCGACACCCAGCGGGGGGTCAAGATTTACGAGCGCGATCGACATCATCGGCTTGCAGCGCTGTTCGGAGGCCACGACCCCGGCGTGTGCGCGCACGGAGTGGCAGCGTCGTCGCAGGTCACGGCCGGCCAGTTCGAAGCCGCGATGCGGAACGCCATCGACGCAGTGACGCTGGCCGAGGAGCTTCGCCATCCGCACAGCATCGCCCACGCGCTGATGGTCGGGCTGTACGTCGCGGGCACCGCGGGCGATCACGAAAATCTGAGGAAGTGGACCGAGCAGCTGGCGGTCCTCGCCGACACGTACAATTTTCCCCCGCAGCGCGCGCACGCCGCCTTTTTTCGCGAGTGGCAAAAGGCGCAGACAGGCGAATGCGAGCTCGACCGGCTGCGCTCAACGTTCGACGCGGTCATCGCCATCGGCCCGATCACGCTTCTCTACATTGCCTATTTTACCGAGGAGCTGGTGAAGCAGGGCGAAACCGAAGAGGCGCTCTCGGTGATCGATCGCCTGCTCGGCACGCTCAAATTCCCGTTCGGCTATTTCCTTCCCGAAGTGTACCGGATTCGCGGCCAGTGCCTGGCGGCGCTCGGCCGCCACGGAGAGGCCAGGGATCAGTTCCGCCAGGCCATCGAGCTTGCAAGCGAACAGGGGTCCGGGCTGTTCGCCTTGCGGGCGTCGATCGCTCGAACGCGGCTGTGCGGCGAGGACGGAACCGCGAGAACGGACATCCAGAGTTCCCTCGCGGCGATCGGCGAAAGCCAGTGGCCGGAGATCGCCGCGGCGCGGGAGTTCGCGGCGGCGCTGTGAACGCGCCCGCTCAGTCGAGCGTCGCGGCAACCAGCAACCAGGCCCACGGGACGAGCGAAAAGATCGCCGCCAGGGTCGCCTGCTTGAGATAGGCGAACTTCTTCGCCGCGATGACCGACGTCTGCCAGGTCTGCCGCGCAAGATCGCGCTTGAGCTCTTCCTCGCTCGCGCTCGTGAATCGCTCGACGAAGGAGTCGCGGTCGAGCTCGGCGATCGCGTTGAAATAGATCAGCGAATCCGGGCCTCGCTTCACGTGCGGGAAGGTGCAGCGGTAGAGGTTGTAAACCGTCCACGCGACCGCCGCGAGGAACAGGCAGGCCGGGAGCAGCATCCACCATGAGCGCAGGTTCTTGAGCGAGACGAAGGAGGCGACCGCGATCTCGCCCGACGTGATCGCGAATATGGCGGAGACTTTCGCGTCGATCCGCGGGAAGAAGGTCTGGATCCTGTCGAATTGCCGTTCGATGGCCTCGAGAGACACTGCGCTCGGCGCGTCCTTCGTCATGTCGACCCTCCCCACGCGGTAGCCGAGCTGAAACAGCCGCACCGGTGTGATGAAGTCGCGCCGGTAAGTCAAAGCAGTCAGGAACCCTTTTCGTTCAGCCGGATTGCAGGTTGCTCGACGTAACGGAGCTGAAATGGCCGACAGAGACGCTTTCGACATCGCCACCCGGATCGCCGCCGGCGACGTGGGCACGAACTACGACGACGTCACGGTCGGGCTTCACTGGGCAACGGCCATCCTGGTCGTCATTCAGTTCCTGCTCGGGGTGACCTGGGACTATTTCCCGGACGCGATGACGCGGCAGATGCAGAGCCTGCACATCTCGCTCGGCGTGGCGCTGACGACGGTCGTCGCCGGACGGATCGTCTGGCAGCTGATGCCGCGGCACCAGCGGCCGGCGATCGTCGGCGGATGGGAGAAGATCGCGTCCAAGGGCGTGCATTATCTGCTCTACGCGCTGCTGGTGGTGCAGGCGGGCCTCGGCTGGGCGTGGCGCTGGGCGCAGGGGCACGACGTCGGCTTCTTCGGCCTGTTCGCGATTCCCGGGCCTTATGGCGCGCTCGCCCGGCCGACGCGCCACCTGATCTCCGAGGCGCATGAATATATCGCCTGGGGAATAGTGGTGATCGCCTTCGGCCACGCGCTCGCGGCGCTCTATCATCATTACAAGCTGCACGATCGGGTGCTCGGGCGCATGCTTCCGGCGGCGCGCTAGGGGCGCCTCAACGGCAGTTGCGCCGGCGTCCGAATGGTGATTGGTTCCGACTCCTCTCAAGGAAGAGGGGGGACAGCAATGCGATATTCGATTTCGACGGCGCTGCTCGCGAGCGCGGCGGCGCTGATGCTCGGCGGCTGCGCCAAGGACAATAACGGCACGTCGGCCAGTCCGGACAGCGTCAAGCAGGCGATTCAGGCCGACCAGGCGAAGTGGAACAAGCAGTTCAAGGACAAGGACACCGAGGCGATGGTCGGCCACTATGCCGACGACGCCTATTTCGTCGCTCCCGGCGTCAAGGGGACCGAAGGTTCGACTCCGATCCGCCAGGTCTATGCCGATGCGTCGACCGATCCGGCGTTCGACGTCCAGTTGACGGTCACCAAGGTCGATGTCGCGCGCTCAGCCGACATGGCTTACGCCCGGGGCAAGTTCACCGAAAAATATACCGACAAGAAGACCGGCAAGGTGATGACCGACAGCGGCTCCTACCTCACGGTCTACAGGAAACAGGACGACGGGAGCTGGAAGGCGGTCGAGGATTTCGCCGCGGCCGATCCGGATTCGGCCAAGCCGGTTCCTCCCGCCAAGCCCGCGACGCACGCGAAGATGACGTCGTTCGGCTAAAAGTCTGATTCAGCCAGGAACCGGGCGCCGGCGCTTCCGGCGGTGGCCCAGCGCACCTGGGCCTTGATGTGGCCCATGCGCGGGATGGCGATCTGGAGCCGCTCGCCGATATGGAAATCGGCCTCGGCGTCGATCCTGCAGCCTTCGTCGGAGAAGTTGCTGAGCCTGACCGGCTGCTTGCGGCCGTCGGTCCGCTGAACGACCGCCTCGATCTCGACGGGATGACGGTCCTTACGCCGCGCCCATGCCTGCGCCCGCTGCATCACGATTGCTCCCACTCGGCAGCACCCTTGTCGCAGCGGCCTGTAAACGAAGAATTAATTTGCGGGGAGCGGGCGCCGAAATCAGGCGGCGATGGCGTAGGGCTGGATTTCGCCGCTCAGATAGAGGCTGCGCGCCTTGACCCGCGACAGCTTGCCCGAACTGGTGCGGGGCAGGGTCCGCGGCGGGACGAGCTCGACGACCGGCGTGATTCCGGTGATCGCCCGGACTCGCTCGCGGATCTCGTCGCGAAGCCGGCCGCGCTCCTCATCGCCGGAGATCCGGCAGTGGACGAGGACGGCCGGGGTCTCCTCGCCGCTCGGCCCGGTGATCGCGAAAGCGGCGATGTCGCCCGACTTGAAGCCCGGGAGCTGCTCGACCGCCCATTCGATGTCCTGCGGCCAATGATTGCGCCCGTTGATGATGATCATGTCCTTGGCGCGGCCGACGATGAAGATGTAGCCCTTCGACACATAGCCCATGTCGCCGGTGTCGAGCCAACCGTCGGGGCTCAAGCAGGCGCGGGTCGATTCCTCGTCGCGGAAGTAGCTGTGCATGACGCTGGTGCCGCGAACGAAGACCTGTCCGATTCCGCGGTCCGGCAGGATGTCGCCGCCGGGCGCGCGGATCTGGACTTCCATCCCGGTCACCGGCCGGCCGCAATTCACCACCGCGCGAAAGCGCCTCGGCTGGTCCGCTTCGCCCGGCGCGCAGCCCGAGAGCTCATTCTCCTCGACCAGCTCGACCCTGATTCCCTCGCCCGGCGGCATCAGCGAAACGGCGAGCGTCGCTTCGGCAAGACCGTAGCTGGGACAGAAGGCGCTGGCCTTGAAACCCGCGGCGGCGAAACAGTCGACGAACGACTGCATCACGTCCGGCCGGATCATGTCGGCGCCGTTGCCCGCGATGCGCCAGCGCGACAGGTCGAAGCGGTCTTCGGCGCGGGTCTGCGAACTCATCCGACGCGAGCAGATGTCGTAGCCGAAGGTCGGCGAATAGCTGACCGACGATCCCGGATTGCGGGTGATCATGTCGAGCCACGCGAGCGGACGCCGCGCGAAATCCTCGGTCTTCAGATAATCGACCGACAATTGCAGCGAGATCGGCGACAGGAAGCAGCCGACCAGCCCCATGTCATGGTACCAGGGGAGCCACGAGATGCAGCGGTCGTCCGCCTGGACCTTCAGGCCGATGCCGTGCGCGTGGAGGTTGCCCAGCAGCGCCCGGTGGGTGACCGCGACGCCATGCGGGAAGCGCGTCGAGCCGCTCGAATATTGAAGATAGGCGATGTCGTCGGGCTTCGCCGCCGGGAGATCGCCGGTGGCGGGTTCGACGTCCGCCAGGGAATCCCAGTCGCGCGGAGTCACTCCGACCTTTTCGGCCGCGTCCCTGCCGAAATGTTCGAGCTCGGTCGGATAGAGGAAAAGCTTCGGGTCGCAGCTCTTCAGCTGGGTGGAGAGCTGCTCGACATAAGCCTCCCGCCCGCCGAAGCTGGTCGGAAGCGGCAGCGGCACGGGCAACGCGCCGGCGTAGACAGCGCCGAAGAAGCAGGCGGCGAAATCGGGCCCGGTCTCGGCGACGAGCGCGATACGGTCGCCGGGCCGGATTTCGAGGGCAAGGAAGCGCCGCGCGTGGGCGAGGGCGTCTTCGCGCAGCTCGGCATAGGTGTAGCTCCGCTCCGGAGCGCCCCGAGCGTCATGGAAGTTGATCCCGCGCCGGCCCTTGGCGGCATAGTCGAGCGCTTCTCCGAGCGTGTCGAAGTCGGCGGTGCGACGCGGCAGGCTGTCCAGCGTGGGCGTTGTGCCCGGCGGAGCAAGCTCGCTCATCACAGAGGCGTTGCGTTCGAGCACGCCGTCCCTTCCTTCATTGTTCATCTCTTGCGCCCGCGCCCTAGTAGCGCCGCCGGCGCTTTCCTGATGGGAGGTGAGTGTGGCACAAAAACGGCGCAATGGCACCTCCCAGGCCCCAGCGCCGCCCCCCGCCGCTCGACTCCCGGCGGCTACAGGAACTCGCGCTGCGCTATGTCGGCCGGTACGCCACCACGCGCGCGAAGCTCCGCGCCTATCTCGCGCGCAAGGTCCGCGAACGGGGATGGAACGAAGCAACTGAACCGGACCTTGATCGACTCGTCGCGCGGGTTTGCGAGCTCGGCTATGTCGATGACGCTGCTTATGCGCTCGCCAAATCGCGGGCACTGAGCAGCCGCGGCTACGGCAAGCGGCGGCTGGAGGACAAGCTCCGCGTCGCGGGGATCGACGAGGCCGACGCCGCCGCGGCGCGCGACCACGCCGATGCCCGCGCGATGGATTCGGCGCTGCGCTTCGCCGAGCGCCGGCGGATCGGCCCGTTCGCCGCCGCCGAAGCCGATCCGAAGCAGCGCGAGAAGGCGATCGCGGCCATGGTCCGCGCGGGCCATCCCTTCAGCCTGGCGCGCGCCATCGCGGCGCTTCCGCCTTCCGCGACCGTGGATGTGGAGCAGATTCGCGAGCAGGCGCGGATCGACCCCTAACTAAAGATAAGCCCTGACTAAAGTCGGTTTGCCGACACTCGCAGCCATGTTAATGGACGCCGGATGGTAACCGCGTCCGTTCAATTGGCCGAGGAAAAGGTACGGCCCGCAGTGGTGTCCAAAAAGGAGTCGCCCGAGGCCGAGCTTCCGCCGGTCACCGGGCGCGTGAAATGGTTCGACGCCACGCGCGGCTTCGGATTCCTGGTCAGCGAGGAACTGGACGGCGACGTGCTGCTCCATTTCAGCGTGCTTCGCGAGCATGGCCGGCGCAGCGTTCCCGAAGGGGCGATGATCGAATGCATCCCCGTGCGACTCGAGCGCGGCCTGCAGGCCAAGCGAATCCTGTCGATAGACCTAAGCTCGGCCTTGCCGCAGCAGCCGCGCTCGTCCATTCCGCCGTCCGAGCGGGCTGACCGCAAGGCGCTGGCGGATAATGCCGGCGAGTTCGAGCCGGTGGAGGTCAAATGGTTCAATCGAGTTCGCGGCTATGGCTTTCTCAAGCGTCCGGACGCGCTGGGCGGCGAGGACGTCTTCGTTCACATGGAGACGGTCCGGAGCGCGCATCTGCCCGAGCTGCAACCGGGCCAGAAGCTGGAAGCGCGGATCGCGCCGAGTTCAAAGGGACTGACCGCCGTCGAGCTGCGCGGCTTCGACGTATTGGAGGACTAGCGCTCGCGTTCGCCGCCTTCACGGCGTGCAGCGCTCAGGCGCCGGCGCAGAATGCCGGGGTCGAACAGGGAACTCCGCAGACGGGGCTGCAGCAAGTGCCGCTAACCATCCGCTCGGCGACGGGCACACACCGCTTCACCGTCCAGGTCGCGGCAACTCCCGACGAGCAGGAGCAGGGGCTGATGTTCTATAAATCGCTTCGGCCTGACCAGGGGATGATCTTCCCCTACGACCCGCCGCAGGACGTCGCCTTCTGGATGAAGAACACGCTGATCCCGCTCGACATCATCTTCATCAGGGCGGACGGAACGATCGCCCGGATCACGAGAGCGAAAGCGCTCGACGAAACGCAGCTTCCCGCCGGAGAGCCGGTCGCCGCGGTGCTCGAAATCCGCGGCGGACGCGCGGCGGAGCTCGGAATCAGGCCCGGCGATCGCGTGGAGTGGGGAACGCATCAGCCTCTGCGGGCCGAGCGCGGAGAGTAAGGCTGGAGCCCTCCCCCTCGTGGGGAGGGTTGGGTGGGGGCGCGGCATCTGCCAGAGCAGATGACGCCGCAAAAAATCCTCAGATTCCTTTTCGGCCGCAGACGCGGCCGGTCCCCCTCCAACCTCCCCCACAAGGGGGAGGCTGCAAGTGGACGGCTCCCTTGCAGGGAGGGGAGCTTTCCGGCAATGCCGCAAGCCCATGGGTTTCTGGTCGAAAACATTCACCTGGTGGAACGGCGCGACATTTGGAACGGCGCTGTTCACGCGCCGCTTCGGCAATGAGGTCGGGCGCGATTCCGAGGGGAATGTCTATTACCAGGACAAGAAAAGGCCATGGCGCCGCTGGGTGATCTACAACGGCAGCAACGACGGAAGCCGGGTGCCGCCCGACTGGCAGCTTTGGCTTCGCGGAACGATCGACGATCTGCCCGAGAAAGTGCTTCCGCCGATCCGCAAGTTCCAGAAGAAGCCGACGCCCAACCTTACCGGCACGATGGAGGCCTTCCGCCCCGACGGAGCGCTCGGATCGGGCAGGATCCGGCCCGCCTCGACCGGCGATTACGAGCCGTGGATTCCCGAATAAGCGTGCGCAAGGCCGCTGCACCGCTGCTGCTTGCGTTCGCGCTCGCCGGGTGCGGCAAGGGCGCGCAGCAGCAGAATGCGCTGGCGCCGGGCGCGAACCGGGCCCCGTCCACGGCCGCGGGGCAGGGCGGAGTCACCCCGATGGCGCAGCGCGTGGCGGTGCTCGGAATCCTCAACAAGCGCAACGGGATCGTCCAGAACGTCACGCTGCGCCCCGGGCAGTCGATCCGCTGGAAAGACGTGATCGTGCGCTTGCGCGCGTGCGAGACGACGGCACCGTGGGAAGAGGAGAAGCTGACCGGGGCCTTCGTCCAGGTCGACGTGCAGAAGCCGGACAAGAGCTGGGGCCGCGTCTTCTCGGGCTGGCTGTACAAGGAGTCGCCGTCGCTGAACGTGGTCGAGAACCCGGTCTACGACGTCTGGCCCAAGAGCTGCGCGATGACATATCCGGCCGGACCGCCGGCGCCCGCCGCGCCGGCCAGCTCGAGCAACCTGTCGAGCGCGGCGAAATCGGCCGGGGCCGCGTCGGGTGCGCCGAAACCGGCGGCCAAACCTTCGACAGCGGCGCCGCCGAGCGCCGCGGAAAGCAACGCCGCGTAAGTCTCGCGCGGAATGCCGATCGCGCCGAGCGACGCCAGATGCTCGGTCATGAACTGGCAATCGAGAAGCGTGAAATTGCCGGCCTTCAGGCGCGCGACCAGCCATGCGAGCGCGACCTTGGATGCGTCGGTCCGGCGGCTGAACATGCTTTCGCCGAAAAAGGCGCGGCCGAGCTTCACGCCATAGAGGCCGCCGACCAAGTCGTCCGACTCCCACACCTCGATCGAATGGGCGTGGCCGGAGCGGTGGAGCGCGATCATCGCGTGCTCGAGCTCGGCGTTGATCCACGTCTCCTCGCGGTCGGCGCAGGCGGCGATCACGCCACCGAAATCGCGATCGCGGGTGACCGCGAACCTGCCCGACCGGAGAGTCCGGCGAAGCGAGCGCGACAGATGAAAGCCCTCCAGCGGGATGATCGCCCGGTTCCTCGGTTCGACCCAGAACAGCTCGTCGGCGTTGCGGCTGTCGGCCATCGGGAAAATGCCGCTGGCATAGCCCTGCAAGAGCAGCCGGGGATCGAGGTGACTCACGGATTCAGTCTATCCTCCCCTGCGTTCGCAGGGGAGGATGAATCAAAGAATCTCCCGCACCTTCTCCTGCGGGCGGCAGAGGCGGACTCCGTTGGCGGTCTCGACGATCGGGCGCTCGATCAGGATCGGGTGCTCCATCATCGCGTCGAGCACCTCGTCGTCGGTGACGTCCGGACGCCTGAGGCCGAGTTCCTCGGCGAGCGGCTCCTTGGCTCGAAGCCCCTCGCGCGGGCTGATTCCGGCGCGCTGGTAGAGGCGCTTCAATTCGTCCCGGGACGGCGGGTCCTTGAGATATTCGTGGATCGACACGTCGCAGCCCGAATCGCGCAGTATTTCGAGCGTCTTTCGCGACGTTCCGCACATCGGGTTGTGATAGATGGTTGCCTTCATTCGGGTTGGTCTTTCCAAATGTTGTTTCAACGACTTAGCTAAACACGTTGCACCGGCGGAACAATCCTAATAGCGCGTCTTTGTCGCGGTTGCGGAACGATGAGCCGCAATCGTCGTTCCTGCGCTTGTAACATGCACCGCCGCGCGGCGGTCGAACCGCGTTCGGCGCATGTTCCGGCAGCTCAACATGAACGGGAGAAAGAGCGATGCGTATTTCCATTCTGGCGGTAGCGCTTGCAAGTACAGCGGCGCTTGGCGCGTGCACCGCGAATCCGCGGACCAATGCCGATATCGCGACGGGTGCCGCGGTCGGCGCGGCCGGCGGCGCGGTCGTTGGAGCGGTGGCTCCGGGGATCAGCACGATCGCCGGCGCCGCGGTTGGCGCTGCGATCGGCGGTCTCGCCGGCGCGGTCTGGGCCGACAACAACAATGACGGCTATGTCGACGGCTATGTCTACAACGGCCAATATTATGCCGGATCGCCTCCGGGCTATGATCCGACGACCCACGCGGTGGTGACCGGCGCCCTCGGCGGCGCGGCGCTCGGCGCTGCGGCCGGCGCGGTTCTCCCGGGCGTCAGCATCCCCGCGGGCGCGGTGATCGGCGCTGCGGTCGGCGGTCTCGCCGGCGCGATCTGGGCCGATCGCAACAACGACGGCGTGGTGGACGGATATGTCTACAATGGGCAATACTATGCGGGTGCCCCAGCAGCTGCTGCGCCTCCGCCGGCCCCAATGGCTCCGGCTCCGGTCCGGAGCGGCGAGCGCGGCTGATTCGCGAACGTCATCTATCGGAGAAGAAGTGAGAAGTTTGCGTAGCGGGTGCACCGGCCAGCGGCCGGTGCACTCTTTTCAGACGAGAGCTGGACCGGTCGCGGCGCTGATGCTCGGCGCAGCGGCCTTGCTCGCGCCCGCGCCGGCGGCCGCGCAAAGTCTTGCCCCGATCCCTGTCGCGGCGCCGTCGACCGCCGGGCAGACGGTCGCGGACTTCTACCGCTCCCGCAAAGGCGCGCCATTGTGGCTGACCCCGGCCGCGGGGGATGCCGCAGAGCGGCTGATCTCGCTGCTCAGCACCGCCAGCATCGACGGGCTGAATTCGAGCAAATACCAGCCCGCGGTGCTCGAGACCGAGCTCCAGGCCGCGCTCAGGAAGAACAAGCGCAAGGACATCGACCGCGCCGACCAGGCGCTGAGCCAGGCGTTCGTGGCTTATGTCGACGACCTGCACCAGGATCCGGGCGTCGGTCTGACCTATGTCGATCCCCAGCTGAGGCCGACCCCGCCGAGCCCGCTGGCGGCGCTGCTCGAGGCGGCCGCGGCCCCCTCGCTGTCCGATTATGTGTCGCAGCTCGGCTGGATGCATCCGTTCTACGGCGAGCTTCGCAAGGCGATCGCGGATCACCAATATTCCGACGACCACGAGCGCGACGTCCTCGAGCTGAACCTGGAGCGGGCGCGCGCGCTGCCGTCGGGCAAGCAGCGCTACATCCTGGTCAATGCGGCGCAACAGCGGCTGTTCATGTATGAGGACGGCAAGCCCGTCGACAACATGGTCGTCGTGGTCGGCAAGACCGAATATCCGACACCCATGATGGCGGCTTACATCCGTTACGCCGCGCTCAATCCCTATTGGTACGTGCCGCCCGACCTCGCCTGGGACGATGTCGGCCAGTGGGTCAAGAAATTCGGATTCAGTTACTTCCAGCGCATGGGCTACGAGCAGGTGTCCGACTGGTCCAAGGATCCCCAGATCCTGGATGCGACGAAGATCGACTGGGACGCGGTGCGCACCGGAAAGCAGCAGGTGCTGCTCCGTCAGAACCCGGGACCGAACAATTTCATGGGGCGCATCAAGTTCATGTTCCCCAACCAGTTCGGCGTCTATCTGCACGACAATCCGCGGCGCGAGCTGTTCGAGCAGCAGGTTCGCTATTTCAGCGGCGGCTGCGTCCGGCTGGAGGATGCGTGGCGGCTGAGCAAATGGCTGTTCCACCGCGATCTCACCTGGGAAGGCGCGGGGACCGAGCAGCCGGTGATGCTCGACCAGCCGGTGCCGGTCTACATCACCTATCTGACCGCGGTGCCGGACGGCCAGTCCATCGCTTATTACGACGACGCCTACGGCCGCGACAAAGCGCAGCTGGCCAAGATGGAAGGCGGCGGCAACGCCGCTGCCGCGTCGAGCGTGACGGCGAGCCGCTGACGCCGCTCAGCGCGGCGCCCAGTTGGGCACCCAGGTCACGTCCTGCGCCACCGGCCGCCCCGATGGATCGCGCGCCGGGCTGAATCGGACATATTCGACCGTGAGCTGACACATCAGAGCATCGGCCGACGGGTTGCCGCTGCTTCGAACGACGCGGCAGTTGGAAACGCTGCCGTCGGGGTTCACGCGGATGCCGATCGCCACATTGCCGTAGGGAAGGCCCGTCGCCGCGAATCGGCGGTATTCGCGATCGGGGATCTTGGTCAGCTTGCGCGCGGGCGTGAAGGCGCCGGTCCCGCCGCCGCCCGGCCCATAACCGCTGCCGCCAGCGCCGGTGCCCCTGCCCGAAGTGCCAGCGCCGGAGGTCGATGCGCTGCCGGTTCCTGCGACGTTCGCGGCGGGAAGCGGCGAGGGCGCGGGAATCTTTGGCGGCGGAGCGACGATCGGCGAAGGCTCGGCGCGCTTGGCCGGGGCTCCGGCGGCTTTCTTCATCAGCGGCTCGGGGCGGGGTGTGGGTGGCGGGGCGACCGGTGGCGGAGGCGGGGGCTGGGCAAGGTTGAACGTCTTGAGGCTTTCGACCGCCTGGCTGACGATATCGACGTTGAGTCCGGAGACAATCAACGCGCCGATCGCGGCGGTGGCGACGAGCGCGGCAAGCATCGCCTTCCAGCGATCCCGTTGTTCGGCTGCTGCGTAGCTGGACACGGGCGAACCTTCTCCGCCCGGACAAACGCATTCGGGCGGTGGAAGTTTGCGTTTCGCCTATTCGTGCGCGGCTCTAGCGTCGTCCATGAAGTCGGCGTGGTTGCGCTCGGGGCCGAGGGCGGTCCAGATCGCGATGACCACCGCCATCGCACCGCCGACAATCGCGAGGGCGAGGCCGTAATCATTGCCGTGGCTCTCCGCGATCTGGGCCTGGAACACGCCGTTGCGCGACATGATGAGATTGCCGAGCTGATAGGCGAACCCGGGGAACAAGGCTCGCGCCCCCGGCGGCGACAGCTCGTTGAGGTGGACGGGAACGATTCCCCACGCGCCCTGGACCGCGACCTGCATCAGGAAGGCGCCGACGCCGAGCAGGACCGGCGTCGCGGTGAATGCCCACAACGGCAGGATCGGAAGCGCGAGCAGGCAGGCGACGATGATCGCGCGCTTGCGGCCGATCCTTTCCGACCAGATGCCGAACGCGATCCCGCCGACGATCGCGCCCAGGTTCATGATCGCGGTCAGGATGCCGGTGGTGTGGGTGTCGAAATGGTGCTGCTGCTGGAGGAACGTCGGATAGAGGTCCTGCGTGCCGTGGCTGAACGCGTTGAAGGCGGCCATCAGCACGATCATGTAGAGCGCGGTCTTCCAATAGCGCAGCAGCTCCTTGACCGGATTGAGGTGCGCCTTGCGCTGCTCCTCGAACACCGGGCTCTCCTTCACGTGGATCCGGATGAGGAGGACGAGCAGGGCGGGGGCGATTCCGACCATGAACATGCCGCGCCAGCCGATCGTGTCGAACAGCAGGAAATAGACGATGCTGGCGACGAAATAGCCCGACGGGTAACCGCTCTGGAGCAGGCCGGAGATGGGCCCGCGAAGCTTCGCCAGGATCGATTCCATCGCGAGGCTCGCGCCCAGGCCCCACTCGCCGCCCATCGCCACGCCGAACAGGAAGCGCAGGACG
>Ga0134128_10005388_pt1 | contig 15504 bp, 12 predicted proteins | sample KB31754_FD_96462 | JGI IMG/M metagenome (GOLD analysis project Ga0134128, IMG submission 96462) | Terrestrial soil microbial communities with excess Nitrogen fertilizer from Kellogg Biological Station, Michigan, USA - KB3-175-4 | ecosystem: Environmental > Terrestrial > Soil > Unclassified ...
CGACGAGCTCGCCGCCCGGTATCTGAAGGCGGACAAGGTCATCATCACCTGGGCCATGGGCCTGACCCAGCACAAGCGGGCCGTCCCCACCATCAAGGAAATCATCAACCTGCTCCTGCTGCGTGGAAACATCGGCAAGCCCGGCGCCGGGCCCTCACCCATCCGCGGGCACAGCAACGTCCAGGGGGACAGGACCATGGGCATCTGGGAGCAAATGCCGCCGTCGTTCCTGGACGCCCTGGGCAAGGAATTCAACTTCGAGCCTCCGCGGGAAAACGGGGTGGACGCCGTCCAGAGCATCCGCGCCATGCGCGACGGCAAGCTCAAAGTGCTCTTCGCCATGGGCGGGAACCTGGTGGGAGCCATCTCCGACACCGCCGTGGCCGAAGCCGCCCTGCAAAAGACAAGGCTGTCGGTGCAGGTCTCCACCAAGCTGAACCGATCGCACGCGTTCACGGGCGATCAGGCCCTGATCCTGCCCACCATGGGACGCACCGAAATTGACCGGCAGGCCGCTGGCGAGCAGTTCGTCACCGTCGAGGACACGGTGTGTGCCGTGCACGCCTCCTCCGGGAAGGTGGAACCGGTGGGGGAGAACCTGCTGTCCGAGATGGCGATTGTCAGCCGCCTGGCCCGGGCCGTCCTGGGCAATGACCACCCCATCGACTGGGCCGGCTTCGAGGCCGACTACGACACCATCCGCGAGCACATCGGCCACGTCTGCAAGGGCTGCGAGGACTACAACGCCAAGGTCCGCCGCCCGGGCGGCTTCGTGCTGCCGCACCCGCCGCGCGACAGCCGCACCTTCCCCACACCGTCCGGCAAGGCCGTGTTCACAGTCAGCGCCCTGGAGACGGTTGAGGTGCCCGCGGGCCGGCTGCTGCTGCAGACCGTGCGCGCCCACGACCAGTTCAACACCACCATGTACAGCCTCAATGACAGGTACCGAGGGGTGAAGAAGGGCCGCCACGTGCTGTTCGTGAACCCGGATGACCTGGCGGAACTGGGCATAGCCGACGGCAGCTATGTGGACATCCACAGCGAATCCGCCGACGGCGTCGACAGGGTGCTGCGCCAGCAGCGGATCATCAGCTACCCCACGGCGCGCGGTTGCGTGGCCGCCTACTTCCCCGAAGCAAATGTGCTTGTCTCCCTGGATGAAACAGCGGAAGGCTCAAACACCCCGGTGTCCAAGTCCGTCGTCGTCCGGCTGGAAAAGGCCGGCATGCCGTGAGCCAAGCCACCCACCAGGTGTTCAACCAGCCGCCGCCGCGGGTGGATGTCAACGAGTTCACGGCGAATGTCCCATTGGCCGAGTACCTCTCCACACTGGGCGGGGCCGGCGCGGAGGCGGCGGAAGGGCTGGAGGTGCTGGGTGCCGCGGTTGGCTCTGCGCAGTTCCAGGAGGACGCGCGGCTGGCCCAACGCAACCCGCCCGTGCTCCACACCCACAGCGGGTACGGGCAGCGGATTGACGAGGTGGAGTACCACCCCGCGTACCACCGGATCATTGGCCAGGCAGTGGCGGCGGGGGCGCATACCTCCGCGTGGGCCGCTCCCGGGGTGGGCGCGAACGCCCGGCGGGCCGCAGCGTTCATGCTGTTCGCGCAGGTGGAACCGGGCCATGCGTGCCCCATTTCCATGTCGCACGCGGCGGTGGAATCCCTGCAGCTGGCCCCGGAGCTGGCGGGGGAGTGGCTGCCACGGCTGTTCTCGCGCGAATATTCGCCCGAACTTGCCGAGGGCAAGCCGGGTGCCCTGTTCGGCATGGCTATGACGGAAAAGCAGGGCGGCTCCGATGTCCGCGCCAACACCACGCGCGCCGAAGCCTTTGACGACCATTTCATGCTGGCCGGCCACAAGTGGTTTTGTTCGGCGCCCATGTCCGACGCCTTCCTTGTCCTGGCGCAGGAGGACGCCGGGCTGGGATGCTTCCTGGTCCCGCGGGTGCTGCCGGGCGGGGAGCGCAACCCCTTTTTGCTCCAGCGGCTCAAGGACAAGGCCGGCAACCGCTCCAATGCGTCCTCCGAGGTGGAGTTCGCCGACACGCACGGCTGGCGGATCGGCGAGCCCGGCCGTGGGGTGCGGGCCATCATGGGCATGGTGGGCCGGACCCGGCTGGACTGCGTGCTGGGCACGGCCGCGGGGATGCGCCAGTCGGTGGCGGAGGCCGTGTGGCATGCCCGGCACCGGAGGGCCTTTGGGGCGCGGCTGGTGGACCAGCCGGCCATGGCCAATGTGCTGGCCGACCTGGCCCTGGAGGCCGAGGCTGCCGCGATTGTGGGCATGCGCCTGGCCCGTTCCTTTGACGACGACGCCGGCCCCTCCGAGAGTGCCTTCCGCCGCCTTGCGGTGGCCGTCACCAAGTATTGGGTGTGCAAGCGCGGGCCCAACCACGCCTACGAGGCCATGGAATGCCTGGGCGGCAACGGCTACATTGAGGATTTCCCGCTGGCCATGCGCTACCGGGAACAGCCCGTCATGGCCATCTGGGAGGGCACCGGGAACGTCGTTGCCCTGGATGTGCTGCGGGCCATGGCGGTTGAGCCGGAGTCCGTGGATGCGTTTTTTGCCGAGCTGCGGCTGGCGTCCGGGACCCACGCCATCCTTGACGACTTTGTTGCCGGCCTGAAGGAGGCCGTGTCCCCGGTGCGGCTTGCGCCGGCGGATTTTGCCGGCTCGGCACGGGCGCTCGTGGAAAAGATGGCCCTGGCGTTGCAGGCGTCGCTGCTGGTCCGGTATGCCCCGCCCGCCGTGGCGGACGCGTTTGTTGTCTCCCGGCTGGGACCTGGCCGCTCCTTCAACTACGGCACGCTGCCGGACTCGGTGGACCTGGCCGGCATATTGGCGCGGGCATAAGCGGTTCAGCCGGGCGGCAGGGTGGTTTCAATTAGTTGTTTGACAACCGTTTGACACCGCGAAATTGAAAAGGAGCCTAGACTGGCCGAAAGCCAAGGGGAGGCGCCATGACCTGGAAACGAGTTTTCATTGCCGCGGGGTTTGTCCTGGCACTGGTGGCCGTTGCGGTTTACGGCTACTTTGATCCGGCCGGGCTCCGCCATGCAACCACCGCCATCATTGTGGTGTTCGCCCTGGCCGTGGTGTTCGGCGTGGCCCTGAGGCTGGTCAAGGCAAGGCGCGGCCGCAAGATCCGTTCGGCGCTGTCACCGTTGGCCGACGCCGCAGAGGTGTACCAATCGCTCCTGCTGGGCCGGGACACCATCAGCCAAAGCATCGAAAAGGCGATTGCCCACGACGACACCGACAAGTACCCCAGCGGGCCGTGAGCCTGGCCGTGAGCCTGGCCGTGAGCCGGCGGGCCGTGAGCCGGGCCGTGAGCCGCAGCTCAGTGAGCCGGGCACCCGGGCGGGCAGCCGGCGTCGTGCCTTAATATTGTGTTAACGGAAAATGATACTTTGAGTCACGCATCACTCCCGCGACACCCTAAAACCGCTAGATCCAGCGCATTTATTCCACCACCGTGACGAATGGGGCGGCAAGAGTGACGCACCTCTCAAAAATTACTGGCATTGGCGCAATAGGTATGTATACTTGGACGTAGTTGTAGTGTTGCGTTTTTTGTAGTTGAAGCGACGCCATCCTTCGGGACGACGTCGCTTTTCTGGAGAAGCGGACTTACACCGTAAAAACGGAGGCCCGAAGGTCGGGCGGAATCTCCAACTTCAGAAGGAAATAGAAATAATGGCAACAGGTACCGTCAAGTGGTTCAACGCTGAAAAGGGCTTCGGCTTCATCTCCCCCGATGACCAGAGCCAGGATGTTTTCGCGCACTACTCCGCGATCAACTCCTCCGGCTACCGCTCCCTCGAAGAGAACCAGAAGGTCTCTTTCGATGTTGAGCAGGGTCCGAAGGGTCCTCAGGCAGTCAACATCCAGGCCATCTAATTTCAAAGTAACCATCCGGGAAACCGCATAACCACTTTGGTCTTAACAGGCTGGAGCGAATAGGGTTCGGGCGTGTCCCGGCCCTATTCGTTTTTAACTTCCCTTCCGCGGACCGTTTGCCCACCGATTGCGGGCCCTTACCGGCGCTTCTCAAGGCCACCCCGGGTTCCGTGTGGCACCATGGAAGACGATGAATACCAAAGCGGCCCGGGGCCAACGCGACGGACTTCCCATGCCGCTGGGGCTGCAGGGGGCCTTTGAGGCTGCCCAGGTCTTTGTGATTTCCGCCCTCGTGATCGTGGTGCCGCTGGCGGCCGTCTGGCTGGCGGGCGGCTTTGCGCAAAAAGATCCCTCCGTCATGGCACGCCTGGCCGGGCAAATGTGGCTGGCCATCCACGGCGTGCCGCTCACCCTGACCATCACCAACGGCCCCAGCTCCGCCTCCGTCGAGACCGGTGTCTTCAGCCTGCTGCCGCTGGGCCTGGTGCTCCTGCCGTTCCTCTTGTCGTGGCGGGCCGGACGCCGCCTGGCCCGCGCCTCCTACACCGACCAGTTGTGGCAGCCCCTGTTTGGCGCCCTGGTGGTGTATGCCGCCGCTGGGCTGGCCACCGGATTCGTGTGCAGTGAACCAGGAATCCAGGCACCCCTGCTGGCCAGCACGTTCATTCCCGTCATCCCCGCCGGGCTTGGCATGATCATTGGCGCGCGGAGGGAGGCCGGCTCCTGGGGCCGGCTGATCGGCGTCAACGCGGCCGACTGGATCGCCAAGACCAGCCAGGACCAGCGCTGGGCCGGCTCCTACGTCTGGGCCGTGGCCCGTTCCGGTTTCGTGGCTGCCATGGCAGCCCTCTCGCTGGCCGCGCTCCTGCTGGCCGTGGACATCATGGCCCGGTGGACGGACATCATCGGCGTCTACCAGGGCCTGCGCCCCGGTGCCGTCGGGGGAGCGGGGCTGACGCTCGCCCAGCTCAGCTACCTGCCCAACCTTGCGGCCTGGGCCCTGGCCTGGGCCAGCGGCGCCGGCTTCTCCCTGGGGGTCAGCTCCACCGTGACACCCCTGGCCACCTCCGTGGCGCCCGTCCCGCCCATCCCGCTGCTGGCGGCCCTGCCGTCGGGGAACCTTGGCTGGGGATTCGCCGCCATGGTCATCCCCGTGCTGGGAGGACTGCTGGCCGGCTGGTGGTTTGTGCGCACAGGTGAAAACCACCTGGACGAATGGATCTCCCTCAAGGCGCGCCGGCGGTGGATCTCCCTGCCGGTCTCGACGCTCCTGCTGGGCATCGCCGTCGGCGTCGTCGCCGCCGCGCTCACGGGCGTGCTCTTCTGGCTCTCGGGCGGCTCCGTGGGGCTGGGGCGCCTGACGGAGATCGGGCCCAACCCGGCCACGGCGGCACTGTGGGTGGGCGCGGAGGTGGCGGCCGGCGTCGTGCTGGGATCCCTGGTGGCACCGTGGCTGGAGGAAAGCCGCGCCACCGCCCGCGCCACCACCCCCTCGCCGCGGCGCAGGAACCAGCACAGCGAATAGGGCATTGCCCGCGCTTGCCCCTAAAATTGGGGCCATGCGCATAGTTGTTTTAGTTTCCGGGACCGGCTCCAACCTGCAGGCAGTGATCGACGCCGTGGCCTCGGGCTCGCTGGACGTGGAGATTGCCGCCGTGGGCGCGGACCGGCAGGGCACCTACGGCATTGAGCGCTCCGCCGCCGCCGGGCTGGAGACGTTTGTGGTGAACTTCAAGGATTACCCGGTGCGGGCCGACTGGGACGCCGCGTTGCTGGACGCCGTGGCCGTGCACCAGCCGGACTACGTCATTTCCAGCGGATTCATGCGGATTGTGGCACCAAGCTTCATCGACGCCTTCGCCGGCCGCTATGTCAACACGCACCCCGCGCTGCTGCCCGCCTTCCCCGGCGCGCACGGGGTCCGGGACGCGCTGGCCTACGGCGTGAAGGTCACCGGCTGCACCGTCCACTTCGCCGACGCCGGCGTGGACACGGGCCCCATCATTGCCCAGACCCCCGTTGCCGTGCTCGACGGCGACACCGAGGAAACCCTCCACGAACGCATCAAGGTGGCCGAGCGCGAACTGCTCATCCAGGTGCTCGGGGAGCTGTCCCGCGCCTGACGCCGGGCGCCGTTCGCCGTGTGCGGGGCCAACCCGCAGTTTTGGTTACTCTTTTCGCCGTGTGCGGGGCCAACCCGCATCGACAGAGGGTCTTGTCAGGGCGGTCGCGGGGTGGCCCCGGTTTCGCGGAATCACGTGCGGGGACCCACCGCCCTCGCGGCCAAGCCCCGTCCCCGGCGGATGCGCATAGCCATGCACATTGCCCCGTAACTCTTACTTGCGCTTGGCGTCTTACTTGCGCTTGCGGCCCAGCGCCAGCGAGGCAAGGGCCGTGGCGCCGGTTACGGCATATACGGCGGGCCAGGCGCCAATCTTCTTGGCCAGCGGGTGGGAGGCGCCGAATGCGCCAAGGTAACCGGCAGTCAGCGCCGCCGCGGTTCCCGCCCCCGCGTTCTTCTTCCAGGCGAAAAATGCTGCGGCTCCGGCGGCCGCGAGGACCGCGCCGCCCAGCTGGCGGTTCTTCGTGGCGCGGGCGGCCTTGAAGCCGCCAATCAGGCCGGCGGTGGTGAAGGCGGTGGGGAGCAGGGCGTTCATGGTTCTCCTTAAACGTGAAATGGGAATTGGCAACAGGCTACCCGTCCAAGGTGGGCAAATGCTGACAGGGGCTGCGCGCAGAAGGGGGTGGCCGGCGTCGTGCCTCACAAGCGGCGCCCCAAAACTGTGCCGCACAAGCCGCCTAATGCAGCGCGGCGCCCCGGGTCTCCGGCGCCGACAGCGCCATCCACACCACGGCCAGCAGCACCAGTCCGCCGGTCAGTGCGAACGTCAGCGGCAGGCCCAGCACCGGCCACAGCAGCGAGCCGAAGATCAGCGGAACCAGCCCGGCACCAACGCGGGAAACGGTGGACGCCCAGCCGAAGCCGGTGGCGCGCAGGTGGGTCGGGTACAGCTCCGAAACGTAGGTGTACAGGACCGGGATGGCCACCTGGATGACGAATCCGAACACCAGCAGCCACAGCTGGGCGGCGGCCGGCGCATCCAGGACCAGGGCGAAGATGACCAGCGACAGCGCCGCGCCGGGACCCGTGACGGCCAGGATCCACTTGCGGCCCACACGCTCCACCAGCAGGGCCGCGGCCACCACGCCCAGGAAACCGATGGCCGTCATGGACGCCGTGGCCATGAACGCCTTGTTCTGCGCGTAGCCGGTGGCCACCAGGATGGACGGCATCCAGGTCAGGGCACCGTAGTACACCAAAAGGATGGTCAGAAACAGCGACCACGCAACGCCGGTGACGCGCCAGTTGAACTTCCACAGCCCGGCCAGCTGGTCGGTGACCCTGCCCAGCGACAGCCGGGGCGCGGCGGCCGGATCGGGCAGCTTCCACGGCCCCACCTCCGCGCCCGTGCGCTCGATGAGGCGTTCAATGACTGCCTTCGCCTCCACAGTCCGGCCCGCCCGGACCAGGAACAGCGGCGATTCCGGCACGTGGGTGCGGACCCAAAACACCAGCAGCGCAGGCAGCACCAGCACCAGCATCAGGAAGCGCCAGTTCCCGAAAGAGGCCATCAGCAGCGCGGACACCACGCCGCACAGCGATGCGCCGATGGGCCACCACGCGTCCATGGCCGTCAGCACCCGGCCGCGGTGCTTGCGCGGGGTGAACTCGCCCACCAGCGCGTAGTCCACGGGAATGCAGCCGCCCAGGCCAAAGCCGGCCATGAACCTGAACGCGCAGAACAGCACCATGTCATTGGACGCCGCACCCAGCACGGTGAACACGGAGAAAATCAGCAGCGTCAGCGCAAACGCCTTCTTGCGCCCGATCACGTCCGCAATGGAACCCCACGCAAACGCACCCACGGCCATGCCGATCAGGTTTGCCGTGCCGATCCAGGCCGCCTGCCCGGGCACCAGCCCCCACTCCTTGGACAACAGCGGGATGAGGAACCCGTTGAGGGTCACGTCCCAGGCGTCGAACATGAAGCCCAGCCCGCCAATGAGGAAGATGCTGCCCTGGACGCGCCACCGCCACGGCAGCTCCTGGACCACCTGGTCGCCGGTGATGAGTGCGGTGTTTGTGCCCATGGTGCCTATTTCCGGTTAGTTATGGTCATTTCCACCAGAATAGACGACGTCGGACACCGCCTTCCGCAGCCCCGTCGCGTCATCCCCGTCCCGGCTGGGGCTGACGCGGTTGGTGAGCAGGGCGATGACCACCCCGCGGGCCTTGTCCACCAGGAGGGAGGTGCCGGTGAAGCCGCCGTGGCCGCGTGCGTCGCGGCCGTTTTCGCCCATCCACGGCTGCTGGTTGATGCGCAGCCCCAGGCCGTGGCCAAATCCCGGGTCGGCCGGGTTGAAGTTGGTGCCCAGCACCTCGGGGAGCTGGCTGCGCCACATCTCGGCGGCCAGTTTCGGGGAGAGGATGCCGTCAAGCCCGGTGCACAGGGCTTCGCCAAAAACCGCCAGCCCGGGCGCCGTGGCGAACATGCCGGCGTTGCCGCTGAGCCCGCCCAGGGACCAGGCCGCCTCGTCGTGCACAATGCCGCAAACCAGCCCGCGCCCCAATTCCGGCTGGAATTCCGTGGGCGCGCACAGTGCCGGATCCGGCGAGCCCGTGATGCCGCCGGTGCCAAGCCGGGACAGCACCCGGTCCGTGACCAGCGAGGCCCAGGGGCGCCCCGTCACGTGCTCGGCCAGCGCCATGGCCGTGTTGAAGCCGGCGCAGGAATACTCGAACCGTGTGCCGGGCGCCGCCTCCAGGGGCGTGCCGAGCAGGTCGTCGATGAGCAGGATGCGGTCAAACGACCGGCCCTCGCGCAGCGCACTTTCCCAGCCCCGCCACTCCGACGGCAGGCCCGAGGTGTGGGTCAGCAGGTGCCGCAGCGTCACCCCGGCCTTGGCCCCGTGCGAGTATGCAGGCAGCCATTTGCCGATGGGGGTGTCCAGCTCCAGCGCGCCGCCGTCGACCAGGGAAAGCATGGTGGCCGTGGTGAACAGCTTGGTCACCGAGGCCAGGTCAAAGAACGTGCCTTCCCCTGCCTGGCCGGACGTGAGCGTGGGCAGCGCTTCCCCGCCAATCACGACGGCGCAGCTCGCCGCGGGCGCGACCCCTTCAGTGACTGCCTGGTCCAGCAGGCGCTGTATGTCTGTGGAAAGGTGTCGGTGGATGGCAGGCATTGGCGGGCTCCGGCGTCGTTCTTCTAAAGGGTTGCAGCGGTGATGGCGGCGGGCAGGAAGCCCCGGTTTTCCTCGAGCAGTTCCTCGGCGCGGCTGGCCGGCAGGCCCGTCATGACGGCCAGGATGGCGGCCTTGACGTGGCCGCCGGCGGCTTCGAGGGCGGCGGCGGCCGTGGCGGCGTCGCAGTCAGTGGCCCGCATCAGGGTGCGTTCGCTGCGTGCGCGGAGCTTGGCGTTGGTGGCGCGCAGGTCCACCATGAAGTTCTTGTAGGTTTTGCCGAGGCGGACCATGGTGATGGTGCTGACCATGTTCAGGACCAGTTTTTGGCAGGTCCCGGACTTCAGGCGGGTGGAGCCGGTGAGGATTTCCGGGCCAACCTCGATCTCCAGCGCGGTGTCCGCGGCGGCGCCCAGTGCGGAGTTGGCATTGCAGGAGAAGCCCACGGTGTAGGCGCCGCTTTTCCTCGCGGCGGCGACGGCGGCGATGACGTAGGGCGTGCGGCCCGAGGCGGCGATGCCGATCACGGAATCCTTGTCGGTGAGGGCCAGGGCGGCCATGTCCCTCTGGGCTTCGTCTTCGCTGTCCTCGGCGTTCTCCACTGCCTGGCCCACGGCCCTGCTGCCGCCGGCAATCACGCCTACCACCAGGGAGGGGTCGGTGCCGAAGGTGGGAGGGCACTCGCTGGCGTCGAGGATGCCCATGCGCCCGGGCGTGCCGGCGCCCACGTAGATGAGGCGGCCGCCGCTGGCCATGTTGGCGGCGATGCGGTCGATGATGGCGGCGATGTCGGCGGTGTGGTGGGCGATGGCGGCAGGGACCAGGGCGTCCTCGGCGTTCATGGCGGCGGCGAGTTCCTCGGTGGTGAGCGCGGCCAGATCGGGGTGGCGCGGGTTGGGGGACTCGGTGGTGAGCGTGCCCAGTTCGGTGCGGACGGCGTCCTGGGCCTGCGTGGTGCGTGGGGCGCTCACGGTGTTCTCCCTAGTGCGGCGGGTGCGTGGTGGCCTGAAATTACGGCCATGTATAACGATTGTAAATTATTTACGCGTTTTGGACAGGGGCGGCCGTAGACTGGCGGGAACTGGAGGGGGTCCGGATCGTTGGAGGAAGGCTGCAGTGAGCATTCAGTCAGTTATTTATTCCCGGCGGCAGGGCCTCACGCCCGCTGCCCGCCGCGTGGCCGACGCCATTATTGCCAACCCCGCCGTGGTGCTGGACCACACCGTGACGGAATTGGCACAGCTGTGCTCCACTTCCGACCCAACCGTGGTGCGGTTTTGCCGTGCCGTGGGGCTGACGGGCTACGCGCAGCTGCGCCTGGCCATGGCCGCCGAACTGGGCCGCGAGGATGCCTCCCTGACGGAGGTGCACGAGCCCACCTTTGGTGACGACATCAGCCCGGACGCCACGCTGGCGGACATTGTGGCGCGGATCCGCTTCACCGAGGTGATGGGCCTTGAGGAAACCACCCACAACCTTGACCTGGCCTTGCTGCGCAGCGCCGTGGACCTGGTCTCCGGGGCGCGGAGCGTGAACATTTACGGTGTCGGGGCCGGTGCGATAGTGGCCGAGGACCTGCGGTACAAGCTGTTCCGCATTGGCTTGAACGTCAGCGCTTTTGGCAATGCCGACAATGCGTTGATGGGGGCCTCCCTCATGACCGGCCAGGACGTGGCCGTGGCGTTTTCCCACGGCGGCCGGACAGAATCCGTGGTCGAGTTCCTCCGGCTGGCCCGCACGGCCGGCGCGCCGACAGTGTTGGTGACCAATGCGCCGCAGTCCCCGGCGGCGTCGCACGCCACGGTGGCCCTGGCCACGATGGTGCGTGAGACGGCGTTTCGGGCGGGGGCCATGGCCTCGCGTATTTCGCAGCTGGCCGTGGTGGACTGCCTGTTTGTGGCCGTGGCGCAGGGCAAGTACGCGCAGTCCGTGGCCGCCCTGGGCGCCACGCGCTCCGCCGTCAGGGGCCCGGACTCCGCCTCCCGCGCCTGACCCCGCCCGCCCCGTCCCGTCCTCCTAACTGTGCGTCAGAAACTGCACGGAAATTGGCCGATTTGGCGTCTTTTCGATCAGTTTCTGACACCTACTTTTGGGGTCGCCAGCCGCGACTGAACAACGCCGAACGAATCTTCCGCACGGCCGCGCGGGCCTCGTCCGTCATGTGGTTCTTCGCGATGCGGACCTCGGTCCATCCGGCCGCCGCAAAGTCCTCCTGGCGCCTGATGTCGCGGACGACCTGGTCGGGATCGCCGTGTGTGCCGCCGTCGTACTCCACTGCGACCCGATACTCGGGGTAGGACTGGTCCGGCTGACGTGACTTGCCGTCGGCCAGCGGTATGTTCTTGTTGATGTCCGGCTCCGGAAGGCCAGCATAGACAACGGCGAGCCGGAGACGTGTTTCAGGCGCTGAATCAGACCCGACTCTCGCAAGCGCAAGTGCGGCACGGGCTTTTTGTATGCCGGGCGTTCCCTTGTGCCGCTCCAACATTCGGGACAGTTCAGCCACAGTGGCGTAGGCCTCGGAGCGGCCTTCGAACTCGGGCCGCGGAATGCGGATCAAGTGGTCCGCGACCACCACCAGCTCATCGACTGTCATTCGGCGGGCACAGTCCAGCCACGTCCTTGCCCGGGTGGTGATCCACAGGCCGTCGAGACATTCCACTTCATCGTCCCGGAATTTGGTTCGGTGGCCTTCCACGCCGTGGCGACGGGGAATGTTGTGTGGGAACTGGCGGGAAATGTGAATGAGGGCAGCATTCCGGACGGGAAGGAACCCGGGAAATTCCCAGATGGCAAACGCCGTGGCGTGCGATGCAGCGGAATATCCCGTGACCTGGGTGAATGGCCGGGTGAGAAGCGCTAAAGGAACATCCGCGTCATCGAGACTCTTGATGCCCCGGCTGATCCGCACGATCTCCTTGTGGCGCAGCCGGCCGGGACTCACCAGGCAGTCTTTGGCCGTGTCGAGAGTAAAGGGTCCGGATTGAAGTCGGTCCGGGAACCCGGCGCGGGTGAACATGTGACCATGATGGCAATTTTGGGCGGAATCCGTTTAAGTTATCCACAGCCTCCGCCGGGTAGGGAACTGTGAGTCAGAAACTGCATGAAAAATGGACATTTCGACGAGTTTCCGTGCAGTTTCTGACTCACAGTTGGGAGAGGGTGAGGAGGGTCGTGACGGCTTGGGCGGTCACCTGGCTGAAGCCGTGGCAGTGGATGGTGGTCAGCGCCGTGCCGGAGGCCTTGCGGTTGGCCGGGACCAGCCCGGCATTGATGCAGATGGCATGCGGGGCCACGGAGGCCACCTGCGCCAGGGTGGCCTGCTGGTCGTGGGCCATCAGCGAATCCACCAGCACCAGGACCGGTTCGCCCAGTGATTCCTCCGTGCTCACCAGGTCGGACAGGTTCTCCGCATTGAGCGAGGACGCGGAGAGTGCGTTCACCTGGAAATGGTCCAGCAGGGCCGTGGCGAGGAAGTTGTCCGTGGGCCCAGCAGCCATGTTGTGGCCCGTGCGGGCATCAACCAGGGTGACGACGGCGTCCGGCAGCGGCAGCGTCCCGGCGCCCTGATCCACTTGGCAGGCCTTGGCAGCCACAGAGGTCCAGTCGGGGGAGTCCACGCTGGCGCAATCGGACCCGTCCGCGTTCGCGCCGGCGGACCCGGCCCCGTTGCCGCCATCGGCGGCGCTCCCCACCCCGGCAGCCGCCGTCGACCATTGGGCAAACGCAGCCACCCGAGCCGCCGCGCCCTGGAGGACGGAAACCGGCAGCCGGCCGGAGGACACTGCGGACATCAGCGCGGAATGCACCTCGAGGTAGCACGATTCGTCGTCGCGCCCGGTCGTGTAGGCATTGAGCGGGTTGCCCACGCAGAGCAGGTCCGAGCCCGCCAGCAGGGCCAGCACCGCCCCTTCGCCCGGGCCCACGGTGGCTCGGACGGCGGCCATGTCCAGGGCGTCGGTGACCAGCAGCCCGTTGAACCCCATTCCGCGGAGCAGTGCGGCCGCCCGCGGATTCAGGGTGGAGGGCGCCTCGCCCAACTCCGGCACAACGATGTGCGCCGTCATGACGGCGGCCACACCGGCATCCACGGCGGCCTGGAACGGCGGCAGGTGGTCCCGGCGCAGCTGCGACAGGGTCAGGTCCACGCGGGCCACATCCATGTGCGAGTCCGCCACCGTGTCCCCGTGACCCGGAAAATGCTTGGCACACGCGCCCACGTCCACTGACTGGATGCCGGCCACGGCCGCCGCGGTGTGTTTGCTGACCAGGTCCGTGGTGGCGCCAAACGCCCGCACCCCGATCACCGGGTTCAGCGGGTTCGTGTTGACGTCCGCCACCGGCGCGATGGCCAGGTTCACGCCGGCCTCCCGGCACAACCGGCCAATGGCCCGGCCCGCGGCTTCCGTGACGGCCGCATCGTCCAGCGCCCCCAGCACTGCCGCGCCGGGAATGGTGGAGCCGTCCCGGGACTGCAGCCGGGTCACGTTTCCGCCTTCCTCGTCAACGCCGACGACGGCGGACGGGTTGGCTTCCCGGATCGCGGCAGAGAGTGCCGCCACCTGTCCGGGGACGTCGGGGTCAATGTTGTGGCTGAAGTACACCACGCCGGCCAGTCCGTTGCGCAGGGCTTCTTCGAGCCAGGCCGGGACCGTGGTGCCGACAAAGCCGGGCCAGATGACGGAGTTGACCAAGCGGGACAGCTCCGGGGAATGCCCTTCGGCAAGTCTGGCTTCAGCCCCGGCTGCGGCCCCGGCGGCTCCGGCGGCGGCCCCGGCAGCTACCCCACCTTCAGCCCCGGCGGCTACCCCGGAAAATTCAACGGTCAGATCGGTAACGGGGCTGGATTCGGGCGCAGGGGAGTGGGGCAGCTCACGGGACGTCATGCCTGACAGCCTACCTATTGGTAGTGGCATAAACTTTATGTGTCGCCATCATCGACCAACCCCTGGAGAATTTCTGTGACCAGCTCACGCCTTAATCGTGTTCCCATCCGCCGGGCCCTCATCTCGGTCTACGACAAAACCGGCTTGGAGGAGCTGGCCACGGGCTTGCACGCCGCTGGCGTCGCCATTGTTTCCACGGGTTCCACCGCGGCCAGGATTGCCGCGGCGGGCGTCCCCGTGACGGAAGTTTCCGAGGTCACCGGCTTCCCGGAATGCCTTGACGGCCGCGTGAAGACCCTGCACCCCCTGGTCCACGCCGGCATCCTGGCCGACCGCCGCCTGCCGGACCACGTGCGCCAGCTGGCGGAAATGAACATTGAACCCTTCGACCTGGTGGTGGTGAACCTCTACCCCTTCGTGGACACCGTGAAGTCCGGCGCCGGGCAGGACGCCGTGGTTGAGCAGATCGACATTGGCGGCCCCTCGATGGTGCGCGCCGCCGCCAAGAACCACCCGTCGGTGGCCGTGGTGGTGGACCCGGCCAAGTACGCCGACGTCGTGCTGGCCGCAGCGGAAGGCGGGTTTACGCTGGTGGCCCGCCAGCGCCTGGCCGCGGCAGCCTTTGCCCACACGGCCGCGTATGACAACGCCGTGGCAGCGTGGACGTCCGCCCAGTTCCTGGATGAGGACGGCGACGGCGCCATTGACTGGCCCGCCTACGCCGGCTACTCGCTGGAGCGTTCCGAGGTGCTGCGCTACGGCGAAAACCCGCACCAGCAGGCGGCCCTCTACGTGGACAAGGCGGCCCCGGCCGGCATCGCCCAGGCAGACCAGCTCCACGGCAAGGCCATGAGCTACAACAACTTTGTCGACGCCGACGCCGCCCTCCGCGCAGCGTTCGACTTCGCCGGACCGGCCGTGGCAGTGGTCAAGCACGCCAATCCCTGCGGCGTGGCCGTGGGCTCCCCGGACGCCGCGGATCCCATCGCGGACGCCCACGCCAAGGCCCACGCCTGCGATCCCCTCTCTGCCTTTGGCGGCGTGATCGCGGCCAACCGCACCGTCACCAAGGCCATGGCGGAGACGGTGAAGGGCATTTTCACCGAGGTGGTCATCGCCCCCGACTTTGAGCCCGAAGCCGTGGAAATCCTGTCCAAGAAGAAGAACATCCGCCTGCTGGCGCTGCCCGAGGGCTACGACCGCTACCCGGCCGAGGTCCGCCAGGTCTCCGGCGGCATGCTGGTGCAGATGGCGGACAAGATTAACGCCGACGGCGACAATCCCGCCAACTGGACCCTCGCCGCCGGCCCCGCCGCAGACAGCGCCACCCTTGCGGACCTCGCGTTCGCCTGGACGGCTGTGCGGGCGGCCAAGTCGAACGCCATCCTGCTTGCCCGCAACGGCGCCACGGTGGGCATCGGCATGGGCCAGGTCAACCGGGTGGACTCCTGCAAGCTGGCCGTGGAACGCG
>Ga0134128_10005389_pt1 | contig 15501 bp, 10 predicted proteins | sample KB31754_FD_96462 | JGI IMG/M metagenome (GOLD analysis project Ga0134128, IMG submission 96462) | Terrestrial soil microbial communities with excess Nitrogen fertilizer from Kellogg Biological Station, Michigan, USA - KB3-175-4 | ecosystem: Environmental > Terrestrial > Soil > Unclassified ...
CCTCGTGGCCGCGCTGACGGTCGCGGCGACTTTGGGAGGCTTGCTGTTCGGTTACGACACGGCGGTGATCTCCGGCGTGACCGATGCGATCACCCACAACTTCGTGCTGCCGCGGCACCTCGCGGAGAACAGCGCGAACATCCTTTCCGGGCTCGCGATCTCGATGGCCCTCCTGGGCTGCGTCATCGGCGCCGGCGTGGCCGGTCCCCTCTCGACGAAGATCGGCCGCAAGGGCGGGCTCATCATCGCCGGGATCCTCTTCTTCCTCTCCTCTCTCGGCGCGGCCTATCCGGAGTTCTTCTGGAGCATCTTCGGCGGCACCGGCTATCACGCCCTGCCGGCCTTCGTCGGCTACCGCCTGCTCGCGGGCATGGCCATCGGCATGGCCTCCATGTTGGCGCCGATGTACATCGCGGAAGTGGCGCCCCCGGCCTCGCGCGGCATGCTGGTCACCTTCCAGCAGATCGCGATCGTGGTCGGCATCACGCTGGTCTACTTCGTCAACTGGGCGATCCAGCAAGGCCACACCCGCGATTACCTGATGACCACCGCATGGCGGCACATGCTGGCCTCGGCGGCCATTCCGGCGGCGCTCCTCATCATCTTCATGCTGATGGTGCCCGAGACACCGCGCTTCCTGGTGCTGAAGGACCGTGACGCGGAGGCGCTGTCGCTCCTCAAGCGCCTGGTCGGCGAGTCGGAAGCGCAGTCGACCCTGCAACAGATCAAAGCCACCCTGGTCGAGCACACCCGTCCGCTCCTGAGCTTCGGCTGGCTGGTGCTGATCGTCGGCATCATGCTGTCGATCTTCCAACAGGTCGTCGGCATCAACGCAGTGCTCTATTACGCGCCGCACATGTTCGAGAACATGGGCGCCTCGACCAACCAGGCACTGTGGGATTCGGCGATCTATAGCGGCGTGACCATGACCGTCTTCACGCTGATCGCGACCTTCACGGTGGACCGGATCGGGCGCAAGCCGCTGCTCGTCGCCGGCGCTCTGATCATGGCCGCGGCCATGATCCTCCTCGGGATACTCTTCGACCGGCATCTGGCCGCCGCGACCGTCGGGCAGGCCGGCAGCTCCGCGGGATCCTCCTACATCGCCCTGGGGGCGGTGGTCGTCTACATCCTCGGGTTCTCGTTCTCCTGGGGCCCGGTGGTGTGGGTGATGCTGTCGGAGATCTTCCCCAACTCCATCCGCGGCAAGGCGATGTCGATCGCCGTCGCGGCGCAGTGGATCATGAATTTCATCGTCTCGACGACCTTCCCGATCATGGACGGCAGCAGCTACCTCAACGCCCAATTCAACCACGGCTTTGCCTACTGGGTGTACGGCGTCTGCGCGATCCTGGCCGCGCTCTTCGTCATCCGCTTCGTGCCGGAGACCAAGGGCCGTCCGCTCGAGTCCATCCAGGAGCTCTGGCACAGCCACAAGTCGCGGGACGCGAGCCTCGTCAGGCCGCGGGCGGCGGAGTAGGACGTGTGCCTCAGGAAAGGATCACGCTGGCCGATGGCGACCTGAGGCTCGAGCTCCTGCCCGAACTCGGTGCAGCGGTGGCGAGGCTGCGGTACCAGGGACGCGATGTGCTGCGGCCGACGCTGGGGGACACCGACGATCCGTTCGAGACGGCGGCGTTCGCCCTCGTGCCCTTCGCCAACCGCATCGCGGACGGACGCTTCCGCGTGGGCGAGCGCGAAGTCCGGATTCCGCGCAATGCGCCGGGCCAGGCGCATCCGCTCCACGGGCACGCCTGGCGCAAGCCCTGGCGTGTCGAATCAAAGGCCGCGGACCGCGTGGTGCTCGGCTTCGAGCACGCCGCCGACAGCTGGCCCTGGCACTACACCGCCCTGCAGACCCTGACACTGCGCGGGGACAGCCTGGAGGTGGCGCTCTCGGTAGAGAACCGCGATACGACTTCCATGCCCGACGGCCTCGGCTGGCACCCGTACTTCCACAAGGGGGCGGGGGCGCAGCTCAAGGCGCACGTCGAAGGCGTGTGGCTCACGGACGGTGAGTTTCTGCCGGTGCGCCTCGCTCACGGCACGCGCTTCGGCCAGTGGGGCCGCGGGGACGCGCTGGCCCGGGATGAGCTGATCGACCACTGCCACACGGGCTGGCCCGGAGTGGCGGAGATCCTGCTGCCCGAGGAGCGCCTGCGCCTCGCCCTCACGGCGAGCCGCCCGCTGCGCTGGCTCCACATCTACAGTCCCCCGGACAAGGATTTCTTCTGCGTCGAGCCGGTGAGCCAGATGCCGAACGCCGTCAACCGCTCCGCGCCGCCGGCCATCACCGGCCATAAGCTGCTCGCGCCGGCGGAGCGCTTCGATGTGCGCATCACCTTGAGCGTGGTCAACTCCGACAACTGAAACCGTTGCGGTATGCTGTGCCCATGGAAGCGAGGCACATGAGCAAAGTGGGCGCCGAGCTCGGCGAAGGCCCGGTATGGGTCGAGCGCGACTCGGCACTCTGGTTCGTCGACATCAAGGGGCGGCGTGTGCACCGCTGGCATCCGGTCAGCCGCGAGCACCGCTTCTGGACGGCGCCGGAGAAGCCCGGATTTCTCGCGCCGCTGAGCGGCGGCGGCTTCATCGTGGGCCTGAAGACCGGGCTGCATCGCTTCGACCCGCAGGCGGGCAAGTTCGTGCACCTCACGGACGTCGAGCCACACCTTCCCGACAACCGCCTCAACGACGGCTCAGTGAGCCCCGAGGGGGAACTGTGGTTTGGCTCCATGCACGACCCGGAATCCGAGCGGACCGGTGTCTTGTACCGTCTGGATGCCAACGGTCGATGCGTGGTCCTCGATAAGGGCTACATCATCACGAACGGCCCGGCGTTCAGTCCCGACGGGCGCACGTTCTATCACACCGCTACGGCCGATCGGACGGTCTACGCCTTCGACCGGCCAGAGCCGTACACCCTCACGCGCAAGCGCGTGTTCGTGCAGATCGAGGAGGGCGCCGGCCATCCCGACGGCACGACGGTGGACCAGGAAGGCTGCGTGTGGATCGCCCTCTGGGGCGGCTGGGGCGTGCGCCGGTACTCACCGGAAGGCAACCTCCTCGCGACCGTGCGCCTGCCGTGCGCCAACGTGACCAAGATCGCCTTCGGCGGACCGAGTCTGCGCACGGCCTACGTCACCACCGCCTGGAAAGGCATGACGCAGGAGGAGCGTGCAGCGCAGCCTCTTGCCGGGGATCTCTTCAGCTTCGAGGCGCCGGTGCCCGGGCTGCAGCCGGTGGAAGTCGGGGAGTAAGGGGCGCATGGCTGCGATCTATTCTGACTTGAAGGGCCAGGTCGTCCTGATCACGGGCGGAGGCTCGGGAATCGGCGAGGCGATCGTCCGGCAGTTCGCGGCGCAGCACGCCAAAGTCGCCTTCATCGATCTCGCCGTCGAGCCCTCGCGTGCGCTGGTGCGCGAGCTCACCGAGGCCGGTACGCCAGTGCACTTCGAGCCCTGCGACCTCACCGACATCCCGGCGCTGCAGCGGTCCGTGGCGGCGATCCGCAAGCTCCTGGGGCCCATCCACGTGCTGGTCAACAACGCGGCGCACGATGAGCGCCACCCCACGGAGGAGGTGACCGAAGCCATCTGGGACAGCCGCATCGCGGTCAATCTCAAGCACCAGTTCTTCTGCGCCCAGGCGGTGATACCGGATATGAAGGCCGCGGGCGGCGGCGCGATCATCAACCTGGGCTCGATATCCTGGATCATCGGCCAGGGCGGGATGGCGGCCTACACCGCCTCGAAGTCGGCCGTGTTGGGTCTGACACGCTCTCTCGCCCGCGACTTCGGACCCTACGGGATCCGCGTCAACGCCGTGGCGCCCGGCTGGATCATGACCAAGCGCCAGCTGGAGAAGTGGGTGACGCCGGAAACGGAAGCCGAGATCTATGCTCGCCAGTGCCTGAAGCGCAAGCTCGAGCCCGCCGAGGTCGCGAAGTTCGTCGTGTTCCTTGCCTCGGAGGAGGCGAGCGCGTGCACGAACCAGCACTACATCGTGGATGGCGGGTGGGTGTAGGTGATCAGTGAACGAGCTTTGCGGGGGCAAAGACGAGCGATGCGACAGCGAGGGTGGTGCCGATCATCCATTGAATGATTGAAGTTTTTGCGTCGCTGACATCGGATTGGGTCGCCAGATAAGGTAGCTGGGTCTTGATGCCGGACACATCGGCCTTGATATCCGAAACGTCGGTCTCGACCGCACCAGTCGGTCTCGACTGTCCCCAGTCGCCTCAAAATATCATCCATGGCTTCCCCGCTGTGCAGCTCACTGAAAGTGACGCTCTACCGAGGCAAGCAGAATATACGGCTGAACGGGCCGAGTCCACGCGAGTTGCTTGTGCGTTTGTTCAATTTCGTGGGACCCGGCGCGAGGTTTCGAGCAGTCCTGTCAGATCCACTGTACACGGACGCTCGAAATCCACGATCCATACCTCTCGGATGTTATGCCGGGAATACAGCGGTAGCTTTCTTGGCGTCCTCTCGGGTGAGCAAATATGCTGGCCCGTCCGTTCCGTGACTTCCGGCTGCAGCGAGGGCATACTAAGGCCAGTCATGGTTTCCCTCATCCACCGGATCGGATCGATTACCTGCCCGGCTTTCGCTGAAAGCCGGGGCTGCCGTGCGCTCGATCCAGATGAAATCTCGATGAGGAACCGATCCCATGACCCAAGAACAAGCACTGCTGGAGGCGCCTCAAGAGTGCGCCACGCAGGCGCTCTGCCTGCGGGTCAGCGCTGACGCTGATCCGGGCGCGCTAGCCCGCGTCCTGACCTGTTTCCAAAGCCTCAACATCGTGCCACGCCGCGTCATCGCGGAGCATGGGACGACGGGGACGATGTACATCCGTATCGACGTCACGGGCCTGACGGAAGGACATCTCTCGCTGATTGCCGCCAAGATCGGGCAGGTGCCCTGCGTCGGGAACGCATACTGGCACCGTCTGTAGCAGACCTTGGCTGCGCGCGGTGGCCGAGGTACGCTGCGCAATCGCAAAAGAGGTCCGGAATCCAGGGTGAAAGCGCTCATCATCGGCAGCGGCCTGATCGGCACTGCATCCGCTTATTTTCTCTCCCGCCGCGGCTGGGAAGTCACGGTTCTCGATCGTCAGGAAGGCCCGGGACAGGAGACGAGCTTCGCCAACGGCTCGCTGCTGACACCCAGCATGACCGAGCCGTGGAACGCGCCGGGGAGCTGGCGAGTGCTGCTCAAATCCCTCGGCCGCTCCGACTCGCCGCTGCAGCTGCGGTGGCAGACCCTGCCGGGTCTTGCGGGCTGGGGAACCGGATTCCTGCGCAACTCGGGCGCGAAGAGCTACGAGCGCAACTCGGTCAAGAACCTGAAGCTCGGGCTGTATTCGCACGAAGTGTTGGCAGGTTTGCGCCGGGAGACAGGCATCGAGTACGGCGCCGCTGCACGCGGGACGTTGCGGGTCCTCCGTGATCCCGTGGCCCTGGAGCGGGCGATCGAGTGGGCCGAAAAACTGCGGGTGGACGGACTGACCTACCGCCGTCTGAGCGTTGACGACATCCTGGCGTTGGAGCCGGCGCTGGCGCCGATCGCAGGGCAGCTCGCGGGAGGCATTCATTACCCGGTCGATGAGATCGGCAACGCCTACAAGTTCACGGTCGCTCTGGCGGATCACGCCCGCACGAGCGGCGTGGAGTTCCGTTTCCGCACGCCCGTCACCGGCATCGAAGTCCGTCAAGGCAAGGTGACGGCCGTGCAGAGCGGCGGCGAGCGCTTCACCGCGGACCGTTATGTGGTCGCCGCCGGCAGCTACAGCCCGCTCCTCGTGAAGCAGCTCGGAATCCACGTGCCGGTCCGCCCCGCCAAGGGCTACTCACTGACTTTCGAGCGCCCCAGACTCGACCCGCCACTGCAGCTGCCCGTCTCTGACGACGACTTCCATGCCGTCGTGGTGCCGCTCGAGAACGTCATCCGGGTCGCAGGAACCGCCGAGTTCACCGGTTACGACCTCTCACTGCCCGAAGTCCGGATTCAGAACCTGATGACACTGGTGAAGCAGGTGTTGCCGGCGGGAGGATTTGAGCGGGCGAAGGCGAAGGCATGGTGCGGGCTGCGTCCGATGGCGATGGATGGCGTGCCGATCATTGGCCCGACGCCGATCAGCAATCTCTGGCTCAACACCGGGCATGGACACCTCGGGTGGACCATGGCCGCGGGCTCGGGGCAGCTCCTGTCGGATCTGCTGACGGGAGGCTCGCCGCGGGTCAACCCGGACTCGTACGCGCTCGCGCGTTTCAACGGCGCGTAGTAAGGATGAGTCGTCGGCTTCCATGGCTGCGAGGAGGGATGCGCCATGCGCGTGCTGGGCGCCACTGAGATTCGCGCGCTGGCGCCGATGCCGCGCCTCATCGAGGCCCTGCGGGAAGCTTTCCGTGATCCCCCGGAGTCTGCCGTACGCCAGATGGCGCCGATTCCGGGAGGCAAGGGCGATCGGCTGCTCCTTTACATGCCGGCGTTCGACAGGGCGGGAGGCGGGGCGATCAAGCTCGTCACCATACTTCCGGACAACATCGAGAGGGGCTTGCCGACCATCCAGGCGGCTCTGCTGGTGTTCTCCGAGACAGGAACACCGGTGGCGGTGCTCGATGGCGCCATGGTGACGCGACTGCGAACGGGTGCGGCGTCCGCTCTCGCCTCGAGTTATCTCTCGCGCACTGACAGCGAGCATCTCGTAGTCGTCGGTACCGGAGCGCAGGCTCCCTACATGGCGCTCGGCCATTGCGCCGTGCGCCCGATCCGACGAGTGACAGTGTACGGCAGGCATGAAGAGCGAGCGAAGGTGACGGCTGCCGAGATCCGCTCCCTGGTGGGTGGTGAGATCGAGGTCAACATCGCATCCGCTCTCGACAACGTCGCTCCGATCGCCGACATCATCTCCTGCGCGACCAGCAGTGTGCAGCCAGTGCTCGCTGGTGAGTGGCTGAGACCAGGCACTTTCGTCGATCTCGTGGGTGGCTTCTCACCGGACAAACGGGAAGCCAACGATGAGGTTGTGCTGCGCTCGCGCCTGTTCGTCGATACCTACGAAGGGGCGCTGGCCGAGGCCGGAGACCTCATTCAGCCGCTCCAGCGCGGTCTCATCGGTCGGGACCGTATAGAAGGCGAGCTTTCTGACCTCGTGTCAGGTCGGGCCATGGGACGGCGAGGGGCGGATGAGATCATTCTCTTCAAGTCCGTGGGTGCCGCGATCGAGGACCTTTGTGCCGCGAAGCTCATTGTGGCCGCGGATCCAGCAGTAGGAAAGTGAGTGCGATTTCGACAGTAAGGGAATGGAGCTTGCATAGCGGCGAAATACGACAGCTACATTCACCGGAGTCAACGTCCGGGTAGTTGACGGATCAGGGCAGACCGCGAGCAGTACTGGCCTAGGTAACTTATCGTTGGCTACAACATCGGAGCTAAGGCGACGATCGGATCGCACAACCTGATAGTCGGGGACGGAAATTCGTACACGAGCCATGGAGGGGTTGTCGCGGGACAATCTAATACGATTAGCGGTCCCTACGCAGACGTGACCGGAGGAGACGGGAATACGTCTAGCGGAGCGAACAGTAGCGTTAGCGGCGGAGAAGCGAACACCGCTGGCTATCAGGGTGCGTCCGTTTCGGGGGTGGCGGCAATAAGGCCACGGGCATAGACACAACCGTGAGCGGAGGTATCGATAATACCTCCGGCCTCCGGAAGGCGAGGGGCGGGTGATATTATTCCCCTCGAGTCCGTAGGCACCGCAACCGAGGACCTTTGCGCCGCAAAGCGGATCGTGGCAGCGGCCGCAGACCAGGGTTTGGAAGACAAGACATAAGGGGAAAGCTCGTGCAAAGAGACATTCGTGATACCGCTCTTTATCGGGAGACCGAGTTCCTGTACCGGACCTTCCGCCGGCCAGGCAGCGGGCTCATCGCCGACGCCTCGGAAATCTCGGCGCACGGCACCCGAGCGGTTTTCACGGGCACAATGGTAGACGCCGGGAATGAGGCGATATCCCGCGTCTGCCTGACGGACCTGACGACTGGCGACACCCGCGTCCTGACCTTCGGCCCCAACACGGACCGCTTGCCCAAGCTCTCGCCCGACGGGAAGCACATCGCCTTCCTCTCCGACCGGTGCAGGCCGGGCGATTTCCAGCTGTACCTCCTCGATGCCGAGACGGGGGAATGCCGAGCCACCCCGCCCGTCGACGGATGGGTGGAATATATCCAGTGGTCGCCGAACAGCCGCCGCGTCCTGCTGGGAGTTGCCGGACACGGAGCGGACCTGTCAGCCGCGCAGGGGGCCGCGACGACCAAGACGGCTGTGGACGTCCCCGCCTGGCTACCGGTCGTCGACACGGGGGAAGAGGCGTATCGCTGGCGGCGCGCCTGGGTCTACGACCTGGAAGAGAACCGGGTGAGCCGGTTCAGCCCCGCCAAAAGCAATATCTGGGAGGCCGCCTGGTGCGGCAATGATGCGATCACGGCCGTCGTCTCGCCCGGGTCGAGCGAGCAGCTCTGGTACACCGCGCGCCTCACGGTCATCAAGACGGAGGGCGGCGCCAGCCGCGACGTCTACACGCCGCAGGATCAGCTGGGCTGGCCGAGCGGCTCCCCCTCCGGCAGCCACATTGCGGTGGTGGAGGCGCTCTGTAGCGACCGCTGGGTCGTGGCGGGTGACCTCAGGATCATCGACACCCGCAGCGGCGAGGTGAGCAAGGTCACGACCAAGGGAATTGACGTCACCCATACGGAGTGGCGCTCCGACCGGCAGCTGCTGCTCGCCGGCCATCGGGGCTTCGAGACCGTCGTTGCGCTCTACGATGTCACCCGGGGTGAGCTCGAGGAGGTCTGGCAGAGCGAAGAGATCACGACGGGCGGCTTTTACAGCACCATCGCTGGCTTCGACGAGGCCGGCGATTGCGCGCTCGTGGGGGAGGGCTTCAAGCGCGCGCCGGAGATCGCCGTCATCCGCCGCGGGAAGTATCAGGCCATCAGGTCCTTCGATCCCGGTGCGCAGGAAGCGCTCTCGGCGCTCGATAACGTGGAGACGGTGAAGTGGCAGGCACTGGATGGCCTGGAGATCGAGGGGTTGCTCCTCAGGCCCTCAGGCATTGCTCCCTATCCGCTCGTCATGATGGTGCATGGCGGCCCAGTGTGGCATTACCGGCCGTACTGGATGGGCCGCAGGAGCATCGGGACGCTGATGCTGCTCAAGCGGGGTTATGCCGTTTTCCTGCCCAATCCGCGGGGCAGCACCGGTCGCGGGCAGGCGTTCGTGCGGCCCGTGCTCGGGGATATGGGAGGAGCGGATACCTATGATTATCTTTCCGGCCTCGATTACCTGACCGAGCAGGGCATCGCCGATCCTGCCCGCCTCGGCGTTACGGGCGGCAGCTACGGCGGTTACATGACGGCGTGGCTGATCACTCAGGACCCGCGGTTTGCAGCCGCTGTCGCGGTGTCTCCGGTCACCAACCAAGTCACGGAGCATCTGATCTCCAATATCGGGCACTTCGTGGCGCTCTTCCTCAAGGACACCTATACCAATCCTGGCGGTAAGTATTTCGACCGCAGCCCGATCATGCACGCGCACAAGACGAAGACGCCAACGCTCTCCACCTGCGGTGCGCTCGATCGCTGCACGCCTCCCGAAGAGGCCGTACAGTTTCACAACGCCTTGCTCGAGAACGGAGTGAAGTCGGTGCTGGTGACTTATCCGCAGGAAGGGCATGGCGTGCGCAAGTGGCCGGCCACGGTGGACTATGCGGCGCGCCTGGTGGGGTGGTTCGAGGAGCATATGCCGGCCGGCCGGAGTCGGTGAGCCAGCCCCCGTTTTTGACGCATCTGCAAGAAGCCGGATAGTCGGTAACTCCTGACTATCTGGTTTTCAGAACGAAGCGCGATATACAGATAACAAACATGTAGGGTGACGCTGCGTCATTGACGGCTGCGTAGACGTTCCCTTTCGACGCTTCAGAACATCTGCTCATCGTCTCCCCCAGTATCCAAATATCTACGAGCTCTCTCAGGTAGCGGGTCCACGCCGGACTGCCCTGTCTCGGGTTGGTGATGTGGGGCAATTTTCTGAGCGGGACTCCCAGCCAAGCCAATCGACCTAAACGCTCGAGCGCCTTCATTCAACGGCACAAGTTGATTGTCAGTCGGCCTCATGGCCAATCTGCTTCCATTATTGGGAATCCCATGGATGAGGAGGTCAAAGCGCATTGCTACTCCCACCAGATCAACAAGGACCGGGAGATGCGACCGAGCACCTGGCCGATAGCGCGCCTCGCTCGACAGAAAAGCAGGATGATAAGAGCCGGGACGACCCTCCGAATGCTCGCCGGCGGGCAGGCGACAGGATCATCCTGTAACATAGCCATCGATTTTCGCACCGGGTTCACTTTCAATATTCCAATCCGTTTGATTCGTCTTATCTGACGCCCTCTACTCGGATCCGAAGAAAGCCTCACCGGAGACTGCCATCTATGAAAGCAGCCAAGGCGCTCGCTCCCATTCTGCTGCTCGTCGCCGCATCGGCTATCGCCTCGCCGAAATCCCGGCCGATCGACTATCCCGTGGCTCCCCGCGATCAAATCAGTGACGATTACTTTGGCACGCGCGTGGAGGCGCCCTATCGGTGGATGGAGGACATGCAGAGCCCCGGCCTGCACAATTGGGTTGATGCGGAAAACCGGCTGACGGACGGGTATCTCGCGAAGATCCCGGTGCGGGGCTGGATCGCAAAGCGCCTGACGCAGTTGTGGAACTATGCGAAGGAGACGACCCCCGCCCAGGTCGCGGGCAGCCGCATCTTCTTCCGGCGCAACTCGGGCCTGCAGAATCAATTCGTGCTGTATGTGCAGGACTCCCCGTCCGCAAAGGCGCGTGTCCTGATCGACCCCAATACGCTCTCACCGGACGGCTCAGTGGCGCTCATCCGCTATGCGCCATCACCCGACGGTCGGTATCTCGCCTACGCGCTCTCGGAGGGCGGGTCCGACTGGGAGACGCTGCATGTGCTCGATGTGTCGACAGGTCGCGCGCTGCCGGACACCGTTCACTGGGTGAAATTCTCGGATATCGCCTGGACGAACGATGACAAAGGGTTCTTCTACTCGCGTTACCCGACGCCGCCGAAGGGCAACCAGATAAACCAGCAGGTCATTGATCAGCAACTCTATTTTCACTCGATGGGGCAGCCCCAGAGCGCGGACCGTTTGATCTACCGGCGGCCGGATCTGCCGCGCTGGATCATCGAGGGTGACGTGAGTGAGGACGGCCGGTACCTCTTTGTTTCGCTGATCAACGGTACGGCTCCGCAAAACGAGCTCTTCTATGCTGATCTCGGCAGCCCTGACCGGCCCGATGTCACCGCAAAGCTCGAGCCACTTTATACGCGCAACGATGCCCAGTACGCGGTTGTCGGCGTGCAAAAGGGCACCCTCTATCTACAAACCACGCTGGACGCGCCAAAGACTCGCGTGGTGGCAACCCGCCTTTCGGATCCGGCGCCGGCGCACTGGCGCACGGTTATCCCGGAGGGCAACGGGGTGATCGAGGAGGCGGATTTGGCCGATGGGAATCTCATCGTGGAGTCTCAGATCGACGCCACCAGTCGCCTCAGCCTCTATACGACTTCCGGGAAGAAGCTCCGCGACCTGCCTCTGCCGACTCTGGGCACTGTCGGCGCGCTGTCGGCACGCAACGATTCGGATAGCATTTATTTCGGATTTACCTCGTACCTGTACCCGCAGCGGATCTACCGCTACCAGGTGCAGCAAGCGAGTACGAGTACGGTGTTCGCGCCGCAGGTCCGTTTCGATCCGACGCTCTACGACACCAAGGAAGTCTTCTACCCCTCGAAGGATGGCACCCGGGTGCCAATGTTTATCGTTGCCCGTAAGGGCGTGAAACTCGAAGGCCGCAATCCCACCGTCCTTTACGCTTATGGTGGCTTCGATATCACGGTCATGCCGAACTTCGATCCGATGCTGCCCGTGTGGCTCGAGCTGGGTGGTGTGTACGCCGTGCCCAATCTACGCGGCGGCGGCACTTACGGAGAGAAGTGGCACGAGGCCGGCATGCTCGAGCACAAGCAGAACGTGTTCGACGATTTCGCCTGGGCCGCGAAGTACCTGATCGCGCACCATTACACGAGCGCCGAGCACCTGGGGATCCAGGGGTACTCCAATGGAGGCCTGCTCACCGGCGCCTCGATTACGCAGAACCCCACGCTGTTCGGTGCCGCCTATATCGGGCACGGCGTGCTCGACATGCTTCGCTACCAGGATTTCTCCGGAGGCGCGCTCTGGGCGCCGGAGTACGGTACCGCGAGCAGCGCGGACGCCTTCAAATGGCTTTACGCCTACTCGCCGCTGCACAACATTCGCGGCGGTACTTGTTACCCGCCTACCCTGATCACGACCTCCTGGGACGATGACCGCGTCGTACCCATGCACGAGTTCAAGTTCGCAGCGGCGATCCAGCGGGCCCAGTCCTGCGCGAATCCGATCCTATTGCGGACCACGGGCGCGACCAGCCATACGTACATGCCGACTGACAAGCAGATTGCGCAGACCGCGGATGTATGGGCATTCGAGGGCTACAATCTGGGAGTGAGAAAGCTGCCCCGCAACGCGCGGCCCGCCGTGGCCAGCCGTTCGCCATGAGTACGGGGCGAGCTCTTTCCTGAGGCGTGCCGGCCACACCGGAAGGGCGCACATCGAAGTGTGATCAGTGGCAGAGCCACCAGAAAACGTCCATCCGGGATTACTGCGCGCGGTCTCGCGCTGGCAGGTCGTAGGGCTGGCCGTCAACGATGTGGTCGGAAGCGGCATTTACCTGTTGCCGGCGGCGGTGGCGGCGCTGATCGGCGCCGTCAGTGTGTGGGCCGTGGTGCTCGCTGGGCTCGCCGTGGCGTTGCTGGTGCTGTGCTTCGCGGAGGCATCGAGCTACTTCGATCAGCCGGGCGGGGCATACCTCTACACGCGGGAAGCCTTCGGGCCCCTCATAGGATTCGAGGTCGGCTGGATGACCTGGTTGTCACGCGTAGCGGCGCTCGCTTCGCTGGCAAACGGTCTGGTGCAGGCGAGTGCCTACTTCTGGCCAGTGGTGGGTGACGGTTGGGTTCGCGTGGCGATGATCTGCGGGGTGATCCTGCTGCTTGCCTGGATCAACATCAGGGGTGTGAAAGCGGGGGCCCACACGGCAGTGGCGCTCGCAATCGCCAAGATATTGCCGCTCATATTCTTCATCGTCATGGGTGCATGGTTTATCGAGGGCTCGCGTCTTGGGTCGCCGGGGCTACCTCACGCCGGACCGATGGGTCGAGCGACCCTGCTGCTGCTCTTCGCATACGGGGGTTACGAGAACACGTCTGCGGCGGCCGGCGAATACCGCAACCCGCGGCGTGACCTACCGTTCGCGCTCCTTTTTATGGTCCTGAGCGTGACGCTGATCTACACCGCTGTGCAGGTGGTAGCGGTCGGGACGCTGCCGGGGCTGGCGCAATCGTCTTCACCCCTGGCCGACGCCGCCGGACGGTTTGCCGGTCATTGGGGCGCCTGGCTGTTGACGCTGGGTGCCATGCTGTCGATTCTCGGCATCATGGGCAGCTCCACTCTGACGGGGCCACGATATCTATTTGCGCTTGCCTGCGATGGTTATGGCCCCCATTGGGTTGCACGCGTGCATCGCAATTACCGTACGCCAGCACTCGCCATCGTGGTGCAGACGGCGATCGTTGTCCCCTTGGCGCTATCCGGCTCGTTTGTGTATCTTGCCACGATGACCGTCATTTCGCGTTTGGCCGCTAATGTCGGAACGGCTGCGGCCGTGCCGATTCTGCGCCGGCGAATGGCCGATCGCACGAGCGCATTGCGCTTGCCGCTAGGTCCTACGATCCCACTTGCCGCTGTGGTCATATCGACCGCGCTATTGGTGAGTGCCGCTGTCTCGAATTTCATCCCGGTACTCGGCGCGCTCGCGATAGGCGCCGTGATCTATCACTTTCGGCAGCCCGCCGGCGATGACGACACAGCGGTTCGCCCCGTCAGTCGAATGTAAGGTCTCACGACGCACATGGCCGCACGTCTCATACCCCCATCCGAAATGCGTACGCTCGGTATCATCGGTGGGACCAGCTGGCATTCCACCGTCGAGTACTATCGGCACATCAACGCGTCCATAAACGCGCTTTACGGCAACCCGACCAATCCCCCACTCGTTCTCTATAACCTGAACCAGGCGGGCATTCACTCGCTGCAATGCGAGGGAGCCTGGGACAGAATCGCAGATATCTACTATGCGACGGCATTGAGGCTGCAAGCGGCGGGCTGTCAGGGGTTGATGCTTGCGGCCAATACGCCCCATAAGATATTCGACAACCTTGCCGGCAGAATCGCGCTGCCGATCCTGCACATCGCAGATGCTATCGGCAAGGCTTCCGCAGCGCTCGGTACCGTTGGCCTGACGGGCACGCTCTTCACAATGGAGCATGATTTCATCTCGCGCCGGCTGCTCGAGCGTTATGGTGTCCAGACCCTCACTCCTGCCTCGGCCACAGCCCGGGTGCGGTTACACGATATCATTCAGCGGGAGCTCAGCCTGGGAAAATTCGAGCTCGAAAGCAAGCGCTTCATCCTCGACGAAATTGCCTTGCTGGAGGCCCGTGGCGCAAAGGCTGTCGTCTTAGGGTGCACCGAATTGCCGTTGATCATTGATCAGAAGGATCTGGCTCTTCCAGTACTCGATAGCACGCTGCTTCATGCCCAACTTGCTGTCGATTTCATTCTCGGCGACGGATCTGCTTCGGGAGCGGATTGAGATCGAGCAGTGGAGGCGCACTGTATATCCGTTGGCGAGGCCGTATCCAGCGGCGTCGGCCATCATTATCTGCTGTCGCTTCGTAAGCGCATCTGATTTCAGAGCAGTGTCCCGAAAGAAGGGCAGGGGATTGGGATCGAAGGCGCAAGCTGTGGCCGCAGACGCGAAACGTAAGCCGCGCAGAGCGCGCAAAGCGCCGCAGCACCACGTTGTCAACCCGTCCCAGGACGGTGAGCATCAGGGGATCTTGGCCCCTGGCGTGGCCGTTTCTCCTCCAGTTTCGCAAGGGTTGCAAACCTGGTTGAGTCGTACGCTCGAAAATCTCTCGAGAAGGTCTCCTTACGAGATGACGAGCTACTGAGATCGGCGTAAACTCTGAGTTGGCTGATCGATGTTGCTCCGGCTGTCTCGCACGGACCGGGCAGATGATGGGTATATAACGATTGAGGCGGACCGGTAACTATCCGCCCGGTACGGAGTGCCGCATGAGCAGCTCGCCGACGATCGTGTATGTTGTGGACGACGATCCGGCGTTCGTGAAGGGGGTCGAGCTCCTCCTTCTGGATGCTGGCTTGCAATCCCAATCCTTCTCTCTGGCACAGGCATTTCTCGATGCCTATCCGAAGCTTCGCCCCGGCTGCATCTTCGTGGATCTCGTCATGCCC
>Ga0134128_10005391_pt1 | contig 15500 bp, 9 predicted proteins | sample KB31754_FD_96462 | JGI IMG/M metagenome (GOLD analysis project Ga0134128, IMG submission 96462) | Terrestrial soil microbial communities with excess Nitrogen fertilizer from Kellogg Biological Station, Michigan, USA - KB3-175-4 | ecosystem: Environmental > Terrestrial > Soil > Unclassified ...
ACCGGACGAGATTCGCGCCGCGCTCGCCGAAGAGGTGGTGAAATCGCTGTCCCTGGTCGACCGGCCGCTGAAGCTCGATCCCGCGCTCAAGCCGACGGTAGTGCTGGTCATCGGCGTCAACGGCAGCGGCAAGACCACCACCATCGGCAAGCTCGCCAAGCAGTATCGCGATGCCGGCAAGACAGTGGTCATGGCCGCCGGCGACACCTTCCGCGCCGCGGCGGTCGAGCAGATCAAAGTCTGGGGCGAGCGCACCGGCGCCAAGGTGGTGGCGCGCGAGACCGGCGCAGACGCGGCAGGTCTCGCCTATGACGCCTTCGAGGAGGCGCGGCGCGACGGCGCCGATGTGCTGCTGATCGACACCGCCGGGCGGCTGCACAACAAGGCGCATCTGATGGAGGAGCTGCAGAAGATCGTCCGCGTGCTGAAGAAGATCGACCCCAAGGCGCCGCATTCGGTGCTGCTGGTGCTCGACGCCACGGTCGGCCAGAACGCGCATGCCCAGGCCGAGACCTTCCGCGACATGATCGGTGTCACCGGCATCGTCATGACCAAGCTCGACGGCACGGCACGCGGCGGCGTGCTGGTCTCGCTGGCCGAGAAATACGGCATCCCGGTGCATTACATCGGCGTCGGCGAAAGCGCCGAGGATCTCCGCCCCTTCGGAGCGGAAGCCTTCGCACGCAGCCTGGTGGGGCTGGAGAACTAAGCCGCCAAGATCCTGCGCCCCTCGTCAGGCTCGGGATGGCACGGACGTCTCCGGCGCCTTCATCGCCCGGTCCAGCACGCGCGCCGGGTGCAGCGCTTCGCGGCCGGCGCCGTCGGCGATCTGGTGGCGACAGCTCGTGCCGGAGGCGACAAGAAGCGCGTCGGCCGGAGCTGCCCGCATCTTGGGCAGAACGCCAAGCTCGCCGATCCTGAGCGAGAGGTCATAGTGCTCGGCCTCGTAACCGAAGGCGCCGGCCATGCCGCAACAGGTGCTGTCGAACGTCTCGACCTCGAGCCCTGGGATGAGCTTCAGCGCGGCGACGCCGGCCTCAGCGACGCCGAACGCCTTCTGGTGACAGTGGCCATGCAGCACCGCCTTGCCCGCCAGCGGCGCCAGATCAAGCGACAACCGTCCCGCGGCTTTCTCTTCGGCGATGAACTCGTCGAAGAGCTTTGCGCGGGCGGCGAGCGCCCTCGTCTCGCCGCCGGGCAGCAAAGCCGGGAACTCATCGCGCAGGGTGAGGAGACAGGAAGGCTCGAGGCCGATGATCGGCACGCCGCGCTCGACGAAGGGCGCCAGCGCCGCGATCAGGCGCCGCGCCTCGACCTTCGCTTCATCGACGAGGCCGGCGGCAAGGAAGGTGCGGCCGCAGCAGAGGGGTCTCGCGCCCGTCCGCACGGGCCGGCGCAGCGCGTAGCCGGCTCGCTGCAACACGCGCTCCGCGGCGCGCGCGTTCTCCGGCTCGAACCAACGGTTGAAGGTATCGACAAAGAGCACGGCCTCGCGGGCTCCTGACGACGCGCCATCGGCTGGATCGCGATAGGGCCGCGGGTGCCAGCGCGGCAAGCTGCGTCGCGCGGACAAGCCGGCGAGCCGCTCGCCGAGCCTTGCCAGCGCGGGGACGCGGTCGCGCAGCGCGAGCAGCGGTCCGAGGCGCGCGGCGAACGGCGCGTAGCGCGGCAGATAGGCAATGAGCCTGTCACGCAGGCCGAGCCCGTGCTCACGCCGATACTGGTGCAGGAACTCGATCTTCATCCGCGCCATATCGACGCCGGTCGGACATTCGCGCTTGCAGCCCTTGCAGGAGAGGCAGAGCTCCATCGTCTCGCGCATTGCCTCGGAGGCGAAAGCGCCCGGTCCGAGCTGACCGCTGATGGCAAGCCGCAGCGTGTTGGCGCGCCCGCGCGTCAGATGCTGCTCGTCCGCGGTCGCGCGATAGGAGGGGCACATCACCCCGGCATCGGCCTTGCGGCAGGCACCGTTGTTGTTGCACATCTCGACCGCGCCGGCGAAGCCGCCCCATTCCGACCAGTCGAGCGCGGTGCCGATGGGCTCGGTGCGGTAGCCCGGCTTGAAGCGGAAGAGCGAGCGATCGTCCATCTTGGGCGGGCGCACGATCTTGCCGGGGTTCATCATGCCGGCCGGATCGAAGCTGTCCTTCACCTCGGCGAAAGCGGCAGTGATGCGCGGCCCGAACATCGCCTCGTGAAATTCCGAACGCACCAGCCCGTCGCCATGCTCGCCGGAATGCGATCCCTTGTACTCGCGCACCATGGCGAAAGCCTCTTCGGCGATGGCGCGCATCTTGCGGACGTCGATCTCCTGCTTGAGGTTCAGCACCGGGCGCACATGCAGGCAGCCGACCGAGGCATGAGCGTACCAGGTGCCGTAAGTGCCGTGCTTCTCGAAGACGGCCGTCAGCCGCGCCGTGTAATCGGCGAGGTCGTCGAGCGCCACCGCGCAGTCCTCGATGAAGGAGACCGGCTTCCCCTCCCCCTTCATCGACATCATGATGTTGAGGCCCTGCTTCCTCACCTCCCAGACCGCGCTCTGGAAGGCGGGGTCGGTCGCCTCCACTACCGCATCGGGGAATCCCAGATCGCCCATCAGCTCGACCAGCGATCGAAGCCGCCGCAGATTGTCGTCGCGATCCTCGCTGGCGAATTCGACGAGCAGCAGCGCCGCCGGCTCGCCGCGAACGAAGCGATCGACGGTGGCGCGGAACATCGATATCTCGCGCGACAGGTCGATCATGGTGCGGTCGACCAGCTCCACCGCGGCGGGCCCCAGCGCGACGATCGATTTGGTCGCCGCCATCGCCTGGTAGAAGCTCGCAAAATGGCAGATGCCGAGCACGCGGTGCGGCGGAATCGGCTGAAGGTCGAGCTCGATCGCCTCAAAGAAGGCGAGCGTCCCCTCCGACCCCACCAGCAGATGCGCCATGTTGTGGCCGGCATCGGCGATCATGTCGATGTTGTAACCGCCGACGCGCCGCAGCAGCTTCGGAACACCCCGTTCTATTTCGTCGGCCTCGCGGCGATGAAGCGCCCGCATGCGGCGGACCAGATCGCGATAGCGCTCGGGCATCGCGCGGTCATCGAAATTGCCCGGCACCTCGCCGAAGCGGGCGGCGGTGCCATCGGCGAGGACCGCGTCGATGGCGCGGACATTGTGCACCATGTTGCCATAGCGCAGCGAACGCGCGCCGCAGCTGTTGTTGGCCGCCATGCCGCCAATGGTGGCGCGGTTGCCCGTCGAGACGTCGACCGGGAAGAAGAGCCCTTGAGGCTTCAGCGCCTTGTTGAGTTGGTCCAGTACCAACCCCGGCTGCACCACCGCGCGGCGACGCTCGGCATCGACCGACAGGATACCGGCCATGTGCTTGCTGCAATCGAGCACCAGGGCGCGGCCCACCGTCTGGCCGCATTGCGAGGTTCCGCCGCCACGCGGCAGCACCGGTACGCCTTCCTCGCGTGCGATTGCGAGCGTCGCGGCAACATCGTCGCGGTCGCGTGGCACGACCACGCCCAGCGGCTCGATCTGATAGACTGAGGCATCGGTGCTGTAGCGGCCGCGGCTCGCCGCATCGAACAGCACTTCGCCGCGCAGAGTCTGCTTGAGCCGCGCCGCCAGCGCCGAATCGCCGGGCGCGACCGGCCGCCTTGCCATCGTCCGCATCATCAGGCGATTAGAGGGGATCGGCGCTGAAAACGCCAGCGGGGCGGGGATGCTTCCCCCAGCGGAGTGGGTTGCCTTTCGCCGCCGGCCCGCGCGCGCTAAGAGGAACCGCAACGGCAGCGGAGGCTCGACCATGGTCCTGCACACCGGACGCCACTTCCTGCAGATCCCCGGCCCCACCAATGTCCCCGACCGCGTGCTGCGCGCGATCGACCAGCCGACCATCGACCATCGCGGCCCGGAATTCGCCACGCTGGCCCAGCGCGCAATCGCCGGGCTGAAACGCGTATTCCGCACGGGCGGCGAGGTGGCGATCTTTCCCGCCTCGGGCACCGGCGCCTGGGAAGCTGCGCTGGTCAACACGCTGTCGCCCGGCGACACGGTGCTCGCTTTCGAGACCGGACACTTCGCCACGCTGTGGCGGGCGCTGGCCGGGCGAATTGGCCTCAAGGTCGACTTCGTCCCGGGCGATTGGCGCCATGGCGTGCCGGCCGACGCGCTGGAGCATCGGCTCACCGCCGACAAGGCGCATGCGATCAAGGCGGTCATGGCCGTCCACAACGAAACCTCGACAGGCGTGGCCAGCCGCATCCCGCTTCTTCGGGTGGCGATCGACCGGGCGCGTCATCCGGCGCTGTTGCTCGTCGACACCATCTCCTCGCTCGCCTCGATCGACTATCGCCACGACGAATGGGGCGTCGATGTCACGGTGGGCGGCTCGCAGAAAGGGTTGATGCTGCCGCCGGGCCTCTCTTTCAACGCGGTCTCCGCGAAGGCGGTCGCCGCAAGCAAAACGGCAAAGCTGCCGCGCGCCTATTGGGACTGGCAGCCGATGTTTGCTGCCGGCAACAGCGGCCATTTCCCCTTCACGCCGGCCACCAACCTGCTCTTCGGCCTCGATGCGGCGATCGCCATGCTCGAGGAGGAAGGCCTCGATCATGTCTTCGCCCGTCATGATCGGCTCGCCGAGGCGACCCGGCGCGCCGTCCGCGCCTGGGAACTCGAGATCCTGTGCGCCGATCCAGCCGAATATTCGAGCTCGCTCACCGCCGTGCTGTTGCCGGCGGGTCACGATGCCGATCGGGTGCGCAAGGCGGCGCTCGAGCGGTTCGACTTGTCACTCGGCACGGGGCTTGGAAAGGTGCAGGGCAAAGTCTTCCGCATCGGCCATCTCGGCTGGTTCAACGAGCTGATGCTGATGGGCACGCTCGCCGGGGTGGAAATGGCGCTGGCGCTTGCCGAGGTGCCGCATCGGACCGAGGGCGTCGCCGCGGCGATGGACTATCTCGCCGGCAACCGCCGCTGAGCGGGCCCGGAGAGCGTGCGCGGCGGCCTTGCTTAATCGCGGCCGGCCGGGCAAATTCGCGCCTCCCCCGCAGGAGACGCGCGTGATGAGCTCTCGTACCGGAAGGCATTTTCTGCAGATCCCCGGCCCGACCAACGTTCCAGACCGGATTCTGCGCGCCATCGATCGGCCGACCATCGACCATCGAGGTCCGGAGTTCGCCGAGCTCGCCAAATCCGCCATCGCCGGCATCAAGCGGATCTTCCGCACCAAGGGTGCCGTGGTCGTCTTCCCCTCCTCCGGCACCGGCGCCTGGGAAGCGGCGCTCGCCAACACGCTCTCGCCCGGCGACAAGGTGCTCGCCTTCGAGACCGGCCAGTTCGCGAGCCTCTGGCGCGCCATGGCCACGCGGCTCGGGCTCGAGGTCGACTTCGTGCCGATGGATTGGCGTCATCCGGTGGAGGCGGACGAGGTCGAGGCGCGCCTCACCGCCGATAAGGCGCATGCCATCAAAGCGGTGATGATCGTCCACAACGAGACTTCGACCGGCGTCACCAGCGATGTCGCGGCAATCCGCCGCGCCATCGACCGCGCGCGGCATCCGGCGCTCTATCTGGTCGATGCCATCTCCTCGCTCGGCTCGACCGATTTGCGCCATGACGAATGGGGTATCGACGTCACCATCGCCGGCTCGCAGAAGGGGCTGATGCTGCCGCCGGGGCTGGGCTTCAACGCGATCTCCGCCAAGGCGCTCGCCGCCAGCAAGCAGGCGAAGCTGCCGCGCGCCTATTGGGACTGGCAGCCGATGCTGGCCTCGGCCGAAACCGGGTTTTTCCCCTTCACCCCGGCGACCAACCTGCTCTACGGGTTAGGCGAAGCGGTGGCCACGCTGGAGGAGGAAGGGCTCGACGCGGTCTTCGCGCGGCATGAGCGGCTCGCCGAAGCGACGCGGCGTGCGGTCGAAGCCTGGGGGCTCGAGAATGTCTGCGCTGTCGCCCGCGCGCAGTCGAACGCGCTCACCGCTGTGCTGCTGCCGACCGGCCACGACGCCGACGCGTTCCGCCGGGTCGTGCTCGATCGCTTCGACATGGCGCTCGGCGCCGGGCTCGGACGGCTCGCCGGCAAGGCCTTCCGCATCGGCCATCTCGGCTGGTTCAATGAGCTGATGCTGATGGGCACCTTGGCGGGAGTTGAAATGGGGCTTGCTGCGGCGGGCATACCCCACCGCCAGGGCGGCGTCGACGCAGCGATGGGACATCTCCTCGGCAATGCTGTTGCCGCTGCGCCGCAGCGGGTGGCGCGGACGTGACCGACAAGCTGTCGGAGCTGGCGCGGCTGCTGCGGGGGGCGCGCGAAAGCGGCAAGCCCCTCGGCGCAGTACCCGCTGCGCTGGTCCCGGCGAATGCCGAGGAGGCCTATGCGGTGCAGGATTTGGTCGCGCCGTCTCTGGGCCGCATCGCCGGGTGGAAGGTCGGAGCGGCGGATCCCGGTGCGGAGCCCAATTGCGCCCCGCTCTTTGCCGAGCTCATGGCCGAAAGCCCGGCACGCTTTCCCGCCCGGCGCTTCCCGATGGGCGGCATCGAGGGCGAGCTCGCCTTCCGCTTCGGGCGCCCACTGCCGCCGCGCGCCGAACCCTATGGCGAAGAAGAGGTCTGGCAGGCCGTCGCCACCCTCCACCCGGCGATCGAGCTCGTGCAGTCGCGGTTCGCCGATCTGCGCGCCCAGGCGAAGCTGACCATGCTCGCCGACATGCAGGCGAACGGCGCATTCTGCTACGCCGCCGCCGTGAACCAATGGCGGCAGGTCGATTTCCTGCGGCAGCCGGCAAGCCTTGTCCTCGACGGCATCCCGGCGGCGAACGCGGTGGGCGGCAATGCCGCTGGTCATCCCCGCCGGCTCCTCGTCTGGCTTGCCAACCACCTGTCGCGGCGCGGCCGCGGCATCGCCGCCGGCGATATCGTCACCACCGGGACCCATACCGGCCTGGTCTTCGCCGCTCCGGGCGCGACGGCGACGGTGCGCTTTGCCGGCATCGGCGAGGCGAGCCTGACGCTCGCGGCGTAAGCGGCCCGATTGCGAGGATTTGTCGCGTCTTTGCGCCGCAGTTAACAAAAACCTAACGACTCTTTAACGAAGTACTATTATGGCCTAGTGTCGGCAGCGCTGGCCCTGGTCCTTCGCCGGGCGTCCGCTGCGCCGGGGGAACGCAGTCGCGGGACAGCGCGTGAGACGCCAGACCGTAGCGATCGTCGACGACAGGATCACGAACCTCAAGATCCTCGAGCGTCTCGCCGCCTCGCTCGACGACAAGGTCGAGGTCCGGACGTTCGACCATCCGCAGCGTGCGCTCGAGCAAGCCGCGCGCGAGCCGCCCGACCTGGTCATCACCGATTTCAAGATGCCCGATCTCGACGGCGCCGAGTTCATTCGCCGCTTTCGCGCCGTGCCCGCCTGCGGCGACGTTCCGGTGATGGTCATCACCGCCTATGAAGACCGCGACCTGCGCTATCAGGCGCTCGAGGCCGGGGCGACGGATTTCCTGCTGAGCCCGGTCGACCATCACGAGTTCCGCGTCCGCTCGCGCAACCTCTTGACCCTGCGCCGCCAGCAGCTCCTGCTGAAGGAGCGTGCCTCTTCGCTGGAGGAGCAGATCGCCGTCGAGGAGCAGCGGCATCGCGACGCGCTGCGCCACAGCCACGAGCTGCTGATGCGGGTGATCGACGCGGTGCCCGTCCTGGTGAGCGCCACGGACCACGAAGGCCGGTATGTCTTCGTCAACGATTTCTACGCCCGGCATATCGGTCGACAGGTCGCGGCCATCGTCGGGCTGACCCCGATCGCGGTCAGCGACGCGCCGGAGACGCGCGCTGCCATGGAACGCGATCGGCGCATCATCGCCGGGCTCGACCCGCCGGGATCCTTCGAGGAGGCGATCGCGCTGCCGAGCGGCGAGGCCCGGGTGCTTCTCACCACCAAGGCGCTGCTGCGCGACCATGACAACCGCCCGTCTCTGGTAGTCACCGCCTCGCTCGACATCACGGATCGCAAAGAGGCCGAGCTCGCCCTCGTCGCCGCCAAGGAGGAGGCCGAGCTCGCCAGCCGCAGCAAGACCGAATTCCTCGCCAATATGAGTCACGAGCTGCGCACGCCGTTGAACGCCATCATCGGCTTCTCGCAGGTCATGGCCGACGAGGTGCTGGGCCCGCTGGGCAGCGCGCGCTACGCCGGCTACGCCCGCGATATCGCCTCATCGGCACAGCATCTGCTCGGCATCATCAGCGACATCCTCGACGTCTCCAAGCTCGAGGCCGGCAAGGTCGAACTCGACAACGACGAAGTCGAGATCGCCCAGATGTCGCGCGACATCCTGCATCTCGTCATCGAACGGGCGCGCGCGCTCGACATCGGTCTCGACCTCGACATTCCCGCGGACCTGCCGCGGATTCGCGCCGATGCGCTGAAGCTCAAGCAGGTGCTGCTCAACCTGATCACCAACGCCATCAAGTTCAGCCATCCCGGCGGTCGTGTGCTGATCCGCAGCCGCATGGCGGCCGACGGCATGCGCATCGACATCATCGATCGCGGCATCGGCATGGACGAGGCAGAGATCGAGACCGCCATCACCCGCTTCGGCCAGGTGGCGAGCACCTGGAACCGCAAGCATCCCGGCACCGGGCTCGGCCTGCCGCTCGCCATCGGCCTGGTCGAACTCCATGGCGGGCGGCTGCTCATATCCAGCGAGAAGGGCGTCGGCACCACAGTGACGGTCTGGCTGCCCGCGAGCCGCGCCTCGGCGCCGGGCGTCACCATTAATGCTTGAACCTGCCCGACGAGATTAGCGTTTTAGCGCCCAATATGTGGGCGGCCGCACGATTGGAACCATCTAAGTATAGATTTTTCTATTAACCATTGGCAGTATTGGCCCGGCCGTGCAACTCCAGGGTGGTTTGCCGGCCCGCGCGCCCGCGTTGCGCAGCGAGGAGAGGGTCGCCGAGGCCGGATGAGAACCGACAAGCGGGCGAGCAGGGAAGCGGGGACGGGACTTGCCGAGGGGAAGGCCAGGCGGGTCGCCCTGGCGCTGGCGCTTTACGCGGTCGCCGTTCCCTTGCTTCTGTCGGTCCTGCTGGAAACGGCGGCAAGCGGGTCCTCGCCGGTGCTATCGACGCTGTGGCTCGCCATGGTCATTCTCGGCCCGGGCGGCGCGGTGGTTGTCGGCCTGCTGCGCGGCTCCGGCCGCATCGCGCGCGAAATCGCCGAGCAATCCGACAAGGAGCCGCAGCAGATCATCATCCGGGTGTTCTTCCCGGGCTTCGTGCTGGTCTATCTCACCGGCCTCGCCTATTTCGGCGTCGCTGGCGACCGGCTGACGCCGCTGCTCGCGGTCGTCATCGCCGGTATCTTCTGCGAATGGCTGCTGTTCATCGACCTGATCAGCCGGCCGGGGCCGTCGCCCTATCGGCGCATCGCCGCGATGCTGAGCGACATCGGCTTCGTTTCCACCTTCCTTCATATTGGCGGCGGCTTCGCCGCGCCCTGGTTCTCGATCTATCTCTGGGTGATTTTCGGCTTCGGCTTCCGCTTCGGCCAACGTGCGCTGGTCACGGCGACGCTGCTGAGCATGGCAGGCTTCGCCGCGGTCTGGGCGAGCACGCCCTATTGGCAGGCGCGGCCGATGATGGGCGGCGGCATCGTGCTTGCGCTGGTGCTGCTACCGACCTACGGCGCAAGCCTCATCCGCTCCCTGACCCAGGCCAAGGCGCAGGCCGAGGAGGCAAACGCCGCGAAGAGCCGCTTCCTGGCCATCATGAGCCACGAACTGCGCACGCCGCTCAACAGCATGATCGGCATGGGCTCGCTGTTCAGCCGCACCAATCTCGAAGCCGAGCAGCGCGACATGCTGGCGACGATGCAGCTCTCGGCGCGCACCCTGCTCGGCCTGATCAACGACATTCTCGACTTCTCCAAGATCGAAGCAGGCAAGCTGCAGCCCGAGGTCGAGAGCTTCGTGCTGCACGAGGCGCTCGGCGGCGCGGTCGCGATGCTGCGGCTACAGGCCGAGGCGAAAGGCCTGAACCTCGCCCTGCGCATTGATCCAAAGCTGCCGCATGCGTATCGCGGCCTGCCGCTGCAGCTCCGGCAGATCCTGATCAATCTCATCGCGAACGCCATCAAATTCACGCCCAGAGGCCGCATCGAGGTCTCGGCGCGGCTGCTGTCGCGCGAGGGGGACCTGGTGCGCCTCCGTCTTGCCGTGCGCGACGAGGGCATCGGCATCGCGCCCGAAGCGCTCGACAAGATCTTCGACGTCTTCACCCAGGCGGACGGCACGGTGACGCGGCGCTATGGCGGCACCGGCCTCGGCCTTGCCATCGCCAGGCAGCTGGCGCAGCTCATGGGCGGCACGATCGGCGTCGTCAGCGAGCCGGGCAAGGGCAGTACCTTCACGGTCGAACTGCCGCTGGAATACGACCGGGTGCGAGCCGGCCGGCCGCCCGACCTCGGCGGCCGCGAAGTCATCGTCCTCAGCATCGATGCCAGCCTCGCCACCCGTCTCGAAGAGCGGCTGCGCGGCTGGGGCGGCGACGCGCTCGCGCTCAGCGAGGCAGACGCGGTACTGCGCCGCCTGAGCGAAATCCGCGCCGAGGCGGCGCGCCCTATCCTGGTGGTCGACGGCCGGGATGACTTGCTGAGCGGGCTCAGCCTGGCGCACCAGCTGGCAACCACCGCCGCGCGCCCACCCCTCACTCTCTTTTTGGCGCCGCCGGGCGGCGGCGACTCGGTCGCAGGCCTCGGCGTATCGCAGCTTGCCGGAATTCTGGAAGAGCCGATCGACGATGCATCGCTTGCCGCCGCACTGCTCTCGGCGATCGCCGTCGATATCCGTGTCGCCGAAACGGCCGAGCCGCCGCCGGCGCGCGAACCCAGCGCCCTTGCCCCGGCTGCACTGGCGCCGCCTACCCACGCAGCCGCACCGCCACCGCTGCCGGTGCCCGCCCGCAAGCTCAAGATCCTCATTGCGGAGGATAACGGCGCCAACCGCAAGATCCTGCGGCGCGTCCTCGAGATGGCCGGCCACCAGACCGTGGTGGTGAATGACGGCGAGGCGGCGCTCGCCGTGCTCGACCGCGACCGGTTCGACCTCGCGCTCATGGACATCAACATGCCGGAGATGAGCGGCTATGAGGTGACGAAGCTCTACCGCATGGAGCATCTGGGCGAAGGGCGGCTGCCGATCATCGCGCTTACCGCCGACGCGACCAGCGAAACCGAGCGACAGTGCCGCGAGGCCGGTATGGACGCCGTTCTGACGAAGCCGGCCGAGCCGGCGCAGCTGCTGGCGGCGATCGACGATACTTACGCCCGGGTGGCGAGCCCCGGCAGCGCGGCGCCTGCCTCGCCGGTGGTGACACCGATTTCCGCCCACCCCCGGTTTTTTGCCGATGCCGGGGCCATCGTCGACGAGGCGACGATCGAGGCGCTGCGCATGCTCGGCGGCAGCAGTGATTTCCTGAGCGACGTCATCGAGACCTTCTGCACCGACGGAAGGCGGCTGCTGGAGCATCTGCGCCATGCCACTGCCGAAGCCGATCTGCGCGCCTTTCGCGAGCTCACCCATTCGCTGCGCAGCGGCGCCGCCAATGTCGGCGCGGCACGGCTATGCCAGACGCTCACCACCTTGCGCGACGTCACCGCCAAGGATTTGCGCCAGAACGGCGGGATCTATATCGAGAAGATGCAGACGGAATTCGCCAAGCTCGAGACGGCGCTGAGCCGGATGGTGCTCGAGACGCGGCTCGGATAACGCGCCTCGTCCGCGCACAAGGAGCCGCAACAGCGCCTGCCGCTATTCGGCCGGAACGCGTCCCGCGGTCCCGGAGCGGCGGCGATCTTGCGCGGCCGCGAGGCGCAGCATCTTGCGCAGATCGGCGTCGGAGAGCTTCAGCGCTGCATCGACCCAGAGATCGGCGATGCGCGTCATCTCCTCGAAGGTGACCGGCTGCACGATCTGGCGCGCCTGCCTCACCGCGACATGCGAGCGGTGGCGGCGTCCGCCGCGACCGACATAAGCATAGACAGCGTCGACACCTTCGCCGTCGGCGGCCAGAATGTCGACGACGCCCATGCCGTGAAGCTGCTCGGCGGTGTAGATCTCGCCGGACAGGATCATGCGCTCGGCCAGCCCCGGCGCGATGCGCCGCGACAGGAAGGAGTAGGCGCCCATCCCGGGGAACAGGTTGAAGAGGATTTCCGGCAGACCGAACCGGGCGCTGCGCTCGGCGACGATGACATTGCTCGACAACGACGCCTCGAAACCGCCGCCCAGCGCCTCACCCTGTACCAGCGCGATGGTGATGATCGGCAGGTGATAGAGGGTGGCGTTGGTGTAGCCGACCTCGCAGCAGGCACGCGCATAGCGCGTCAGCCCGTCGCGGTCGCCGTTGCGGATGAGTTCGGCAAAAAGGCCGAGATCGCCGCCGAGATTCCAGACCCCAGGCGCACGCGAGCCCAGAACCAGATAGCGCACCGGCGGGTCGTCCGTCTGAGCCTCCGCGGTGAGCGTGCGCAGCAGCGTCTGGATCCGCCGCGACTGCTCAAGCACCGACGGCGCAAAGCACGGGCGGCCCCTGAAGTCGAAATAGCACCAGAGGACCCGTTCCTCGACGTCGAAGCTGAGTTCGAATTCGGAAAGCCGCAGCGCGGCAAAGGCGGCCGCCACATTTGGCGAGGCAGGGTCGGCGCTTCGCGCTGGCAACTCGACGACAGATTGCGACGAGGGGGCCACTGCCAAACCTAGACGCGATAGCGCGCCGTCGAACAATTGCAGCTTGGACTTCATGTCCCTCTACCCCCGGCGCTTGCTGTTCCCGTTCCCAGCCCGCTGGCGACTTGGCATCGCTCCCGCGGCAAAAATTCCTTACTAATTGGTAACCGTGGAGCAAAATTCCTGACCGATCAAGAGGCGTCTTCAACAGACGCGCGAATTTATCCATGGACTCGGCGCCTTCGCTGCGTGGTAAAAATAGAAGATTGCCCTGGCGAAAGTCCGCGCCGCCCCCACGAATCCTTGCCGTCGTAGCAGTAGTAAGTCGTTTTACTACTCAACGCTACCTATGGGGGTGTAAGGGGCACGCCCGGAATGGCCGAATGTGTGGATAAGTCTCGGCGCGGCCCTGTGGCCCGAGGATTGCCTCGGGAAACGCCGCGGCCTAAACCCCGTTCTCGGCAGGCCAGGGAGAGCGAGGGCGGGCGGCATGGCGCATGGGATCGGGATTATCGGCCTGGGCGTCATGGGAGAGCGGATGGCACGCAACATGGGAAAGCATCCTGCTTTCCGCGTGACCGCGGCCTGGGATCCGGCCGCCGACGCAGCCGAGCGGCTGCAGACGATCGCACCGGAGGCGCGCTTCGCAGTGACCGCCGCCGATCTGATAGCCGATCCCGCAATCGATTGCCTTTACATCGCCGCCCCGCCGGCCAGCCATCTCGGCTATGCCCATCTTGCCTTCGACCGCGGCAAGGCGGTGTTCTGCGAGAAGCCGCTCGCCGTCGATACCGAAGCCAGCCGCGCCTGCGTCGCCCGCATCGAGCGCGAGCGGCGGGTCGCCGCCGTCAATTTTCCCTTCGCGTCGGCGCCTGCGGCGCGCGCCATCGCGTCGGGCCTCAAGTCCGGCGAGCTCGGGGCGGTCGATCGCGTCGAGATCGAGCTCGCCTTCGAGCGCTGGCCGCGTGCCTGGCAGGAGGCGGCCCGCTGGCTGACGCGACGCGAGCAAGGCGGCTTCGTGCGCGAGGTGCTGTCGCATTTTCTGTTCTTGAGCCTTCGGCTCTTCGGCCCTTTGCGTCTGCTCGAATGCCGCGTCGACTACCCGTCCGAGCCTGGCGCCGCCGAGATCGGCGTCGTGGCGCGGCTCGAGGCGGGCGAGGTGCCGGTGAGCGTCGAGGGGCGCGTCGCCGGTTCGGTGCCAGAGCTCAATCGCTGGCGGCTTACCGGCCGGCAGGGCGCGTTCGAGCTGCATGACTGGTACGGTCTGAAGCGGCGCATCAACGGCGGCTGGCTCGACGTCGATTTCGGCGAGGGGTCGGTGCGCGAGATGTCGTATCGGGCACAGCTCGACGCGCTCGATGACATGCTGTCCGGAAAGTTGCACGGCTTGCCGAGCTTCCGCGAGGCGCTGGCCGTGCAAGAATGCGTCGAGGCGCTTCTGTCGAGCGGTTGATGGCGGAGAGAACATGGCCTGGATCAGCGGCGTCGGTGACACCGCCTTTGGCAGGCTCGAGGGCGAGACACCGCTCAGCCTGATGGCGAGCGCCGCATCGGCCGCGCTCGCCGAAGCAGGGCTGGAGCGCGACGCGATCGACGGCGTGCTCTGCGGCTATTCCGGGACGCTGCCGCATCTCATGCTGGCGACGCTCTTTGCCGAGTATCTCGGTCTCAAGCCGCGCTACGCGCATGCGCTCCAGGCCGGCGGCGCCACCGGCGCGGCAATGGTCATGCTGGCCGAACGGCTGGTGGAACGCGGCGAATGCCGCAACCTGCTGGTGGTCGCCGGCGACAACCGCCTGAGCGGCCAGGGCCGCGATAGCGCCGTCGAGATGCTGGCGCAGATCGGCCAGCGCGATTACGAGGTGCCGTTCGGCCCGACCATCCCCGCCTATTACGGCCTGATCGCCTCCCGCTACATGCATGTCCACGGCATCAGCGAGGCGGATCTCGCCGAATTCGCCGTGCTAATGCGCGCGCACGCGGCGCTTCACCCCGGCGCGCAGTTCAGGACACCGATCAGCATCGCCGAAGTGCTCGCCTCCCGACCGATCGCCGCACCGCTGAAGCTCCTCGACTGCTGCCCGGTATCCGATGGCGCGGCGGCGCTGGTGGTGAGTGCCGCACCGGGCGAGCCGCGCATCTGCATCGCCGGCGCGGCGCAGACCCATCCGCATCAGCATGTGAGCTCGGCCGCCGATCTTGCCGATTTCGGCCTCGCCGGCTGCGCCGAGCGCGCACGCGAGGAAGCAGGCATCGGCGTCGATGACGTCGACTTCCTGGCGATCTACGACAGCTTCACCATCACCTTGCTGGTGCTGCTCGAGGAAACCGGATTTGCGCCGCGCGGCAAGGCGGCCGATCGGTTGCGCGCCGGCGTCTTCGGCCGCGACGGGCTCTGGCCGCTCAACACCCATGGCGGCCTGCTCTCGTTTGGCCATAGCGGCGTCGCCGGCGGCCTCGCCCACCTCGTCGAGGCGGGGCGCCAGCTCGCCGGCCGTGCCGGCGCACGTCAGGTGCGCCAGCCCGAGATCGCCTTCCTGCACGGCGACGGCGGAGTGATGTCGTCGCATGTGAGCCTGGTGCTGAGGCGGGAGTGAGCCGTGGCCGATGCGCTTGCCGAACGGTTCTGGCAGGGCTGCGCGCAAGGCGAGCTGCGCTATCAACGCTGCCCGGATTGCGGCGCGGCGCAGCTGCACGCTCGTCCTTTCTGCGCCCGCTGCGGCGCCGCGCCGGATTGGGCAGCCTCGCGCGGTCTCGGCACCGTCTATGCCGTGACCCGCGTCACG
>Ga0134128_10005393_pt1 | contig 15500 bp, 11 predicted proteins | sample KB31754_FD_96462 | JGI IMG/M metagenome (GOLD analysis project Ga0134128, IMG submission 96462) | Terrestrial soil microbial communities with excess Nitrogen fertilizer from Kellogg Biological Station, Michigan, USA - KB3-175-4 | ecosystem: Environmental > Terrestrial > Soil > Unclassified ...
CTCTCTCTCTCTCTCTCTCTCTCTCTCTCTCTCTCTCTCTCTTTCTGTCTCTCTCTCTCTCTCTCTCTCTGATCGTGTATGACGCGTTTTTCTTGTCTCACAGGATGTCAAGTGGCAATGCTGCACGGATTCCGCATGCGGCTTTGTATCGTCGAGTGCTGGGTGTGGAGTCGCAGCATCGAGCTCAGCTTCTCTGTGCCTATCCCTCGTAATTCCTGAACCGTTCCTTCTGTCCATCATATTTGTTGTTTAGAACAATTCCTCGTCCTCGTCGAGACTAGCGTAATAAATCCGATGCGCTATTCGTCACTCATTGTTCCTCAGGTTGAAGGACAACGCCATGTCGGCTGACAATGTGAGCTTTTGGTTTACATTGTATCGTGATTTGTTTGACACAATTTGGTTCCGGTTTGTTTTGCTGTAGAATGGTTGGCTAGTGTCGTTCGATGATGATGATGATTGTGTGGTGACTCATCGGGGCAATCTGCGATCATCGAATCTGATCACCACATCTTCGTCGCGTCCCTCTAAGCACTCTTTCGCACCAAGCCTACCGTTCGCTCAAGCGCAAAAGGATAAAGGACTATTGCAGTCGACACCGTGGCGTTCTGCAGACAGGTCGCAGGCTCAAATGCTGGAAGATAGAGGTCGATCAAAGCGAGCGCGAGATGGAGCTCCACCGAAACCGGCGCTCGTTGCCAAGCAACCCGATGTGCCCGATCGAGTGTCGCACCTTCTTGCTTCAGTCTCCGCAGCGTCCTGTCCACTCTTATCGGAAATTCAAAAGCAAGTTCTCCGGTCGGAACTCAATCAGTTCGTCACGGATTTCTCCGATCGGGAAGCGAATCTGCAGAGCGTGCTCTTGGAAGTCGAACGCTCCAGAGTTTCGGCGCTGGCTGTCATCCGCGAACAAAAGAGTCTTGTCCAGGATCTGCTCGCACAAGTCGCTAAACTTACCGCGCTTGATCTTGCAGGTTCGCGGTTTCTCTTTCTCTCACTCTGTCTTTCCTATTCCACTCTCTGTGTCTCTCTTTGTATCTTGTTCCTATGAAGTTTTCTTCTTACTCTTTCACCAATGTTGCTTTATTCGTTGTTTCTGCGCAGCACATTTAAACAAGTTCGCGCCGTCGGAGGTTAAATCCGGTGCTGAGCTTCGCGCGCTTCAACTCAAGCTGCTTTCTCTCGTCGACGCGGTCTCATCTGAGCTGGGGTTGCGGGCCGCGAACGTGTGTGCGATCTGTATGGATTTAGTCGCCGATCACGCGTATGTTTTGTTACAACATCCCGCCTGTTTCTCACTGCATTTCGTTGTCTCGCAGCTTGATACCGTGTGGACACGTCTGCTGCCGCACTTGTGGAGAGCGTCTGAAAACTTGTCATGTCTGTCGAGCCCCGGTGTCGGCTTTGCTGCGTTTTTTCGCCGGATCCGCTAGTTCGCCTGAAGGCCGATGATTTATCTTGTTTACCCTACGTGCTTTTGCTGTGACGGTCTGTCTAGAAGAAATGTTGGTTCGAAGTGTCAGTCGTATGCGCTATCGTGATGCGTGTTCGTTTGTGCTTACTATTCAATTGTTCAAATGCTCAATTCGCAGCTCTGAGTTCACTGTGTCGCTACCTGCACCGCGCCTCGTAAATGCTTCGCCTCCGAACAAACCGTGCGCGCGCCGGCGCGTGCCTTCCCGTTTTTTCGCTCATTCGGCGCAATAGCTCGAGTAGTCCGTATTTGTGCAGCATATTCTGATTTCGACCGAACTTTGACTGGATCTAGACCCGGTTTTTTGAAACGCAAATTCCGGCATTCATGCCGTCATTTCTCAATTTGCCTTTATTGGCTCGTTCGCGATGGCCGAGCAATGCACCCCCAGCGTACTGATGTTGCTCGCCGCCATGTTTTGACCGTGCTTTCTGCCTTCAGGACGACGGGCACAACTCGAATGCGCGCACTGTGTCTGCCTTGCACTGCGTGCCAGCAGTAAGCTAATTGGCGCTTGCACCACGTTCCTCACCTGCGTGCAGGCTCATTGTCAGCTATCGTCGAAAGTGCGTGAACTTCTGCGGCTGGGCTTCGATCGACTGGAGCAGCAGGTGTCTTGTTCGTTGTCATTCCGTTGTCGCTCGCTGAGATGCTCATTCATGTTTACTGTTGTTCCCGTCAGAGTGTTGACTACCCCCCATTGCTTGATGAATTCAAGCCTGCTACTGACAGAGCGCTGACAGGTCTGTTTGGTTGCATATTGGACACCTGCTTCCCTATTACTGCTTACACGACCTTCAAGGTGAACAGTTTAGATTACACGTGTTGAATATTGGTTTGCAGGACGACTTGCACGCAACGAGCTTGGGGATTTTTCATGATGTCGCTTGCCCAAATGTACCTCCCTCCTTCTTCCTAAATCGGTGTGTGTGTGCGTGTGTATGCGCGCGTGTTTTTGATTCTCTTCGAATCCGATTTGTCACCTCAGTGTGCTGCGTGGCGTGAATTACTACGGAGGCGCTGTCGCTGGAGAGACCGTGGTGATGGCGGTCTGTTATCTGGAACGAGTCAAGTCTTCGAAGACGGTTGCTATCGACCTGTTCACCGTTAGGCGATTGTTGCTCGCTTCGTACGACTCCCTTCACTTCCTGCATATTCATCTTCCCTTTACATAGGTTGATTCTCGCGGATAAGATGCTAAACGACAGCTCTGTCAACAACGGCGTGTGGGCTTACATAGCGGAAATGTCGGTTGTGGATGTCACTGCACTCGAGCGCGCTCTTCTGTCGATTCTCAATTACGAGCTGCACATATCGGACACCTTTTTCCTCACTATCTATTCTGGTTTGATGAGCTCCAAACTTCATGCGGACTGTGCATTCACGTGCGTTGGCGGATCCATTTGGCAGTATCCCGTTTCGCCATCGGCCTTCAGTACGCTGTGTTTTCGTTGTTCTTTTTTTTCCGTCTCCTCTTCGTATCGCTTCATGTTGTTTCTCTTTTTGTCTGTAAATTGACGCGCAGCACGATCAGAAGCACTGTTCATGGAGACTCAACTGGGAACCGCTCGCGGTCTGTGTCTACCCAGCTCTCGCCTTCGGCTTCATCCGCTTCCCCAATCAGCTACCAAGTCCGCTTGCGTTGAAAACAATTTCGCTAGTCTCAAACCTGTGTCGGCAAATGTCCCTGCGCGGTGCGTGGCAGGATGCTATGAAATTGGATCAATTTCGGAACGCCAAGCAACCGCGTTTTTCCTTCCTTTCAATCTTACTCTGTCCAAGTCTGCGCCGCCTCGCACCTCTATCAAGGCGATCGACATTTCTTCCGTTAACCTGGAGCACCGACTATCCGCGTCAGCCCGTCGAAGTGCGGCATCAAAGACTGCTCATCGAGACGATGTGCGATTGGGCGGTTCGAATCTCAAGTGCTTTGATACTCATTTAGCTGCGATGGATATCGATGTTCGCTGATCGTGTCCGTTGTGCAGCCTTGGCATTTGCAGCTTAGTCATTGATTCTGATTGAAAATCACCGATGACTATCCCTGTTACCGCTGCTCAGCTGATCCGGCAAACTGGGCACGTGCCACTTCGGGCTGGAATTGCGCCGGCGCACCCTGGATCAGCAGCTTCTCGGCTCTTGAATGTTCTGCACGATTGTATATTACTCCCTGAATCCTGGCCATTTCTGTTTCAACGACTGGACTTCTTGTCGGCAACCACCTGCCCCCAAGGTCAGGCATTGCTAAGAATATTTTAGGTCAGTGCACCACTCGATAGAACTCGTCCTTTTTGGTCAACACTTTGAGTTGCCGGAATTCCTGTCGTAGTTCGATCTCACTTCAGTTCTCTCTCGCATTGGGCTGACACTGAGCGATATATTGCATACACGCAGTCCTTGTTCGGCGGCATTTTGATTTTCCATTTGGTTTTCCTGAGTGCTTTCTTGCAGTTTGCACTGCGGTGGAGCCATGGCGTTGTCCAAATTCAATGTCTCAGCTTTCGAGGCAGACTTGTCACGAAGCAACTCGCCTGTGTTCGGGTCATTCGCTTCGCCTTTGCTGCTGCTCACTGTGCTTCCGCATAGATTCAACGATTCTGACACAGGCGACACGTCGATGAGCGAATCTGAGATTCTGCTTGACTTTTCGTCCAGCACACCCAGCAATCTTGGTGGTGCTGTGTGAATGTATTCGCTGTTAACACGTCGTTGCCCAGATCCATCCGCTCGTGCACACGGCTCGATTGCTTGGAATACTTCCACAACATTTCCTGTCTGACTTTCTTTGGCGATTTTCTCCACCCTTATATTCTTTCGTGTAGCCCATGGCCGGCTTCACTGATTTCGGTTAGCACGCCTTCGTCTTGTCTTGCTGTGTCAACTGTTCTTCTCGTGTGTCGTTCAATTTGCAGCTGGGGAGAATCTCGACACAAACAGCTACCTTGCGAACTCAGACGCATCAGAACAAATAATGTAAGACTCACCCAGCTTGGCTGAACCCCCCTTGTGAAACTACCAGTGTTGTTTGTGTTTTCAGTGCCGCGGGTGTGGTGTCTGTGGGATCTGCATCATCTGCATTCCTGTCTTCGTCTTCTTCGTCGTCCTCGTCGTCTTCGTCGTCTGGAATCGCGACAGCAGTGTTCACGTTGGGAACGACTTCCTCCAGCACCGATTCCAAGAAACGGTAAGCCGTGCTCGGCTTCTGACTCTCTGCTCGTTTGAATTCATTGGTGTTTGGTGCTGCGTCATTCAATTCTGCTCACCGTGTTTTCTATCTGTGTAGGTCGCGCTCTCCATCTGGGTCAGCGGCGCCGGCTACACGTTCGACTTCGCTTCGTACCAAAGTATGCTTTTCGAATACGGGCTTCTCAATGTCGACGCCTGGCACCTTGCAGCGACAAACTGGCGAAAGATGCGAAAACGATGGAACCACCGAGGTAAACTGGCTTTCTGAGACCTTTTGCCTTCGCCTGATGTATAGCTATCGCAGGCTCCCGTCGTGACCTTTGAGCAGCGATTGGCGCAATCGGCTTTGGTGCAGGCGGGTCGCGACCGGCGTTCGGAGTGAGCGCACGCGCGGCTTTCCTTTTCGCTTTGTCACTTGCGATTGTTGTCGCAGCTTTTCGTCTCGGATTCGACAACTTGGTTTGCTGGCCTGTGCGCTGGGCACGCGCTCAGGTTCTAGGAAGTTTCCTTCGCAAAGGCGCAGTGTTCAGGACGCGATTGACTTGCTGCAAAAGTAAGTGCTTGCAGCTTTGAACATTTTGGTTTTTGCACACAACGGCAAATCGCTTAGGTTAGCTTGACAGTCTCTTGTCTGCAGATGGCACATACAAGTGCAATGGATTTCGCGGTTCCTGTCGCCGGATACAGCCCGCGCTATGCGCACCGAGTCTTGTCCGTCGCGCCTCATGGACATGGTCTTCTCCGACATTTTCGCGCAACTCACTACGTATGTGCTCTTGCCTTGCGCTACTCCACATTCTCTGATTGGCCTTGTTTCTGTTGCTCTTGTGTAGCTATCACTCGGCAATGGTGCAATCGTATGCTGCTTCATAAGGTGAGCAGCGCCTATTTGTCACCTTTATGCGTTTGCGAGTCGCGAAAGCGAAATGTCTCACTAGACGCGCTGTATCCAGTGCCTGTCAGGACTCTCCAATGTGATCCTCAGCGACTGAATCTGAAGTCGGGCGCGGGTCCCACCGCAGCGCTGCGCCGTGATCGTTTCGTTCGATCTCTTTTTACTTTCGTGATGCTCGCCTTGTATTCGCGGTGTTTTGCTGTTGCGGATCGCCGTGTCCCGTGCATCGCATTCGTCACTCGACTTCTTAGCAATTCTCATCTGCAAAAATCCTCATCTCGCAAATTTTCTGCGCCATTCCATTTCTGATACACGGCTGTCGCTCAAGGCCCAACAAACCCCTCAAAACTTTTGGTCAAAGCTTTTTTTCCTGAATTCACGGTGTTGCAGGTCTTATCGTATAATAATTTAGTAGTTCTGCACAAAATAATGCCAGACCTGCGATTTCGAGGCCGCCACCGTGGCGACCCACATGCCTCGTTCTGTGCTACATCTGGATTCGCGCAGCATATCTCTGACATGTTGTTTCCCTGCTTTTCCGTTCAGGTTTCTAATTGCACAATTCGAACGCCGTTGTTTGTTACGATATTCATGCCGTCATTCACCCCGACATTCACTGACCCAATACACTTACTCAGTGCATCTACTTTTGAATCAATAGAAGCTGCCTGCTCGCTGCATTCACGTTTGAATTCATTCTGGATTTACAGATGGCAAATTGCCCTGCAGGCTGCGACAATTCAGACGACGAGCTCATGCTGGAGCCCGACGCACCCGTTTGCTCTGAAACCCAGCAATCGTCAGAAGTAACTTGGAGTGTTCCTTCCTACGGCTACGAAATCCAACACGACGCGAGTGCCAGCCCGGATCGCCCGTGCCAATGTGCGGGTTGCGTGACATCTGCGCAATGGCAAGCCTTCTATGCGAGCGGTTTACACGATGTGGATGATGAACCTGCTTTGCCTGCTTCGCCGGTTGATTCGACCGATCTTGCCACGACTGCTAGCGAGGAGCTAACTCCTACTGCGCAAAGCCCTGCAAGAGACGCTGGGGACTCACAGCAACGCGCACTCGAACCCGAACGTTCTCGGCGTTTGCCTGTCAAGCTTCGCGGCCTGGGCGGATGCTATGCTTGTGGCGACGGCGAGCCCAATGAGGCACGCGGAAATATCTTGTTCTGTGATGGACCTAAGTGCGGGACCGGTCAGACGTGTTTCCTCGTTTCGCTGACTCTGATGCCGAGCACGTTTGTTTGCTTTTACAGAATGGCACCAGTGTTGTCTGGATCCGCCTCTTTATGACATTCCTTCTGGAGCTTGGCTCTGCCCGCTATGTTCTAACGGCTCCTGGCTTGAGCAAGCGGCAGAACCTGACGGTGATCAGGATGATGACACTCAAGCGCTACAAGTTTCGGATGAGGACTCCCTCTCGCCGCCTCGGCGACGTCGAACTCTCAACAAACTAGTCGACTCTGGCTACCAGAGTGACACTGCTGATGACACAACCGGTCCAGTCACATCCGAGTCTCTCGCCGGTCCCGTTAACCGCTCGGCTTCGCGCAAACGCACGGTGTTCGACTACCGATCTAGAAAACTACAACTCCGCTCAGCCCGGTCTCGGCGCGCGGAAAACAAAGCCTCGTTGAAGCCGCTGCCTCCGGTAATCAAGAAACGGCACGCTGATTTCCCCGATCAGGAGGACGACGACGCGACCAGCGAAGAAGACGACTGGGGAGAGCAAGCCGATGAAGTGAACTATCGTCCGCTTCGCCGGCGGAACGTACGCTCCGAACGGCCCGAAATTCTAGCGACAGCAGAACAGGCTTCCCAGTTCTGGAGCGCTGAGTCTGCCCGACTCTCTGATCTGCACTTAGATACAGATCGATTCGCGCAACCTGTGAGCACTGAGCAACAGCAGCGCTCGGTTGCTCTCTTCCGCAAGCTCGTTTCGCTTCCTGCTCAACTCCGCCGGGCCTGTTGCGTCTGCGCCCAACTGCATCCGCATGATCAAATATCTACCTTTCGCCTGCCTGGAGCAACGCCCGACCCTAATTATGTATGAACTAGGTTTACTGTTCATGCTTCTCATCTCCTTTCGTGTCTTGTTCTTTCGTGATCAGCCGCGCATCAAGTCGAGCCTGCTTCGAGCGATGAAGTCTCGTCTAAAGGAGAGGACCGCGGTGCCAGTGCCGATATTGCGGGAAAACAGCTGCTGCGCCCAACACCTAGCCGGTTTAGCACTCGAAACATCCTATGGAGCAATTGATCAAGAACGGTCCTCTCTGCAAATTTGCGCGCGATGCCGCGCAAGCCTCGAAAGAGACTCAGACAAGCCACCTCGTCTTTCCCTAGCAAACTTCCTCAGTCGAGGCTCGTGCCCGCCTGAGTTGTCGGGCCTGACTTGGGTCGAACGGCGATTAATCAGCATGTTTCGAGCCAGTCTGTACATCCTCACCCTGCAAGGTCATCGCAAACCTCGGCTACCAGACTCGATCCCGGTGCAGTCCGACCTCGATCCAAAAGACAAAGACAATCTCCAGCAATGGAAACTCCGTGGACATTGTATCGGTATGCTCGAACTGTCCTTATTCCTGTACTCAAATCGACACAATTGTTCTCTCAGCCGTACCGCAGCATGTGTCGTCGGTGCATTTCCATGCGACACACATCACTTTGCCGCCGAAACCTGAGGAACTGTCAGATTTCATACAAGTCAGTCGCCATGCTCGTGTGCGTTTCCGGTGTACTGCTTGACTTTGCTGTTGTGAATTTTTGATTATTGCGCAGATTCAGTTCTTGAATCCTGGCCAGCCGATCCCCGATGAAGTCGAATTGCGCAGACTACTCGCTGCGCGACAACATAAAGTGCTGCAAGCTCTGCAGTGGCTGTGCAAGCACAACGAGCTCTACAAAACCAAATGCAAAATCTCCAAGGAGAACGCCGCTTGCTACCATGGCGATGTGCCACCTGCACTCTACCGCAGCATAACCTTGGTCGACAAAGGCAGAACTCGAAAGCAGAAGAGCACCTACACGCGAGCCGATGACAGCGATGATGAGGCCGACTCAAAGCGGGAGAACAAGCGCTCGTCTGAACCTGCCAATGACATTCCGCTCGAGATGCGCGGACTCGTGGACGTAAACGCTCGAGCTTCCAACGAAGACCTTCTACGAGCCGCGGCGGTCAAGAACTCGGGATTGCAGTCTGTGCTCTTCGTGCCTTCCGCAAAGCCGGCCAAGGATTATCACCACCCGGAGCTGTACGCCGGCTGCTTCCCTGACCAATTTCCATATGGCTGTGGAGTCCCTGACGATCCACTACGACCTGTACCGTTGAGCCTCGCTGCATTCGCTCAGCGCACCATGTATTTGGCGGACGACGCGCTGCGCACCGATCGAGTCTTCCCTTTTTTCATCTTCAACGTCGTTCAGCGTCACCGCGTCCACCAATCCGCCTTCACTTCTCTGCGGTTGCATCGATTCGATGCATTCTCCAATTTGCTGGACACTCTGCAGCCGGATCGTCTGAAGAGCGCGCTGCGCGAAGTTCAAGCAGCCGAACATCAAAAAGGATATGCGACGATGTCCGATATCGATGACTCCCAGCTGCGGAATCAGTGTGCGAAAGTCTTCAAGGAACTCCGAACAATAGGCGGCCGGTTGCCGCTGAACGACGCTAGCAAGCTCGCGGCGAGACGAGAGATCTTCGGTTTGACCATGTTCTTCGGGCCACCAGACTTATTTGTAACGGTTAATCCCGAAGACGAGAATGCTGCGTTGTTGCTTCACTTGGCCGGTCACTCCGTCAAGCTGGAACTGTCTGACCCGGACACGCCGACTGATGTGCCTTCGTCCACCTTTCGTCGCATGGTTCTCGCGCGCGATCCGATGGCTGGTGCACTGTACTCTCATAGCATCATGAACGCCGTGATTAGTGCTTTGCTCGGACTTGGCAACGACGGTGAAGAAGAGACGGGTTTGTTTGGCAAAGTGGCAGCATGCCACTTTAATAGCGAGGAGCAGAATCGCGGTTCACTCCACTGGCATGGCTTGCTTTGGTTGTCCAACAAGCCGGATCCACGAGAGTTTGCGGAATTACTGGAAAGCCGAGACTTCCAGAAGCGCTTGTTCTCCTACCTCGACACCATCATCATCCAGCAGCCGCCCGCCATGTGTACTCGCGGCCCTTTCGCAAACCCTCAAGCTGCAAGCGTGGACCCTGAGCATTTCCAGTACCCACTGCGAAAACCGCGGATTGATGCGCATCCTTCGCTGATCAGACCAAGTGATCCAACGACATTCGCCACTGACGCTGCTTGGTACGAGCACATTGCGAACGATCTGAATCGTCTGATTCCGATCATTCAAACTCACTCGCGACTGCATACCGGCACTTGCGAGAAGCCTGCGCGACTTCGGCCTAAGCTCATCGATGAAGCAGAGATAGAGAAGCAAGCCGCGCTGCTCGCCGAACAGACAAGCCGAGCGCCAGTGCGTGACTGCCGGTTCCATTTCCCTCGCATCCTGCGAGATTCAACCGGGTTGGATGCGGACGGCGACATTCAGATAGAGCGACACCATCATTGGACTAATGCCTTCGGGCCGATCTTCACCTACTGCCTTCGCTGCAATACCGACACGAGAACCCTATGGGGCAACTCCTCTGACTCGCTGGCGGCGACCTTTTACGTTACACATTACATCTCGAAAGTAAGTTCGCTTCTGTTTCACCTCTGCGCGTGTCTAATCGAACTTCCCATGCAGCTGGTCAAGCATCTCAGCTCCAAAATGGAGGTGATGAACGTTGCACAAAAGCGGACGCGTGAGATTGAAGAAGAAAATCGCCGATTGGCCGACGAGGAAGCAAAGAAAGCGGCCACGCTCGACCAGGCTTCGATCCTCGATGTGCCGACAGATTCCGCCGCTGAAGACAAGGCGGACTCCAAGAAGAAGCAGACCGAGTTCTCGCCTGACAGTCTAACCACCAAGCGGTTCTGCTCGACGCTCTTTAACATGCTGCAGGTTTCACTTGTTACCGTCCTTGCGCTGTCCTTTTAACGATTCTGGATCTTTTGCCTAGAGGGATGTCGAACTGTCGGGCCAAGTCGTCACTGCCTGCATGGCTGGCTTACCTGATCGCCTGTGCAACCATCGCTTCGCAACCGCCTATCTGTTCGATTGCTACGCGGAACTAGAGCTGAACGATGTCGAGCGCGGACACCTGGACCAAGTCGATGTGGAATATCAGCCTAAGGTTTCGCACACGCTGAAAGTGGAGAAAGATGGCACGGCTTCGTCACTCTTTCTCGATTACATCTTTCGGCCGGCGGGGTTCGACAACCTCAACGTGTATGACTTCGTAACTTACTTCGAGAAGGTTCCTAAAGGCGACTTGAGATCAGGTCCTACCTCCCTTCATTTTTTCTTCTCGGACATTCACCCTGTAACTTGTTTCACAGTCGATAAAGTGGTTTACGCCTTTCTGGACCAACATCCACAAGCGACGACTATGCGATTGCGCCGCCGTTTCGAGTTCGTCGTGCCTGTCCTCATGATGCCACACGTGCCCTCACGCACGAACGACCCCGAGAAGCACGGCCGGCTTACCTGCATGCTACTCAAACCTTTCCGCCACATCAAGGAGCTCCGCACTGGAACTACTACTTGGCTGAAGACTTTGGAGCAGCTGGAGCAATCCCACTGGCCAAACGGCTCAACACCAGATGCTCGACTCTATCGCTTGATCCAGAACGCCGAGTCTCTAGGCAATCGGAAAGCCGCACACAAAGCAGATTTGGAGCGTCGGCGCCAAGTAAAGCGGAAAACTGGATATGACCCGCAGCAGGACCCGATGGCTGGTTCGCTCTCCGATGAAGAGGAAGAACTCGAGGTCGCGGATCTGCCTCAGCCACCCGACCATGAGGGCGCAGCCGGCGAGGACGATAACCTGCAGTTCAAACCGTTGATCGACGACGGCTTCATAGCTTCTGCGGTTGCAGACGCTAGCCGTAATTATTCATCCCTCTCCGCACCTGCCGTTCCCGAAAGCAAGAAAGCCGTGCAAACCGCTTCCCGCTCCCTGCTCGAAAAGAAGGCCATGTGGCGCCAGGAGATTTCCGCGCAGCGCCGAGAAGTGACCCTCGGACTGGAAGCTGTACGCCCAGCAAAGCCGATCGACGAGTTGCCACCTCTCCGCGGACCCGAGGATCCACCTGCTGCAGAAGCACGCTCGCGCGCCGCTCCTTCCATCGCACAGTTCATCGCAAGAATGCCTGAAGACAAGCGGTTCAATCGCGAACAAGCGGAAGCTTTCGCGATTGTTGCTCAACGCATGCTGGACGAGATCAAGCACGACTTGCTACCCACTGAAAACAAGGAACCGGAACAGCTCAGAATGTTTCTCAGTGGAGAAGCAGGAACCGGCAAAACGTACGTTGTCGAGCGGCTGGCCGAGTTTTTGACCCTGCATGGCTGTCATGGCTGGATGCAATGCTTTGCATTCACCGGTAGCGCCGCGGTTGCCATCCGTGGTCGCACCCTGCATTCCGCGCTTGGCTTGAACTTTTGCGATGAAAAAGGCGTCACTCGGAAATCTCGTTGCGGCGCAGAACCGCTTAAACGCATGCTGACGAATCTGCGGTTGCTCGTCGTCGATGAAGTGAGCCTCCTGGAGCCGGGCATGCTGTCTCAGCTGTCAAGTCGAATCCAGCACCTTCTGTTCCCTGAAGATCTCGATGCGCACTTTGGCAAGCTGCATGTTCTATTCTTGGGCGATTTCTCGCAACTTAATCCAGTTGGTCGGAAATCACTGTATCAGCTCAGCGCGCGCAACGGCAAGCAGAGCGCTGCCTGCGTGGACGGGCGCTGCCTCTGGGAATCCGTCGACGTTGTCGTCAAACTGGAGCGAAATGAACGTTGCGTGGACTCGGACTACCTGGACATGCTGCGAGGCGTACGAACTGGAAAAGTGACTGAGGCACATGAACAGCTGCTCAAATCTCGGCTTTTTGACAACATCATGAAACGACGCGCGAATCTGGAAGCTGCTTCCGACCTCCAAGGTGTGGCAGCCATCGATGCACAGCTGCAACGCTTCAGCAACCTGGAATGCCCTGCAGTGGTAGGCTTGTGCGACGTTCGATACGGCATCGCATCGGAGCGGCTGATGCAAGCAGCCAAGCGCTCGAATCAGCAGCTATTCATCGCTATGTCACACGACAGGAGACTGGCTGGAGGGACTCGATTCGCTCTTCCGCGACGCCTCCAAGCACGACTGTGGCGCATAAAGGACTCGACTATGCGGTACTCGCAAGGCAAGCTCCCCCTGCTGCCGGGTGCTTGGTACGTGATTACCGACAACTCTGCGTTCGCGCCCGAATTGGGCATAGCGAAAGGATCACAAATGCGCCTGGATCAAATCTTGCTGGACCCTGAAGAGCCGCAGCACGACTCGACTGCCGCCATCGTGTACCTGCACAAACTGCCGACTCTGATAATGCACTTTCCAGAGTCTCGTCTGATCCGACCGCTCACCGGGATGAAGGACATTTACACGCTACCGATTACTTCAAAGTCCGTTACCGCGGACGTTCCAATGAGCACATTGTTTGGACAACGAGTCTCTCGCAAAACGGCAAACGAGCTGGACAATTCCAACCCTCAACTTGCTGCATCGTTCCAATACGCAAAGACTTTGTGCAACAAGTGCAAGAAGCGCCGCAAACCCAAGCGCGCAAGACTATGTGTCGAATGCAAAGCTGAAAGCGAGGGCCGATCTGGCCCTGCCTGGAGTATCCTACGCGTTCAGTTTCCGCTGCGCCCGGCAAACTCGCACACGGCTCATACTGTGCAAGGCCGCACGTTTCGCAAAGGATGCGCTGTGATGTTAAACAGTCAATCGGCGCCTGCAAACTACGCCTACGTGCTTCTAAGCCGCGTGACCAAGCGCGAGGACTTGCTCATCCTCACCGAATTCGACTGGCGATCCCTGCACCGAAAGCCTAGCACGGAACTGGTCAACGAGGAACAGCGGCTTCATCGGTTGGCTATCAGAACTCGCGTCCGATTCAAGGCATTGTACAAGGAACACTGCAATGCGTACGCTCCTGGACTGCCTCAAGTTCAGATACTTGCCACTTGTTTCCGCTTGCTCCTCTCCTGAGCTGTGTTGTTTCAGGACCGAGCTACCAATTCTGACTATCGCCCCGATCAGACTGGTGCCGATCCGGAACCCAGTAGCTTCCACTCCGCAACTGTACGCCTGTCATGATGTGCTGCTGTCCTAACTCTCTGTCAATGATCGATTGCAGAGCTCGCACTCGGAGGCAAGCGCCGCAGGGGAGGACAAACACGGCGCTACAGACAGCAAGACATCGAGCACTGCACACGGATTGAACCCCGACCAGCTCACCGTTGTCACACTCTCTTCGCTGGCGCAGCCGCAGAGAGCTGGGGAGCAGTGGCAATGCGGATACTATGCTGCCAACGCCGGTTCCATTCTGCGAGAAGAAGCACGCACCATTCTTCAGACAGTCAAGCACCGGAAAGGCGGCATCAGCGCAACAGGTTTCATCGGAACCAATCGACTCAACAGTTCGGCTGCCAACCGCAAGCTCTTTACCGACCGGCTAGAACAAGACTTCGTCCCGCTACTTCAGCGGATTTATCGCACCGAAGACAAGCCGACCAATCTATCACAAACCGACATCGAACATTTGCTCAGCGACGACACCATCCCGGTGATCTCATCCTGTTTCGCCGCACGGACCGTGCTCCGCTCTGGTGGCCGTGATCCAAAGATTGATCTGCTTCTCGAACAACTGGCACAAGATCGCTTTGCTGTCTGCGTCCTCAATACGACCACGTCTGACGTTCAAGGCGAACACTGGATTGCGCTCTTGCTCCTACAGCCTTTTGCGCACCAGTCGGCTTTCCTCGCGTACGTTTGCAACTCGCTACTCTCGATGCAATCTCCCACTGACGTCGACAACGCAGCGCTGGTTCGGGCACTGGCGCAAACGCTGCGCCTCTACGCGCGCACGGAAACTGCCTTCTCCGCACTCTTCGAAACCCTCAACGAACTCGATCATCTATGCGATCGCTTGGATCCCATGTCCCCTACACATCGCGGCATCTGGAGCTTGGCATTCGGCGCTCTGCGCAAGCGATCTTTCCGAGTGTCCGCCGAAGTGTTCGAGCAAGTACAAAAGGACTTAGCCAAATCCGGCCGGTCTGTTATGGATGCAAAGGCTTGCGACGATGAGCATGTGCTCTCCTACGCTGCCTGCTTGAACACCGACACGAAAGAACTCGTCGATCGCAACTTCTTCACCCCACTCGCTCTCGATACGATCGAACGAGCTCTTGACGTTCTCACAACCTGGGTTGGCCGTTCGGAGCTCAAGCAATTGACACGTGCTCTACAATCCGCAAACTGGTCCGCGTTGGCCACTACCACCCAACCTTCATTACGTGCCATGGTGAGAACGATTGGCGATCAGCTGTGGCAACTCCTCAGCGCTTCCCCGGCCAACGATCTCGGGAGCTACTTAGCGATGAAGCGCAACGCTGGCATGGAGGAATTCGCCGATTGCGATCAACCCTTTGAATTGTAGTTACGCGCGCTCTCTCTCTCTCTCTCTCTCTCTCTCGCTCTCTCTCGCTTCCAATGCTTGTTCTCTCTGTTGCGATCTGTCATAATGCAAAGCTTTGATTTATAATAACGCGCGTCCTCTCACTCGCGACATGCTCCCGGGCGCATGCACGCGCCTCACGGTACCAGGCACGTGCCGCGAGATGCGGGTGCTCCGACCGACGAAGGGTGATAGTTAGGTGCCGCCAGGCATGCTCAGTCACTTGAGCCCAGGCGTCGAGCATCCATTAGAGCATTTTAATTAAAGAGTTCTGCACAAAAACTGGCATCTCAGCATATTTTCAGAAATAATAA
>Ga0134128_10005394_pt1 | contig 15499 bp, 13 predicted proteins | sample KB31754_FD_96462 | JGI IMG/M metagenome (GOLD analysis project Ga0134128, IMG submission 96462) | Terrestrial soil microbial communities with excess Nitrogen fertilizer from Kellogg Biological Station, Michigan, USA - KB3-175-4 | ecosystem: Environmental > Terrestrial > Soil > Unclassified ...
ATTCCAACCGCATTCCCGACGGCACCATAGCACCATACATGTTTGTGTTTCTCATTGCGCTCTACATTGTGTTTGGGTGAAACAATAATTCGAGAAGAGAAACCTATGACACTCGCCAGCAAAATGACTAAGCGAAGTGCTTTCCGGCGATGGCTTCTCGCAGTGTTCAATTGGGTACAGGGAAGTCCGCTAACGCCGATTAGCATACGGCTCTTGGGATTGCGCCTCGCTGGCATGAGGATTGGAGACGCATGTCACATATTCGAACACGTTTACTTCGGAGGCAATCCGCGCAGGGTGGTGTTTGGAAACAATGTATTCATCAACGTTGGTTGCAAGATTGACGCTGCAGGAATGGTGATAGTCGAAGACAATGTCTATGCGGCGATGGATGTAAACATTCTAACATCAACCCACGAAGTCGGGTTGAGCTCTTGTCGAGCTGGCATCGGTTACACTGATCCGGTCATAATCAAGAGAGGGTGCTGGCTCTGCTCCAACGCGCTTATCCTTCCGGGCGTTGTCGTGGAGAGAGGCTGTATTATCGCGGCTGGCGCTGTAGTGCGTGAGAATACAAAGCCTGACGGTTTGTATGCTGGAGTTCCAGCTCAACGTGTCAAGGAGCTGCCGTGCGAATGGGAGCCTCATTGACCTATCTCGAAACGCTCGCTGACAGATCAAAGAGTTTCGATCCAGGAGTGGCGGCACTTAGATCGGAGGACTAAGCGCTAACGTCGCTTCTCACACAAAAGTATTAGTGTGGCACCACGGCTTTCATTATTGCTATTTTACATTGTGGCGGATTACGCTTCGCTAGTCGGCCCTACGGTTTGCTTGATAGCTCGTCGCATCCCTACTTGCGCACCACTTTCGCAAAGTTCGAGCGGCAGCCGCGGCTGAATGCCGCAAACTAACGCATATAATTCCGGAGACATAAAAAGATCGGGACAACCCTTTCTTTGCCGTAGCCCAAAATTTCGGCTAGCCGCCAATCAGTCAGTGGTAGTGCCAAATGCAGCAGATTGCGGACTGGCTCGATACACTTGGCCTAATACAATACGCGCAGCGCTTTGCCGAGAACGACATTGATCCAAGCGTTCTGCGCGATCTGACGGATTACGACCTCGAAAAAATCGGTGTCTCGCTCGGCCATCGCAAGAAGATATTGCGCGCGATCGCGCAGCTCGACGAGGTCGGACCGAAACCCGTGCCAGTTCCTCGGATGGAGGCCGAGAGACGTCAGGTCACGGTCATGTTCGCTGATCTCGTTGGCTCGACGGCGCTCTCGACAAGACTCGACCCTGAGGACTTGCGGGAAATCATTGGCACGTACCATCGTTGCTGCACCGAGCAAATCGAGAAATCCGGCGGATTCGTTGCCAGATACATGGGCGACGGCCTGCTCGCATATTTCGGCTATCCGCGGGCGGATGAAGACGATGCCGAGCGCGCGGTAAACGCCGCCTTGGCATTGGTCGCGGCCGTGGCAGGGCTCGATACCGGCCCGGAGGCACGATTGCGAGTGCGCGTTGGCATTGCCACTGGCCTGGTGATTGTCGGTGATCTCATCGGGAAGGGCACGTCGCAGGAACATGGGGTGGTCGGCGAGACCCCCAATCTGGCCTCGCGGCTTCAGGCGCTGGCCGAGCCGGATACGGTGGTCATCGACGGCAGCACGCGCCGCCTCGTCGGTGGACTTTTCGAGTATCTCGCTCTCGGGAGCGTGTCCATCACGGGCTTCAGCGACCGGGTGCCGGTCTGGCGGGTCACTGGTGCGAGCGCGGTCGATAGCCGCTTCGAGGCCTTGCGCCTGGGCAGAACGCCACTGCTCGGCCGCGACGAGGAGATCGAGCTGCTGATGCGCCGCTGGCAGCAGATAAAACGCGGCGACGGTGCGGTCGTGCTGATATCGGGTGAGCCCGGCATCGGCAAATCGCGCCTTGCCGAGACCGTGCTGGAGCGGTTGAGCGATGATCCACACATCCGCTTGCGCCGCTTCTGCTCGCCGCACCATCAGGACAGCGCGCTTTTCCCCTCGATCTCACAGCTGGAGCGGGCGGCGGGATTCCGCCGTGACGATACGGACCAGCAACGGTTGGAAAAGCTCGAGGCGTTGCTCGCGGAGGCAAACGTCGAGCTCAGCGAGGCCGTCCCTCTGATCGCGGAGCTGCTGTCCGTGCCGATCGGCGATCGCTATCCAGCGCTCAATCTCACCCCGCAGAAGCGCAAGGATAAGACGCTTGGTGCCCTGCTGGCCCAGCTCGAGGGACTGGCGGCGCGGCGGCCCGTGCTGAGTGTGTTCGAGGATGTGCACTGGATCGACCCCACCTCGCTCGAACTGTTGGACCGCGTCGTCGACCGGGTAGCCAACCTCCGGGTCTTGCTGATCATCACTTTCCGGCCAGAGTTCGCGCCGCCCTGGATCGGGCGCTCGCACGTGACATTGATCAGCCTCAGTCGTCTGCCGCGTCGAGAGCGCGCCGAGATGATCATGCGGGTGACGGGCGGCAAGGCGTTACCCCATGAGATCACCGAACGGATCATCGATCGGACCGATGGCGTACCGCTATTCATCGAGGAATTGACCAAGACGGTCATCGAGAGTGGCATGCTGACCGATGCCGGCGACCACTTCGATGCGAGCGGGGCCCTGCCTCAGCTTGCCGTCCCTGCCTCGCTGCAAGCCTCGCTCCTGGCGCGGCTCGATCGTTTGGCACCTGTGCGCGAGATGGCGCAGATCGGAGCGGCCCTCGGCCGGTCGTTCTCGCATGAGCTGATCAGCGCCGTCGCGGCCATGCCGCGGCAAAAGGTGGACGGGGCCTTGGCGCAACTCGTAAGCGCCGAATTGGTCTTCCAGCGGGGCACCCCGCCCGACGCAGAGTACACTTTCAAGCACGCGCTGGTGCAGGACGCCGCCTATAGCACCATGCTGCGCGGCCGGCGCCAGCAGATCCATGCCCGCATTGCGACGACGCTGGAGAGCCAGTTTCCTGAAATCGTGACCACTCAGCCGCAACTCATGGCCCACCATTGTGCCGAGGCCGGCTTCAACGAGAAGGCGGTCAGCTACCGCCTCAAGTCCGGCCAGCAGGCGCTCGCACGGTCGGCAATGACGGAAGCGGTGTCGCAGCTGCACAGGGGCCTGGAATTGCTGGCGAACATGCCCGAGGGCTCCCGGCCCGTGCTGCAAGAGCTCGACCTGCAAATCGCCCTCGGGCGAGCCCTGATGGCGACGCGTGGGTATTCGGCACCGGAGGTGGCCGACACCCTCGTCAGAGCCCGAGCGCTCGCCGAGCAGTCCGATCGACCGGATCGTCTCGTTCCTCTGCTCTATTCCCAATGGGGTTTCCACATGGTTCGGGCCGAGCACGGGCTGGCGGTGTCCCTTGCCAGACAGATGGAGAAATTGGGCGAGACAACGAAAGATCAGGTCACTCTGCTGCTGGGTCACTATATCCACGGCGCCAGTTGCTACTTTCGCGGGGAGTTTGGGACAGCGCGCGCCCTTCTCGAACTGTGTGATGGCTTGAGAAGTCCGGCCGCTCGCGCGGTTTGCGCCGGCATAGCGGTGGCCGATCCGCACGCGGCGAGCCTGAGTCACTTGGCGGTGACATTGGCGTTTCTGGGCGACGTCGATCAGGCACGCGCGCGCGCGGACGAGGCGTTGTCGGAAGCCCGCTCGCTCGACCATCCCTTCACGGTGGCCTTTGTGTTGAGCAAGGTGTGCGCGGTGGAGGCTGCCGCCGGCTTACCGCATCACGCGCTGCGGCATGCGGAGGAGCTGGTGGCTCTCTCGAACGAGCACGGTTTTCCGCTCTGGTTGGGCTTGGGACTTCTTCAGCAGGGTCGGGCATTGACAGCGCTTGGACAGGCGCAGGATGCGGTCGCGGTGCTCGCGAGGGCGCTCTCGGTGCTTCGTGCTGCCGGAGCCTTCGTGCACACGCCGCGCGCGCTCTGCTTTCTTGCCGAGGCTCACGCCAAGGTCGAGCATCTGCAGGAGGGGCAGAATTGCCTCGTCGAGGCCGCGCAGCTTATCGAGACGACACACGAACGGTGCGGTGAGGCCGAGCTGCTTCGACTTCGAGGCGACATGATGAGTGCGCGAGGCGACCACGCTGCTGCGGAGCAGAATTATCATCGAGCGCTCGCCTTGGCGGAGCGCCAGGGCGCGAAGACGTTTGGGCTGCGCGCTGCGATCAGCCTCGCCCGCCTGTGGCGCGACCAGGGCAAGCGCACAGAAGCTCACGAGCTCCTCGCGCTGATATATGGGTCATTCACGGAAGGCTTCGACACGCCGGTCCTGCGGGACGCCAAGGGGCTACTCGACCAGCTGGCCTGATGCAGTTCACCCTTTGCGTGGCGGGGTTGCCGCTGCCGCCTTCAAGTCCACCCCAGTTGCTTAAACGCGAAGCCGGGATTCCACACCTTCGTCATGTGGCTGATCGTGTCGCCATTGAATTGCATCACGTAGACGTAGTCCGACGTTGTCTTCTTTCCGGTTGGTTCACACGGACCGCCAGGACCCGTATGCGTGCCCGAAAAGACAGCATAGGCAGCGACGTTGTTTCGCTCGGCATCGGTAGCGAAGGATTTCACTTGGTAGCTGCCGTCCGGCATGATCGTCATCAGCCCCTTCATCCAATCCGCGTATTCCGCAAGTGTTTTGATCCCTGCAAGCGGTTCGGCCTGAGCCGCAAAGGTCGCATTTGGAGCGCAGTAGGTCTTGCAGGCTTCCCAGCCTTTTCCTGTTTCGCAAGCGGCGAAAAAATCGTTGGCAATTGCGGTGATCGACGCCATGGCCTGCCTCTCCATAAATTTTTATTCAATGTCTGTTTGTAGCACTTTGGCCATGCTCGGGCCATCGCGATGCCTGTTACTCGGAAAGGCGAACGACCCAAGACCGATCTAGATCGCCATCGGCGGCGCGCTCGCGGTGACGGCAAAGGGATCGTTGACGCCCGCGCCCGGGTTTCGGCGATGTGTTTCAGGGATTCTCTAAGATTTTCATCTAACCATAGGGACATGGATAGACGAATCGCGCAGCGCAGGACGGTACGGAGGCCGGGATTGATTGAGTTTCCCGGAGGCGCCTTCAGTTGCTTTGTGCAGAATTTATCCGACACGGGAGCGGCACTCGACGTACCCAGCTCAATCGGAATCCCTGATCATTTTACCTTGCTGATGTCGACAGAAGGGACACCGGTGTGTTGCCGTAGTGTGTGGCGTACCGAACGGCAGATTGGCGTGACCTTCGCAAAACCAGCCGGATAAATCGACCGCTCTCCTACCACGCGCTGCGTGGCGCTTCGCCAGCCCTCGGCAGATGCTGCTGGTTAGTTCCGGCGCAAGCGATGCGCGCACCTCTCTATTCGATGACCTCGTCGGCAAGTACAAGGATCGAGTCCGGGATGGCCAACCCGATCGCCTTCGCGGTTTTGAGATTGATGACCGTCTCGAACTTCGTGGCTTGCTCCACGGGCAGATCAGCGGGCTTTGTGCCTTTGAAAATGCGGTCCACGAAGTAGGCGGCGCGCCGGTACATGGAAGGAAGGTCCTCGCCGTAGGACATCAGACCACCGGCCTCCGCCCACCCTTTCTCTTGGAACATGCTCGGCAGGCGCTGTTGTATCGCGAAATCGACGATCTCGTTTCGATGCTGCATCGTCATCGCATCCTGCAAGACGAGGAGCGCCTGAGGCTGCTCTTCGGCGATCGCGGCAAAGGCAGCCGAAATCTCCTTCGGTCCTTGCACCTCGTGGGATCGAAGCGTTATTCCCAGCGCGCGCGCCGTACGTTGTGTCTCTTTCCAGGCGAATACGATTGCGGGGTTGGCCGGATTCCACAGCGTTGCCGCCTGCGACAGCGCCGGCAAAAGTCTCTTGAGGATTGACAGGCGTTTTGCGCTGACTTCGGTGGTCAATTGCGCGCCTCCGGTCAGATTGCCGCGGGGTGCGCAAGGCTGGCAACCAGACCGGTGTTCAGCGGATCAATGGCGTTCGGGTGCACGATGGGAATGGTCTTGGTCGCGCTCATTGCGGCAAGCGCGGCGGGCGTCGTCACCACCACTATGATGTCGACATTCAGTCGAACCATCTCCGTCGCAAACTCCTTGAAGCGCTCAGCCGCGCCCTGTGCGTACCGGCGCTCGACGATGAGGTTGCGGCCTTCCTCGTATCCGTATTCACGTAGGCCCTCGAACAAGGCGTCATAGAAATTTTCATGGCCGTAGGCGATGAAGCCCATTCGCCAAACTTTGTCCCTCTGCTGAGCGCGCACATCCAGGGGCCTCGCCGCCGCGGCGCCAAGGAGCATAATGAACGTGCGTCGTTTCATTTGGCACCTCGCCGGCGGCGATGCCAAGTCTCGCAATGCCAAGTCTTGCAATGCCAAGTCTTGCAATGCCAAGTCTTGCAATGCCAAGTCTTGCAATGCCAAGTCTTGCGGCCAATGCTGACAATAGCACATCTCGCTGCGGCAAGCCGTGCTGCGCCGCGGGACTTCAAGGGGACCTCAGCGAGACGCGGGCAGGGCGGATAACGCTAATCCGCTCTCGGAATCTGTTCGCGCTCGGGCCCGCTCACGCCTTGGCGATGAAGTCCTCAAGATCTTCAAAGAACCGCGACTCAAAGCCCGGCATACGGTGAGGATGATGGCCGCACTGTTCGTATTGGACAATTTCAAGGCCGGGATTGGTCGCCAGCAAACTGGCCACGTGTTCATCCCAAAAAGCGGCTCCAAACCGTTCTTCGCCTCGAACGAGCTTTGCCGGGCACAAGAAAGGTCGCTCGGTCAATATCGATGACAGCGTTTCCGTCAAGCTGTCGTCACGCAGACAACGAGGGTCAACGCGCTGGATTGCGGAGGCGTGGCTAAGCAAATGCCGAGCCGAGATGTGATCCCGAGCCACACCTCCCAAGCGGTCAGGTCCATTGGACAGAAACTCGACATAGGTTGCAAACGACGGAGGCTCCCGCTGCCATTTTGTCAGCCGTACGAGCAGGAGCGAGAACAATTTCGAGAATAGTGACCTGCCCCAATCCTCCGGACACCCCAAGAACCACGGCGGGTCCTCGAGAAACACTGCCCGGACCCTCGGATTGATTTGGCCCAGCACCCCAGCCACGCATGCCCCGAGCGAGTGCCCGGCGACGATCGCCGGACGCCCTATGGCCGCCAAGGCGGTCTGAGCGTCGGAAACATAACCTGCGAGGTTGTAATTCGGCGCGCGGTCAGAGTGGCCGTGACCGCGAAAATCGAGAGTCCAAACGCAGTATCGATCCATCAACCGTTGCTTGGTCTCGTCCCACGTATCGCGACTGACGCTTGCCCCATGCAAAAGCAGGATCGGCACTGCATCCATGGGGCCGTCAACCGATGCGGCAAGTCTTACATTGCCGTTTGCCAGGGTAAGGTCAGTCATGCTTTGCCCCATGCAAGGCTAGCGGCAGGTTCCGACAGAAAAGTGAGACTTCCGAAATTGAGTTTCAAGGGCTGCAGGAGCGTTCCTGCCGAACGCTAAAATCTACCGAACACTGAAATCGGTCGATTACGTGCCATTTCTGCAACATCATCAAGAAAAGACCGCTCAATTATTAGGCTCGGGAGCCTGTTCGTTGCGCCTCAGAGGAGCGTCGGGCTAGTTCTACCGTACCGCACTTGCGGTCGGGGCTGCGTTCGTCCGGTCAGGTGGACACGCCGTGACATCGAGGTCGTCTTGGGTCGCCATAAATACGCCATGCTCGTGCGCGTGCTCATGCTCCATCCGCGGTTGGCTACGGACTCCTTCCGGAGCTGCACCGAATCCAGCAAACTGCGTCGCATTGTGACCTTCAACGCCCGGGCCGGAGCAGCATGACGAATCCCTGCCGCGTCCTCATGATCTATCCAAAGTTCGTTCCGAATTCGTTTTGGAACTATGCCGAAGCCTGCGAGCTCGTCGGCGCGAAGTATCCGGCCGCGCCACTCGGCCTGATCACCGTCGCCGCCATGTTGCCGAAGCATTGGGAGGTCCGCCTCGTCAACCGTAACACCGAGTCTTTGACTGACGCGGACATCGACTGGGCCGATCTCGTCATGACCGGCGGCATGCTCAACCAGCAGCCTGATGCCATCCATCTGATCGATCTCGCTCACCGGCACGGCAAGCCGGTGTGTGTCGGTGGGCCTGACCTCTCTTCCAGCCCGCATCTGTACGCAGGCGCCGACTTCCAGGTGATCGGCGAAGCCGAGGAAGTCATCGAAAACTTCATCGCCGCCTGGGAAAGCGGCGAGCGCCGGGGCGTGTTTACGGCCGAGAAATTCAAGATCGATGTCACGCGGAGCCCGATGCCCCGGTACGATCTGCTGAAGTTCGATCACTATCTCTTCATTGGCGTGCAATATTCGCGTGGCTGCCCGTTCACCTGCGAATTCTGCGACATTATCGAACTGTATGGCCGCGTGCCGCGCACCAAGACCAACGACCAGATTCTCGCCGAGTTGCAAGCGCTCTACGATCACGGTTATCGCGGGCATGTCGATTTCGTCGACGACAATTTCATCGGCAACAGGAAGAACCTCCGCACGCTTCTGCCGCGGCTCAAAGTCTGGCAGGAAGAGCGCGATTATCCATTCGAGTTCTCGACCGAAGCCTCGATCAATATCGCTGATGACAGCGAGCTGCTGCAGGCCATGAAGGACGCGAACTTCTTCGCGATTTTCGTCGGCATCGAGAGCCCGGATCCGGAAACGCTTGCGCAGATGAGGAAAAAGCAGAACACGAGGCGCAACATCGCCGAGTGCGTCCACAAGATCTACAGCTACGGCATGTTCGTCACCGCGGGCTTCATCGTCGGATTCGATACCGAGAAGGTCTCGATGGGACAGGCGATGATCGATTTCATCGACGAGGCGAGCATTCCAGTCTGCATGGTTGGACTGCTCTATGCGCTGCCTGGCACACAGCTGACGCGGCGGCTCGCCGCGGAAGGCCGCCTGCACAAAGGCCATGACGTCATGAAGGTAGAGCAGGCGGGCGACCAATGCACGCTCGGCTGCAATTTCGAGACCAAGCGTCCACTTCGTGACATCCTCGTAGATTATAAGGCCGTGCTCGGGCACGTATACAGCCCCACGGCGTATGCAAGGCGGCTGTCACGGCTTGCGGTCATGCTCGACCGATCCGACCGGCGCCGCGACCTGCCCGATGGCGACGTGCGCAAGAGGCTTGCCGGCATCGACAGCATACACAAGATCATAAGCCTCGTGCCGGAGGTTCGCGAGCCGTTCTGGAAAACCTTCGTCGAGGTCGCCAAGACCAATCCAGGTGCGCTGCGCTACATCGTGATGCTGATGGCGCTGTACCTGCACCTGGGGCCGTTCTCCAAGAGCGTGATCAGTCAGATCGATCGGCGCATTGCTGAGCTGGACGATATGCCCGCGGTGAGCGCCGCATGGGCTGAGCAGGCATTACCGCCAGCGGCGATGTAGCCACAGCCACTGATCGGGATATTCGCGGATCCAGCCCTCGATCACCGAGGTGACCGCCTGCATCGTTCCCTGGATGTCGATTTGTCCGGCGGCGTCGCGGACCGGCTTCACTTCTTCGGACAGTTCGCCACGAAAGCGGTATCCGGGCAGGCGGATGATGCGTACGCCGTGAACCGGGCATTCGATCTGCCGCAGTAGCCGGGCCAGCAGCGGATTGGCCCTGGTCTTGCGGCCAAAGAAAGTAACCTCGACACCGTTGGTCATGTACTGGTCGACCAGCATCCCGACATGCTGACCATTTTTCAGGGCCTCAGCGAGCTTTAAGGGCGCGTCACGACCAGCCGGAATCAGCGTGCCCATTTTTACGGCGCGCATGTCCTGAATGATGCGGTCGGCCGACGCGATGTTGGGCCGGCGATACAGGATCGCGGCGTCCAGCCCGTGCGCGACGCCAGCCAGCGCGGGAAGCTCCCAGTTGCCGAGATGGCTCGCAAAAATCAGCGCCGGTTTGCCGTCGTGCCGCAGTTGCATGAACAGATCGTATGAGCGCTTATCGACTTCGATCCGGCTACCCTCGGGCCGCGCGGGATCGTAGTCCCAGATATGATCGAGATGCGCGAATTCGGCGCCGATACGGCCGAGATTGTCCCAGACACCTTCGAGAATGGCTTCGATCTCCGCAGGCGATTTCTCCGGAAATGCGGCGGTCAGATTGGCGCGACCGATCTTTTGCTCCCGCATCATGGGCCCGATTGAGCGGGCGATCCGGCCGAACAGGTTGGCGGTCTTGATCGGATCGAAATAGCGCGCGGTACGCAGTATTCCGATCGTCAACCCACCCACCGCGGCTTGGCCCAGCGGCTTGGTCACGTCGCGAAGTCGGGCCCTGGTGCGAAGACGTTGCATCGGAAAAGAGCATTCTGCCTGATGGGACGAGCAGGAATGGTCGCATGGACGCCCGCCTGTTTCAACTTGTGCCAAATCGCGGATCTTCGGGGCATGCGCCTACGAGACAACCGTTGCACTTAGTCCTCGTTGTCACCGGCGCTTCGTTCCGGGGCCATTCGCGGCACGATCAATTGAACGGTCGTACCTGCGCCGGGCTTGCTTTCGAGCCGAAGCTGCCCTCCCAATCGATCCACGACGATGCTGTGGACGATATGCAGACCAAGACCACTCGCGCCATCATGCCGGCGCGTGGTGAAAAACGGATCGAAGGCGCGCCTCTCCACGTCGGGTGCCATGCCACAGCCGTCGTCGGCGAACACAATTTCTACATGCTCACGCCCCGCCGCGCGAACCGAGACCTCGATGTTCCCCTTAGCCCCGCCGGGGAAGGCATGCGTGATCGAATTGACGGCGAGATTGGTCAGGGCCTGACCGAATGGCCCGGGGTAGCTGTCCATGACAAGATCAGGTTCGCATCGGAGGCTGAGCGCAATGTCGCGTTGTTGCAGCTGCCGCGCAAATTGGGAGAGAACCTGCCCCGTCAGTTCGCTTGCGTCGAAGCTTTGCCGATGCGGTTCAGTTTGATCGGCCGCTACCTGCTTGAAGGACTGAAGGCGTTCGGCGGCCCGGCCGAGATTTGATACCAATTGCGCCGAAGCATCGATGACAAGTTCCACGAACTCGCTCAGAGTTGAGCGCCTGAGATCGCCGCGTGCGGCTTTGGCAGCGAACAATTCGGCCTTGCGCTGGAGCGTTGAGGCAACGGTCAAGCTGCTGCCGAGCGGACCGTTGATCTCGTGTGCGATACCAGCGACCATTCGGCCCAGCGCGGCAAGTTTCTCAGCTTCGATGAGCGAGTCCTGGATGTCGCGCAGATGTCGAAGGGTCGTCTCAGCGGCGTCCCTGGCGCTGCGGATTTCTCGCTCGGCTCGCTTGCGTTCAGTAATTTCCTCGGCAGCCACATTGACCGCAACGATTTCACCATTTGGCGTTCGCAGTGGATGCCAATAGGTGATCCATGAGCGCTCCTCGACCTGATCTGCGCGTTGTCCCGCGACTTCGATGCCGATGACAGGCTCTCCCGTTTCGACGATCGAATGCACGATCTGCTCGACGGAATCTGCCAGCGCAGGCACGCAGTCTCTGACGGAGCGCCCAAGATGACCCTCGACAGATATGCCGCAAATCTCGGTAAGGCGCTGGTTGATCTGCAAGTACCGGCAGTCAGGCGACAGGCAGGCAAGGCCGATTGGGGCGGTGTCGTAAATGAGTTGCAGAGCCGGTACTTTTGAGAACAGCATCACCTCCGAGGCAGCCGACGATTTCGGTGCGCTCATCACAAACGTCCCCGTGGTCGTTCCGTCAGGCGCATAAAACTAGGACGGATTCCGCGGGTTGATCTAGATCAACGATGTTGGTTCGGCATCGTCCCAACCCGTTTTGAATGCCGCGTTCTCAATGCCCGTGTGGGAACCAATGCAGCGATCCGGTGTAGCGGATGGCGGGACAGTGACTGCCACTGCCCGGCCGGCCGCCATATCAGCTCTTGCGCTTGACCGCTTCGTAGGCGAGCCGCTTGAACTCGGCCGCAAATGGATGCCCATCTCACGCTGCGCCATCATCAAGCCTGCGGTATTCATATCAGGCGAAATCCACCATTGGCTGCCTCCGCGTCCGCCCAAAAGAGCTCGCCTCTCGCGTCCTGATGGTCGTACGAAGAAGGCTCCACGACGCAGCCCGCGCCACTCCAGCAATCTTTGCCGGTGTTGGATTTTGGCGGCGCGTGACCCGGAGAGGCTCTTGCAAGTGCCCGGTGCCAGGATGCAGACTATGTGCGCGTGGTAGGTGTCAACATCTGTAGTTTCTGGCGCGACCGGGTCACGGTCGAGCCGGAGAGGAGGAGGATGACGCCATGCGAGAAATCGAAATCCATACCTATGCCAGGCAGTTGCTGGAAGCGCACGGTGCCCGCGCCATAGCGGAGGCTGCCCAGAATGCCATCGAGCTTGAATCGAACGGCGAGATGGAGCTGGCCCGAACTTGGCGCCATATTGAAGACGCCATGAAGATCATGCGCGGGCCGCACCAAGGTTGAAGCCACCCGCTCGCGCATGGGAGGCGAAAGACACGAAGTGCCGACCAAAATCCGTCTCAAGCCGGATACGTTCGGCCCAGAGTGCACCATCTGCTCGTACGCCAACACCATCTAAAGACGCGGCCTTCACCACAGGAGTCAAGCCATGTTTCCGAATTGTGCGACATCCGAAGATCTCGTGAAGGCGATCAAGGACGAGAAAGTCCAGATGATCGATCTGCGCTTCACCGACTTGCCAGGGGTGTGGCAACATTTTTCTGTCCCGCCGAGCGCGGTGAACGCCGATGCTCTGGAAGAAGGCATTGGATTCGATGGCTCATCGATCCGCGGCTTCCAGGAGATTCAGGAAAGTGACATGCTGGTCGTCCCCGATCAGACCACCGCCTTCCTCGATCCGTTCTCCCCGGCAACGACCCTGGTGCTGGTCTGCAACATCAGGGACCCGGTTACAGGGCAATCCTATAGTCGCGACGCCCGCTACATCGCGCAGAAAGCCGAGACCTACCTCAAGGGCAGCGGCCAAGCCGATACGAGTTACTTTGGCCCGGAGGCAGAGTTCTTCGTGTTCGACGACGTGCGCTACGGACAGAGCATAACCACGCCTTCCACGAGATCGATTCCAGCGAAGGCAGTTGGAACACCGGCAAGGAGGAGGGGCCGAATTTGGGCCACAAGCCGCGCCCCAAAGAGGGCTACTTTCCCGTTCCCCCGACGGACAGCATGCAGGCTCTCCGCACCGAAATGGTGCTGACGATGGAGGAGCTGGGAATAAAGATCGAAGCCCATCACCATGAAGTCGCGACCGGCGGTCAAAACGAAATAGACATGCGCTTCACCACGCTCACCCGCATGGCCGACAACCTGATGATCTACAAATACGTGGTCAAGAACACGGCCCGCCAGCACGGCAAGACCGCGACGTTCATGCCAAAACCGCTGTTTGAGGACAACGCGTCGGGAATGCACGTTCATCAGAGTCTATGGAAGGGCGAGACCAACCTGTTTTACGATAAGGGAGACTATGCTGAACTGAGTAAGCTCGGCCGCTACTACATCGGTGGACTTCTCACCCACGCCTGGGCATTGTGTGGAATCTGTGCGCCGACGACGAACTCATACCGGCGTCTCGTGCCGGGCTACGAGGCGCCGATCAACCTGGTCTATTCGCAACGCAATCGTTCGGCCTGCTGCCGGATTCCGATGTACTCGCCGAACCCGCGGGCAAAGCGCGTCGAGTTTCGTTCGCCGGATCCCTCCTGCAATCCCTACCTGGCGTTCACAGCGATGCTGATGGCCGGCCTCGATGGCATTAACAATCGGATCGATCCGGGCAGCCCGATCGACAAGAATCTTTACGACCTTCCGCCGGCCGAGCAGAAGGACGTGAAGTCGACGCCGGGATCGCTGGACCAGGCGCTTGACGCCCTCGAACGCGATCACATGTTCCTGCTGCGCGGCGATGTTTTCACGACCGACGTGATTCAAACCTGGCTCGACTACAAACGAAAACGGGAAATCGATGCCATCCGGCTCCGCCCGCATCCTTACGAATTTCATCTCTACTATGACATCTAAGCGAGCCTGATCAGTTCAGATTGAGCATTCGGCTCCGGGTCACAATGACAGTCACTGCGTCTGCGATTGCCATTGCCCCGGCCGCCCAGCCTGTTCGACCTTGACCGCGACCGAGAGCGTCTCGGTGCCGCCGCCGTAGCGGGTGCCGCGGACCGGGGCGGCGCCGAGATAGTCGAGGCCGATGGCGACGCGGACATGGGCGTCCGTGGCGCAGATGCAGTTGGCGGGATCGAAGCCGACCCAGCCGAGATCGGGCACATAGGCCTCCGCCCAGGCGTGCCCAGCCGCTTGATGGATCATTCCGTCCGAGCGCAGAAAATGGCCGGAGACGAAGCGCGCGGGCACGGCGCCGATGCGCGCGCAGGCGATGAAGATGTGGGCGTAGTCCTGGCACACGCCGCGCTTGAGCGCGAAGGCTTCCGCGGCAGAGGTGCCGCTGTGGGTGGGATCCTCATCGAAGGTCATGTGCTCGTTGATCTGCGTCATCAGCGTATGCAGGAAGCCGAGTATGTCGTCCTCGGCTTCCGAGCGCAGATGGCGCACGAAACTTTCCATCGGCGGATTGGCTGACGTGAGCGCGGTCGATCGCAGGAACAGGCTCGGCGGAAAGCGCTCGTCGGTGCCGCGCAGCACGCCGCCATTGTCATGGGTCTCGACCAGGCCCTCCACGGTGATGGTGAGATCGGAGGTCGCGCCGTTGGTCATCACGTGCGTGACGTTGCCGAACGCGTCCTCATGGACGTCGAGGCGGGAGTCGCAGGAGGCGTCGATCTGCCAGTCCGCGACATATTGGCCGTCATGGCTGCCGGGCGTCATGCGCAGGACCTGGATCACGCCGGTGGCGGGCGGATCGTAGCGGTAGGTGGTGGCATGAAAGATTTTCAGGCGCATGGGAGTGCATCGATGCTAGAGATGGGCACCATAGCCAAAGCAATCTCTGCCGTCATGCCTGAGCTTGACCTGGCCGGTTGTGTTTCACCCGGTCATTCCGGGGCGCCTCGAAGAGGCGAACCCGGAATCTCGAGATTCGGGGTTCGATGCTTCGCATCGCCCCGGAATGACGGTGCAAGGTGGACCACTTCAAGTTCCATCAAACCAGATACTGCTTCGTGATGATCTCGCCCAGCCGCGCATTGTCGGCAATGAACTCCTGGATGAATTCATGCACGCCGCGCTGGAAGATGTCATCCATGTGGCTGTGCTCGAGCCGGTTGCGGACGCCGCGGGCGTGGCGCTGGGCGGGCCCCTGGCGGCCGTAGGCGACGCCGATCTGGTCGAGATTGCGCGCGAGATTATCGTAGCAGCTCGCCAGCGAGCGCGGCAGGGAATCGTTGAGGATCAGGAGGTCCGCAATCAGCCAAGGCTTTAGGGTCTCGCGATAGACCCAATGATAGGCGGTCAGCGCCGAGACCG
>Ga0134128_10005396_pt1 | contig 15498 bp, 12 predicted proteins | sample KB31754_FD_96462 | JGI IMG/M metagenome (GOLD analysis project Ga0134128, IMG submission 96462) | Terrestrial soil microbial communities with excess Nitrogen fertilizer from Kellogg Biological Station, Michigan, USA - KB3-175-4 | ecosystem: Environmental > Terrestrial > Soil > Unclassified ...
ATCCATCTGCTGCCGAGAAGCTTCCTGCTGTCATCACACTCGAAGATCGATAACATGGATTCCCGCGTTCGCGGGAATGACGACTGAACATGGATTGCCGCCCCCGCCCCCGCCCCCGCACCCGCACCCGCACCCGCGTTCGCGGGGGTGACGTTCCTTCGCGGGGACCTTTCCTTCGCGGGTGTGACGAAAGGCGGGGCCATATCCCCGTCCCTGCCGCTTAACTATGCAGGTCTAGCGACCTAGATTCCCATACATGCCCAAGCCACAACGCAAGGAAGAGATCCTCCGTTCGGAGCTGCCGCCGACGCTTCCGCTGATGGCACTCCGATCGACCATCGTCTACCCGCTCGGCACCATCGCGGTGCAGATGGGCGCGCCTGAGAATCTGGCACTGCTCAAGGCGCACGAGGAACCGGGGCTCATTGTCGCGCTGGTGGTGGCCACCGGCGACCACGACCAGGACGCGGATCTCACGCGCTTCGTCGGCAGGGTCGGCGTCGCCGCGAGAATTCACGAGCGCATCAATCTGCCGGGCGACACGGTCCAGATCACGATGCAGGGGCTGCGTCGCATCGTCATTGGCGAGATAGTTCAGACTGAGCCCTACCCTGAAGCGCACGTCAAGCCGGCGCGCGAGGTCGCGCCGGATGCGCTCGAAGTGGACGATCTGGTAACGCGCGTTGCATCTGCTTCGGAGACGCTGGCAGAGCTCATCGACAGAATCCCGGACGAAGTTCCGGCGATTCTCAAGATGAACATCTCCGATCCGGGCCGCTTCGCCGATCTCGCCGCGACGAACATGAACTTCCGCATCGCCGACAAGGACGAAGTGCTCCAGCGCCTCGACATCGGTCAGCGCCTCAGATTCATCCTCACGCGGCTCGAGCGCGAGGTCGCGCGCGCGCGCGTGGTCGAGGACGTCAAGCGACAGACGGAAATCAAGATCGAGCAACACCAGCGCGAGTTCTATTTGCGCCAGCAGTTGCGCGCGATTCAGGCGGAGCTGGGCGAGGCTGATCCCGGCGAGAAGGATTCGGTGCAGCTGCTGCGTCGCGTGGAAGAGGCGAATCTTCCGGAGCGCGCACTCGCCGAGGCGAAGCGCGAGACCGAGCGGCTGCGCATGCTGTCGCCAGCGTCGAGCGAGTATCAGGTGATTCGCACGTATCTCGACTGGATTCTGTCGTTGCCGTGGCATGCGCGCACCGGCGCGGATCAGATCGAGCTCAAGGCGGTCGAGGAGGCGCTGGACTCGCGACACTACGGATTGAGCGACGCGAAGGAGCGCATCATCGAGTATCTCGCCGTGCGCAAGCTGCGCGGCGGGGAGCAGCACGGACCCATTCTCTGCTTTGTCGGACCACCGGGCACGGGCAAGACCTCGCTCGGTGAGGCAATCGCAACATCGATCGGGCGACAGTTCTATCGTATCTCGGTTGGTGGCGTGCGCGACGAAGCGGAGATCCGCGGACATCGGCGCACGTATGTCGGGGCGATGCCCGGATTGATAATACAGGCGCTGCGACGCGTCGCGGTGCGCGATCCCGTGATGATGATCGACGAGATCGACAAGATGACACAAGGTGGGCCGTCTGGTGATCCGACTGCCGCGATGCTCGAAGTGCTCGATCCATCGCAGAACAAGACATTCGTCGATCACTACCTGAATCTGCCGTTCGATCTGTCGTCGATTCTGTTCATATGCACCGCGAACAATCTCTTCGACATTCCGCCAGCGCTGCGCGACAGAATGGAGATAATTCGCATCTCCGGATACACGGTCGAGGAAAAGGTCGAGATCGCATGGCGCTATCTGTTGCCGCGCCTGCTGGAAGATCACGGTATAAGTGACAAGGACATCCAGTTCACGGACGAGACGCTTGCCTTCGTCGCCAACCGCTATTCGCGCGAGGCGGGCTTGCGCAATTTCGAGCGCAATCTTGCCGCTATCATGCGCAAGCGCGCGCGCCGCAAGGCCGAGGGCGAGGAAGGTGCATGGATCGTTGACCTTGCGATGGTGAACGAAGTACTCGGCGTTCCGCGCTACAACGTCGAGGAGGCCGAGATGGAGCCCGAGATCGGAGCGGTGACCGGACTCGCGTGGACCGCGACCGGTGGCGACCTCATGCAGATCGAGGCACTGCGCATGCCCGGCACCGGGCGGCTCATCGTGACCGGGCAGCTCGGTGACGTCATGCGAGAATCAGTGGACGCCGCGTATTCGTATGTCCGCGCACGAGGCAGGGAGCTCGGCATTCCTGCGGAAGATTTCAAGGAGACCGACGTTCACATCCACTTCCCCGCCGGCGCGATTCCCAAGGACGGCCCGAGTGCAGGCGCTGCCGTGACGCTCGCGATCGCGAGCGTGCTGAGCCGGCGCCCTGTACGGCGCGACCTCGCGATGACGGGAGAGGTGACGCTGCGTGGCAAGGTGCTGGAGATCGGCGGCGTGAAGGAGAAAGTGCTCGCTGCTTATCGTGCGGGTCTGCGCGAGGTGATGATGCCCAAATCGAATGAGAAGGACCTGCGCGACATTCCCGACGAGGTGCGGCAGGCGATGGTATTCACCTTTGCCGCGGACATGGACGACGTGTTGCGCGTCGCGCTGCTGCCGCAACCCGAGCCGCCCGTAGTCGACGCTGCTACGCAGCCCGACGCTCCGGCCCAGCTCGCCGATTTCGCGCCCGCCGGACTGGAAGCAGAAGCGCGTGCGTGATTGTCGCGCGCGCGATCACAAAGCGCGTGTGAGAGCGTAGAGCACAAGGCCCACCATTCCGCCAACGATGGTGCCGTTGATTCGCACGAACTGGAGGTCGCGTCCGATCTGCAGCTCGATGCGGCGCGAGGTCTCCTGCGGATCCCACGCGCTCACCGTGCCCGATATCAGCTGCGCGATCTCGATGCGCGAAACATCGACCGCGGCCAGCACGGCCTGATCGATCCAGCCATTCAACTTCTCCGACAGCACCGGATCTTCCAGTGCGTTGTGCGCCAGCGACGCGATGGCTGCTTCCAGCTTGCCGCCCGTGAAATCCGCGTCTTCCGTGCGCAGCGCGTAGTCACTGATCTTGCGCTTGACGTCGGACCAGATCGTGCCGATGAATTCGCGTGTCGCTGCGTCTGCGAGCAGCTCTTCCTTCAGCGCCTCGGCGCGCGCAATGGTTTCGGGCGACGATTGAAGACGGTCGATGAAATTGCGTACCGCGTCATCGAACTTGTGCCGCAGGGGATGATCGGGGTCCGCGCTCACCTCCGCGAGTGTCCGTCCTATCCCGCTCACAACGCGATCCGAAATGCGTCTGTCGACTACGTTCGGGACCCACCACGGCGTCTGCTCCTGCACCTTCTCGCGGATCAGCGCATCGTTTGCCTCGGTTGCGCGCGCGGCGAGGCGGAGCGCCTCGTCCAGCAGTTCCTGATGCCGGCCGTCGGCGGTCAGCAACCGCAACGCGCGACCCAGCAATGGCGCGACCTGAACGCTGCGCAGGCGGTCGCCGGCAGTGCGCTCGAGGAACGACTGCACGTCCTCGTCGCGCAGCACGTTCGCGGCCGAGGTGAGCGCGTGCGCCGTGGCGCGAGTCACGGTTCGCGCATTCGCGGGCTCCGACAGCCACTGGGCGGTTCGGTCTCCCAGGCGGAGGGCGGCAAGCTTGCGAGCGACCACATCCCTGTCCAGGAAATTCTGCTGCACGAAATTGCCCAGAGCACGGCCGATTCGGTCCTTCCGCGCGGGAACGATCGCAGTATGCGGGATTGGAATGCAGAGCGGATGGCGGAACAGCGCCGTCACAGCGAACCAGTCGGCCACGCCACCCACCACGGACGCCTCCGCGGCGGCCCGCACGTAGCCGAGCCAGATCCATCCGTAGTGCCGCTCCATGAGCAGGGCGATCACGAAAACGATGGCAGAAGCGATCAGGAGCAGCAGCGCGAAGCGCTTCATACGGACAAGTCGATCGCGCTTGAGCGCCTCATCGGCGATTGGCGGAGCCGCGATGATGACGCGGGGCTCGGTGTTCTGGAGCGTTGGAGGGTGCTGAATCGTCACCGCTGAATGTTAACGTGACAGCGTATGGCAGCCTATCGATTCGGGCATCACAATTATTGGATACCGGATCCAGCACTGCACCAATCGGATGTTTCACCGCGCGGGAGCGGCGATGCCAGCTGTCGCTGTGATGACGAGATTTGCGTGATCCGGAATGGCCGACTGCTTGCACTACGCGGCGGGAAATCGATGATGTTGCGGAACTACAAGTGTATCCGCGACTCGTCACCGCCCTCGATGCCATGTCGGACGTACTGGTTCAATTCGACGAGCCTCAGCTCAGCGCAGACGGCAGAATGTTCACCGCAGAAGTCCGCGGCAGTCGGCTTCCGACGGGATTGTGGGAAGCATGGATCGAGTTTCTACCACGAATCGGCGGCGACCCCGTGCGCACGCAGCGCGAAACCGAGCAGTTGTCGCGCGGCGATCTCCGGTTCTGGGCGGCCGGCATAACGCGAGAACATCTGCGAGAATCGCTGGCCAGCGCGCTCTCCCCCGAGGAAATGGCGCGCCCCGATTCCGGGCCGGATCTCACTGACGCTGGAGCGGCTGTCGAGGACGACACCGCGCTGGAGCTGGCCGAGGCGAGAAACAACCAGCCGGTGCTGGATCCCTTCAGCTTGTACCGACACTCCGGCGAGTACACCCTGCGTCAGGAGCTGCGGGCGCTGGACGCTCGGCAACTCGCTGACGTTATCGACAAATACCACATCGCCGACATGGACGTGCTGGATCTGGCACGTACGTATGAAGATGCATTGGCGGAGAGAATTGTTGCAGGCGTGCAACACAATGTGGACACAAATCGGACAGTTGCGCCGCGTCCGGAGGTTCGCGTCGAGAAGTAACGCTCTCTCAGACGGGTTGTTCGCGCGCGATTCAAACGCACGTTTTCCACATTTTCAGTGCGTCAGCGCTACGGTTGCTTCCCCAACCGCACGTCGCTCAAGCTCAACGGCGGCGCCATTCCAGCGGGCGTATCGACCAGAAGGACGACCGGGCGACCGTCGATCTCGCCAGTCGTGATTTTTTCCGCGCGCCCGGACTTCGCCGGCTCCCGCGCCGTCGCCACGCGCTGCATCAATTCGTAGAAGTCCGCGGCGCGGTCCGGCGTGAGCCAGACGGTGGCCCACGCGATCGCCGGCCCGCGAGCGGTATTCCACGTGACGTAACGGTCGCCGTTCCAGCCCGTCGCGCCACGCGCTGCCACGTCGACGTCGTTCAGGTGCTGATAGAGATACAGTCGCGTCTCGAACTCGCCGAGGTCGTTTTCGTATGTCGGATGGACGGCTGACACCGCGGCGAACGATACTGGAGTCGGTGCGACGCGCTTGTCGAAGAATTCATTCTGATGCAGGATCTGCGACGTCGATACGGGCAGATCCCTGAACGGTACGCGGCCCGGTTCTCGCGCGCGAAAATTCCTCACGAATTCCGCGCCGCTCAGATACGGGAACACGAGCGTCTCCTGAATCACCATTGGCGCACTCGCGTAGACGGGCATCGCAGCCTGGTTGTTGCGAATCGTCTGGCGGACACGGTCCCATCCGCCGGGCATGGCGACGGCTATGTTGCCGGGTCCGAGCATGGCGTGTATCTGCTCGTAAACCGCCTCGCCCTCGAACACTGCCTGCTCGGCGGATTGGCGATCGTTGTCGCTGGTGAGCTTCTGAATCGAATCGAGATTCACGTACTGGTCCTGCAGCGCGTGCACCAGCTCGTGAGTGACGATGAGCTGCGCTGACTCCCTGGGTGATCCCTTCACGATGTAGAGAACCTTCGTCTCGGGATCGTAGAAGCCAACGATCTGCTCTTCCAGCAGGCGCGTCATCAACTTCGGAAGGTCGAGCGTGTCCGGGATCATGCCGAGCAGCTTGTACGCCTCGGACTGTCCCGCGATCTGACGCATCGTAGCGGTATCCGCGAGCTGCTTGAGTACGTAGTCGCGCACCTGCTCCTTTGTCCGAACCTCGATCCTGGGTGGCGTCTTGAACTTGAGACCGACGGCTTGCTCTACCGCGGGAACCGCCTGTGCGACGATATCGCCATACGGTCCGCCCGCGCTCTCGGGACGACTGCGGCATGACGCGCCGGCAACGACGAGCAGAAATCCCGCGGCGGTGCGCACCATGCGCGTGGCATTGCCTGACATGCGCTGAATCATCGACCTATGAAATGAGTGAAGTACCACTGGATCAGCGCGTTGCCGTAGAAAAGTGAGACCACCGCCGCGGGTGCGAGAAAAACACCAAACGGAACGAGTGGAAGCGCCGCGAACTCCGTGCCGTCTCCATCTACCGGAACAGTGCCGTGTCGCGCGCCGGCTCGCGCGCCGGCTCGCGCGCCGAGTCGTGTCACCGGCATCACGATGCCGACAAATACGATGACCCCGATCGCGGCGCCGATGAAGATCGTGAGCAGCGCGCGTTGCGGCCCGAGCGCGGCGCCAACCACCGCCATCAGCGTCACGTCGCCGAATCCCATCGCCTCGCGCTTGAGCGCAGCCTCTCCCAGCCAGCCCGCGATCGCGATCGCACCGGCGCCCGCGAGCGCTCCCATTATTGCGTCGTACGGTGCGGCGAACGCCGAGCTCGACTGCATGAAGACTGCGGCGAACGACGTGCCGAGCAACCAGACAAGACCGAAGATGGTGAACCCGTCGGGGATTACGTAGTGCTTGGCGTCGGTGATCGCGATGCCTGTCATCAACGTCACGAACACTGCTACGCGGAGGGCAAGGAGCGTCGGACCGAACAGCAGAACGGCGGCGATCCAGACCAGTGCAATGAGAAGCTCGACCAGCGGGTACTGAACGGAAATACGCGTCTTGCAGCCGGCGCAGCGCCCACGCAGCGCAATCCATCCCAAGATCGGTACGTTTTCGTATGCGCGAATCGGGCGCTCGCAGCTCGGACAGCGTGATGGCGGCCTCACGATCGACATTCCCGCGGGCCAGCGCCCGATGCACACGTTCAGGAACGAGCCGAAGCACGCGCCGATCAGAAACGCAAAGACAGCGTCCATCACCACTTCATTCATGCTTTCGTGACGGCATAGAGAAGAATTCCTGTGGCGACGGCAACGTTGAGCGATTCGATGCCGCGGATCGGGATCGCTATTGTGCGGCTTGCAGCATCGACGAGCTCGTCGGACACGCCGCTTCCTTCGTTCCCAACGACGATCGCGACCGGGCTCTCGGCACTGGCGGCACGGACGGCACTGGCGGCACGGACGGCACTGGCGGCACGGACGGCACTGACCGGATCCCCGCTGGCGCTCGTGGCCCAGAGCGGTATGGCCCGCGCGCTGAGAAAGGCCAGCGTCTCGCCCACGGTCGCGTGAAAGGCGAGGTGCGAGAAGAGCGCACCCATCGCGGAGCGGACGACTTTTGGATTGAACAGGTCGACGGTTCCGGGCAACGCGACGGTTGCGGCAACACCGAATGCCTGCGCCGTACGCAGGATCGTCCCGACGTTGCCGGGGTCCTGGATTCCGTCGAGCAGCAGGATCAAGCCAGGGTCGGCGATCGTTTCGAACGATCGTTCGGGCTGTTCGGCGATCAGGATGACACCCTGCGGGGTATCTGTATCGGCCGCGCGAGCGAGCTCGGCGTCGGTGGTCTCGTCGAGCCTGAATCCGCGGGCGACGGCGCTGGACCGAAGCTTCGATTCAAGTGCCGCTCCGCGACCGGTTTCACCAAGACCGGGGGCAATGACGGCGGAGCGGATGCGCAGCTGTGACGCCAGCAATTCCTCGACGCAGCGCACGCCCTCCGCGGCAAACAGCCCGGTGCGCTCGCGCGCGCGGCGGCGGTGCAGGTCGCGCGCAACGGTAAGGGACTTCACAAGTGTGAGTTCGGGGGTTGTTGGTGTATATGCATGGAATAGCTTTTGCCAGTGGCAGCGGAAATCTACAGCGAGATACAGAATGAAACGAATGGTGACCTTGATCGCGGTCGTGATGCTTTGCGGCTGTGCTGTCAGTCAACAACAGGAAGTTCAGATGGGCCAGCAGTACTCTGCGCAGATCGCGCAGCAGCTGCCGCTCATCAACGATCCGGAAATCGTGCGCTACATCAACGTGCTCGGCGATTCCATCGCGCACGTGACCAGTCGCCGCGACCTCGACTGGCACTTCTTCGTGGTCAACAGCTCGGAAGTGAACGCTTTCGCCGTTCCGGGTGGCTTCGTGTACGTCAACCGCGGACTGGTCGAGCGCGCGAAGACCATGGATGAGCTGGCCGGCGTGCTGGGGCACGAGATCGGGCACGTGGTGAAGCGCCACACTGTAAAGCAGATGCAGCAGGAGCAGGGCGCGAACATCGGGATCACGCTCGCGTGCGTGCTGACCGGCGTCTGCAACAACCAGGCGACGGGGACGGCGATCAACGTCGGCGCGACCGCGCTGTTCGCGAAATTCAGCCGCGGCGACGAGGCGGAGGCGGACGAGGAAGGATTCCGGAATGTCGTCCGCGCGGGCATATCGCCTGAAGGCCTGGTGACGATGTTCCAGACGTTGATCGATGAGCGCCAGAAGAGCCCGGGCTCGGTGGACGCGTGGTTCGCAACGCATCCGCTCGAAGAAGATCGCATCGCAGACGTTCAGAAACTGATCAATACACTGACTCCGCAACAGCTTGCGTCGCTCACCAAGGATTCCAGGAACTTTCACACCTTCAAGGACAGACTGGCATCGCTTCCGCCGGCGCCGATATCGAAGTAGCGCATATCTGAGAGCGAAGCGTGTGCGCCGCGCTGTCAGCTATGCGCTACATCACACAGTCTGAATGAAGGCGCGCACGAGTGCCTGGAATCGGGTGGCCGCGCGCGCCGCTGTCTCGATGACTTCACTGTGCGAGACCGGAGTTTGCTGGATTCCCGCCGCGGAATTGGTTATGCAGCTAACGCCGGCAACGCGCAGTCCGAGCATGCGCGCCATGGTAACTTCGGGAACGGTCGACATGCCGACCGCGTCGGCGCCGAGCGTGCGGAGCATGCGTACTTCGGCGGGCGTCTCATACGCGGGGCCTGGTAGCATCGCGTAAACGCCGGCACGCAGCTCCATTCCCAGGCCCGACGCGGCCGAATGCAATTGCGCACGAAGCGCGGGATCGTACGCGTTCGACATGTCGGGAAATCTGGTCTCACCGGGCTCCGCCGCACCAGTGAGCGGTGATGCGAAGGTGAGGTTGAGGTGGTCGTCGATGACCATCAGATCTCCCGCAACAAAGCTCTCGTTCACGCCACCCGCCGCGTTCGAGACGAAGAGTGTACGAGCGCCAAGTGCGTGCGCAATGCGCACGGGGAATGCCGTGAGTTGGAGCGGGTGCCCTTCGTACGCATGAAAGCGTCCCGCGAAGACCGCTACCTTCGTTCCATCGATGTCGCCAGCAACGAGGTTGCCGGCGTGTCCCGCGACGCTCACGCCCGGCAGCCCTGGTATCTCGCCGTAGGGGATGCTCACGTGGTTGCGCACCGCGTCGACGAGCCCGCCGAGTCCCGATCCGAGTATGATCGCGAGCGACGGCGTGACGTCGCCGATGAGCGGCATTATCACCGCCGCAGCCTGCCGCGCGGCCTCGCCACCGTATGGTCTCACGATTGGTATCCCCAGTCGCGCGCCAGTTCCGCGCGCACGGACGTTATGAGTTGCGCGCGCTCGGCGAGCGGCAGAAACGAGTCCTCGCACGCATTGAGAACACAACGACAGAGATCCGCCACCGTAATGCCAAGCTCGTTCACAGCTCTGGCGTACTCGTCCGTGAGCGTCACGCCGCTTATCAGCCGGCTGTCGGTGTTGATGGTAACACGCACGCCGGAATCGAGATACCGCTTGAGCGGATGTTGCGCATAGCTCGGAACGGCGTGGGTTTGCGCATTGCTGGTGGGGCACATTTCGAGAGTGATACCGCGATGGCGGATATACTCGAGCAGTGCGGGATCCTCGCCGGCACGAACTCCATGCCCCAGACGCGATACGTTGCAGTCGAAGAGCGCGCCTTCGATCGATGCCGGTCCCGCGGCCTCACCTGCATGACACGTTACCTGCAGAAAATGTCTGCGGGCATACGCAAATGCCTCCGCGTGGTCGCTCGCGGCGAAGTCAGCTTCCGCGCCCGCGAGGTCGAACCCCACGACGCCCGAGTGCATGTGTCGTACGGCAGCCTGTGCAGCCTCGAGCGACCGCGCCGGATCCCAGTGACGCAGTGAGCAGGTGATGAAGCGTGCAACGGTACCGAAATCGCGCTCGCCCCGCCGCAGCCCGCGTAGCGTTGCCTCGATGACTTCATCGACAGTCAGTCCGCCGCGAATGTTGAGATGCGGCGCGTTGCGAATCTCGATGTACCGCAGGCCATCCTTGCTCGCGTCCTCTACCAGCTCGTACGCAACGCGCTCGAGCGCGGATGTTGTCTGAAGGATCGAGATAGTCGTATCGAAGCGATGCAGGTAATCAGCGAGGTCGCTGACGTTGTCGGCGCACATGTATTTGCGCAACGCAGTGGCGTCTTCGCGCGGTAGCTTGATGCCGTGGTCACGCGCCAGATCGAGCATTGTTTCAGGGCGAAGCGACCCGTCGAGATGGCAGTGGAGCTCGGCTTTTGGCATGCGACGAAGATCGTCTGCTGTCAATCCGTTGACAGTGCGGTGGGTGGTGCTGGGCGACGTCACTCCGGAGACATCCCGTGTGCCGTCTCATCGGAACTACCCGGTCGTCCCGCACTCACTACGCGGAAGATTGCACCCGCGTAGGCCGGAAGGCCCGGGTCGATGGGCAGCCCCCGGCTGTCGGCAAGCCTGCGCGTATTGCCCAGCAATCCTGCCAGCTCGGGCTGCCATGCGGCGATGGCGTCGAGCGTTGTCTGGCCCGCGGTTGCCTGCACGGGCTTGCCATCAACGAATATCAGGAAGGGTGAACTCAATGTGTCGTCCCGGGTTGTGCGAATGACCAGTTGTGCTCGTTGTAGTCCGACTCGCGAAGGATGCCCTTGCGCCGCACTTCATCGATGAGGAGCTGTCGAATATCCTGCTGTCTGTCGTAGACGACGGGCGCCCCGCGAAGCATCGCGTAGCCACCGCCGCCCGTCTGCCGGTAGTTACTGAGCGCGAGGGTCAACGAGTCGTCTGCGACCACCGGCCTTCCATGAAAGGTAAGCGTTGTGACACGCTCACCTGGCGGGCGACTGACGTCGATCGTGTAATTCACTCCGCTCACGACGTCAAAGTTGTAGCCCGCGACCGAGGTGTCCACGACGAGCGATCTGTCGGCTTCGGTCCTGTAGTAGCGACTGCTGAACTCGATGTATTGTTTCAGTTGCGCACCGCTGATCCGGACGGCGCGGAGTGTGTTGTCGTACGGATACAACTGTGCCAGCTGCGCGACCGTGATTCGCCCGGGACCGAGCCTCGATCGAGGATCGAACGCTGCGGTGGAGGCGATGTCGGCGTGTGCCGCGCGCCGCTCGACGTCGAGAATGAATCCGGTGATTCCAGTTGGAGCGATTCGCGCGGAATCCGAGCGCCAGCCATCCGGTGTGGATCCGATCGCAGAGCTCACGTATCTGACCGCTTCGCGATGGGCCTGCCGCACGATGCTGAGGACATGACCATCCTCCTCGTGGTTCACGCTCTGTACGATAGCTCCGGTTGCGGGCGCGCTCGACCATGTGCGGCTGACGCCGCACGTGATCGGAAGACTCACGACCGCGACGCTGGTGGCCCAGTTCCTTGGCTGGATAACGAGCGTGCTTCCGATCATCCGGCCTGGATTCTCACGATGGGAGTGCCCGTACACGACAGCGGCAATTCCCGGAATCCCGGACGCTACACTTGCGGAGACGTTCTCGCTCGCCACGCCGGTGCCGACCGTGTCGTAGCTGGATGGCTCATCGAGGCCGGAGTGCAGCACGACGATGATGACATCCGCCCCCGCGGCGCGCGCCTGCGCGACGGCAGTGCGCACGACGGGAACGATGTCGCCGACGCGCATATTTGCGCTGGCGAGGTTGGCCGCGTCCCACAGATCGGATCCTGGCGTCGTCGCGCCGACGATGCCGACTCGCACTCCCGCGCGCTCGACAATCGTGAACGGCCTGTAGGCGTGCGCCTGTCCCGAACGACTTACGTTGGCGGCAAGCATCGGGAATCGCGCTTGCGCAACGGCGCTGTCGAGATACGGAACGCCGTAGTTGAACTCGTGATTGCCGATTGTCGCAGCGTCGTAGTGCATGGCATTCATCGCAGCGATGATCGGATTCCGGCGTGATTGCGAGGCTCGCGCAGCTACGTAGGCGAAGGGTGTGCCCTGAAGCATATCACCGGCGTCGACGAGGATCACCCTGTTCCGATTTGCGTCGCGTATCGAGTCGACGATGGTTGCTGCGCGCGTAAGTCCGCGATCCGGATCGACGCGGCTCTCGTAGTAGTTCCACCCGCGAACGTGGCCATGCACATCGGTTGTCGCCACGATGCGCAGGCTGACGCTCGCACCGGGGCGGCAGCCCGCGCCCGCCGGCCCGATGGCCGGCAGCGTGTGCGGCGCCAGAAGTGCGATCGCGGCAAAAAGCCGGAGTTCGCGAGAGCCAGGTCCCGACATCAGGATAAGTTATCGGGGGCGGCAATTGCCCGGAACCACGCGTTGATACAGCTTCGTGACAGGCGCGCGCTCGCGGCGGCGGCGTCAGACTGCGAACTTTCGTGGCGACCATGATATCTCGAAACGACGACGGAGCGGTTACGGAGCGGATCCTGGTCGTCGATGACGAGCCGGACATCGTGGCTCTTGTCGCATACCACCTGGCTCGCGCAGGCTATGGAGTATCCACGGCCAGCACGGGTCCGGAGGCACTCGCCAAGGCGGGGGCGGAGTTGCCGGCTCTCGTCGTGCTCGATCTCATGCTGCCGGGAATGTCAGGATTCGATGTCATCGAACGGCTGCGCGGCGATCCGGCGACGGCGAACATCGCTGTTTTGATGCTCACCGCCCGCCGCGACGAGCCGGACAGAGTGCGCGGCCTGATGCTGGGAGCGGATGACTATCTCACCAAGCCGTTCTCGCCGCAGGAGCTGACACTGCGCGTCGGCGCGATTCTCCGGCGTCTCCGCGCACCCGCCGCCACAAGGAGCGACATCGTGACGGTGGGCGGGGTGCGCATCGATCGCGCGGCGCACGAAGTGACGGTGGATGGGGAGCTGATCGATCTCACTCCCACGGAATACAAGCTGTTGCTGACGCTGGCCGAGCGCCGCGGCCGAGTGCTGGCACGCACGCTGTTGCTGGAGACGGTATGGGAGGCGGCGCCCGACATCCAGACACGCACGGTCGACATGCACGTGCAACGTCTTCGCAGCAAGCTGGGTGCGTCAGGTGACATGATCGAAACAGTGCGCGGCTTTGGCTATCGAATCAACGCCGCGGCGCCGAGGAGTGCGTGAGACTCGCGAACCGACTGCTGTTGTCGTCGCTCGCAATAATCATCGCGCTGACGTTGACAGTCGCCTTCGTTCTCGACCGTCAACTTCACCACCGCCTCACGGATGAGCGTACCGACGAGCTCGCTCGCGAGGCACGATTCGTGGCGTCACAGTGGGCGCCAGGCGTGAGCGCGCCGGCGCTCGCACACGCGGCAGGCGCGACGCTCGGTCATCGCGTGACGCTGATCCGGCGCGATGGAGTTGTGCTCGGAGACTCCCAGTTCGATTCGGCCGGCGTGGCAGGCCTCCAGAATCACTCCAACCGACCCGAGGTGATCGCCGCGCTCGCTGGCCGCACCGGCTCGTCGCGGCGTCTCAGTCCGTCGGAGGGGGACGACGAAGTTTACGTGGCCGTTCCTGCCCCGTCCGGAGTCGCGCGCGTATCACAGAACACCGGGTCATTCGACGCGATATTCTCGACGGCCCTCGGCGATATTGCGTTCGCCGGCGCGGCGGCCGCCGTGATCGCACTGATGCTGGCAGTCGTGTTTGCGCGGACAGTCTCACGACCGGTAGTCGAACTGCGCGATGTTGCGCGGGCGATCGCGGATGGAGATCTGTCCCGGCGACCAACAGTGTCCGCGCCTGGCGAAGTCGGCGATCTCGCGCGCGCCCTGTACAGTGTGTCAGAGCAGCTCGGTGCGCGGCTCAAGCTGCTGCGGGATGACGAGGCGCTCGTGTCGGCGGTCGTGGAGTCGTTGAGTGAAGGCGTGCTCGCGATCAGTGCGCGCCGCTCGGTGTTACGCATCAACGCCGCTGCACGCGGAATGCTCGGCATTCGTGAGCCGGTGCCGCTCTCGGTGGACCACATACCGCGCGAACGGGAACTGCACGTCGCGCTCGACAGTGCGCTCAGCGGCACACCGTCTGACGGCGATGCGATAGAGGTTTCCGGGCGGATGCTGACTGTAGCGGCGCGTCCGTTGCCCGGCGGCGGCGCCGTTCTCGCGCTCACCGACCTCACGAGAACGCGGCGGCTGGAAGCGACTCGGCGTGATTTCGTCGCAAACGTTTCGCACGAGCTGCGGACACCGCTCACGGTGATCGGCGGCTTCGCGGAGACACTCGGCGAGCCCACGGTGAACGAAGATGACCGGATCAGATTCGCTTCGCTGATCCAGTCCAACACTGCCCGCATGCAGCGTATCGTCGACGAGCTGCTGGATCTGTCGCGCATCGAGTCGGGTGGCTGGGTTCCCCGGCCGGTGAATGTCGACGTCGCGGAAGTCGCCGCGGAAGCCATCGCGGCGAGCGCTGAAGTCGCACGGGCTAACGACGTCATAACAGAAGCGCAGGTTTCAAATGACGCACGCTGGGTATACGCCGACCGCACCGCGCTGCGCCAGGTGATCGCCAATCTCGTCGAGAACGCTGTCCGCCACACCGCGCACGGTACCGTCACCGTATTCGCTCATCGCGACGACGGCGGATACACGGTTGTCGGCGTGCGAGACTCGGGCGTCGGGATCGCGCCCGCGCATCTGCCGCGCATCTTCGAGCGCTTTTATCGTGCCGACTCCGCGCGCTCGCGTGACAAGGGTGGCACCGGGCTGGGACTCGCGATCGTGAAGCATCTCGTCGAGGCGCACGGAGGAAAGGTGCGAGCCGAGAGCGTGCTGGGGCGCGGTACGACGGTGAGCGCATCGTTTCCTGCCGCAGTCTCGGCGCCGCGCGACGCGTGACCGATGGGTCGTGACATAGCCGTTACCGAATCGCGGTGAATTCCGTGATGCGTGAGAGCGAGCATTACGTGCTGGTTCAAACCCTCCCACGGAGTCACCTGTGATCAGACCTGTTCGTATTGCCGCACTGACAGCGATGATGTCGGGCGCATTCATCTCGATAGCAAGCGCGCAAGCAACCAACCTTACCGGCGCCGGATCGAGCTTTGCATATCCGATCTACTCCAAGTGGGCCGCGATGTACGCGGCCAAGACTGGAGTGAAGGTCAACTATCAATCGATCGGATCGAGCGGCGGC
>Ga0134128_10005398_pt1 | contig 15496 bp, 14 predicted proteins | sample KB31754_FD_96462 | JGI IMG/M metagenome (GOLD analysis project Ga0134128, IMG submission 96462) | Terrestrial soil microbial communities with excess Nitrogen fertilizer from Kellogg Biological Station, Michigan, USA - KB3-175-4 | ecosystem: Environmental > Terrestrial > Soil > Unclassified ...
ATTCCTGGGCGCCGAAATTTTCGAGCGGTTGGAGCCGGCGCCGGAAACCGGGCGCGTGGGCTATAGCGTGCATTATCGGCTGCGCGACCGATCCGACTTCGAGGCCTATCTGCGCCAGCACGCCTCGCGCATGCGCGAGGCCGGATTGCGCGCATATGGCGAGCGCGTGCGCGCCAGCCGCAGCCTGCTGCAAGCACTGGGATGAAATTTTTATATGCGCTGTCCGCGTCTTGTGCACAGCATCAAAACCGCGTCAATCCGGCGCGCGCCGGGTTGCTCGCGCGCACGCCGGCGACACCGCGGTGGATTTCCAAGCAGCTGAATTTCAAGTGCAATTTTTATGTGGTTAAAGTTTCGCCAAGGCGTCCCCGATGTTGCGGGAATGCCCGCTCGGACGCACTCTGGTCGCAGCCTTCCACAGCGTTATCCACACGCATTGTGGATAAGGGTGAAATCCTTACGCTGCCCGCAACTTGCATGGCACTTTTGCGTCGCATGAGAACAATCGCGCGCAACTCCCATTCGTGCGCGCGCGCATGCGAAGCGCCCCCGTGAGCACGCTGCTGCGCGTCGCGCTGGCGGTACCGTTGCCGCGCATGTTCGATTACCTGCCGCCGCACGCAGACGGTCTGCCGCAGCCAGGATGCCGTGTCGAGGTGCCATTCGGACACACGCGCCGCCTCGGCATCGTGGTCGAGCACGCGTCGACATCCGAATTGCCGCGCGAACAACTGAAACCGGTGCTGCGTGTGTTGGATGAGGCGCCGCTGTTTACGCCGGAATTGCTGGCCAGCCTGGCGCGCGCGGGTGACTACTGGTGTGGCGCAATCGGTGAAGTGCTGCACGGCGCGCTGCCGCTGTGGCTGCGCGAAGACAAACCGCCGCCCGCGGCGGAGGACGAAGCCTGGCAACTGACGGTCGCTGGATGCAGCGCGCGCGATGCGCGAAGCCGGCGCGGCGCTTCGGCTGTGTTGTTGAGCACGTTGTCCGACGGCCCGATGCGCGTGGAAGATCTGGAGTTCGCATTGCCGGGCTGGCGCGCAGCGGCGCGGCGTTTGCACGCTGCCGGCCTGATCGAGCGCACGACGTTGTCCGCCCCCGGCGCATGGCGGTGCAAGCCCTGCGTGCATGAGCTCATTCACGAGCAGCGCGCCGCCCTCGATCGCATGCTCGCTGCGGATGCGGGCTTTCACGCCTGGCTGCTGGAAGGTGTCACGGGGAGCGGCAAGACCGAGATTTATCTGGCACTGATCGAACGTGCGCTCACTGCCGGCAAACAGGCGCTGGTGCTGGTTCCGGAGATCGGGCTGGTCCCGCAAATGCTGAAAAGACTGCGCGCGCGTTTTGACGCGCCCATTGCGCTGCTGCATTCCAACCTTGCCGAGGGCGATCGCGCGCGCGCCTGGCTGGCTGCATTGAACGGCGATGCTGCGATCGTGCTGGGCACGCGCTCGGCAGTGTTCGCGCCGCTGCGGTGCGCCGGGCTGATCGTGGTGGACGAGGAACACGACAGTTCCTACAAGCAACAGGAAGGCGGCTTCCGCTATCACGCGCGCGACCTGGCAATGATGCGCGCACAGGCATTGGCGGTGCCGATCGTGCTGGGCAGCGCCACGCCCTCCCTGGAATCGCTGGCAAATGTCGAAACAGCGCGGTACGCGCGGGTCACCTTGCGCACGCGCGCGCATGCTCGGCCGGCGTCGCCGGTGCATGTGCTGGATCTGCGCGGGCTGCGCATGCAGCACGGGTTGTCGCCGACGCTGCTGCAGGCGCTGGATGATTGCATCGCGCGCGGCGAACAGGCGCTGGTATTCAAGAATCGCCGCGGCTACGCCCCGGTGTTGTTATGTCACGCCTGCGGTTGGCACGCGGCGTGTACGCGTTGCGAACGGCCGCTTACGGTGCACCGCGGCCGCGCGCGCCTGCTGTGTCATCACTGCGGCGCCACGCAGGCCTTGCCACCATCATGCCCGCAGTGCGGCGCGAGCAGCTTGACCCCGCAGGGCTACGGCACCGAACGGCTGGAAGAAGCGCTGCAGGCGCGTTATCCCGACATTCCGGTGCTGCGCGTGGATCGCGAAAGCACACGTCGGCGCGATGCATTCGAACGCCTGCTGCAACAACTTGGCGATGGCAAGCCGGTGATTCTGGTCGGCACCCAGATGCTGGCCAAGGGACACGATCTGCCCAACCTCACCACCGTCGCGATTGTGGGCGTGGACGAAGGCCTGCACAGCGTGGATTTCCACGCCGGCGAAAAGCTCGCGCAATTGATCGTGCAAGTGGCTGGCCGCGCCGGCCGCGCCGACAAACCCGGCACGGTCTGGCTGCAGACACACGAACCCCAGCATCCGCTGCTCACCACGTTGTTGCGTGGTGGCTATCCGGTGGCGGCCGCGCTGCAGCTGGATGAACGTCGCGCATCGGATTTGCCTCCATACGCGCACATGGCGCTGTTGCGCGCGGACGCGCTCGATCGCGGCGTATTGGACGAGTTCCTGAAGGCGGCACGCAATGCCTTGCCCGCCAATATGATGTTGCAAGTCAACGGCCCGCTGCCCGCGCCGATGCCGCTGCGCGCCGGCCGGCATCGCGCACAATTGCTGCTGGAAGCCACGCAACGCGCGCCGCTGCGTCAGGTACTGACCGCGTGGTGGCCGCTACTCCACGAATTGCCGCAACCGCGCAGCCTGCGCTGGTCACTGGATGTGGATCCGGTGGATATGTATTGAAGGTGGAATGGCGGCTTGGGGATTCCTCAAAAGCAAAGAGCCGCCTATGCTGGCGGTTCTTCGAATCACAGCTGTAGAATTTCGAATCTCACGCTTCAAAAACCATCCGCATTTTCTTCATCGCGTTCGATTCGAGCTGGCGAATGCGTTCGGCGGATACGCCGTAATCATCGGCCAGTTCCTGCAAGGTGGCCTTGTCTTCGGCCAGCCAGCGGCGGCGGATGATGTCGCGGGTGCGCTCATCCAATTTGGTCAGCGCGCGCTCCAAGGTGCCGAGCTGGTTGTCTTCCTCGTCATCCTGCGCGACCGACAGATACGGATCGGCGCCGTGGTCCTCCAGGTACGCGACCGGCGAAGGTGGCGCGTCATCGTCCTCGTCGGAAGGCGCATCGAAGCCGATGTCGCGGCCGGACAGGCGCGACTCCATTTCCCGCACGGTTGCCTCGGGAACGCCGAGATCCTTGGCGACCGCGCGCACTTCCGCGGCGTTCAACCAACCCAGGCGCTTTTTCGATTTGCGCAGGTTGAAAAACAGCTTGCGCTGCGCCTTGGTCGTGGCGACCTTGACGATGCGCCAATTGCGCAGGATGAACTCGTGCATCTCGGCGCGAATCCAGTGCACGGCAAAGCTGACCAGACGCACGCCCTGATCCGGATCAAAGCGCTTGACCGCCTTCATCAGCCCGATGTTGCCTTCCTGGATCAGGTCGGCCAATTGCAAACCGTAACCGTTGTAGCCGCGCGCGACGTGCACCACGAAACGCAGGTGCGACATCACCAGCCGCCGCGCCGCTTCGAGATCCTCCTCGTCGTGATAGCGCACGGCCAGATCATGTTCCTCTTTGGCGCTCAGCACCGGCACGCGGTGCACCGCGCCGATGTAGGCGTCGAGACTGCCGGCCACGCTGGGGATCGGCAGATTGCTGGTCACCAAGGCTTCGGACATCTGGTATTCCCTCCGGAACTCATTGTACCCGCGACACTTTGCCCCTTGGGCCAAGGGCGAACCCCTGCACAGCAAGGGTTGGGTTGTGGATGCATGGCAAAGTGGGATTCGGAGCGCATCCAGAGATTTGCTAGATCTTCCCATTTGAGTGCCAAAACCCGCCTGGGGTTCCACAAGCCACGCACAACCGCTCAGGCGAATAATTATACTAGCTCGTATAGGAATTGCAACGTAGGCGGATCTTGATCCGCCGGCCGAATGGCGGAGCGAGGGTCGCCCTACCGCACCAAAGCCGAACGCGGCGGCAGCGACCAGTCCACCGGCGCCTGGCCTTGTTGCTGAAGCCACGCATTGGCCGCCGAAAAGTGGCCGCATCCCAGGAACCCGCGATGCGCCGACAACGGTGACGGATGCGGTGCCTGCAAAACGTGATGGCGCGTCCGATCGATCAGTCGGCCCTTGGCTTGTGCATAGGATCCCCAGAGCAGGAATACAAGGTCTTCGCGGTCGCGATTGAGCACGTCGATCACGCGATCGGTGAAGCCTTCCCAACCCTTGCCCTGGTGCGAACCGGGCAGGCCCGCCTCCACGGTCAGCACGGAATTCAGCAACAGCACGCCGCGTTGCGCCCACGGGATCAGGCACCCGTGATCGGGACGTGCAATATGCAGATCGCGTTCGATTTCGCCGAAGATGTTGACCAGCGACGGCGGGAGCGGCACGCCCGGCAACACCGAAAAACACAAGCCGTGCGCCTGCCCCGGTCCGTGATACGGATCCTGACCGAGAATCACCACCTTGACCTGCTCGAACGGCGTGCTGTTGAGCGCGTTGAAGATACTCGGCCCCGGCGGATAGATGCGCTTGCCGGCATGCTTCTCCGCGACCAGGAATTCGCGCAGCGCGAGCATCTCCGGCCGATCGAAATGATCGCCGACCCGCCTCTTCCAGGACGGCTCCAGTTTCAGGCGATGGTCAGACATCGTCCACGGATCAAGGGCAGGAGCTTTTCGTCCGCAAAGGACGCGAAGAGAAGCAGAAGATCAAACCTTTCATTCGCTTTCTTTGCGTCCTTTGCGCTGTTGGCGGACAAATCGCTCTTGGCGCTTCGTTAGACATTCTGTTCGCGCAATCGCTGCGCCACCCGCAACTGGAACAGCAGTTTCGTCACCAACAGCCGTTCCTCGATCGGCTTCTGCACCAGATCATTGGCGCCGGCTTTCAGCAATTGCGCCTGGTTCTTGGGATTGTCATCGCCCGTCATTACCAGCACCGGCAGCCGACCTTTGCCGTAGCCGTATTCCTCGCGGATGCGCGCCAGCAAATCGCCGCCGGAAAGTTCGCCTTTCAGATTGACATCGGTCAGCACCATGTCGGTGCCGATGCGATCGTGCGCGCGCGCCTCGTCCAGCAGCGCAACGGCTTCCTCGGCACTGATGACGTGGGTGACGTGCAACCCGTATTTTTCCAGCATGCGGCGTGTTGCCAAGGCGACTACCCGGCTGTCCTCCACATACAGCACCTCGCCGGAAACCTGCGCCTCCGGGCGCACGTAGCCGCGGATGAATTCCGCCAGCGCGGCAAAGCCTTGCGACTTGTCGAAATAATCGGTGACATCCTCGCCCAGTTCGCGCCGCACCAGCCGCTCCTGCACGTCGCCCGATACCGCAACGATGGGGATGTAGGCCTGCGGCGCGTGCTCGCGCACATGTCGCGCGAATTCCAGGCCATCCATGTCGGGCAGCCGCAACGCGGTGGTGATCAGGTCGATCACGCCGGCCTGCAATTCGCGTTGCGCGACCGCGCCGGTTTCGCAGGCAATCACGGTAACGCCGGATAATTCCTTTTCCAGCAATTGCGCGATCAGCTTGCGCGCGACTTTCGAGCCGTCCACCACCATCACGCGCGGGTTGTCGCTCGAAATATGGCGGGTGATGTTCGTCATGCTGCAATCGGAATGCGCTTCAATGCGGATTTGCCGGGGAGAGGTGCCGCGTGCTGGCCAGCCATGCGCCTGTCCATCCCAGCAGGGCAGCCGCCAACGGTACCAGCAACAGCTCGAAAATGGGCAAGCCGTCGAACACCAGCCGCCCCGCGTAGCTGGCGGTCAATGCGCGCACCGGTTCCGCCAAGCCCCATTCCAGCAGCGCCACCAGGCCCGCGGCGATCGCGCCCGCCAGTCCGCCGTACCACAACCCCTCATACAAAAAAGGACGGCGCACGAAGCCGGCGCTGGCGCCGACCAGCCGCTGCACCACGAGTTCCTCGGCACGCGCGCGGATATCCAGCCGCACCGTATTGCCGACCACCAGCAACGCGGCCGCGGCGAGCAGCGCCGCCAGCAACAGGGTGACGCGTTGCCCGAGAGCGATGAACGCATCCAGCCGCGCGCGCCAGGCGCCGTCGTCCTGCACCATGTCCACCTCGGGCAAGGTGCGCAGCACGACCACGAGCGCCTCGTTCTGCGCGCGGCTCAAACCAGGCCGTGGCTGTGCCAGCAATACAAACGGCAACGGGTTGTCCGGCATGGTCTGCAGCGCCTCGCCAAAGCCCTGCATGGCGGCGAGCTCGGACAGGCCCTGTTGTGGCGTCTTCACGACAAGATCGGCAATGTCCGTGCGTGCACGCAACCGCTTGGCCAACGCGTTTGCAGACACGGCATCGGCCGATGGCTTCAGGAAAATGCCGATCGCCTGGCTTTCACTCAAACTCCCGGACAAGCGCTGCACATTGCAAAGCAAAAGATAGAACGCCAGCGGCAGCGCCAGCGCCAAGCCCATCACTGCCACTGTAAGCACGGTGCCGAATGGTCGCGCAGCCAGCGCGCGTACGCTCGCCGCGCACGCCCAGGCGTGCTGCTCGCGCCAGATCGCTACGCGCGAGCGATGGCGCTCGCGTGCTGACGGCGTCACCGGTTTGGCGATGGCGCTCATGCGATCTCCGCTGCCGGCACGTCAGCCACCAGCCGTCCGTGATCCAGCACGATCGTGCGTTGCTTCATGCGTTTCAGCAGCGGCAGGTCATGGCTGGCGATCAGCACGGTGGTGCCGACCCGCTGGAATTCCGCAAACAATTGCATGATCTCGTACGACAACTGCGGATCGAGATTGCCGGTCGGCTCGTCGGCAATGATCAAGGCAGGTTTGGCCACGATCGCGCGCGCGATGCCCACGCGCTGCTGCTCGCCGGTGGACAACGTCACCGGCGGCTGCTTCTCGTACGCGAGCAGACCGACCTTGTCCAGCGCGGCGCGCACACGGCGCGCGCGCTCGTCCGCCGGCACGCCGGCGATGATCAGCGGCAACGCGACATTCTCCCCCACGCTGCGGTCCATCAGCAGACGATGGTCCTGGAACACCATGCCGAGATTCCGGCGCAGCCGCGCAATCCGCCTTCCGCGCACGCTGGCGAGGTTGTTGCCCGCTACTTCGATCGCGCCGGCACTCGCGCGCTCGATCAGCGCGATCAATTTCAACAAGGTGCTCTTGCCCGCACCGGAATGTCCGGTGACGAACACCATCTCACCAGCCTGTATCCGGAACGACAAGGCGCTCAGCGCCTGGTGGCCACTGGCGTAACGCTTGCTGACGGAATCGAAACGGATCACGTGGAAACGGAGCGGGCGCGGAAACGGAACAGGGACGAAGCGTAACAACATTGGCGCCGCCGCGGGCCGCTCATTGTTCGCGTCAGCCGTTTGCCTGTTTTGCGATCCGCTTCAGAAACACGTTCATTTCCTTTTCCGCCTGCACATCGCCGCGCACATGCGCCACCGCGATGCCTTCGCGCCAGGCTTCGGCCGCGCTGGCGCGATCATCCAGCGCCAGCTGCGCATGCCCCAGCGCCTTCCACGCCGCCGAGTAGTGCGGATCAAAGGTGAGCGCTTCGCGCAACTGCAGCACGGCTTCCGCGGCATCGCCCACCGACAACAAGGCACTGCCCAGCGAATAGCGCAACAACGCGCCGTCGCGCGGACTGCCCAGTTGCGCACGCAGGTTGGCGATCAGGTCGTCGTTCATGCCGCCATTGTCGCGCGCATGGTTGTCGCGCGCGAGTCAACGGACGGGAACCTGGTAACGCCAGTAATCATCCGGATACAACGCGGTCGGCTGCGCCGGTTCCGGCGGTTTGTCGCCGCGGCGCAGACTCGCCAGCGTCTGCGCGTTCCATACGACCAGCCACACCGAGCGGAACGGCTGCACGAATACCGGATAACGCAGATCGACGGCGCTCAGGTTGCTGGGATATTCCACCACCAGCCCGCGCGGATGCGCACGCGTCCAGCGCTGCAAGTCATCGCCTTCGTAGAGCCGATCGATCGGTTGCGTCAGCCGCCCGAGGAAATGGAATTGGCCTTCGTACACGTCGAGGTTGCCGATCGCGCGGCCCTGGCTCTGCGCGCGCGCCAGCAGATCCGAGACAGGTTCGAGGTTGAACGCGGGATACAGCGTGAGCGCGAACAACCCGTACGCCGCGGCAGTTCCGATCAGACTGGCGAATGCGATGCGACGCAGTTCGCCGCGACCGCGCAGCAACATCAGCATGCCGAGCAGCGCATACAACACGCCGAACGGCGCGCTGGCCGTCGACAGGTCGCGCAACCAATGATCGTTCATGCGGCCGCTCGCCACCAGCGGCGGTAGCGCGAGCAAGAGCGCAGCCAACGCAAATGCACCCAGAGCCAGCGGCCACGGCCCCCAGCCCGCGCCGTTGGCGGGATTCCCGCCGCGCTCGCGCAGTCGCACGATCGCGAACGCCATGAACATCACCGCGGCCGGCAATTCCGGAATCAGGTAATAGGTCTGCTTGCCGCTGATGAAGCAGAACACCACGAACACCGGCACGATCCAGGCGATCAACACCCGCTGCGCCGATTCGAACGGCCGTTGCAGCAGCAGCACCGCCGCCCACATCCGCGGCCAGGCGATGAACGGAAACAGCACGGCTGGAATCCACGGCAGGTACCACCAGAACGGCCGTGCGTGATCGAATGCTTCGACTACGCGTCCGGCGGTCTGCTTGAACAGCAGCTCGTTGGCGTAGACGGGGCCGCCGATATGGATCGCCGGAATCACCCATGCCGCGAGCATCGCGAAGCCACCCATGAAGGCGAGCAAGCCGCCGCCATACCAGCGCGCGCGTTGCGTGCGCGCATACGCGTTCCACCACGGCCCGAGCAGCCACACGAACAGCACATGCAACGCCATTACCGGGCCCTTGGTCAGCAGACCCAGGCCCACGAAAATCGCGAACCATGCCCAGCGCGGATGCTCGCGATGCGGCGACGGCGCAAGGCACAACAGCGCGCCGAGCACCCACACGCTCAGCAGCACCTCGTACATGATCTGCAAGCCGAACAGGAACGCGAAACTCAATCCCAGCAGCATCCACGGGGTCGCGCGCGCGACCCACGGATGTTTCGGGAACAGCCGCCGCGCCAGGACCTGCGCCATGATCAGCTGCGCTGCGCCGATCAGCACCTCCAGGACGCGTGGCCAGATGTCATTGACACCGAAGGCGGCCCAGCCCGCATGGATCATCCAGAACAGCAGCGGCACTTTCTGGCTGTAGGGCGCGCCGTTGATGTGCGGCACCCAGAACTGGTGGTGCACCCACATGTCCCATGCCACGCTTAGCGTGCGCGTGGAATACATCGGCATCGGCCCGTGCGCGAAAATCGCCAGCAGCGCGACGGTCAGCCACAGCGGCAACCACCACAGCAGCGCGCGCAGATGCTCCGATTGGGCGTACAGGTTCCGGATCAAGTCGCCATACCGCTTGTTGGAAGTGCAGTCATGGATGATTGCTGTTTGATCTTCGCGATCCGGAGGATCGCAAAAAATTGGACAGTGCAGCTATGGATGACTGCTGTTTGGTCTTCGCGATCAGCAACGATCGCAAGAAAGTGAATTGAAATGCAGCCGCGGACGGCTGCCGTTGGATCTTCGCGACCAGGGAAGATCGCAAAAAAACGCCGCAAGTGTAGCCGAGCAGCATGAACAGCCGAAGCCGCGCAGATCACGGCGGTGTGGTGCGCTCACCCTCTTTCATCGCCGAGGGCGTTTGCACGGCAAACCGCAGCAGCCGGTCGATCCAGTGCTCGTCGGCGAAGTCGGGAAAGTCGGTAATGAGCAGGCAGCGCTGGCGTTCAACGCGAGCCAGTTGCAACATCCGGCGGATCTTGGCCAACGCGCGCGGCTCGGTTTCGCACACATAGACCGGTGCACCACGCTCACGCCGCAGCACTTGCACCATGCGCCAGCGCTGCGGGCTGAGCGGCAGCGGACGATGGCGTGCGTTCACCTGCACGATTTCCCCGACGTCGGGATGGCCGGAATACAACTGTCCCGACCATGGCCCGGGCCCCAGCAACGTGCACGGCTCACCATAACGCCGGTGCAAATGTTCCAGCAGCGGCGCCAGCAGGATCATGTCGCCAAGGCGGCCAAAGCGGATCACCAGCGGGCGCATCGGGCTCCGGTCATGAGCGGAATGGGCGCAGCGGCAGTGTATCCCAGGCCGCCAACACCTCGTCCAGGCCGATTTCATCCACCCGATGGCGCTGCGGTGCGCCGCCCAATCCGATCACCGCGCTACCACTCGGGCTGCGCGGCAGCCAGTGGGCGGGCGACTGCGCGCCATACAGTACGATCAGCGGACAACCCAGCGCCGCGGCCGCGTGTGCCGGGCCGGTGTCGACCGAGATCATGGCACTCGCGCGTTCGAGCACGGCCATCAGCCGCCGTAACGGCAATTCACGGCTGGCTTCGATCACGCGATCCGAATCCGCTGTTCGCGCAATCGCGCGCAACACCGCAGCTTCGGCCGGCACGCCGCACAGCACGACACGCAACTCGACATCCCGCGCCAGCACCTGATGGATCAGCGCAACCCAGCGTTCATTCGGCCAAGCCTTGTCGTCGCCCAGTTGTCCGGCGCGCCCGCGCTTAAGCGTGCGCTTGTTGCCTGGTTGCAGAAGAACCAAGGGCTTGTCGTTCAGGCCATGCTGCCGCAACCAGACATCAACATCGGCCCGATCGACATCATTCACGAACAATCGTGGCGCCCGCCCGGTTTCCGATGCCTGTCGCATGACGAGATCGGCCTTACGCCGTGGCAAATGCCGGCGGCGTCATCGCCCCGAAGCGAAGCCAGCGATCAATCCAATGCTCCTCGTTGCCGAGCATGCATTCCGGATTGGCATAGACGCAGCGCGCCGGCGCAATCCCCGCGCGCGCCAGCAACCAGCGAATTTTGGGAGTGGCATAGTCGTCGCAGATGTAGACCGGACCCGGCGGCAGCGCGCGCAGCGCGCGCACCAGCCGCTGCTGGGTTCGATCAAGCCAGTAAGGGCGCTTGCGGCTGCGCACGACCAGCACTTCCGAGACATCCGGGTTGCCGTCGAACAAGGGTCGCAGCCACGCGCCGGAGCCCAACACGCGGCATGGCTGTCCGTAACGTTGGCGCAGCAGGCGCAGAAATGGCGTCAGCAACACCATGTCGCCCAGCGCACCGAAACGCACCACCAGCGGCGCAGGCGCGGGGCCGACTTCCGAATTTTCCGGGATTGCTGGATGTTCAATATTGACGGGCACGGTGCAATCAAACCGCATCCGGCTGTCAGCCACCTTTCCATTTCAATCGGGCGATGCCGGCGATCGCTTACAGGCCTAAGCTGACGCGCAATCCCACTACACTTCCCGAATCCGTCACGCGCTTTCCGCCATGCCCGACCAACCCGCACTCTCGGCCTGCATCATCACGTTGAACGAAGCCGATCGCATCGCGGAGTGTCTGGCTTCGCTCGCGTTCTGCGACGAGATCGTACTGGTGGATTCCGGGTCCACCGACCGTACCCGCGACCTCGCCACGGCGCACGGCGCGCGCGTGGTCGAACACGCATTCGAGGGCTATCGCGCGCAGAAGGAATTCGCGGTTGCACAGGCGAAGCACGATTGGGTGTTGTGTCTGGATGCCGATGAGCGCATCACAGCGGAGCTGCGCGCCTCCATCGAAGCCGCGCGCAATGCGGGTTTTGTCGACACCGCCGGCTATCGCTTCCCACGCGCCACAGAATACTTCGGGAAATTCCTGCACCACGGCAATGCCTATCCCGATCGCGTGCTGCGTCTGTTCGATCGTCGCCGCGGCGGCTGGCGCGGAACCCGCGAAATCCACGAGCACGTCAGCGTGGATGGCGCCGTGCGCACGCTTATCGGCGATCTGGAGCACCGCGCTTACCGTTCCGTGGACGACCAACTCGGGCGTTACCGCCGTTACGCGGCAATGATGGCGCAGCACATGCACGCCAGCGGTCGCCGCGCGCACTGGCACAACCTGCTGATCAATCCGGGCTGGCGGTTTTTTCGCGGCTATGTATTGCGCGCGGGCTTTCTCGATGGATGGCGAGGCTTGCTGTTCGCATCGCTGGAAGCCGATTACACGCGCGAGAAATTCGCGCGGCTGATGCTGCTCCAGCGGATTGACGAGACCTCGCCTTAGGCTGTGGCGAGCATCGCCTCTATCGCGGTGTGCAGGCGTTTCGGGAAACCGGCACTGTTGCCTTCAAACCACGCGCGCGCACGCTTACCCATCGCGATTCGCTCACCCTCGCTCATCGCCAGGCACCGCTGGACAGTGGCTTCCAGGGCGCTTTCGGAAAACTGATAGGTGGTGGCCAGGTGTTGGCGCCCCGTCCGGTCGTAGCCGACCAGCAGCCCGCGGCCAGGCGCGACCAATTCGTTCATCGGCGGCGCATCGGTGGTCAGCACCACCGCGCCCACGCTCATCGCTTCTACGATGTAATGACCGAACCCTTCGGTTTCCGAGCAGCACACATGGAAGGCGTTTGCGTTCTGCAGCCGTTTCAGTTCCGCGTCGCCGATGTAGTCAATGCGATGCACGAGGTTGTCTGACGAAACACGGGATAGCGCGCTGCGCGGATTCTGCAGCACGGTCAACTGCGGCCACTCGGGATGTTTTTCCCAAATCGCCAACAGCCGCTCGGTCCCCTTGTTGCAGCTACGTCCGGCAAGATGGAAGAACGTTGCTTCGCGCGGCACGGAAGCATCGAGGCGATCGTTGCTCGTGAAGCCGATCTGTGCGGTACGACAAACCAGCCTGCGGAAAATCGGCTCGGCATGAGCGGTTTTGAGCAATACACCATCGACTCTCGGCAACAGCTCCACGTCCCGTTTGTCGCACCATTCGGGGTTCGGCAGGAACAGGTTGCAGCGCGCGAACGGCAAATCTTCGGGGCGAATATGTTCGAGCAGCAAATTGGCATCAAAGCGTTGCTCGCCACGCAGCCGCTTCCATAACCAGATCATTCGCCTGCGCAGCGGCCGGCTCCACTTGCGCAGCTTGCCGCGTCGCAGCGTGCTGAAGTGAACCCGATAGCCACTCGCAGCCAGCGCGCCCGCAAGCAGGCGCAGATCGTTGGACAGCCCGACCTTGTTGTCCCACGCAATCAAATTTATGCTGCGCGACAGAGCGGCCATCACTCCTCCGCATCCGGATCGTAGGCGCCGAACTGACCGGCGTCATCGCTCTTCGGTGGCACACAGCCGGGTACCACGGCCTCCCGCTTGAAAAGGTACCACTCGCGACGGTTGGCATGGCCGACATGGATCGCGCGATCGACTTTCACACAAGGGCCGAGCACGTCGCCCAGCGCAAATATCCATCGGTGCGCCGGATCCTGCCGCTGCCATTCGAGTGATCGTTCAAGTTGCTCGTGCCAGGGAAGCACGAATCCGTAATTGACGCTGTCGCGGCCGAGCATATCCAGCATCAGCAGGTTCTGCTCCTTCCATGCCACCAACGCGATCTGGTCCTCCCGCGGCACCAGGCTGGCGGTACGCGCCATGACGTCGCGCGCCGACGAGTACCCATTCAACAGCGGATAACCAACCAGCCCCCAGGTGGCCCACAACACCAGCGCGAATGCGGCCCAGGCCAGCAATGCACGGCGCGGCCGCGTCAGCAACGCGATCAGCACGCCGGCGGCACCGACACCGAGGATCATCGCGATCAGCGGTGCGGGTGATGCATCGAGCACGGAGGCCGCGCGCTGGGTGAGTGTTTGCAGACGGCCCGCATGCATGAGTGCACCGGTGATCAGCATCGCCGCGGCGATCATCAGCGCCACGGTCCACAACGCCCTCCGGAAGTCGCGCCGCCGCACGATGCCGGGCAGCAGCGGCGCCAGCGCCAGCGCAACCATCGGCATTACCGGCAGGATATAGACATTGCGCTTGCCGGCGCTGATCGAGAAGAACACCACCACGATCACCGCCCAGGCCAACGGCAGCAGCACGCGCGCATCGCGGGCGCGCAAGCGCCGCGCCCACGCCGGTATCGCCCACGGCAGCGCCAGCGACAGCGGCAGCCACTGGAACGCGATCACGCCGAGGTAGTAGTACCAAGGATGCAGATGATGGGTGGCATGCGCATAGCGCGACACAGTCTGACCGAGCAGGATGTCATGCGCGTAATGCGCGAACGCCGGATCATGTCGCACGTGCACGATCCAGAGCATCGGCAGCGCCCAGCCCAGAATCGGAACCAGGAATGCGGCAAGCCCGAGCCACCAGCGTGGATCGCGCGCGGGCGTCGCCGCCATATGCCGCCAGCCGCGCACGCTTGCGAACACGCAAGGCGCGAACAGCAGCAACGCCAACACGCCCACACCCTTGGTGATCACCCCCAGGCCGGCGGCGAGGCAGCCGATCAAATACCAGCGCCAGTTCGGACCCAGCAGAAAATGCCGCAGCAACCCGTAATTCGCCAGCATGATCCAGAACACTTCCAGCGCGTCGATTTGCGCGGCGCGCATCTGGAACGCGAAATCGAAACTGACCAGCACCGCGCCCGCGGCGAGCAATGCGCTGCGATGGTTCCACTGGCGCCGCGCCAAGTCGTACACCAGCGTCAACGTGCCCAAACCGGCTGCAAGCGATGGCAACAGGAACCAACCGCGCCAGCCGCCGGTGATCCAATAGCAACAGGCTTCCAGCCACATGAACAGCGGCGGCTTGTCCGAATACAATTCGATGCCGCGATGCGGGAACAACCACAGTCCGCTGTGCAGCATCTCGCGCGCGACCAGCGCGAAGCGCGGCTCGTCGGAAGGCCACGGATCACGCAAGCCGATTCCCAAGCCCAGCATCAGCAACGCAAACACGAAGAACCCAATCAGCTCGATGCGCGCATCGCGGATCAGCCAGCCTCGGGTGTGGGAAAGTGATTTCATCGCCTAATGCAGGAACCTGCGTGCAGGGTTAAGGCCAGCGTTTTACACGACGGTTGAATTGCATGCCTGCTCGGCTGAGCACCGGTGCAGGATGCGCCGGGCCGCGCCCGGCATCATGGATGGTCGCTTGCCGCTGGCAAGGCGCCCTGCACGAGTTCCTACCTGCGTTTCCGGAGAGCGGCATAGTACATGCCATCCAGGCCGCCCTCGCCGGGCAGAATCTGCCGCCCCGCGCCGGCAACGTGACCGATCTCCAGCGCCACCGGCATCGCTTCGGCATCTTCGTGTTGGCGCAGAAACTCGCCGATCACGTTTTCGTTTTCCACGCGCAGCACCGAGCAGGTGGCATAAAGCAATCGTCCACCGGAATTCAGCAGCGGCCATAATGCATCCAGCAGTCGCCGCTGTTGCTGCGCGAGTGCGAGGATGTCCTGCGCGCGGCGATGCAACTTGATGTCGGGATGACGGCGGATCACGCCGGTCGCCGAGCACGGCGCATCCAGCAGGATGCGATCGAAGGGCTGTCCATCCCACCATTTCGAAGGTTCGCCGGCATCGCCGACA
>Ga0134128_10005399_pt1 | contig 15494 bp, 15 predicted proteins | sample KB31754_FD_96462 | JGI IMG/M metagenome (GOLD analysis project Ga0134128, IMG submission 96462) | Terrestrial soil microbial communities with excess Nitrogen fertilizer from Kellogg Biological Station, Michigan, USA - KB3-175-4 | ecosystem: Environmental > Terrestrial > Soil > Unclassified ...
GGAACTATATCAGCCTGACGGCTCACGACTGGCATCCGTCTGGCGATGCGGATTCAAGCGAGCACAACTTTCTGGGGTCAGCTGGCGCAGACAAAGGAGACTGAATTTTTGAATTCGTATTTGCAATTGCGAACTTCGAAGCAAGACATTCGAATCTACTGATGATCATCATCATGCAACAACTGTTCGACAAGCAGATCTTCACGCTGGAGTTGAAGCAATAGTCCAAGATCAGCGCGATTTTGTGAGGAGACAAGTCTCCAAAGATCATCCGCGGCGGCACGAACCAGAGCTGGCAGCGAAGCAAGTGCAAGTTGAATCGACTGCCAATTTGCCCAAGAGATGTTCTTCAGAGTAGCGGAGATGTCATCGAGTTTGGCGTGTCGCATAAAAGTTGTGAAAAGCGCCAGAGAGTGCTTGACTGCTTGCTTTGCTGTTGGAACAAACATAGAGTGCTGAACCCAAGCGATGGTGTCCGCCGAAAGTGCTTCGATGTAAGGCATGATCGTGGAGTCAGTGGTAGCCTCCAAGTCAAACAGAGATAGGCCTTTTGCATTCAAGTCAAGCTCCATGCGATCGTGCAATTCGGTTGTGATGTCAGGAAGCTTGAGTCGCACGCTTGTTAACGTTTTAGCCCAGAGACTGCGATAAACAACAGTACCAGGCTGAGCCTGCTCTCCCAGAGTTTCCAAATTGACCAGAGCGAGAAACAGTTCGGAGTAGAATCGTTGTGTTTGCGCGTAGAGACGCAGAGTTTGAATCAAAGCTGCCACAGTGGAAGTGTGATCCTTGTCATCGCTAGATTGATGGGATTGCTGGGAGTTGCAGACATAGACCAAAAACTGATGAGGGTTGGCTGATTTGATCAAGGGCTGGAGCAGAATGACGGAAATCCAATCGTCTGCTGCAGCAGATCCGGGTTGCGTCAAGTTGAGAAGACAGACAGCGAATCGGTCCTGGGCGAGCTGCTCCAATAGCAGATCAATGTGGTGATCGCGAGTACCGTGTCGAAGCAGGGTTCGTGCAGCGAGAGTCGAGCTGATCACAGGAATTGAAGGGTCGTCCAGCAGGATTTCGATATCGGATAAAGTCAGATTAACAGGAGCAGTCGCTGTTTGGTGCGCTTGGCGCAATCGGGTCTGGAATTCGGACTCCAGTCGCTCTGCGAAGCTCTTGCGATTGGCTGCTGAAGGTTGCAAGCGATTTGTGCCGATGAATCCTGGTCCCACCAGCAACCGAGCAGGTGCGTTGAGCAGCAGTCTTTTCGCTTCCTCACGCATGACCAGCGCAGAGTTTGCCGCGTAATAACCCGAGTGGAAATCTTGTCCTCGGCGAGTTGACCGAGTTAAACATGCCAGAGTCACAGTTTGCACTCGGTCGTCAGTCACAGGGTCCGGTTGAATCGCTGATGTGCTGCTTTCAGGCAGCTGTCAGAACAGAAAATTTGAAGGACAAGCAGAAGAGCGCAAGAAGAAAACTAATCGCTTACGAGAGAGGACTGTTTGGATTCGATTTTTTGTTCGAGTTTGTTCTCCTCCTGTTCATACATGTGGCAGTGTTCTTTGAACAGCGCCGCAAAGCGAGCGGCAGTAGAATCTGCTAAGTCTTGGAGCCGTGCTTCTTCTTGGAGCAATTCAGCGTTGGGTTTGCGGCGTAGAACGCGAAAGTTGAAGTCACGCAGTATGAGCAGATCTTCGGTCTTCGTCACGCGGCTCAAGAGTACATAAGCAAAGTTGCTGGGGCTGGATTGCGAGTTGAGGTCAATCGCGCCGCCAGCTCGAAAAGTCATGCCCTGGACTGTGTGGGCTGTATGAGAACATGCAGGGCGCAGCGGGAATTGTTCGCGAACGATGGTCCAGGTCGGACCAGAAGCTTTCTTGCCGTGAACATCCGCTTTGCAGTCCAAACAGAGCCTAGCACCTTTCGGCTTGCGCTTGACTTTGCATTTGGTGCAGTAGGTTTTGGCGAACTTCATTGAATCTTTGAGTTCCTCGTTTGAGCTGTCCATGCTTTTCGCTGCTGCCGAGCTGATTTTGCGACCAAAGAGCAACGACATGGGAACGGCAGCTGAGATGCTGACTGCGGTGACTGGTATTGTGTGGACGTCAGGCATGCCTTTCAAAGGGCGCAAAAGCCTTGAGTTGGGGTGGTGCATAATGAGGGTTGGTGCGCGCTGCAGATTCACAGTCGTTGAAGTTGCATCGTAACCTGGTTCTTCCGGGTCAAGCAGAATGCGTTCCAACCGAAGTTGACTGCCTTTGGCGATGCCAAGCTCGGGCGCAAACGCTGAATTCTCAGTGACGACATACCAGGCACCAGGAAGCAGAGGCAGCTTGCCCAGTGAATAGCGCAACAAAGAGTCCTTGATTCGCCACAAGCGAGATTGCAGACGCGCAGGTAACGCCAAGCGTGTGCCGTTTGCTTGTCGAAGATCGTGAGATCTAGCAATGAACAAATGCTGCTTGGTCCGTTCCGCTGCTTGCAAGAGCCGCTCGACAGCAACACCAGCTCGAATTTCGCACATGCCGACGACAGTGGGGCACTCTAACTGTCCAAACTTTGCCAATTGCGCATCAATGGCGGACACAGCAATCAAATTGCCTTCTGCCAGCTTTTCAGAGCGCTCAGCCATCAAAGAACTCTGCATGCGTGATCGCAGAAGAGCTTCATGCTCTGCTGTCGGTTGCCCCATTCGCACTCCACGAAGCATGCTCAGGTATGCTTGATCAGCACAGCGTTGATTTCGCTCAAGCCGCACCACAATGTTGACAAGCTCCCACATATTGCGGCCGTGAACAGATGAAATTGATTGCCCTTTCCCTCCAGCACTCAGTTGGTAGAGAGATTTTCTCCCCACCGGGTTGAGTTGCGAAAAATCGCCCAGAAACAGCACGTGAAGCTTGCCAAAGTGAGCATCTTGATTGTTTGGGTGCTGAACTTGCTGCAGAATGGTAGACAACTGCCCCAGCATGCTTGGCTCGATCATGCTGACTTCATCGACGACAAGAAGACGCAGATTAGTCAACATGCGTTTCAACGGTTCTCTGCTGGAGCGGCCTTTGCGCACGACGCCCATCTCATCGCAGAACCCAAGACCCAGTGCAGAATGCAGAGTTCGACCACGAATCGCAACGGCAGCGCTACCCGTAAACGCGAAGCACTGCATCCACCCTGGGCAGCCACGCTGTTCCAGAAATTTTGCCAGTTGCTCGACCACATAAGTTTTTCCAGTACCAGCCTCTCCCGAGAGAAACATGAGTAATTGCTCTGGCTTCGCAATCGATTGCGGAGATTTCTCAAACACCATTTCATCCATGAGCCGTTGAGCGACGATGGTGAAGGCGTGCGCTTGCTCCTTGTTGAATCTCTGTTCGGAGGGCATGGACGAGATGAAGTCAGCAATCGAAGCAGCAGCAAAGGAGCGGGCCTCAGCGCGTGGCGGTTGTTCTGGTGCATCGGGGAAATCCGATACCTTCCGAACCTGGTTTGCTTCCAGGCGCTTTGTCATTTCATCGCGCTGCGTTGCAACTTCAAGCTTCCACTGCTTGCTCGCGTCCCGGATCGAAGCAGAAATTGTTTGCACACTGTTCTCGTCCCGAGGAAGTTTGGGAACAGCCAGAGTGCGATAACCAAGCGATGCGTCCGAAACCGCGCTTGACATGAAACCATCGTCTTTGAGAGGGTGAAAGGTCAAAGTGTCATTTGCAAGAGCAGATTTGCAGTCTTGCTCAGCATAAGCACTATCCTCTTCTGCTCCTGCAGCGTCAGCTTCGTCGTCTGATAGCGAGCCAGAGAATGCGCTGTTAACGGGATCGTAGCCTGTTGCAGTTTTCGCGCGCCGGCGTCGATCCAAGTCCGATTGGTGTGCATCAGCGCGGGCACCAATTGCTTCAGCATTCTGCAGGATGCGGAACAGTCGAGCATTGGGTTGCGTTCCCTCTGGTGAAATGGACAGTTCAAGATCCTCCAAAACTTGGATCCAGCTCAGTTCAATGGGACGAAGATCACTCAGCTCTCTGAAAGGTTTCAGCAACATCGTGACCAGTCTAGCGTGCTTTTCTGGTTCTTTTGCACGAGATGGAATGGTTGGCATGTAGAAGAAAGGAATCATGGACGATCCAAACAGCCGTCTGCGCAAGCGTCGACATTCGGCTTGAGGGTGCTGGTCCAAGAAAGCGTACACCACATCTGATGAAAGCAAGAACATTTGTCACGTTATTCAATGACAATCAACGCTAACCAGTTCACCTGATTTTTTGTCTCCTTTTGCCACTTTCTCGAAATACATCAGGTAGTCATAAATGCAGAGCTCGTCAAGTCCAGCTGGCCGATACATGTAGTCGATAAGCAAGCTTGCCGCAGTGCCATCGGCTTCGATTTTGACGGACAACGAAGCGTCAGTAGATGTAGTCTTGAAATCGCCTGGGTCTGCCAGTCCGCGCGCGATGTCTTCTTGCTCGATTTCCCGAACAACATCGTACAAGTATGCAGTGACAAACTTCTTGTTGCAGATGCGATCAGGCAAACCACCAAGACAAGCAGTGATCACTTGACCAGAAAGTTCGGCATCTCTCTGATCACATTACAAAGCAAACCAAAATCAGATTTCTACTTAGATTATGGTGTTTCACCTGAATCAAATTGAACAGGGATGCACAAAAGCGCTTCGTGGTCGTCGCGTCCGTGGAGAACTCTTCAGCCGAACGCGATGATTGCTTAGAATCAGCAGCAGCTCGTCCCGATGATTCTTTTGAATCAGCACCAGCAGAAGCGAGACTGTCTTGCATGCTTGACGTCTGCGGTTTGGCTTGCGCTTCCAATGCTTGGCAAACCCGTTTGTGAGCAATTTCCATCACTTGAAGCTTGGAGTTCAGGCGAGTTTGGAGCTGCACGACATGAATTGACATACAGAATCGTAATGAGAGTCATATCATACCTTTGAAACATAATTGGTGATGTAAAACATGGCAGCTAATGCATCACCAGAATTGCCCCACAAAGTGCGAACATCGACGTTGCAGCGTAAGCAGTAAGTCAGCAAGGGAGAAAACGAGTTAGTCCAATGATGCCGACGCTCAATCATGACATCTCCATCTTTGTCGATGTGCGTTGCTTCATGCAATGTGCGAGGGAAATGAAAGCGACAGGTAGGACATTCTTGCACGTTATTCGGATCCTTGGCTAGCGCCAATGCTTGCTTTTCAGCCTCTTTCTCATCAATCAGCTTAGCTCGCAGCATGGCTGGCTTTTTGCAGGTGTGAGTGTGCAGTCTTGAGTGGGTTTGCACGAGCGGGATCAGTTGATCCAGAGTTGCAGCAACATGCTCGCACCACTGTTCATCAGAAGCGAACGCAGCAGGATTCGTTGGTCGTTGTAGCGAAGGGTGGTCGTCCAAGTAGACTTTCTTGAGCGGACAGTGATATTCTTCAGGATCGACAGAATTTGCTTGTGGATTGCGGAGCATGCCACGAGTGCTCAGAGCCGGCGGCTGCTGCATGACCACACTGTCCAAATACGCAAACAGGCGGGCTTGAAATTCGGGCGATGAGAGCCAAGCCGAGAAGACGCGAGGATCGGGCTTGTTCGACAACCAGATGAGGCCGTGCCAGTGCAAGGAACCTCGGTTCTGCTCTTCCGAGTTCCAGTGCACGGCCTCAACTTTGCCGAACAGCCCGACCTCCTCTCCCTCTTGATGATCCACGCCCAGCAGTGCAAAATTGACAGCCCGCATTAGCGTGTGAGAGAACAAAGCTGCAGCAAAAGGGTCACGGCCCAAAATCGCACGGCGTTGAGCAGCTGAAGGTGCATCGAGTGGTTTGTCAGGATCTTCGAGGTCCAGGGCGATTGTTTCACCAGCAAAATGCAGCAGAAGCGCAGAATTCTCATCGTTTGGATTCACAGTCATGAAAAAGTCTGCCGGTCCATAGCGCAGAGTCAAGGCGAGAATCTCTTTGCGAGCCACCAATTTGGCTGATTCGTTGAGTGGCAGACGACCACCAATCGCGCGAATCTCGCGGAAAATGCGCATAACCTCCGATCGCAATGCAGTGTCGCTGATATCGTTCAACCGTCCAAACTGTCCGCTCTTCTGCGCTTGATGCAGCTCTTGAACAGCAATTTTCAGCTTGTCAGGGTGGAGTGAGTCGAGAATGTTCGAGAAACGGTCAAAGCGGTGCAAGCGAAGAGAAGTGAAGGCTGAGCTCTGCGCTCTGTGGCGTTGCAGGACATTGAAAAGAAAATAGGGATATAATCGATCCGTGCGAAGCGCGTCGTCCGCTGCATACATCCAGTGTTGCGCGTAAGCAGCCAAGGAAAGTTTGGTTGGTCGCCGAGGATCATCAGGCCCACCTGACGCGTAGGGATACAAATCCGCGAAGGTGCCGTAGTACAGGTTTGCATTGTTGTAGTCAGAGACTGGCCGGCCCGCGGGGACATACAGCACCGAGTTCAATCCGGAGTTTTGTGTGGCTTTTCGCTCGATGTCCTCGTCCAGCACAGCACGCGCATTTGTATCAGCGAGCCCACGCATCTCCAGCGGACAGTCGACATCACCATCAGCATTGCTTTCCACGACAGTCTCATCATCAGCGCAATCGTCAGGTTGTGCATAAGAGCTCTGCTGATCACGCACAGGCCGCTGATTGACCACGCTGATGTTGCGATACACCGCTCGCGGCACATCATTCTGAGCGTAACAGTCGGCGTTGGCATTGGAAATGTCGCAATGAGTTTGGTAAACTCGGTTGTTTTGACAGAGCCAGCGAAGAGCAGCGAGGACTTTGTCTCGACGCACAGCAAGCAGCTTGCGGAACACAATTGCATCGGGAATCTCCTGCCCAGAAGATAGAAATTGCACCTGGAAGTACAACACACGTCAGAATCAGAATCAATGACAATACGACCTGAATGAAAGAGTTCAATTCTTCAGGCTTTGGAGGCAACGTGATTTTCGTGGTCTCGGTGAATACTGAGGATGTGTGCTGAGGAACGGCTGCAAAAGACACAAAGCAACAACAACATTCATTCAGCTTGAAACCAGAAACTAAACGCAGACAAACCGAGACAGTGGCCCTTGAGTTTCCACTGCAAACAATCAAGCTCTTCCAGCTCGGAGGTGGATCGAACTGGCGCTGTGTCAGGGAACCTGCGCTTGAATGTCCCTTGTATTGTCAGGAGATACATGTTAGCCCGAAACAGGCCAATCAACCGTCTTTCCGCCCAAGTCAATCCGCATAGCTCAGGAGGCGCCGCGCCACGGCTTAAGAAATTGGCCAGAGCAAACCGCGGAGGCTTATCAGTGTTCCCTTGCAGTGCCTTCGAACAGGAAGTGCAGAGCTGAAAGGTAGACTTTTCTTGATCGATTGCGCCATAGCGAGTCTCGAGCGCTAGTCCTTTGAAATGCTGTTGCAGAAGAGAGCCAGCAACAAAGGTTGCAGGAGGCACTTCACTGCGTTCCACCAGTCGATCTTTCATGGCCGCCAACAGTGATGCTGGTATCAGAGGCTGAAAATAAACAAGTCAGAAAGACAAACTGAAATACATAATTGACGCACAATGCGCGCAGAAAATGGAGCCTTGGGCAGACGAAGTTCAGCGACTTCACTCGCAGGTTTGTTCTCGCCACAGACGCAGCATGCAAGCCGCAGTTGCTGAGGGAAGGACATTGCGCGCCGGAACTCAGACACTGATCGTTTGAGCTGGTCAATGCTGACGGGTTCGGCAAAGCGCGCAGAATCCAAGTTCAGCTTCGCGAGTCGAGTTGATTCAGCGCTCCAATACTGACTCGTTTGTTCTTCAGTGGCGATGTTCTCGGGCCGTTCGGCTCGAGCAGTCCGCTGTGCTTTGCGAGTTGAGCCAAGGTCTTCTTCAGCTTGTTCGCCTTCATACTCATCAGAGTCTTCACCAACATCTTGAAAATCAGGATGTCCACGTTCTGGCCGTGGTGACAATGGGCGAATTGGAGCTCGGTGTGGCGTTGACTGTTTGCGCCACCGCCGTCGTGTTTGAGATGTTCTTACACGGTAGATAGGACGCTGGCGCGGAGGATTGAGACCAAAGTTGTTGCCGCAAACGATGGGCATAGATCGCCCAGCGGAGTCAATCTTCGGTGGAAGCTGCTCACTCGGTGCTTCCTTTCGCCCCTCAGAGTGACCATACCACGATCGTTTCGTTCGTTTTGAAGAGACGACTTCGACCACGTCTGAATCGCTTGATTCTTCGCTGCTCGATTGCTCGTCTTGCTCCTTGAGTCGAAAAGAAGACTTTGCAGGTGCGATCTGGTGAGATTCTGCTGTGTCTTGCATGCTGGAGGGCGAGTTTCCTAGACTGAGAAAGGTTGCAGTGGAAGACAGAGGTTGATCTTGCAACGCTGACGCAAAGTCAGGAGCTGCAAAAGAAGAAGCGTTCCACACACTGCTTGCTTCGCTGCTTGAAGAAAGAGTGCCCCCCAAGCTCAGCGATGAGCTTGCAATTGAACCAACATTGTGAACAGGCTCGACTGAATCAACAGAATCGCTGAAAGCAGCAGAGGCAGAGTCAATGCTGGGAGCTGCGGTTGTAGATTCGTCGTTCATTGGAAACGACGAACTCGAGTTAATTGGCGCAAGTGGTGCATGGAACTGATTGTAGCGCCAAGCATCGCATTCCGCACAAGTACAGAAGAATTGAGTTATTGGATCGGAAGACGGAAGACCCGGTTCGTTACTTGCAGCTGATTCCATCGAAGACGAAGAAGATGAAGATTGTGAGCCAAACACAGCAGAGTTTGCTTCTCGATCGAATGATTGCGCTTCACTGACAGACAGAGGAGAAGTTTTGGCTGCTACAGAAGGCGTTTCTTCTGACTGCGCAAGTCGTGCCAGAGCAGTTGACATGATGCGCACTTTCTCTGCTTCAGACGTCGAGCCGCGTGAGCGATAATCGGTAAAGTGCCACTGTTCGGGGCTGCCAGACTTCTGCTCGACTTGCGACGGAGCAACACTTGCGGTAGAAATTGGCAGTTTGATTTCGGTTGCTGCCAGGCGGTTACGTCGGGGAATTAGTTGGTAACAAGCATGGAGCGGGACCCATGTTTCGGCCCACATTTGATTGCGATAGCGCACAGCGACGCTCGGCTTGCGAGTCTTCAGCAAGGAGTGTTCAAGTTGGACGATAGTTGCGAGCCAAAGCGAAGGCGCAGAACTGTCCTCCAATCGATCAACCACGAGAATGTCTGCCTTGCGTTTCGCTTGTGCAAGCTGAAGAGGAACGAACTCTTTGACGAATCGCACTGATTGTTCAGGAACGATCTCCGACGAGAAGTCTTCGTCACCATCTGCCCACTTGATTTCCGCTTTTCGATCGGAGGGCAGAGTGCTTACAACAGTGCAACGGAAATACCTACGCGACATCAGCAACAATCAAAGTCAGATGCCGAAAAAACGCAAAACTCTTGATTACGCGTCGTTGTGAAAGTCGTCTTCGTCCAGGTTTGAATACAAGCATAGGGTTTGATCAGCGTCCCCAAGTCGAATTGCGTCCAGACTGTTGAGGCCCACTGAGTCTGTCGACTCTCCGTCCGCATTCAACAAAGGCTCGAACTTTTCTCTGGTGGCTGCCAGGCGGTTACGTCGGGGAATTAATTGGTAACAAGCATGAAGAGGGACCCATGTTTCGGGCCAGAGTCGATTGCGATAGCGCACAGCGACGCTCGGCTTGCGAGTCTTCAGCAAGGAGTGTTCAAGTTGGACGATAGATGCGAGCCAAAGGGAAGGTGCAGAACTGTCCTCCAATCGATCAACCACGAGAATGTCTGCCTTGCATTTCGCTTGTGCTAGCTGAAGAGGAACAAATTCTTTGACGAATCGTACTGATTCTTCAGCAACGAGTTCCGAAGAGAAGTCTTCATCACCACCCGCCCACTTGATTTCCACTTTTCGATCGGAGGGCCGCATGCTGACAACAGTGCAGGGGTAATACCTGCGCGAGATCAGCAACAAGAAAGTCAGATACCGAGGACTGCAAACGGTTCATTACGCGGCGTTGTGAAAGTCTTCTTCATCCAGGTGTGAATACAAGCATAGGGTTTGATCAGCGTCCCCAAGGGAAATTGCGTCTAGACTGTTGAGGCCCTCTGAATCTGCCGACGCTCCATCCGCATTCAACAAAGGCTCGAACGTTTCTCGGGTGTTCATCACGGTTCTGTACTGACATGGAACGAGAATTAACGAAGATTGCAGGAGAAACGATGTCTCTGGCACGATCAAGTAGAGCACAGCATGACTCAAGTCATCAGAACGAACACTCAAACATCATCGAACAAAGAAACTGTGCAGCAACAGCAGAGGCAACATTGGGTGTGAGTACCGAGCGCGCACTCGAGCGTCGCTCGAGTGTTTTTTTTTATTTCTGTCTTCGTCGAATTTCGAAAGCAAAAAGCAAAACTGACATGTTCTGCACAAATCCAGACACAATCACCAGAATTTGGACAAAGATTTTGTGCCGAGTTCTCTCGCATGTAATTACAGTTGAAATAATCTAATCAATTCAAAATTTGCATGAAGGATTGCGTTTCAAACTGTTCAAAGCTTTGACATGCCTTTTTGCTTTTCCGAAGGTTTGCTGACAACAGCGCAGGTTGTGGTCGAAACGATTTTGAGATCGTACGAGATTAGAAATCAATCTTTGCAGGTATTGCGGTTTCCCGCTCGGAAATCAACACCACAGCACGCACGATTCAATTCTCGAACAATCGCAATCAAGCAACAAGAACAACACAGAGTTACGAAACAAGACCCGTCGATAAAACAGACGACAAAACGATCAATGGATCGGCAAGCACAAACAGCGGAAACTGCGAAATGTTAACTGTCTCAACCAAGAGAACAAACTAATTGAAGGAGGTGCCGAGTGCAGACCATTCTGCTGGGGATCAAAATGTCTTTCGTGATACCTACACCAGGAAACCGAAGAAAAAGAAAGCAAGGCAAGCAATCAAAAAACAAGCAGAAGCATCAAAGAATCGCAATGTAGCATACAGAGTCAACGCGCTGTGATTCGAAGCTTAGAATTGGTTCACAGGCGAGCCGGAAGAAGAAGAAGAAGAGGAAGCAGACGAAGGCGACCAAGATGGGAAGGAAGAGGATGATGAAGATGAGAACAGAGGCGAGAGAGGGGACAGAGCGGAAGCTGATGAATCAGCAGGGTAGGCAGGATAGCTTTGAAAAGCAGCGGACGAAGACCAAGGTGAAGAAGATGAAGGAGAGAAAGATGAAAATGAAGAAGATGATGACGCAGAAAAGGAAGGCGACACCGGTGGGAGAGGTGGGAGAGGTGGCAAGTCGCGGGAGGAAAATGACTGCGGTGGAAGCGGTTTGCTGCTGCTAGTTGCGCTGGATTGGATTTGCTCTTCCTGCTCCTCGCGACTCAGAAACTCAGCCAGCATATCCCAAGTAGTAACAGATGGCGGAAATGGTCGATTGCTACCAGTTACGAACACATGGAAAGTAAGAAACGCAGAAGCAGGAAGATGTGACTCCTTACAATAGCCGCGCGATTCGGTCCGCAATCTGTGGATGCGTTGGTGATTCATGACGCAGGAACAATCGACAACGTGCGACCGAACGTGCAACATTTTGCCTAGACAAGCAAAGTAAGATAAGTGAAAATCCCACACAATGCGAGACGTCTTAGCTTACCGTGAGCGACTGTTCTTGTTATACTTCAGATGAGTCGAACGCGCTGCGGCTGAGAATCTCCGATAACGAACCTGGAGACATACAAATCAAACTTCAATCAAATCGGGTGAATCAATGAAAACCTCAATGGACACTCAAGAGAGCTGAATGCTCGAACGATCAATTACAATGCAAGCTCAATAAATTCAATAGGCAAAACTCACGTTCTGATTGGTGTCCTTCGGTGTCAAGACTTCGCGCTTTTCCGTGTTCTCTTTGTTGTCGATTCGCGCTCGCTTGCGTTTCTCCTTGCGCGACACAGCTGCCGCAGGCTCGCCTTGCTCGTCGCTGCAATTGACAAGAGAAACACAACACCAGGATTACATTGATTCACGACACTAGAACCGAATCAGCAACAACATGCAGTGCATACGTTTGCGATTCTTTGGCCCGATTTCCATCAATACACCTGCAATCAAGCAGGCACAACAAGACAATGGATCACACATGAACTCACGTAAGAAATCGAAACGAAAAGACAAACAGCAGCTTACTTCGTGCTAACCGACATGCGACCAATTTGATATTGGCCTGGTGCCAGCGGCAGCTGGTGTGCTTTGCTTGGTTGCATCTGCAGTTTCTGCGCTTTGTCCTTTGAGCTGAATAGAAAAGAACGAAACCTTGTGAAGAACAAAAACACAAAGTCAAGTCAAGCCAAGAACGTACACAGGAATCGATATCGACAAAGCTGACGTCGCAGAACTCGAAGGGATCACAATTGTTAGAGCACGCTGCAGCATGCTTGGAACAAATTCAGCTGAAACGACATCATAAGCAACAAATGAATCGAACACCGCAGAGACCAGAGTCAGTGGTCAGCGTTGCAGGTGCATCGAAGACGCCTGCAGTGTTGGGACTCGTTCAAATGCTGGAGGCCTAAATTGCTGACCTGAATCGATACCGTAGCAACAATGGAGAGAAGATTTGCACGCACAAACGACACCTGTCGCGAGCTGTGGTGAGCCAACATCGGTCATTGCGGTGCGATCAGACTGCGCTTCAAATGAAGAACTGCCAACAGAAATTGAAACTGAATCAAAGCACAGCATACAGATACAGAGAAGACAGCATTCACCCGGGGAAGCAAGGAGGGCCAAACATTGAGTCTGCTTGAGCAGTGTCTGAAAGACGAGGTGAGCTAAGAACAAATGATGCAAGCAACTAACAACTGCAAACAGAAATTGCACATGAGGGGGAAGAAATTGGAGGAGTGAGAAAATGACGATCGCTCGAGCGGTTGAAATCCCGCCAAAGAAAAAAAACACGAGGGACGCGGCAAGCGTTTCGGCAAGCGCTAGCAGTAAACCAACACTAATAGAGCAACATAGAAGAAAAAAACTGACGGTTTGAGCAGGTTTCGGTTTGTAAGTCGGTCCGAAAGAAAAGACAGCTCCGCATGGGTAACAATTGTGCAGAAGAATACAGTTCATTGCTCGAAATTGCAATTGGAAACGAGTTCTCAGACAAAAAGCTTTGCTGCCAAGCTTTGAGTGAAACGCTCAGGACTTTTCGGATGGAACGCATAGACCCAGAGGGACCAGCAAGCGAAATAGGAGTTGGAAAATAGCATTTGCCATCGACAAAAATTGGAAAATCGTCAAGAATTCGAAAAAAAACCGAACGCTCTAAGTAGAACCAGGTTCGACCATATCAATATCTTCACTGTCGCTAGCGCTAGTCTCAGCAGAGCATGACATGCTTGCAGCAGCGCCAGGCTCATCGTCATCAACTTGCATCGAAGCACTGTTTGCTTGAGCCGAGCTGCTGAGATAATCGTCCGGTTGCTTGCGTTCAACAGCAGCGGAAGAGGTTGACGAAGTTGAAAGAAGTGAGGTCGATTGCGCAATCACGGACGCCGACGGAGACAGCCAAGGATGCTGCAACACTTGCGAAGCAGTCAGCCGCTTCTCAGGATTGTGATGCAGCAACGCCGCGAGCAGAGTCTACAAAAACAGAAACAACCAAAAAGAACAATTCAAAATGCAAATCAGTATGTCGCAAAATACACTGAAGTGATGGAAAACCCCGAAGAAAATGAAATGTACCTTGACTGACGACGACACATGACATCCATACAAATCGAGCAGCTTGCCGACATGGCCAGAATGAACAAGAAGATAATGCTTATCTGCACATCCACACGATCGGTAAGCGAACGAGCAAAAGCGAACACAAAGGCAAGTCAAAAACAATTCACACCTTTCTTCTGAGCTCGAGCAAATGGAGGATGACCCGTCAGAAGAATGAACAATGCCACACCCAGAGCGAAGCAATCCGCCGCCTTGCCATCATACAAATCGCCAGCTACGATTTCTGGTGACTGGTAGCCCAGTTTCCCACGTTCACCAGACAGAAATTCACTGCCTCCCGTCGTGGTGCACGCCATTCCTAAAACGAGCAAAGAATCGAGAACAGAAACAAACAAGAAAAAAGCAAACACAGAATCAACATCGGATTCGGTCAAACAGCAAAGCTTGAAACACAAACTCACCGAAGTCCACGATTTTCAAACATCCATGCGCGTCAACCACAGCGTTCTCCAGTGAAATGTCGCAGTGAGCAACATTCTGAGAGTGAAGGAACGCCACACCACATGCAAGCTGTTTGAAGTACGCCAAAGCAGAAGACTCCGACATCGCACCACCATGCCGAACTGCATCGCAGAGGTCGCCATTGAACGCGAACGGAGTGATTTGCCAACAAAACCCAGCAGATTGGTGACTTGCGATCAGTCGAACGATGTTCGGATGTCCTTGCTTCGCGTTTGCATCACCAAGCTTGCGCAAAAGTTCAATTTCAGCGATCGGACTTTCCAGCACGCCGCTTGCAGCAACAAGTTTGGAAACTTTGATCACGACTGAGAACAAAAACAGCACACAATTCTTGAATGCAAACAACGCATGTGCAGGTAAGGTCCAGACATAATTGCACCATACCAAAGTCTTTCGCCTTCTGGTCGTAGCCAAGTTCCACTGCACCAAGCACTGAGCGCTGAAGAGTTCGAACCTGCTCAGCAAAACAACAGCACACGAGGTGCGTGAGAAGTCCTCTGCGAAAGAACATACAGTGACATAGCGTGTGCCCGGAAAAGCAGGCAGTTCAGCGGTGCTGGCAGATGCAGGCAATTGAATAGACAAAGCAAGCGAAGTCATAGGAAATGTGTAGCAAAGAAGCGACAATGTTCACAGGAAATGAGTCCGGACGCTCGAGTGCTCGGCGGCAGAGAATCGGCGGCAAATGTCTCGAGGGCCCAAACAAACGAAAGCAATCTATCACAATGCAAAAAACAAATGTTCTGTACAAATACGAACCACAGGACAAAGATTGAAAAAAGTATTTTGAAAAATGAAAGTATTCCTGGCCAGACTCTAAATTTAGCAGAACATTTCTACTCTCGAATTGGAACATCAACTTCAAAAAAAAGTGTTTTTTTTTGTATGGCGTTTGAATCCGCCCGGGCGTGCCGCTCGAAATATGCTTTTGCTTTAATATCGCCGATCCAGAATTGTGAATTCCAAGTGACAAATTGTGTTATTTTTTCTTCGCAACCTTTGTCAATCTTTTCCTTCTCTTCCTAATCAGGCTTCCGTGCTTTACAGCCGGATGCCAGTATTTTCATTTTGGTGCAATTTGACTCGACGCAAGACGTCCTGACTCGCCGCGTCGTCGACGTCGACGCGACGTGACCGAGTCCTCGTCCGTCGTCAAAGCTTTGCAGAGTGCAAACTTCTTCTCCGTCCATGATACCTGTTCTAAACAACTTTCAGATTGTTCGTTTCA
>Ga0134128_10005401_pt1 | contig 15491 bp, 10 predicted proteins | sample KB31754_FD_96462 | JGI IMG/M metagenome (GOLD analysis project Ga0134128, IMG submission 96462) | Terrestrial soil microbial communities with excess Nitrogen fertilizer from Kellogg Biological Station, Michigan, USA - KB3-175-4 | ecosystem: Environmental > Terrestrial > Soil > Unclassified ...
ACGGTGCCCGGAGAGCGTGATTTCGCGCACCACATCGCCGTTGCAGAGCACCTGCAGGTGATCCACCGGGACGATGGAGCGCAGTGCGGCAGTGAACTTCACCTGGTTGTTTCTCGTGGGCAGCTTTAATTCACCACCGATGGGTTGATCATCCAAGGAGAACCGCAGCAACGGACCATTCGTAGCAAAGGTGTGCCCATGACGCAGGGAATTGAGGAACTGATGGATGCCGGTTCTCCCTCCGGGCATCTGCGCGTATACGCGGTTCAAGCCCACGGGGCCGCGCAGGGAAGCGAAGTTGGCCATGGCGTCCGTGCCCGCGCCCGTGGGGATGTGGAAGCCGCAGTTCAGCAGTTTGTACCACACCGCCGCGGTGGACTTGTGGTCGCTGAAGCCGAGAATCTCCATGTAGTCCACCTTGCCCAGCGCCACATCCATCGGCAGTTCGTCCGTAAGCGGGGCCGGGTCGGCGGGATCGGGGAAGGTATCGAAGGGATGCACGTAGCCCACCAGCGCCCCCTGCGCGTGCGCCAGGCCGGCAATGTCGGCGTTGGTGGGATAAAGACTGGCCGCCGCTGTATTGGGATAGGCCGCGTAACCGGGAAGCACAAAATTATGCATCAGGTTGAGGAGACCCAGGTGACCCCAGTAGCTGGTGTGGAATTCCTGGCTTTGCATCAACAGCATGTCCGGCTTAGAAGTGGGGTCAGGCCCAACGCGAAAGTAGGCGATGTCCGGGATTCGCACTTCCTTGTTAACCACCAGATCCTCAATGATGCCCAGGTTTTCCGCTTCGCCTTGCTGCACCAGGTGCTGAGGAGTATTGCGGTAGGTGCCCGCGTAATTCATGTGCACGTGCAGGTCGGCGCTGACCCAGCGCGAATCTCCTTTAGAGGCGTTGCCTGCAGCAGCTTGCTTTGTTGCTTGGCGCGTTAGCGGAGACTTTGACCAGGTAATGGCGCGCAGGTGAATGGTAATGCCGCCGCGCCCGTTGGGCGCCATGCTGACGACCTGCTTTTCCACCTTGTACTCAAATCCCTTCATTACCTCCACGGAGAGCGCGCCCGCGGGAACGGCTAATTCGCTGCGACCAAGTGTATGGAAGTAGTGGGCTTCGAAGGCCTGCCTTGCCGGATCGAAGCTGTCGTCGGCGTGCATCCAGGCATTGTCCGGCGCATAGGCGCGCTGGTCTTCCCCGGTCACGAACACGCGCGCTGGCGTGGGCTTGCCGGCCGGGCTGAGCACCGTCATGCTCAGCAGGCCCATCGGCCTCAGATAGCGGCGCTGCTTAATGAGCAGTTGGCGCTGCGCCCCGCCAAAAGCATCCTGGATCCAGAGGGAAGTGTTGCCTCCCCGGTTGGAAATGAACGCTATGTGCTTTCCATCCGGTGACCAGCGCGGCGCAGTATTGTCGAACTCGCCATAACTGAGCGGGAAGGCATCGCCGCCATTGGCCGGAATCACCCAGAGCTGATTCCACTGGCGGCCTTGATAGGAGCTATAAACCAGGCGGGTGCCGTCGGGCGACCAGTCGGGGCGCGCCTTCCAGGTGGTTTCCTCGTAATGGATTTCATGCGCCTCAGCGCCCGGCTCGGCCTTCATGCGCCAGAAACCGCCGGAGCCGTAGATGTGGCCGCGATTGGAAATGAATACTAGCTCGCTCCCATCCGGCGACCAAGCGGGGCTGATTTCGGTGTCGAACTGGCTGTAGTAGTACCGGGGCAGGGAACTGCGGGTTTCGCCGGTGAGCCGCTGCACATTGCTCAGTGTTCCATTGCTGAAATCCGCGGCAAAAATATGGAAGCGGCCGTTGTAGGCGGTGCTGACGAACGCGATTCTTTTGCCCTCAGGCGAGAAGCGCGGCTCCACGTTGACGTTGCCGCCCGAGGTCAATTGCCTGGATTTCCTGGTCTCCAGGTCGAGGGCGTGCAGTTCGAGCGCATCTTTGTAGTAGGTCGCGTACACAATCCAGCGTCCGTCGTGCGACCAGTCTGGCTGGTAATCGTAACCGGGCCCGGCGGTCAATTGCTCGGCCGCGCCCGAGTCCAGGCGCTGCCGCCACAGCGAGCCTGCCATCGAATAGACGACCTCTTTCGAATCCGGCGACCAGGCCACCGAACTTGGACCGCTAGTCAGCTGCGGCAGGTACATCTCCCGGTAGTAGTAAGGATGGGGCAGGGCGATCTGCTTCAGTACTGGTTCCCGCGCGGCAAAAGCGGCGACGCTGGCCAGCGCCAAGGTCAACAAAGCTAAACTTTGGATTTTCAAGATAGCTCCTGAACGGCATCTGCACTGCAAGAAAACGCTGGGTCCTTCGACTCGGACGCGCGTTTGCATGGCGCATCCTCACTCAGGATGCCAGTGTTCGCTCACATTTCATCGCGCCACAACCGGAAGCACGATGCGGGATGGGTGCTCGCGATCGTGATAAATCCGAATTTCAGCCTTGCGCATCTGGGAAGACGTGGTTTCCAGTTCGCCATTCTGCGGGTTGCGCGAAAAATCCGGAAAGAACGAACCCGAAATCTGCACCCGGATGCGGTGCCCCGGCGCAAAGACGTTGCCGGTACGCAGGTTAGGCAAGGTTAATTTGTAAACCTGGCCAGGGGTGAGCAATTGTCTACCTCGGTTCGGCTCGCGATAGCTGGCGCGGAGCACATCATTCCCAGGGCTCATGAGATTGAAGGCGGTGCCGTCGGGAGCCACGTCCAGCAGGCGCGCCCAAAGGTCGAAGTCGGGGCAGCCGCAGGAAACGTAGATTTCCGCGGTGATCGGCCCCAGGGCGGTAACATTCTCGGCGAGCGGCTTGGAGTCGAATATTAGAACGTCCGGCCGCTTGGCCAATTCCCTGAAATCGTGCGCCCCCAGTTTGCCGGCATAGGGATCAACCACCGGATGCTCCGGGTCGGAGGTAAACACGCTGAACTCTTCTTCGGTGGGCGCCGACGCGGCCAGCGCGCCACCTTTCTCTTGCGGACCCGCGCCGGCCAGATAAAAGGAAGTTGCCTTGATTTCGGCCGGCGGCCAAGTCTCCTCATTTTGCCAGCGGTCCTCGCCCATGACGAACAGGCGCACCGGTTTCTCCCGCTCCACGCCGTTGTTGATTCCGCGCAGATAGTGATCCATCCAGCGCAGCACCACCTGGTCATAATCAATGCGTGCCGCGGGACCGAACTCACGCTCCCCGGATTTTGTCTTGGTGGTTTCCTGGACCCCGTGGATCCAGGGACCAATCAAGAGCTGAGTGCGCGGATCCCCCTCATTTTTGCGGCTGGCGAGCAAGCCGAGATAGTTAGTGGTCGCTCCCTCCGGGCCGTAGTCCTCGTCGTACCAGCCGGAGAGGTTGAGCACGGCGGCGTGCACGCGTGCGTATTTATCGCGCAGTTCCGCCCAGTTCCACCACGGATCATAAGGTGGATGGTGCAGCCACTCATAGTAGAAGGGCGCCAGCCCGCGAAACTCGGGCAGTGAATCCAGGGGAACCGTCCGGCGCATCCGGTTGTTCACTTTGAGCCATGCCGCTTGCGCATCCTGGTACGTTGTAGGGCCGGGCAGATGTTTCTTCACGCGCAGGTTGGGAGCAATGTCATCCCAGATCCACTCCAGCCACGACATATCGAAAGCGCCGCTGGAGTAGAAGAAATTGCGCGGAGTGGAGAACGTCATGGCCGGCACCATAGCCTTCAGGTGCGGCGGGCTCTCCACCGCCGCCAGCCACTGCACCGCGCCAGGATAGGACAGCCCGAAGGTGCCTACGTTGCCATTTGACCAGGGCTGTCGCGCCGCCCACTCGATGGTGTCATAACCGTCGCGGCCTTCATTTTGATAGGCGGCAAACTCGCCCTCTGAGGCATAACGGCCGCGCACGTCTTCCACCACCACCGCGTACCCGCGCTCCACCGCGTGGCGAAACGTGGTGTAAGTTTTCAGCGCCTCTTCTTTATCGTAGGGAGTGCGGTAGACCAGCGTAGGGAAGCGGCCATTCCGCCGCGGACGCAGGACATCGGCGCGCAGCACCACCCCGTCCCGCATGGGTACGGCTACATTCTTTTGCAGCACGGATTCGGCGGGGGCGGCAACGGCGAGTGCCGTCGCCAATGAAAGCAGGAGCAGGGTCCCGGAGAGCTGTTTCATGGGAAGCGCGTAGCGTAACACTTGCGCACACAAGCGCACAACACTTCTACCGAGCTGATGCGGAGCTCATCCCGCGTGCGTGGCGACTAGCCCACAGCCAGTTCAGGAAGGCGATCAACGTAACCACCGTCAGGACATAGAAGGAGCCGCGTTGCATGGCGCTCAGGAACACCATACACATGCCAATCCCAATCACGGCCAGCACCGGGCCGCCAGGCAGGCGGAAGCGCGCCTCGCTTGGCGCGCGGCGACGTAGAACAATCAGGGCCGCGCATACGATTCCGTAATAAAACAGTCGGGCAACAGCCGACAGCACTACATTCCACTGGAAGCTGCCCGTGAAGGCCAGCACCCACAGCAGCACCGCAAAAACAACGATGGAAACGTAGGGAGTACGAAAGCGCCGATGAATGGCGGCGAACACCTGCGGGAAGTCCCCCTGCTCGGCCAGGGCGAAGGTGAGCCGGGGCGTGTTCAATATCATCGAAGCGAGATAGCCATAAACCGAGAGCAAGGCGCCAAGGGTTATGAACGAAGTGCCCACGCCGCCCATGAAAACGCGTGCCGCCGTGGCCAGGGGCCTGTCGCCGGCAGCAGAGTTGGCCAGTACTCCCATCACCACCACCTGCACCAGGGTGTAGATTACAGTGCAAGTCGCCAGAGCGGCGACCAGCGCAAAAGGGGCATCGCGGCGCGGGTCTTTGGCTTCCCCCATCGGCAGCAACGCGCCTTCGAATCCGCCATAGGCGAAGACCATCAGCAACATGGCATCCAGCCACGAGCCGCTTCCCGTGTTTGCAATTCCGAGATGGACTGGCTGGTGGCGGCCCACAAGGTAAATGCCGCCAATGACTATGAACACCAGCAGCGGCAACAGCTTGGCCACTGTGAATACGTTGCTGAGTTGCGTGCCCGCATTCACCCCCACGTAGTTGATGACGGTCACCATGCCAATGAGCGCAGTCAGCACGATTACCCGCGACAGCGGCGCCTGGGCGTGCACCCAGAATTCAGCCAGGTAAATGACGAACAGGTTGGCATTAGCCGCCGCCGAAGCCAGTCGCACCAGCCATGTCAGCCAACCCATCAGAATGCCGGTGAAGCGCCCAAAGGCCACGCGGGCATACAGGTAGGGGCCTCCGGTGGCGGTAAAGCGCGAGGCTACTTCCGCGAAACATAGCATGATAATGCCGCTGAAAACCGCGGCGGCGATCCACGCCACGGGTCCGGCGCTGCCCAATTGGCGGGTAATCAAAGACGGCAGGCCAAAGATGCCGCTGCCGATAATGGAGTTGACCATGAGCGCGGCCAGGCTCCAGCGCCCAATACTGCGGACCAAGCCCCCGCGCGCCGGCTTCGCGCTCTGCACAACAGGGGTTGTAACACAAATCAGCTAAAAGGCTTATGCCAAAAGGTCGCAGGCCGTTCGGAGTAAGAATGTAGCCGGTGCAGAGGGTGCAACCTGCGCTTGAAAAGCACCCCTCTAAGCCCCCATACGGCTTCCCAAGGGGAGCTGAAGGAGGCTTGCGGTGGGACTTTTCCTGTGGTTGTTTTTTGTGTTGGTGGTGCTGTGGCTGATTTTCTGGCTGGCGGTGCACGTTACTTCGGGGCTCATCCACCTGCTGCTGGTGGTGGCGGTGATCTCGCTGATTCTGCATTTTGTGCGCGGACCCCGGCGCTCTACGGTCTGAACCGCCCGGCGGGCCCCGGGCAAGCTGCCGCACGGTTACTTCCGGTTCCCGACAACGATAAAATGTTGCCCGAAAATGCCCGCTGGGAGCGGTTTCGCCGGAAGTAACCTGCTATTACCAAGGCTCATGGACACAGGACATCTGGCTGCTGAACCCTAAGGGGTGAGAACGTAAGCTGGTCTTCTTGCAGCGTGCGCTGCACCTGCGGGAGAGGGGAACAGGGCCATATGGACGAAGTGACAGCTCGCATTGAACGCGTAGCCGAAGACCTGCGCGTCATTCAACAGGAACTGAACTTAGCGGCCATGCAGGCGCCGCCCGATCCAGAAGAGGAACCAGTCAGCGTGGACGCACTGGAAACCCTCAAATCAGCCCTGGACCAGATGCGCCATTTTCTCTGGTTTTACTGTCAGGTGATCAACCAGGAATCTGACCTGCGTGAAAAGCTGCGCCAAGCCTTGCGGCAGGACGGGGACACAGAAACCGATACCGCTTCCGCTATTGACCGGCTAGCGCGCGCCGCCGATCGCGCCTTTTTCCGTTATCGCCTCAACGGGAAAAAACCCAACTGAATTGCATAATTGAGTAATTGTGCAATAGGGAAATTGGGCACAGTTGTAGCTCCGCATCAATTGCATAATTGTTCAATTACCCGATTACCCAATCCTTAGGCTCCCACGCTCTGCAATTGCGCCACCCCAGGAAGAAAGCGCATGGGGATGTCGCGCGAGGTGAGCAGGCCGGGCTTGGCCTCCAGCAGTGCGGGTACGCAATTCACCGCAATCGCCGCGGTGGCCAGGTCGCCATGGATGCCGCCGGGGATGGCCAGTGTGAGGTCGGGCACGCCGCTGATCTCAATCGCGTCCACCGGCTCAGGAGCGCCCAGATACATCTCCAGCTCCAGGCGCACGCTTTCCTGCCCGTCGCCCATGCCGCGGGCCACCTGGCGCACTCCCTTGACGCGGCCGGGGGCGACCTCCAGAAACTCGCTGCGTACCACTTCCTGCGCCACCACTGGTTCGATAGTTTCCTCGACGATATCCACCTCCAAGCCCAGCGAGTCGGCGATCATGGCAGCAGACTCCGGCAACCCGTGGTGCTTGATAACGCCGGCTGACACCTGCGCCTGGAATTCCTCCACCGTCATGCCGGCGCCCACTTTCTTCTGCAGGGGGAGGCGGCGCCGCGATGCGTCTACCACCCGCCGCACCTTCACCCGCCGCACCTCCTGGCAGGCGGTGGAGAGCGTGAGCACCAGTTTGTCCATTGCGAAGCCGGGATTAACGCCCGTCCCCAGTAGCGCCACCCGGTGCTCGCGCGCCTTCCGGTCAAGTTGCTGAGCCAACTCCGGATGCTTGCGAAAGGGGTAGGCCAGCTCTTCACAAGTGGAAACGACATGGCTGCCGGCCTGCAAGCAGCCCAGAAGCTGGTCGGAAACCTGGGCGAGATAAGACGACGTGGTGTGTACAACTACATGGGCGCCAGCCCGCAAAACGTCGCGCGCGTCGCCCTGAATCACAACTCCCAAGTCTCGATCCGCGCCAACAATGCGGCCCAGGTCCTTGCCCATTTTTCCCGGGTCCAGGTCAATGGCCCCGACCACTTGGATCTCAGGCTTTTGCAGCATCAGGCGCACGATTCCAGCCCCGATGGGCCCTACTCCGTACTGGATGACGCGAATCTTATGAGTGGCCAAGAAGACCTCCCCCCCGACAGGACGTCCGGGGAAAAATCTCATATTACATGATGGGGGAAGGTGGTTCAGTGACGATAGACGCCACTGAGTTCGAAACCCAGGGCCGCCGTGCTTGTCCGTAGAATTCCTTACGCACACCTACAGATTGACGCGTCGCATGCCCTCGTCGGGGTAACGTGCGCCGGCAGCCACTCCCTGCGGCGCCGCTTTTTCAATGCGGGCCAGGTCGTCTGTGCTCAGCTGGATGCTCGCGGCTGCGATGTTTTCTTCAAGATACTTCTGCCGCTTGGTACCGGGGATGGGGACAATGTCCTCGCCCTGCGCCAGGAGCCAGGCCAAGGCCAATTGCGCGGGTGTGCACTTCTTCTCTTTGGCCAGGTTCTGCACTTGTTTTGCCAGGTCCAGATTGCGCTGCAGGTTCTGCTGCTCAAAGCGCGGGTTGCGGCGGCGCCAGTCATTCGGCGCCAGATCGTCCAGGCTCTGGATCTTGCCCGTCAGGAAGCCGCGTCCTAGCGGACTGTAGGCCACAAAGGTGATGCCCAGTTCGCGGCAAGTGGGGATAACCTCCGCTTCCGGGTCGCGCGTCCACAACGAATACTCGGTTTGCAGAGCCGCAATTGGGTGGATTTTGTGGGCCCGGCGAATGGTCTGAGGCGCTGCTTCAGACAGCCCGAGATAGCGCACTTTACCTTGTTCCACCAGACGTGCCATGGCGCCGACGGTTTCTTCGATAGGTACGTTGGAATCAACCCGGTGCTGGTAGTAGAGGTCAATCGTGCTCAGACCCAGCCGTTTGAGGCTGGCGTCGCAGGCCTGCTGCACGTACTCGGGGCGGCCGTTGATATCGGCCCAGCCTCCATCCGGGGTGCGGACGTTGCCGAACTTGGTTGCCAGAAAAGCCTTGTCGCGCCGGTCGCGGATAGCATTGCCCACCAGTTCTTCGTTGTGGCCCATGCCGTAGGCATCGGCGGTGTCGAGAAAATTGAGGCCGAGTTCCAGGGCGCGGTGAATAACTTCTATGGATTCCTGGTCATTGCGCGGGCCGTAAAACTCCGACATTCCCATACATCCCAGGCCGATGGCTGAAATCATGATCGGAGTGCTATCCAGGCGGCGGTACGGCATGGCGGTTTTTCCCTGAGAGCTCATTCCATTACCCCGTATCACAGTTCTGATGCCTCCAAAGTGCGGAGGTTGCAATTTTCCAGAAATGGTCGAATAACGTTCTGGCGGCGTTGATGGGCGGGGTTTACCCGCTGATTTGTCCGGCGATTATGGTTTTCTGCACTTCGCCACCGGGTCCGAGAATGATGATGTCGGCATCCGCTCCCGCCGCTACAACGCCTTTCTGCTTCTCTCGGATCACTGTCGCCGGGTTCGCGCTTGCCAACTGAACGGTTTCCTGGAGCTTCCAGCCGGCAAATTGCATGGCGTTGCGCACGGCCTGATCCAGGTGGAGCACGCTTCCGGCTAACTTGCCCTCGCTGGTGCACTCCTCGCCTTTGAGTTCGACCTCAAACGACCCCAGCCGATAACGGCCTTCCGGCATGCCGGTGGCACTAATGGCATCGGTGATCAGAACAGCGGTATCCTGTCCCTTCACCTGCAAAAAGAGTTGCACGATGGCCGGGTCAACGTGGATGCCATCGGCGATGATCTCAGCGGTGACGTGTTGATCTGTCAGTATCGCTCCTACAAGTCCGGGCTGGCGATGATCCAGCGGACGCATGGCGTTGAAGGTATGAGTAGCATGGCGCGCACCCGCGCGGATTGCCGCCCTTGCTGTTTCCAGGTCGGCATCAGAGTGGCCCAGGCTGCAGCAAACGCCCCGCCGCGAGGCTTCCGCCACCAACTCCATCGCTCCTTCTATTTCCGGGGCAATGGTCATGATTTTGATATGGCCGCGCGCCGCCTGCCAATAACGGTCAAATCGTGAAAGCGTGGGAGGCAGAAGGTATTCAGGCGGGTGAACCCCGCGCCGGGTGTGACTAAGGAAAGGCCCCTCCAAATGAATGCCTAGCGGACGGGCGCAAACACCTGCGACATCTTCCCGCGGGTTTTCAATGCTGTTCGCCAGCCATTCCAGAGCCCGCAATATATTTTCCTCGGGCGCGGTCACCGTCGTCGGCAAATATGCGGCTACGCCATGCCGTGCCAAAGAGGTTTCAAAACGATTAAGGCCTTCGCTGCTGGGCTCCATCACATCGTGCCCGACACCGCCATGAATGTGGATGTCCAGGTAAGCGGGAGCCAGCACCGCGCCGGGAAAATCGAAGCTGCGGCAGCCGCGGGGAAGCTCCCGAACTGCCCGCGAAGTAACCTCCACAATCTTTCCGCCGTCCAGCAACAGCAACGGTTGCTCGATGCACTCCCGAGGAGTGAGCAGGGCGGAAGCAGTAAGGGCAATCATGTACTTAGCCGCATTGTAACGGAAGCAGTCAGTAGTCAGTAGTCAGAAGCCAGTAGTTAGCAGTCGTTTGCGGCTTTCGGTAAACAATCCTCGGGCCAAGCAGCAAAGAGAGCTCGCGAGAGCGGAGGTGAAATGTGCAAGTTCATTCCACCCGCTGACTGGCTCCGACTCCTGACCCCCTGACTCCTGGTTTTTAATGCGCCGCTACCGCCGCGCCTTTGTGTTTTGGCTTTCGCATCAGCAGGATCAGGGGCGTGACCACCAGAAACAGAATTCCCAGCAGGAAAAATGCGGAGTTGAAGGAAATCATGGAGGACTGGCGCGCAATCATGCCGAATACGACGGCATAGGCCTGGTGGGTGGCGGTGGCGAAATCCATTCCCCGCGACATGAAACCGGCGCGCGCAGCATTAATCATCTGTCGCGTGGTCATGTCGAAGGCGGTCACATGCGTGATCAGGTCGTTAATGTGGATTTGTGTGTCGCGCGCCACAATGGTGGTGGCCCCGGCGATGCCTACGCTGCCTCCCAGATTCCGCATGACATTAAAGATGCTGGTGGCATTACCCATCTGCTCCTTGGGAATTGGGTCATGCGTGGCGGTGGTCAGGGGAACGAAAATAAAACCTAGCGCGAACCCCTGGATGAATTGCGGCCAGGCGATATCCCAGTATCCGGCATTCAAGTTGAGATGGGAGAGGGCATACATGCTGAAAGCGGCGCCCAGCAGGCCTCCGGTCAGCAGCTTGCGGGCTTCAAACTTCGAGAGCAAGGCGCCGACGATGGGCATGGCGATGAACGATCCCAGGCCGCGCGGCAGCATGGCCATGCCCGCATTCAGCGCGGGATAGCCCAGCAGAGTCTGCAGCAGGATGGGAATAAGCACCATGCTGCCATAAAGCCCAAAACCCAGCGTGGTCATTAAAAAGACACCTGTGGCGTAGGTGCGCACGCGGAATATTCGCAGGTTGACCACAGGATGCCAGTCCAGCAGTTCGTGAATCACGAACAGCGACAATCCGACAGCGGCCACGATAGCCAGAATCAGAATGAAATGGGAGCTGAACCAGTCGTCCTCCTGGCCCTTATCGAGCATGATTTGCAGCGCGCCGATACCGACCGCCAGAAACCCGATGCCCCAGTAGTCCACGCCGCCGGCCCGGCGCTTGATGTAGGCGGGATCGAAGATGAACAGCTTGGACATGATCAGGCCTGCAATGCCCACCGGCAGGTTGATGTAGAAGATCCAACGCCAGCTGTAACTGTCGGTGATCCAGCCGCCCATCACCGGGCCCAACATGGGAGCAACCACGATGCCCAACCCCCAGAAAGCCATGGCCTTGCCGCGCTCCTCGGGCGGGAACGCTTCCAGCATGATGGCCTGGGAAAGGGGCTGCAGGCCGCCGCCGCAGGCGCCTTGCAGCACACGAAAAATAATCAAAAAAGGCAGGTTGGGCGCCATGCCGCACAGCACGGAAGCGAGGGTGAAGCCGGTGATGGAGGTCATCAGCACGCGCTTGCGGCCAAAGTGATTGGAGAGCCACCCGGTCAGAGGCAGGACGATGGCATTAGCCACCAGGTAGGAGGTCAGCACCCAGGTAGCTTCGTCCACAGTTGCCGAGAGATTGCCGGCAATGTGGGGCAGAGAAACGTTCACCACCGTCGTGTCCAGCACCTCCATGAAGGTGCCCAGCATCACGGCGACGGAAATGAGCCAAGGATTGACGTAGGGCTGAGCCTTGGATGTCTGATTGCCGTTGGCCATGTTACTTCGTGAGCACGGTTGGCACCACCGACATGCCCGGCCGTAGCAGGTGCTGCGGGTCCTGACCTTTTTCGAACACGATCTTCACCGGCACGCGCTGCACGACTTTAACGTAGTTGCCGGTGGCGTTTTCTGGCGGCAGCAAGCTGAAGCGGGCGCCGGTGGCGCCGCCGATGCTGTCCACATGGCCCTTGTAGGTGCGGCCGTAAGCGTCCACCTCGATGCTGGCATGCTGGCCGGGGTGCATGTTCTTAAGTTGCGTTTCCTTGAAGTTGGCGGTTACCCAAACGTCCTCCAAATTAACCAGGGCGAGCACCGGCTGGCCCGGTTGGATTACCTCGCCCGGTTCCACGGTCTTCTTGCTGACGATGCCGGTCGCGGGGGCGCGAATAACGGTGTATTGCAGGTGGAGTTCGGCCTGCTGCAACGTCGCTTTCAGGCGGGCCACATTGGCCTCAGCGGAGCTGGCTTTAGCGCGGGTAATGGCCACCTGCTGGGGCACGGTCTGGGCGCCCTGCAGCATGGCCTCAGACTGGGCCACGTGGCTCCGCGCGTTGGCCACGGCCGCGCGGGCTGCGTCCACGCTCGCGGCAGCCTGCTGTTCCGTGGTTACTGCCGTGTCGTAGCGCTGCTGCGGAATTTCATCTTTCTTGATGAGCTGAGCAAAGCGGCGCACGTCATCGGCTGCCAACTTGTACTGGGCTTCGGCCTCCCGCAGCCGAGCCTGGCTTGCGGTTACTTCCTGCTGCGCTGCCCGCAGGCTGGCTTGGGCGTTGCTGAGGGTGCTGGAGGTGGTGGCGTGAGTGAGTGGCACCCCGGTGCGCGCCGCCTGAAGAATTGCCATCGCATCCTGCAATTCGGCGCGGGCGCGGTCCACAGCTACCTGGTAGTCGGTGGGGTCCAGTTGCACCAGCACCGTGCCCGCCTCCACGTACTGGTTATCATCCACATTTACCTTTTCCACCGTTCCTCCCACGCGCGCGCTGATGGGCACAATATGGCCATCGATTTGCGCGTCGTCGGTGGACTCTCGCGCGGAGTAATAGCTCCACACTGCGTACCCTGCAGCAACAAAAAGGATGAGGATGGCGAGCACTACCCACTTGGCGCGCGGGTGAGCGCGAAAATAGCCTTGGGCGCGGCCTCCGCGCTCCGGGGGACCAGCTTCCTCTGGCCAGGGCTCCCGGGGCGCCGGTTCTGCCTCGATCGGCGGCTTGGCGGTAGTTTGCTGATCGGCCACTTACTGTCCTCCCAAGAACTTCTTCAAAGCCTGTTCCGCAATGCCCAGGGCGCGGGCCAACGAAAGCTTGGCCAGGTTATGCGCGAACAATGCGGAAATGTAATTTTCGTGGGCCGCGGCCAGAGCTTCCTGGGCTTGCACCACTTCGATGGTGTCGGTAACTCCAGCGGCAAAGCGGTCGCGCGCCTGCCCCAGTTGCTGGGTGGCCAGCTCCACGGAGCTCTTGGCCACCTTCACCTGATCGGCGGCGGTGTTCAGATCCAGGAAAGCGGTACGCACCTCATACTCGATGCGCCCGCGCATGTCTTCCAGTTGCGCCCGCCGCTGTTGCAGTTGCGCGTCTGCCTGCAACTGGTCGGCGCGCACCTTGCCGCCCTGAAAGACGGGTATCTTCAGGGCCGCCGCGGCCGTGAAGGTGCCATGCGAAGTGGTCGGCCGGTTACCAATGTCCCCGTAATCCCCATCAAAACTCAAGGACGGTAGGCGTTCATCATTGGCCGCTTTCTTGGCCATTTCAGCCGCATGGAGCAGGCTTTGCGCGCCGCGATAATCGGCGCGCGAGCGGAAAGCCTCATCAATCGCCTGCTGCAATGTAATCGGCGGAGCGGGAGTGAAAGGCATTGTGTCTGTCAAATTAAAGGCCTGTTCGCCCGGCAGCCCAATAGTGCGTGCCAGGGCCATCTTCTGCTTTTGGAAATCGTTTTCCACGGCCAGCAAACGTTGCTGCTGTGCCTGCATTTCCACCTGGCTGCGCAGCACGTCGATGGCTGCCGCCAGGCCGGCGTTTTTCATGTCCGTGGTCTGCTGGTACACCGCGGTGGCGGTTTGCAGTTGGGCGCGAACCGCATCAATGCGGGCGGCACTGGCCACACTCTGCAAATAGGAGCCGCCTACCACCAGCACCACTGTGTCGCGCGCGTCCTGATAGCTGTAGCGCGCTGCCTTGAGCGCGTCCGAACGAGCCCGCCAGCTATTCAACGAATTGAAATCCACAATTCGCTGGGAAAAATAGCCGCGGGCGTCGAATACCTCGAACGGCCCTACAATCGCCGGAATTCCCGGAATAGGTGGTATACCGAAAGTTGCCAGATTCACCTGCTCGGCAAGGTAGCTGGTACGGGTAGTAATGTCAGGAAGCAGACGGCTGCGGGCCGCGAGGCGCGCTCCCTCCGCCTGCCGCTGGCCCTGATGGGAAAGCAGCAGTCCCAGGTTGTAGTGCAAACCGCGTTGGATGGCGTCCTGTAAGGAAAGATTCAATACCCCGGGCACGGCCTTTTGCGGTGCGCTGCCTAAAAATGGGTTCTGCGCGCTGCTTCCGGTGATGGCTGGTGGGAGCTGGGTCGCGCTCGTCACCGGTGAGGAGAATGTGGAAGGAACAGCGCCGCTCTCCATGGTCACGGTTTGGGCTGGCACCCGGTTGGACAATACCAACACGCTGGAGAAGGCAAGCACAACCGCCCAGCGATTTGCGCTTTTCTGGTTCGCCCTGGTCACGTCGCCCAATGGCGACAAAATCACACTCTCTTTCTCTTCAACTCTCACTATCTTTTTGCCTCTTCCACAACAGTGTAGGCCCGACACCCTGATTTCCGGAATGTTTCCGCCACACTAGCGCCGCAGACCACTCAAGGTCGCGTTTTCCTTCTGCAATGCTTACGGGGAAAACGACGGGCTGCTCCGCATCCCAGAGCGGCATTCTGTGCAAGATTATGCCCCAGGCCCGGCGATGAACCTTATTCGATGAGCAGATGCCGCGCGAAGTCGCACAGATGTATGTGGTTTAGCTGCTATTCTCGAGGCCAGCGCCTTTTGAATGGGCCAGCAACTCTTGAACGTGCCAGCACATGCGCAGTTGGGGAAATTTGCGCGGCTTATCCTCCAAAACCGGAAAACTCAGCCTGATGGGCAGAGTTTCGCAAATAGGCGAATATCTCGGGTTGCAGTGGGCCTGGATCACCTGGCCCTTGGGCTGACAGCGTGCAATCAGTCTGGCGGATTTGCTGGCCGACAGTACGCCGAATGCTATAATTTTCTCCAGCAAGAGTAGCGCACGGCGGCAAGTGCGGGGCCTGGCATGCCCTTAGAATTGTTTGGCACTGCACGCTACCGATTGCCGATCGTGTGTTTGCATCCTGTCGGGGAGTGGCTCAGCCTGGTAGAGCACCTGGTTCGGGACCAGGGGGTCGGAGGTTCAAATCCTCTCTCCCCGACCATTCTTCATTTTTTGCCCTTTGGAGAATCAGGTCGAAGGGCTTTCTGTAAGTAGGCCAGAGACTTATCCCATCCGTCGCGCAGTTCAAAAGTACACTTTTCAGCAATTGGCCTCGTTCTGCCGAATTCCGCGTAAGGTACAGAAAATGCGCCTTGTTCGCGAGTTCAAAAATCCGTTGCACGGTCAGCACATTTTTTTCCGTGAGCGGCGTGCGCATGCTGCTGAGCACGGTTTCGAGGGTGCGCTCCTGGTCCCTGTATTCGGACATCTTCCGCGTCCAGAAATCGTCGTCAATTTTGCCGTCGAGCTTGTCCTCGTAGATGCGATCCATGCGGCTGCGCAC
>Ga0134128_10005402_pt1 | contig 15490 bp, 15 predicted proteins | sample KB31754_FD_96462 | JGI IMG/M metagenome (GOLD analysis project Ga0134128, IMG submission 96462) | Terrestrial soil microbial communities with excess Nitrogen fertilizer from Kellogg Biological Station, Michigan, USA - KB3-175-4 | ecosystem: Environmental > Terrestrial > Soil > Unclassified ...
AGGCGGGCATCCGGGTTGACCCACGAGATCACGAACACCGTGAGGCCCTCGCCGACCGCCCAGCGGATGAACGAGTTTTTCTCGCGGAGGTCGAGGATGTAGTACTTGTTGATCCACGGCGGGATGACCAGCAGCGGACGCTTCCACTGCTTCTTCGTCGATGGCTCGTATTGGATGAGCTGCATCAGCTCGTTCTGGAACACGACCTTCCCGGGCGTGGTCGCGATGTTGACGCCGAGCTCGAACGCCTTCGAGTCGGTCATCGAAATCTTGAGCTGGCCGTTGCCGCGCTCGATGTCGTCGAGCAGGTTGTTGAGCCCACGCACGAGGTTCTGGCCGCCGCTCGCGACCGTCTCGCGGAACACCTCCGGATTGGTGAGCGCGAAGTTGGACGGAGCCAGCGCGTCGATGTACTGGCGGGTGAAGAAGTCGATCCGCTTTCGCGTCGGCTCGGGAATGCCTTCGACGTTCGCGACCTGCGTGTGCAGCCAACGTGCGGCGATCAGGTACGACTGCTTGATGTAGTCGAACAGAACGTGCTCCTGCCAGCCGGCATCCTTGAAGCGCTTGTCGCCCTTGGCTGGCTCGGCCACGGGAACCGCCGGTGCGCCGAGCATCCGCAGCATCGACGACTGCCACAGCGACATGTAGTCGCGCCACAGACCGAGCTGGGCCTCGGCGAGACGCGCCGGGTTGGCGAGCATCTTCGACGTGAGCTCCATGAACGCCTTGCCGACGCCGAGCTCGTCGCTCGGCACCGCCGAACGGCGCCCCGCGTTGCGTGCCGCGAATTCGCCGATCAGCTTCGCGCTCTTCTCGGCGGCGGTCGCGAGCGACTCGGCGAAAGCGATAGGATCGTAGGTCGTGCCGCCGGCCATGGCGTCGCCCTTGGCACCCGTTTTCGCCACTTCCTTCGGCGCCGGTTGCAAAGCCTCCTTCGACGCCGTTCGCGGCGCTTGCGGCCGGGTTCGCTGGCGGGCGTTTCGCGGACTGGGGTTTGGGGTCACGCTGGGGCTCGCCATGGGATGTCGTATCGGAATCAAGATCGGCAGTCGTGCATTCTACGCGGCGAAGCGGATCGCGCCGTCGGCAGCGACGAGGCGCTGCGCACGGCCGCTCTGCCACAGGTGATTGAGGTGGGCGATCGCCTCGCCCATCGCGAAGAAGCGCTGTTGCAGATCGAGCGTGCGTCTGAACAGCACCGGGATCACGTCCTCGGCAGATTGCGGGGCCGCGGCGGCGACGAGGGCGGCTGACAACTCGTCGAGGCGCATCCGATGGTGCTCGCGCAGCGCTGCGACGCGCTCGGCGATTCCTCGAAAGGGCACGCCGTGCGACGGCAGCACCAACGTGTCGGCGGGAAGCGCCTCGAAGCGCGTCAGCGAATCGAGAAAGCGCGACACCGGGTCGGCATCGGGTTCGCCCGGCCACACTGCGACATTCGTCGAGATCCGCGGAAGCAGCATGTCCCCCGAGACGAGGAGCGCGGCATCGGCGCAGGCGAGCGCCGCGTGCTCGGGCGAATGGCCATAGCCGGTGACGACGCGCCAGGTCCGGCCTCCGAGCGCCAGGTCGTCGCCGCCGACGATGCGCTCGAACGCGTGCGGCGCCTCGGGCACGCCACGATGGTACTGATTGCCGCGTGCGGCGAGCGCCGCGAGGTGCTCTCCGCTCATCCCGTGGCGGGCGAACAGTCCGCCGATGTCCGCGGGCCCGAGGCCCGCCGCGCCGGCGATCAACGCGTGCGCCGCCATGAACTCGGCGTAGGTCATCGCGACCGGCACGCCGAAGTGCGACGCGAGCCACTCGGCGTTGCCGAGATGGTCGGGGTGACAGTGCGTCGCGACGACGCGAACGACCTTCGCGCTCGCAAGCGTCGTGTCGAAATGACGCGCCCAGATCGCGCGCGTGGCAGCATCGCCGTAGCCGCAGTCGACGAGCGTGACGTCGCCGCCGTCGCGGAGCAGCCACAGATTCACGTGGTCGAGTGCGAACGGCAGCGGCATGCGCAGCCACGAGACGCCGCGTGCGACTTCGACGACGCGACCGGGTGCCGGCGGCGCGTTCGGCAGCAGGTCCATCACGCTATGGTATCGTGGCAAACGACCACGGTACGCAGGCAGGCGCGCGGATTCGTTGCGCAAGCTGGCGAGCGCAAGCGGGCGGACTTCCGCGACGGCACACGGGAACGGTATGGCTCCGAGAGCTCGGACCACCAGCGCGTCATCGTCGCGTGCGGCGACCTACACGATCTCGCAGCTTGCCCGCGAGTTCGCGCTCACCACACGTGCGATCCGCTTCTACGAGGACAGCGGGCTCATCGCTCCGGCGCGGGCCGGGCGCGCGCGCGTCTACGGCGAGCGTGAGCGCGTGCGCATCAAGTTGATCCTGCGCGGCAAGCGCCTCGGTCTCGCGCTTTCCGAGATTGGCGAGCTGCTCGACCTCTACGAGGTGCGTCGCAACGAGCGCGCGCAGCTCGCGGCCTTCCTCGAACTGCTCGCCGAGCGCCGGCGGCGGCTGCTGCAGCAGCGCGAGGACATCGAGATCGTGCTGTCCGAAATCGACGGCATCGAGCGCGAGTGCCGGCGGCGCCTCGCGGGGGCGACCCCCTCGGTCGCCGTGCAGACGGCGGTGCAGGCATCGGATTGACGTTTACGTAAACGTAATGCGACAATCCGCTGAGGAGACACGACGGATGAGCGAGCGGACGCGCTTCGAGCCGGCCTTCGCCGGTTATGCCGCGCGGGTACGCGAGAGCTTCGCGAAGCAGGGGGCGATGGCGCTGATCGGCGCCGGACTCGACGCGGTGGAGCCCGGCTGGTGCTCGATCTCGCTCGTTCCCCGCGACGCGGTCTCCCAGCAGCACGGCTACGTCCACGCGGGGATCGTCGCGGCGATCGTCGACTCGGCCGGCGGATACGCGGGCTACACGCTGTTTCCCCAGGACAGTTCGGTCCTGACCGTCGAATTCAAGCTGAACCTGCTGGCGCCGGCGGCCGGAGAGCGACTGGTTGCGCAAGGCTTCGTCGTCAAGCCAGGGCGCACGCTCGTCGTCACCCGCGGTGAAGTCCACGCCGAGGGCGCGGGATCGCGCACGCTCGTCGCGATCATGCAGCAGACGCTGATGGTGATGCACGGCAAGGCCGACGCGTGACGCTGTCCAACCGACATCCCGAAAATCCGATGATCAACTGGCCCTCCCTCGAATTCGATCTCGGCGAGACGATCGACATGCTGCGCGAATCGGTCCGCGCATTTGCCGCCGCCGAGATCGCCCCGCGCGCCGCAGCGATCGATCGCGACAACGCCTTTCCGCACGACCTCTGGCGCAAGCTCGGCGACATGGGCCTGCTCGGCATCACCGTCGAGGAGTCGCAGGGTGGCGCCGGACTCGGCTACCTCGCACACGTCGTCGCGATGGAGGAGATCTCGCGCGCGTCGGCGGCAGTTGGCCTCTCCTACGGTGCACACTCGAATCTCTGCGTGAACCAGATCCGCCGCAACGGCTCGGATGCTCAGCGCAGTAAATTCCTTCCGAAGCTGATCTCGGGCGAGCACGTCGGCGCCCTCGCGATGAGCGAGCCGGGATCGGGCTCGGACGTCGTCTCGATGCGGCTTCGCGCTGAGCGCCACGGCGAAGCCTGGGCGCTGACCGGCAACAAGATGTGGATCACCAACGGCCCCGACGCGGACACGCTCGTCGTCTACGCGAAGACCGATCCGCAGGCGGGGCCGCGCGGCATCACCGCGTTCATCGTCGAGAAGGGCATGAAGGGTTTCTCGACTGCGCAGAAACTCGACAAGCTCGGCATGCGCGGCTCCAACACCTGCGAGCTCGTGTTCGACGATTGCCTCGTTCCCGACGCCAATGTGCTCGGCGCCGTGGGCCGCGGCGTCAACGTGCTGATGAGCGGGCTCGACTACGAGCGTGCGGTGCTCGCCGGCGGCTCGCTCGGCATCATGGCGGCATGCCTCGACGCGGTATTGCCATACCTGCACGAGCGCAGGCAGTTCGGCCAGTCGATCGGCGAGTTCCAGTTGATGCAGGGCAAGCTCGCCGACATGTACACGACGATGAACGCCTGCCGCGCCTACGTCTACGCGGTCGGCAAGGCGTGCGACCGCGGCGAGACGGCGCGCAAGGATGCCGCCGGCGCGATTCTCTATGCGGCCGAGAAGGCGACGTGGATGGCCGGCGAGGCGATTCAGTGTCTCGGCGGCAACGGCTACATCAACGAGTTCCCGACCGGGCGTCTGTGGCGCGACGCCAAGCTCTACGAGATCGGCGCCGGCACGTCGGAGATCCGCCGCATGCTGATCGGCCGCGAGCTCTTCGAACAGACGAAATGAGCGAGGTCCTATCATGAGCAGCGATCCCATTGTCATTGTCGGCGCGGCGCGCACGCCGATCGGCGGCTTCCAGGGCGTCTTCGCGCCACTCGCCGCGAGTGATCTAGGCGCCGTGGCGATCAAGGCTGCCGTCGAGCGCGCCGGCGTCAAGCCGGCCGACGTCGACAGGACGATCTTCGGCTGCGTGCTGCCCGCCGGCCAGGGACAGGCGCCGGCGCGGCAGGCCTCGCTGAAGGGCGGGCTGCCGCTTTCGACCGGCTGCACGACGGTCAACAAGATGTGCGGCTCGGCGATGGAGGCCGCGATTCTCGGCCACGACGCGCTCGTCGCCGGCTCGGTCGAAATCGTCGTTGCCGGAGGCATGGAGAGCATGACCAACGCGCCCTATCTGATGCCGAAGGCGCGCGCCGGTTACCGGATGGGCCACCAGACCGTCTACGACCACATGTTCCTGGACGGTCTCGAGGACGCCTACGACAAGGGGCGGCTGATGGGCACGTTCGCCGAGGACTGCGCGGCGAGCTTCCACTTCACGCGCGAGGCACAGGACGAATTCGCGCGCACATCGCTCGCTCGCGCGCTCGCGGCGAACCAGGACGGGACCTTCGCCTGGGAGATCGCTCCCGTCACCGTCTCAGGCAGGAAGGGTGACCTGCGCGTCGACCAGGACGAGCAGCCGGCGAAAGCCGCGCCGGAGAAGATCGCGACGCTGAAGCCGGCGTTCCGCAAGGACGGAACGGTGACCGCGGCGAACTCGAGCTCGATCTCCGACGGCGCCGCGGCGCTCGTGCTGATGCGCCGCTCGATTGCCGCCGCGCGCGGCCTCACGCCGCTGGCGACGATCGTCGCGCATGCGACGCACTCGCAGGAGCCGGCGCTGTTCACCACCGCCCCGGTGGGCGCGATCGAGAAGCTGTACCGGAAGGCCGGCTGGTCGACGCGCGACGTGGACCTCTTCGAGGTCAACGAAGCGTTCGCCGTCGTGACGATGGCGGCGATGAAGGAGCACGGCATCGCCCACGATCGCGTCAACGTGCACGGCGGCGCGTGCGCGCTCGGCCACCCGATCGGCGCGTCGGGCGCGCGCATCGTGGTCACGCTGCTCGGCGCGCTGCGCAAGCGCAATCTGAAGCGCGGCGTCGCGGCGCTGTGCATCGGCGGCGGCGAGGCGACCGCGCTTGCGATCGAGCTCGTTCGCTGAGTGCCGTCGCGATTACGATGAGCCGGGCCACGCCGCCGCCGTTTCCGGTCATCGTCGGCTGCCCGCGTTCGGGAACATCGCTTGCTGCCGTGATGCTGGACAGCCATCCGGATCTTGCGATGCCGCCGGAGACGGCGTTCCTCAAGTATCTGCCGGGTCTCTCCGGCGAGGCCGAGTCGCTGCGGCGGCGCTTCGTCGAGCTCGTCACTGCCGACCGCACGCCGCTTTCCAACTGGTCGGACTTCGGCCTCGACCGCGGCGTGTTCGAGGCGCGAATCGGCACGATTTCGCCGTTCACCGTCGCCGACGCGGCGCGGTCTTTCTACGCGATGTATGCCGCGGCGCAGGGCAAGCGCCGCGCGGGCGAGAAGACTCCCGACAACATCTTCGTCATGCGCGAGCTCGCTGCGCTGATGCCCGAGATCCACTACGTGCACGTGATCCGCGATCCGCGCGACACCGTGCTGTCGTGGCGCAAGACCTGGTTCGCGCCGAGCCAGGACTACGGCGCGCTCGGTGCCGCGTGGCAACAGCAGGTCGCGATCGGCCGCGCCGCCGGCGCCGCGGTCGCGCACTACCACGAGCTCCGCTACGAGGATCTGGTCCTGCATCCCGAGGTCGAGCTGCCCCGCGTCTGCGCGTTTCTCGGCCTCGAGTATTCGGCGCGGATGCTCGACTTCACTGCGCAGGGCGCGGCGCGGATTGCGCGCCTGCGGGGTCGCCAGCACGTGAGCGGACGCATGGTCGAGCGCGACGATCGAACGCGCATTCACGAGAACCTCGTACGGCCGCCGCAGCAGGACCGTATCGGCGTCTGGCGACGCGAGATGTCGGCAGCCGACCGCGCCGCGGTCGAGCGCGCGGCGAGTCCGCTTCTCGCCTCGCTCGGGTATTCGCAATGACGCCGCACGCCGTCTCCGTCTCCGCGTTCGCGCTCGCGGCAGCACGCCGTCGATGATTCCGCTGGCAACCTGGCTCCTGTTCTGCGTGGCCGCGATCGCGCTCGCGGTCACGCCCGGGCCGAACATGCTCTACCTTGTCTCACGCACGCTGGTGCAGGGTCGTCGGGCGGGCCTCGTTTCGCTCGCCGGGACGGCTACCGGGATGCTGGGGCACATCCTCGCCGCGGCGCTTGGGTTGTCGGCAATTCTCGCGGCGGTACCCGTCGCGTTCGACGCGGTGCGCGTCGCCGGCGCCGCCTACCTCTTGTGGATCGCGTGGCGGATGTGGCGCGAGCCGGCGGCCGGGCCGACGTCCGCCACGCCACCCTTTCCAAAAGCGAAGCTCTACCGGAGCGGTGCGCTCACCAGCATCCTCAACCCGAAGATCGCGCTGTTCCAGCTCGCGCTGTTTCCGCAGTTCGTCGATCCGGCGCACGGAAGCGTGCTGGTGCAGAGTCTCGTCCTCGGCGCGACCCAGCTCGTGATCGTCGTCGTGTTCGACGGATGCTGCGTGCTCGCTGCGGGGACACTGCGCCGGTTCTTCAGCGGGCGGCCGGGCTTCGGCCGCTGGTCGAAGCGCGCGCTCGCCGGCGTGTTCGCGGCCCTCGCGCTGCGCCTCGCGCTGATCGGTTCGATCGGCTCCGAGCCGTAAACGCATGCTCCTCAACGACGAACAGCGGCAGATCCGCGACACGCTGCGAAGCTTCGCCCGCGAGCACCTCGCTCCTCATGCCTCCGAATGGGACCGCGAGCACCGGTTTCCGCGCGAGGCGCTCGCGCTGCTGGGCGAGCTCGGCGTCATGGGCGCCGTGGTGCCGGAGGAATTCGGCGGCGCCGGGCTCGATTACCTGACGCTCGCGGTCGTGCTCGAGGAAATCGCTGCCGGCGACGGCGCGACGTCGACGATCGTCGCAGTGCAGAACTCGGTCGTCTGCGGACCGCTCGCGGCGTTCGGGACCGAAGCGCAGAAGCGGCGCTGGCTTGTGCCGCTCGCGCAGGGAAGGCTCCTCGGCTGCTTCTGCCTGACCGAGCCCCACACCGGATCCGACGCCGCGTCGATCGCAACGCGCGCCGACCGGCGTGGCGATTACTGGGTCCTTACCGGCGTCAAGCAGTTCATCACGACCGGCGCAAACGCCGACGTCGCCGTGGTGTTCGCGGTCACCGACCGAGGTGCGGGCAAGCACGGCATCTCGGCGTTCATCGTCGACACGAAGTCGCCGGGCTTCACCGTCACCCGCATCGAGGAGAAACTCGGGCAACGCGCATCGGACACCGCGCAGATCACCTTCGACCACTGCGAGATCGGCGCCGAGTGTCTGCTCGGTCGCGAGGGCGAGGGCTATCGGATTGCGCTCGCCAACCTCGAGGCGGGACGCATCGGGATCGCCGCCCAGGCAGTCGGCATGGCGCGCGCGGCGCTCGAAGCGGCGCTTGCCTACGCGCGCGAGCGGACGGCCTTCGGGCAGCCGATCGTGCAGCACCAGGCGGTCGCGTTCAGGCTCGCCGACATGGCGACCGAAGTCGAGGTCGCGCGACAGATGGTGTGGCACGCCGCGAGTCTCAGGGACGCCGGCGAGCCGTGCCTCAAGGAAGCTTCGATGGCGAAGCTCTACGCGACCGAGATGGCCGAACGCGTCGCGTCGGCGGCGTTGCAGGTCCACGGGGGCTACGGCTACGTCACCGATTTTCCGGTCGAGCGAATCTATCGCGACGTTCGCGTGTGCCAGGTCTACGAAGGTACCAGCGACATCCAGCGGCTCGTGATCGGCCGCGCGATCGCCGGATGAGCGTGGCGCCGCCGTTCGCGCCCGGAGCGCGCTTCGCGCGCCGCGTGACCTTCGACGCCGAGTCGATCGCGAGCTTCGCGACCGCCTGCGGCGACGCCAACCCGCTGCATCACGACGAAGAGGCGGCGAAAGCGGGCCCGTTCGGCGTGCTGATCGCGAGCGGACCGCACGTCGCGGGCTTGATGATGGGCCTCGATGCGACGTCGTTCTCGCAGCGGCACGTCGCGCTGGGGCTCGGCTTCACGTTCCGCTTTGTGCGTGCCGTGCCAGCGGGCATTGCGCTGACCCTCGAGTGGACGGTTGCTGCGGTAAAGTGGAAAGCGTCGCTCGATGGGCACGTCGTCGATGTCACCGGGCGTGCCGTCGACGACAGCGGTCGCGAATACGTGACCGCGACCGGCAGCAACCTGATTCGCCGGTGACGGGAAGGATGCGGACTGACATGGACACGAACCGAACCATCGACTTCCACTTCGATTTCTCATCGCCGTACGGCTACCTCGGCTCGGAGCTCGTCGAGGGACTTGCGGCGAGGCACGGGCGGCAGGTTCGGTGGCGCCCGATGCTGCTCGGCGTGGTGTTCAAGTCGACCGGAGCCGTGCCGCTCACTTCGGTCCCGGTGAAGGGCGATTACAGCCGCCGCGACTTCTCCCGCAGCGCGCGCTTCCACGGCGTGCCGTTCAGGATGCCGTCGAAGTTCCCGATTGCGACGCAGGCTGCCGCGCGCATCGTTCTCTGGCGGCGCGATGCCGGTGACGACGCGGCGCCGGCCGTGCACGCGCTCTATCGCGCCTTCTTCCGCGACGACCGCGACATCTCGAGCCCGGATGTCGCCGCGGACGTCGCCGCCGAAATCGGGCTCACGCGCGGGGAGGCGCGCGCCGCCGTCGACGATCCAGCGGTGAAGGAGGCGCTGCGGCGTGAGAACGATGTCGCACTCGCGGCGGGGGTGTTCGGCTCGCCGTTCGTGGTTGTCGACGGCGAGCCGTTCTGGGGGGTCGATCGCTTCGACCAGGTCGAGCGCTGGCTCGCGCGCGGCGGCTTCTGAGGATCGCCGGCGCGTGGCGCAGTTCGTCCTCCGCTGTTTCGCGCAGTCGGGCAATGCCTACAAGGTTGCGCTGATGCTCGAGCTCTGCGGCGCCGACTGGGAGCCGGTGCATGTCGACTACTTCGGCGGCGAGACCCGCACACCGGCGTTTCGTGCGCTGAACGTCATGGGCGAGATCCCCGTGCTCGAGCACGGTGCGTTGCAGCTCTCGCAATCGGGCGTCATACTGGATTACCTCGCCGGTGTGCTCGGTCGCTTCGGCCCGCACGACGAGACCGAGCGGCGCGAGATCATGCGCTGGCTCCTGTTCGACAATCACAAGCTGACAAGCTATACGGCGACGGCGCGTTTCATGAGGGCCTTTGCGAGCGATCACGACCCCGCGGTGCTCGCCGAGTTCAGCAGGCGGGCCGAGTCGGCGTGGACGGTCCTCGACGCCCACCTCGACGGGCGCAGCCACGTGGTCGGAGACCGGCTGACCATCGCAGATCTGTCGCTATGCGGTTATCTGTACTGGCCCGAGGAGATCGGCGTCGACTGGGATCGATATCCGAACCTGCGCGACTGGCTCGCGCGCATCGCTGCCGAGCCGCGCTGGGTGCATCCTTATGCACTGATGCCGGGGCATCCCCGTCCCGCCGACCGATGACGGCGATCGAGTCGAGGGTCTCCGCGCGCGATCCGACGTTCGCCGTCAATCGCGACGCCATGACCGCGCTCGTCGAGGACCTGCGCTCGAAGGTCGCGGTGATCGAGCAGGGCGGCGGCGAGGCCGCGCGCGCGCGCCACCTCGCGCGCGGCAAGCTGCTCCCGCGCGAGCGCGTACGCTGCCTGCTCGATCCGGGGAGTCCCTTCCTCGAGCTGTCACAGCTCGCCGCCTGGGACATGTACGACGACAACATCGCGTCGGCGGGCATCATCACCGGAGTCGGGCGTGTCGCCGGCCGCGAATGCGTCGTTGTCTGCAACGATGCGACGGTGAAAGGCGGCACCTATTTCCCGGTGACGGTCAAGAAGCACCTGCGCGCACAGGAGATCGCGCGCCAGAACAGCCTGCCGTGCATCTACCTCGTCGACTCCGGCGGGGCGAACCTGCCGAACCACACCGAAGTCTTTCCCGACCGCGACCATTTCGGGCGCATCTTCTACAACCAGGCGACGCTGTCGGCCGAGGGTATCGCACAGATCGCCGTCGTGATGGGCTCGTGCACGGCGGGCGGAGCGTACGTTCCGGCGATGTCCGACGAATCGATCATCGTTCGCGGGCAGGGTACGATCTTTCTCGGCGGCCCGCCGCTCGTCAAGGCGGCGACTGGCGAGATCGTTTCGGCAGAGGAGCTCGGCGGCGCCGACGTCCATACGCGGGTGTCTGGGGTTGCCGATCACTTCGCGCAGAACGACCATCACGCGCTCGCGATTGCGCGGCGCATCGTCGGCAACCTCAACCGCAGGAAGGCCGTCGCGCTCGATCTCGTCGAGCCAGTTCCGCCGCGCTACCCGGCCGAGGAGCTCTACGGCGTCATCAACGCCGATATTCGCAAGCCCTACGATGTGCGCGAGGTGATCGCGCGCGTCGTCGACGATTCGGCCCTCGACGAGTTCAAGGCGCGCTACGGCACCACGCTCGTCACCGGCTTCGCGCGCCTCCACGGCTATCCGGTCGGCGTCGTCGCCAACAACGGGGTGCTGTTCTCCGAGTCTGCGCAGAAGGGTGCGCACTTCATCGAGCTCTGCTGTCAGCGCGGCATTCCGCTCGTGTTCTTGCAGAACATCACCGGATTCATGGTCGGGAAGAAATACGAGGCTGGCGGAATCGCGAAGGACGGCGCGAAGATGGTCACCGCGGTGTCCTGCGCCGGGGTGCCGAAGTTCACCGTGATCATCGGCGGCAGCTATGGCGCCGGCAACTACGGGATGTGCGGCAGGGCGTTCAACCCGCGCTTCCTGTGGATGTGGCCCAACGCAAGGATCTCGGTGATGGGCGGCGAACAGGCGGCGACCGTGCTCGCGACGGTTCGCCGCGACGCGATCGAGGCGCGCGGCGGGACGTGGAGCGCCGACGACGAGGAGGCGTTCAAGGCGCCGATCCGCGCGCAATACGAGCACGAGGGGCACCCGTATTTCGCGAGCGCCAGGCTGTGGGACGACGGCGTCATCGATCCTGCCGATACGCGGCGCGTGCTGGCGCTCGCGATCTCGGCCTCGCAGAATCGTCCGGTCGAGCCGACACGCTTCGGCGTGTTCCGGATGTGAGCGCCGAGATGAACGGGACGCATGCGATGCACGCGATGCACGCACGGTCGGGAGCGGCGTCGGCGCGATGAGCGAGCCCTGCACGCTGGCGGTGTCGGATGGCGTGGCGACGCTGACGCTCGCGCGGCCAGGCGTCCACAATGCGTTCGACGAAGCGCTGATCGCGCGCCTCAGTGCGCACCTCGCGGCGCTCGATGCCGATCCGGCGGTGCGCGTCGTCGTGCTCGCCGGCGAAGGCCGGAGTTTCTGCGCCGGCGCCGACCTCGACTGGATGCGGCGGATGGCGGAGTTCGGTCATGCCGAGAACCTCGCCGACGCGCAGGCGCTCGCCGCGATGCTGCATGCGCTCGACACGCTCGGGAAGCCGACGATCGCGCGCGTCCATGGGGCTGCGTTCGGCGGAGGCGTCGGTCTCGTCGCCGCATGCGACATCGCGATCGCCGCCGACACCGCGCAATTCGCGCTCTCCGAGGCGCGGCTGGGACTGATCCCGGCAACGATCTCGCCGTACGTGATCGAGGCGATCGGTGCGCGCGCTGCGCGGCGCTATTTCCTGACCGCCGAGCGCTTCAGCGCCGCGGAGGCTCAGCGGATCGGCCTCCTGCACGAAGTCGTCGCCGCCGACCTCCTCGACGCGAGGATCGCGACGCTCGTCGCACTGCTGCGGGAGGCGGGACCCGCCGCCCAGCGCGAATCGAAGTGGCTCGTCCGCGACGTGGCGGGCCGCCCGATCGATGCCGGACTGATCGCCACTACTGCCGAGCGCATCGCGGATGTCCGCGCGTCGAGCGAGGCGCGCGAAGGGGTCGCCGCGTTCCTCGCGCGACGCAAGCCCGCGTGGGCCGCGGGCCGGGAGTGATGGGATGCATGCCTGGGCGCAGCTCGACACCTGGCAGTTGATGACGATCGCTGCGGCGCTCGGCTTCGCGAGCGGGCTGCGCCTCTACGCGGTGCTGTTCATCGTCGGTGCGGCGGGCTGGCTCGGGTGGGTGCCGCTTCCGCCGGGTCTCGAGGTGCTCGCGCATCCGCTGGTGCTCGGCGCGTCGGGATTCATGTGCGCGGTCGAATTCTTCGCCGACAAGATCCCTGCGGTCGATACGCTTTGGGATGCGATCCACACGCTGATCCGCATTCCCGCCGGCGCGGTACTGGCCGCGGGCGTGTTCGGCGACCAGTCGCCGGCGGCGCTGACGTTTGCCGCGGCGATTCTTGGCGGCACGCTCGCGGCCGGGAGTCATCTCACCAAATCGGGGAGCCGCGCCGTCATCAATACGTCGCCCGAGCCGTTCACCAACTGGGCCGCTTCGCTCACCGAGGACGTTGCGGTCGGCGGCCTCCTGTGGCTCGCCTTCGCGCATCCGGCCGTGGCGCTCGTGGTGCTCGCGGCGCTCGTCGTAGTGGTGATCTGGCTGCTCCCGAAGGTCTGGCGGGTGCTGCGGCGCATGTTCAGTCGTATTTCCGGATGGTTCGCCGGCAGTGCAGGACCGGCGCGACCATGAGCGTCCTCCCAACGGCATGTTCGATCGCATCCTGATCGCCAATCGCGGCGAGATCGCCTGTCGCGTTGCGCGTACCGCGCGGCGGATGGGCGTCGCGACGGTCGCCGTCTACAGCGATGCCGATCGCGACGCGCTCCACGTCGAGAGCTGCGACGAGGCGATTCGCATCGGTCCTCCCGCGCCACGCGACAGTTATCTGAACGGCGAGGCGATCATCGCGGCCGCGCTCGCCACGCGCGCAAAGGCCGTCCATCCCGGTTACGGCTTCCTGTCCGAGAACGAAGGGTTCGCAGCGGCCTGCGCGCGCGCGGGGCTCGTGTTCATCGGCCCACCGCCGGCGGCGATTGCCGCGATGGGCTCGAAGTCCGAAGCCAAGGCGATCATGTCGCGCGCCGGTGTGCCGGTGGTCCCGGGCTACCTCGGAGCCGACCAGGATCCGGCGGTGCTCGCGCGCGAAGCCGCGGCGATCGGCTGGCCGGTGCTGATCAAGGCGATTGCGGGCGGCGGCGGCAAGGGGATGAAGGGCGCTGCGAGCGCCGGCGAATTCGCGCAGGCGCTGGCGTCGGCGAAGCGCGAAGCGCAGGCATCGTTCGGCGACGACCGCGTGCTCCTCGAGCGCTATCTCATCGCGCCGCGCCACATCGAGATCCAGGTGTTTGCCGACACCCACGGCAACGCTGTCTACCTGTTCGAGCGCGACTGCTCGGTGCAGCGCCGGCACCAGAAGGTGCTCGAGGAAGCCCCGGCACCGGGCCTCGATCCGGCGCGACGCCGGTCGATGGGCGAGGCCGCAGTTGCGGCGGCAAAGGCGATCGGCTATGTCGGCGCAGGGACGGTCGAGTTCATCGCCGAGCAGGACGGCACCTTCTTTTTCATGGAGATGAATACGCGGCTGCAGGTCGAACATCCGGTGACCGAGATGATTACGGGACTCGATCTCGTCGAGTGGCAGCTCCGCGTGGCCTCGGGAGAGCGGCTGCCACGCCGCCAGGACGAACTCGCGCATCACGGCCACGCGATCGAGGCGCGTATCTACGCCGAGGATCCCGAGCGCGGCTTCCTGCCGTCGATCGGTCGCATCATTCACTGGCGGATGCCGTCCGCAAGCTCGCGCGTGCGCGTCGACACCGGCTACCGTGCCGGCGACATCGTGAGTCCGTTCTACGACCCGATGCTCGCCAAGGTGATCGCCTGGGGCGAGGACCGCGATCGTGCGCGGCAGCGCCTGCTGCACGCGCTCGACGGCTGCGAGGTCGTCGGCATTGCCACCAACACCGGCTTCCTCGAGCGCGTGATCGGCCACGCCGCATTCGCGTCGGCGCAACTCGACACGGGGCTCATCGATGCGAATCGCGACGCGCTGCTGCCGCCTCCCGCTGGCGCATCGCGCGACGTGCTGATCGCTGCGGCGCTGGCCGAGTTCCTGCGCGTCCGCGACAGCGCCGGGGCGGCTCTGCGCGAGGCTTCGGCCCCGAGCGCGGCCGCCGATCGCTGGTCGCCGTGGAACGCCGTCGATGCGTGGTGGAACGCGAGCGGCCTGCACCATCTCGCGTTTCGCTACGCGGACGCGCTCGGAGAGCACGAGTGCCTCCTGCGTCCGCGCTCCGACGGCCGCGTTGCGATCGAGATCGATGCGGCGCCGGCGGTCGACGCGCGCTTCGAGGAGCGCGCAGGGAGGCTGCGGATCGCGGTGGCGGGCGACAGCTTCGACGCGACGGTCGTCGCCGACGGCGATCTTCGCCACGTCCATGCGAAGGGCGCGCGAATCAGGCTGCGCTACGTCGATCCGCTCGCGCAGGGTGCCGTGGTCGAGGAGCACGGCGGCCGGCTCACGGCGCCGATGGCGGGCACCGTCGTTGCCGTCTTCGTGAAGACAGGCGATATCGTCGAGAAGGGGGCGGCGCTCATCGTGCTCGAGGCGATGAAGATGGAGCATACGATCGCCGCGCCGGCGCCGGGGCGTGTCGCGGCCATACACTTCGGCGTCGGGGATCGCGTCGGCGACGGCGCGAGCCTGGTCGAACTCGACGGCGAGCCATAGTCGTGAGCGGGCGTACCGCCGCCGCGCACCACGAGCGCTCGCTTCCGCATCGCGTGCGCCTCGTCGAGGTCGGCCCGCGCGACGGGCTGCAGAACGAGGCGGCGATGGTGCCGACCGACGTCAAGCTGCGGCTGATCGAGCTTCTCGCCGACGCCGGATTCGCGGCAGTCGAGGCGACCTCGTTCGTGTCGCCGAAATGGGTGCCCCAGATGGCCGATGCCGCCGATGTGATGGCGCACATCCACCGCAAGCCGGGCGTGCGCTATCCGGTGCTCACCCCCAATCTCAAGGGCTTCGAAGCGGCGCGGGCGGCGGGCGCCGACGAGGTCGCCGTGTTCGTCGCCGCGAGCGAGTCGTTCTCGAAGCG
>Ga0134128_10005403_pt1 | contig 15487 bp, 13 predicted proteins | sample KB31754_FD_96462 | JGI IMG/M metagenome (GOLD analysis project Ga0134128, IMG submission 96462) | Terrestrial soil microbial communities with excess Nitrogen fertilizer from Kellogg Biological Station, Michigan, USA - KB3-175-4 | ecosystem: Environmental > Terrestrial > Soil > Unclassified ...
CGTCGACTTTGCCGACGTACGCACGGTCATGGCAGAGACCGGCATGGCGATGATGGGCTCCGGAGCTGCGAGCGGCGAAGGGCGCTCGCGGGCGGCAGCCGAAGCGGCCGTATCTTCACCCCTCCTCGAGGATATCAACCTGGCGGGCGCACACGGCATTCTCGTGAACGTGACGGCCGGCATGGACCTCTCGATCGGGGAATTCCAGGAGGTCGGCCAGATCGTCAAGCAGTTCGCCTCCGAGGACGCCACGGTAGTCGTGGGCACGGTGATCGATCCGGAGCTCAGCAACCAGGTGCGGGTGACCGTCGTAGCCACCGGCCTCGGCCGCCCGGCCGCCGCGGCCCGGCCGCAGCCGTTCGGGGGATTCCGGCAGCCCGAGACTGCACCGCGTGGGGAGCCGCCGGCCCGGGAGCGGGACGTGCGCGAGCCGCCCATGAGGGTGGTGCGGCGCAGCCCCCTCTCGAGCAGCGACTATGCGCAGCTCGACAAGCCGACGGTTCAGCGGCAGCGCGCCGTGGGCGACGGATTGCGGCAGGACGTGCAGCCGGACGACCTGCTCGACATTCCGGCATTCCTGCGCCGCCAAGCTGATTGAGCGTAACTGGCCAGCTTGTGATACGTTAGCGCGCCGTTCCGCGCCGCGGACCCCGGGGTCCGCGGCACCGTTTTAGCCCCAGGGCCATGTGGGTGCGGGCCATGGCCCTCGGCTAGACGGACTGCGAAGCGGCGCGCCGCGGCGTCATCCACGGCCGGGCAAGATCGTTGAGAGACAAAGGACTCACGTAGCTATAAACATGGTCGGTCAGCGGACGCTCAAGAATTCCATCCGCGCTACGGGCGTCGGGCTTCATACAGGCAAGAAGGTCCTGATGACGCTCCGTCCGGCCCCTCCCGACACCGGCATTGTGTTCCGACGGACCGATCTGCCGCAGGCGGGGGAGGTGTTGGCGCACGCAGAGAATGTCAGCGACACGCTGCTGGGCACGACCCTTTGCCGGGGCGCCACCCGGGTCTCCACGGTGGAGCACCTGCTCTCGGCGTTCGCGGGCCTCGGGATCGATAACGCCATCGTGGAGCTGTCGGCGCGCGAGGTGCCGATCATGGACGGCAGTGCCGGCCCCTTCGTCTTCCTGCTGCAGTCTGCGGGCATCGAGGAGCAGCGCGAGCCGAAGCACTTCATCCGCATCAAGAAGCGGCTGCGGGTGGAGGATGGGGACAAGTGGGCGGAGTTCATCCCATTCGACGGCTTCAAGGTCAATTTCGAGATCGAGTTCAACCACCCGATTTTCAAGCGCCGCGCGCAGAAGGCGTCGATGGATTTCTCGACGACTTCGTTCCTCAAGGAGGTGAGCCGGGCGCGCACGTTCGGGTTCATGCGCGACCTCGAGTCGCTGCGGGAGCGGAATCTGGCGCTCGGCGGCAATCTCGACAACGCGATCGTGCTGGACGATTTTCGGGTGCTCAACGAGGACGGGCTGCGTTACGAGGACGAATTCGTCAAGCACAAGATCCTGGATGCGATCGGGGATCTCTATCTCCTGGGACACAGCCTGATCGGGGAGTTCAGCGGCCACAAGTCGGGACACGCGCTCAACAACAGGCTGTTGCGGGCACTGTTGGCGGACACGACCACCTGGGAGAAGGTGGTGTTCGAGTCTTATGCGGATGCGCCGATCTCCTACATCGAGGCGCCCGCTTTGCCCGGCTCCGGCGGAGCCTGAGCGGGCCATAACCCGCAAGGTATCGCTACTTCGTTGAACCCGGCATCACCCGGACGGTGACTACCTTGATGTCGGGCTGCACCTCGCGGATCCTACCGCCGAGCTCCTGCAGGGCGTAGCGGAGGCGGGCGGACCAGGCGGGGGACTCGGCGAAGACTACGAGGCTACCGTCACGCTCGGTAATCCCGGTGATCCGCGGCGCCATCTCGGGGGGAAGGCGGGCCTCCAGCCAGTGCCGCCAAAAGGCCTGGCGGGCGTTCTGGCCGGCGGCTTTTGACAGAACGGGAACCGCGCCGGCCAATAGGTCTTTGACAGAATGTAGACGCTGTGGCTGCGGGCCCGAATAGCCGGGTCGGGAGGCCAAGTGTGAGCGGGTTCGCGGTGAGCGGACGGTGAGTTTGCGGACGCCGTGCTTGTCTGGGCGGCTCTTATTGGGCATATTCTGCTTGCTGCTTAAGGGCAAACTCGTCGAAAGGCGGGGACGCAAAGCCACCGGTCTAAAGCGGAGAGCCATGACAGCGGGGTTGCCGGCAAAGCGCAAGCTCTTTCGAAGTGGGGTTTCCTGGAGCATCGATGCCCGCGAAAGCGGGGCTCAGAGTGCCGAGGGAGACCCTTTATTTGGCTCGTGCGCTCAGTCTGCTGCGTCACCTGCCGTTACTGAAGGGTTACGCAAGCGTCCGGAGCGCAGGGCATGAATGTCATCATTTTCTCCAAGCGCCACGGGCATGCCCGCGAGCTGAGCCTGCCTCCGCTGGCCCTCGGCTGCATGATCCTGGTGGTGCTCGCCATCGTGGGCGGTGCCTTCGGAGTCGGCTTGAGGCTGGGGCATGGGGGCGGAGCGACTGAGCTGCCCCTCGGACAGACCAATCACTGGTCGCAGATCCTGGCGAAGCAGCGCGAGGAGATCTCGGATCTCAAGCAGCAGATGCAGGCCCGCGCCGATGCGATCGCCATTCAGCTCGGCGATATGAAGGCGCACGTGCTCCGTCTGGACGCGCTGGGACAGCGTCTGACGACAATGGCCGGCATCAGGAGCAGCGAATTCAACTTCGGTCAGGACCCGCCGCAGGGCGGCCCGGAGACTGACATCCCGGGCGCGCGGCCGGAGATGGCCGACGTCGCCACCATGCTGAAGAGCCTGCAGGGCCAGATCGATCTCAGCGGCTCGCAGCTCTCGGCGCTGGAGAACGTCATTCTCGCGCGCCAGCTCGGACAGGAAATCCATCCGGAGGGACGCCCCGTGAGCAGCGGATACATGTCCTCCGGCTTCGGCCGGCGGGTTGATCCTTTCACGGGCGGCGAAGAGTTTCACGAGGGTATCGACTTCGCGGCTCCTGAGGGCACGCGCATTCGCGCCGTGGCCGCCGGGATCGTGACCTGGGCGGGCCCGCGCGGCGGCTACGGCAACATGGTTCAGGTCGACCATGGGAACGGCTACGCGACGCGGTACGGACATGCCTATCAGGTGCTCGTGCACGTGGGCGAGACGGTCAATCGGGGCGATGCGCTCGCCCTCGTCGGCGATACCGGCCGCTCCACCGGGCCCCATGTGCATTTCGAGGTGCTGAAGAACGGCCACGAGGTGAATCCGGCCCGCTTCGTCGCCTTGCGGGCAGGGTCGACCGCCTTCACCGGCCTGAGCACGGTTCAAGTCGCCGCCGAAAAGGCGCCCGCGAGCGCCAGCGCGCACGGACAGGACTGAATCGCCCGAGCCAAGACCGGCTGCCAAGCCAGTACCTGCGACGCCAGAGTCGCACCGATCGCCGTCAAAGCGGTCCAACGAAGCCCCAGCCCGAAAGCAAGTGATGAAGCGGCCCAAGGCCGTTCCTTGGGCCGCGAGATGAATCCCTGTCAGAGGGCTGGCCGCGCGACAAAATCGCAGGAGCGATTTTGGACGGCGAACGCCGGCCCGGTAGGGCGCGGCGCAGGGATGTGGCCGCGCAATCGCCGGGAGCGATTTGCGCCAGTGGACTAGGGGACTCAGCGCCGCATGCGTAGAATACCCCGCCCCTTTTCCGGCCCCGGTCGGACCAGTCAACCAGGATCGTCAAGTTGCTCGACACTCTCAAGCGCATTTTCGGTAGCCGCAACGAGCGGCTGATCCGTGGGTATGGGCGGTACATCCGCGCAGCCAAGGAGCTCGAGCCGGGGCTCAAGGACCTGAGCGATGAAGCCCTGCGCGGCAAGACGGAGGAGTTCCGCCAGCGGCTGCGAGACGGAGCGACGCTCGATCATCTGCTGCCCGAGGCATTCGCCGTCGTGCGCGAGGCGGCCTCGCGCACGCTCAAGATGCGCCACTTCGACGTCCAGCTCATCGGCGGCATCGCCTTGCACCAGGGCAAGATCGCGGAAATGCGCACTGGCGAAGGCAAGACGCTGGTAGCGACGCTCCCCGCCTACCTCAATGCGCTCCCGGGCGAAGGCGTGCACGTCGTCACGGTCAACGAATACCTGGCGCAGCGCGACGCCGACTGGATGGGGCCGGTATATCGGTTTCTCGGTCTCACCGTTGGCGTCATCAAGAACTCCCAGACGCCGCAGGAGAAGCGCGATGCGTACGCCTGCGACATCACCTACGGCACCAACAACGAGCTCGGATTCGACTATCTGCGCGACAACCTCGCCTTCAGCCTGGAGGATCGGGTACAGCGCCACCTCGCCTATGCGATCGTGGACGAGGTCGACTCGATCCTGATCGATGAGGCGCGCACGCCGCTCATCATTTCCGGGCCCGCGGAGGAGAGCACGGAGCTCTATCTGCGGATCAATCAGCTGGTGCCGAGCCTCACGCGCCAGCTCGAGGAGGAAGGGCCTGGCGACTTCGCGGTGGAGGAGAAGACCAAGCAGGTCCATATCACCGAGGACGGCCACGAGCGCGTCGAGGCGTTGATGCTGAAGACGGGCCTGCTGCGGGAAGGCGAGAGCCTGTACGATCCCGCCAACATCCGCCTGATGCACCACTTGAACGCGGCGCTGCGCGCGCACGCGCTTTACAAGCGGGACGTCGAGTACATCGTGCGCGCGGGCGAGATCATCATCGTCGACGAGTTCACCGGCCGCACCATGCCGGGCCGGCGCTGGTCCGACGGCCTGCACCAGGCGATCGAGGCCAAGGAAGGCGTCCGTGTACGGGAGGAGAACCAGACGGTTGCCTCGATCACATTCCAGAACTATTTCCGCCTCTACAGGAAGCTTTCGGGCATGACCGGCACCGCCGACACCGAGGCGCCGGAGTTCCTGGAGATCTATGGCCTGGAGGTCATGGTCATCCCGACGCACAAGCCGATGATCCGCAAGGACAACGCGGACTTCGTGCATCTGACGCAGGACGACAAGTTCAAGGCCATCATCGAGGACATCCGCGAGTGCGTCGAGCGCAGGCAGCCGGTGCTCGTCGGTACGACCTCCATCGAGACCTCCGAGCTGGTTTCGGGCGTGCTGCAGAAGGAGGGCATCGAGCACGAGGTGCTGAACGCCAAGCAGCACGAGCGCGAGGCCCACATCGTCGCGCAGGCCGGCCGGCCGGGCGCGGTGACCATCGCCACCAACATGGCGGGCCGTGGCACTGACATCGTCCTCGGTGGCAGTCTCGAGGCACAGCTGGCCGCGCTCGGGGAAGAGGCCGACGAAGCCACGCGCCACAGCATCAGAAGCGAATGGCAGACGCGGCACGAAGACGTGGTGGCGGCGGGTGGCCTGCACATCATCGGCACGGAGCGGCACGAGTCCCGCCGCATCGACAATCAGTTGCGCGGCCGCTCCGGGCGTCAGGGTGACCCGGGCTCGAGCCGCTTCTACCTCTCGATGGAAGACAACCTGATGCGCATCTTCGGCGATCCGGTGCGCACGCAGCGGCTGCTCAAGATGGCGGGCATGAAGGAGGGCGAGGTCATCGAGAGCGGCATGCTGAGCCGGCAGATCGAGAAGGCGCAGCGCAAAGTCGAAGCCCACAACTTCGACATCCGCAAGCAACTGCTGCTCTTCGATGACGTCGCCAACGATCAGCGCAAAGTGATCTATCAGCAGCGCACCGAGATCATGGGAACAGCGGACGTCTCGGCAGCAATCCGCGGCATTCTGGAGGAGGCGATCGGCACTCTCATCGATCAGTACCTGCCGAAGCACGCGATGCCGAGCGACTGGGATCTCGACGGCCTCGGCAAGGCGCTCGACAGCGATTTCAACGTGCGTATCAACGTCAAGAGCTGGCTCGAGCAGGAGCCGGAGCTCGAGGAGCCCGCGCTGCGCGAGCGGCTCGCCCGTGAGGTGCAGCAGGCATACGACGCCAAGGTCTCGCGCATCGAGTCGGACCTGATGCGTCATATCGAGAAGGACGTCATGTTGCGGACGCTGGATTCTCACTGGCGCGATCACCTGGCCGCGATGGATTATCTGCGCCAGGGAATTCACCTGCGCGGCTATGCCCAGCAGGACTACCGCACCGAGTACAAGCGCGAGGCCTTCCAGATGTTCACCGCGATGCTCGATCGCGTGAAGTTCGAGACGGTGACACGCCTCATGCAGATCGAGGTGCGCACGCAAGAGGAAGTCGATCGCGAGGAGGAGGAGCGTCGCCGGCGTCTGATGCGTGCACTGCAGGCGCAGCATGCGGAAGCGCTGTCAGCGTTGGCGAGTGGAGTAGAAATGCCCGCGGAGGCCGCAGCCGTTCCCGCCGCCGCGCGTGCGGCAATGATGGGCGGTGGCCAACGCCCTCGTGGCGGAGCCGAGGTGTCTGCGGTGCCGCAAGCGCCGCTGGAAGCGCAAGGCACGTTCGTGCGCGGTGAGCGCAAGATCGGCCGCAACGAGCCCTGTCCCTGCGGCTCGGGCAAGAAGTACAAGCACTGCCACGGCGCGTTGTCGAGCGTCGAGTGATGCTGATCTATGACGCTGGATCCGGGCATCCTGCCCGGCCCAGCGTGGCATCGGCCAAAAGCGCTGAAATGACTCTCGTCGTTGCCGCCGCGATCTTCGATGACACGGGAAGGGTGCTGATTGCCGAGCGGCCGGCGGGCAAGCACATGGCGGGTCGCTGGGAATTTCCGGGCGGCAAGGTCGCGCCGGGCGAGTCGGAGGAGGGTGCGCTGAGGCGCGAGCTACGCGAGGAGTTGGGCATCGAGGTCACCGCCGCGCGCCCGCTGATGCGGCTGACACACCGCTATCCCGACCGTCAGGTCGAGCTTTCGATGTGGGTGGTCGAGCGCTACCGTGGCGAGCCGCGACCCCTCGACCGGCAGCGCCTGAAATGGGTGGAGCGGCCCAGCCTCGCGGATGAGGACCTCCTCGAGGCAGACGGTCCCTTCGTGGCCGCGCTGGTACAATGGGTGCCGCCTCCTTAGAAACTCGAGACAGGACTCCCATGGCAGCGAAGAGCGATCTTCCTGAAGTACGCCTCGATCCGGCCGGTCTCTACCGGGAGGAGATCTATACGGATCGCCGGGCCGGCACCATCCGCCGCCTGACACCCGTGACCGTGGATGGGGCCGACGACCCCAAGCGCCCGGTGCTGTTCTCCGGCCAGACGCAGCTCCTCACCCCTGCCGGGGTCCTGCCGCTCGCGTTCGAGATCGAAGCGGCCAGCCTGCAGGACGCGCTCGAGAAGTTCCCCGATGCAGTCAACGCGGCACTCGAGCAGGCCATCGACGAAGCTCGCGAGATGCGCCGTGAGGCCGCCTCGCGCATCGTCGTACCGGAGGTCGGCGCGGGCGTCGGCCCCGGTCCCGCCCCCGGGGCGGGCGGCAAAATCAAATTCCGGTAAGCCTGACCTTGGGCGCTAGCGCACGCTGCGGGGACTGAGTCTTCGCGGAACGTAATGTGCTAGTGAGGCGGGAACCTTTCCCGGCGCGGGGCGCCGAATGGGCGATTGCCAAGGGGGTGCGATGCGTCAGGCTTCCGAGTCCTCGGCCGAAGTTCCCTTGGTCAGCGTCGGGCTGCCCGTGTTCAACGGCGAGGCCTTTCTCGAGGATGCCATCCGCTCGGTACTCGCGCAGAAGCTCGACGACCTCGAGCTCGTCCTTTGCGATAACGCTTCCGTCGACCGGACGGCCGAGATCTGCCGCGACTACGAGTCTCGCGATCACCGGATCCGCTATTTCCGCAACCCGCGCAACCTCGGTGCGGCTGCCAACTACAACCTCGCATTCACCCACGCCCGCGGCCGCTACTTCAAATGGCTGGCGCACGATGACCGTATGCTGCCGTCGTTTCTTGCCAAGACCTACCGCGTGCTGGAGGAGCGCACGGACGCGGTGCTCTGCACCACGGTCGTCTCGTACATCGACTCCGCAGGCGCCCAGCTCGGTCTCTATGACAGCGAGCTCTCCGGCGCGGACTCGTACTCCCCGTCTGCACGCTTTGCGTGGATGGTGCTGCGCTCGCATACCTGTGTGGATTTCTTCGGGCTGATCCGCCGCGAGACACTGCGCGATTCCCTGCTGCATGGCAGCTTTCACGGCGCCGACCGGGCGCTCCTGGCGCAGCTTTCGTTGCGGGGGCGCCTGATCCAGCTGCCGGCGCCGTTGCTGGCGATGCGTGAGCATCCGAATCGCTACACCCGCGCGCAGCGGCGCTCCGGCGACCGCGCGGCGTGGCACGACAGCGATCGGGCCGGACAGGCGAGCTTCCCGACCTGGCGCCTCTATGGCGAATACCTGAAGCTGGCGCGGCGCGAAGTGTTGACGCCGGAGGAGCGCTCACGCTGTTACGCGGTGCTGGCGCGGTGGTGGGTCTACAACTGGAACGCCGCGCGAGCCGTCGTCGATCTGCTGGCCGTCGCTGCACCCAGCGCGCCGGCGCAGGCGGAGCGGCTGAAGAATCGGCTCTTTGGCGCTGCTCCAGGACATCTGCTGGCGGATCGGCGACGTTGATGGAACGAGAAGCGGGCCCGCCGATGCCGTCGGCGCATGGGTCCGCTCCGCGCGGCGCGCGGGGCGACTGCGATCCCGGCCGCCCGGCGCATCCGGAAATCTCCCGAAAGCTGACGGGAGCGCAACTGACGGGGGTGCAACTGGCGGGCGGTGCCGGCGAACGCTTCAGGATTGCGATGGTTGCCGCCTGTCCCATGCCGGCGCGGCGCGGCACGCCGCTGCGCGTGGAGCGGCTGTCGGAAGCGCTCGCCGCGCGAGGACATCACGTCGAGCTCATCACCTATCACATTGCGGACGGGCCGCAGCCGCTCGGCTTTCCGGTACACCGCATCTTTCGGCATCCCGTCTACTGGCGGATGCCGGTCGGGCCGAGCTTCCGCAAGCTCGCGCTCTATGATCCCGTGCTCGCCTGGAAGCTCTCGCGGGTCCTCACCGCGAGGCAGTTCGATATCGTCCACGCGCATCACGTGGAAGGGCTGTTGGTTGCATTGGCCGCCCGGCTGCGCCACGAAATGCCGCTCGTCTATGACGCGCATACGATGCTGTCGGCGGAGTTGCCGAGCTACTCCCCCGGGCCCACGCGCAGTGCCTTCGGGGCGGTGGGCAGCTGGCTCGACGGAGCGCTTCCCCGCCGCGCGGATCATGTCGTCGCGGTGACCCCGGACATTCGCGACCGGTTGGTTCGCGCGCACGGGCTCAACGCAGGACGCATCTCCGTCGTGACCAACGGGGTGGAGACTGCGCGCTTTCGCGTCGACTCGCCGCCCCCACGGGACGGTCTCACCCGGCTCCTCTACTCGGGGACGCTGGCGCAGTACCAGGACATCAATCTGCTGCTCGAGGCGTTTGCGCGGGCGCGACAGGTGCGGCAGGACCTCAGGCTCTGCCTGTCGGCCAGCTCCTCCTTCGAGCCCTATGAGGCGGCGGCACGGCGCCTGGGGGTGCGGGAGTCCATTGACCTGCTGGCGGACCGTTTCGGCGAGCTGCCGCTGCGGCTCGCAACCGCGGCCATTGCGGTGTTGCCCCGCACCAGCTGTCCGGGAATCCCGCAGAAGCTGCTCAACTACATGGCTGCCGGCAAGGCGATCGTGGCGAGCGCCGGGTCGGCCAAGGTGCTGGAGCACGATAGGACGGGCCTCGTCGTAGCGAATGGCGACGTGAATGGATTCGCGGACGCGTTGCTGCGCCTGGCGGCAAACCCGGCCCTGGGAGAAGAGTTGGGCAGGCGGGCCCGCGAGATGGTGGAAAGGGAATTCAGCTGGGAGAAGGCGGCGGAGAAAATGGAGTCGGTGTACGCGCACCTGGCGGCTATAGCGCAATCAGCTCAGGCTGGAGGGAGCGGGCAGCGAGATCACGCCTGATCTCATCGCTGTAGATCGAGTTCATCACCAGCACCACCTCGGGGCGCAGCGCGCGCAGGGCATCGGGGGAGACGATCTCGAGGCCGCTGCCGGCAAGGTATTTGCCGTGTTTGTGGGGATTGATGTCCACCACGGCGGTGAGCTCCGGTCCGAGACCGGCAGAGAGCCCGAGAGAGCTGATGAGCGACACGCACTTCGACCCTGAGCCCCAGATGGCGACCCGATGGCCGCGGGCGCGATGCCGCGCCAGTGTCTCGGAGAGGGACCGCAGCCGCTCGCTCACCTGCCGCTCGAAGCGCTCGACGAGCAAGCCGATGGTGGCAAGATCGTTCTCCTGCGGCAGCAGGGCGTCCGTGACCCGGGGAGCGGGCTGAGCCTCCAGCATCAGGTACTGGTCGTCATAGGCCTTGTAGAGCCGATGGACGTCGAACCCCGCCGACCGGAAGAGACGCGCAAGCGAGCCGCGCGTGAAGTACGTGCAATGCTCGTAATAGATGTCCCAGAAGGCGCCCTGCTCGAGGACCCGCTCCATGTCCGGCAGCTCGAAGAAGACATTCACGTGGGACCGCTCGCCGAGGGTCGCGCGCACCAGGCGAACGAAGTCCAGCACGGGCGCGATGTGCTCGAGCGTGTGTCGGCAGCACACGTAGTCCGCATGCAGGTGCGCGTACTTCGGCCCGTAGAAGTCGCGGATGAACGTGATCCGATCCGCCGCGCTCGATTGCGTCCGCTCCGGCCGGTATCCCGGGTCGAGCCCGATGCCGTTGCAGCCACTTCGCTCGCAGAGCCCCACCAGGAACTCGCCCTTGCCGCATCCGATCTCGAGCGCCGTCATCCTCGGCCCCAACTCGAACCTCGCGATCTGATCGTCCCATACCTCGTCGAGAAACTCGATGAAACGCGGCGAGTAAGCCTGCGTCTCCTCGTAAGCCGCCGAGTACCGGTTGAGCCCCGCATCGAACCTGACGTTGCCGATGAAACCGCACTCCCTGCAGAATCCCAGCTCGATATCTCCCCGCGGAAACGCCAGCGCCTCCTCCCGCGACGACAGCATCAGGCAGCTATGTGCCGGCACATCCCTGACCCGGTAGAAAATCTGAATGTCGCCGCCGCCGCAGGCGGCACAGGTGAACATCCGCGGTTAGAGAATGACAGGTTGAGGAACGGGAACGATGAACCGTCCCCCCCGCCGCCGATACTCCGACTGCTGCTCCATGATCTCCTCCTTGAAGTTCCACGGCAGGATCAACAGGTAATCCGGCTGATCCTCCAGGATCCGCGCCGGCGATGCGATCGGCAGCCGCACCCCCGGGATATACCGCCCCTGCTTGTGCACGTTCCGGTCCGCCACGAATCCCAACACCCCCTGCCCGATTCCCGAAAAATTGAGCAGGATGGTCCCCTTCGCCGCCGCCCCGTAGCCGGCGATGCGCGCTCCGCCGCGCCTCAATCTCCCGAGAAGCGCCAGCAGATCACTGCGGATCCGCTCCACGCGCGAGGAGAAGTCCGAGTAGTACTCGAGCCGATCCATTCCCGAGGCATGCTCCGCCTGCAGATATTCGCCCACCGAACGGTCCGCCTGCTCCCGCTTTCCTACGAACAGGCGCAGCGAGCCGCCGTGGATCTCGAGCGGCTCCACGCGGTTCAGCGACAGTCCGTGCCGCCGGAAGAGCCGCGCCAGTGCGGTTACCGAAAAGTAGCAGAGGTGCTCGTGGTAGATGGTGTCGAACTCACCACGGTCGATCAGCTCCTTCACGTAGGGGGCCTCGATGACGGCCACCCCGTCCTCTTTCAGCAGCATTCCCATCCCGGCGACGAATCCATTGGTGTCGGCAACATGCGCCAGCACGTTGTTGGCGTGGATGACATCGGCACGCCGTCCGTCCGCAGCCAGCCGTGCACCCAGGTCGCGGCCGAAGAACGCCTGCACCGTCTCGATGCTCCGGGCGCGCGCCGCCGCCACCGGGCCGGGCGCCGGATCGATGCCGAGCACCGGAATGCCGCGCGCCTGATAGTACTGCAAGAGGTACCCGTCATTACTGGCGAGCTCGACGACCAGTGAGCTGCCGTCGAGCCGCTGCTCCTCGATGCGTGCCTCGACGTTTGCCGCCGAGTGCTCGAGAAGCGTGTCGGTGAACGAAGAGAAGTAGGGATAGTCCGCACCGAACAGCTGCTCCGGCGGCACCGTCTCCAGGATCTGTACCAGCGCGCAACCCGGACAGAAGGCGACGTCAAGGGGATACCGGGGCTCCTCACGCAGCAGATCATCGGCCGCCAGCAGCCCGTCGGACAGAGGCAGATCACCGAGTGACAGGAAGACGCTGAGGTCCGTCCCTCCGCAGCTGCGACAGCGGATCGTGCCGGTTGACTTGATCATGCCGCCGAGAAGTGTGGCGCAGAGGCCGGATGCGCCCGCAGTCGCCATCGCAGCATCTCGTCCAGCTCGCCGGCCGTCTGCAGTTCCCGGATGCGCTTCAGACGGATGAACTGAGAGCTGAGGAACTCCTCTGCGCTGGTGCCATGATGACAGAACGCCTCATACACCTGCTCGATGCCCTTGCGCACGGTCCAGCGAGGCTGAAAGGCAGGCAAACGCGAGCGTATCTTGTTGCAGTCGACACGGTAGTTGCGTGCGTCCGGGCTGGCGTCACCGGCGTAAGCTACTCGGGAGTCCGGCACGATCTGAGAGACCATGTCCGCGACTTCGCGCACGCGATAGTTCTCGGAGGTGATTCCGACGTTGAAAGCCTCGTTGTGGACGAGCTCGCGCGGGGCCTCGAGAACAGCGACGAACGCTCTCGCAATGTCTTCGATGTGCACGAGAGGGCGCCACGGCATTCCGTCACTCTTGATGAGGACGTCGCCGGTCGTACAGGCATATCCCACGAGGTTGTTGACCACCAGATCGCCGCGCAGTCGTGAGGAGACCCCGAAGGCCGTCGCGCTTCGCAGGAAGGTCGGGCTGAAGGAATCGTCGGCCAGCCTCGCGACGTCGCGCTCCACCCATACTTTGCTTTCTGCGTACGGCGTCACGGGATTGAATGCCGCCGTCTCGTCGAGGAATGCGTCGCCGGCGGCGCCGTAGTTGCTGCAGGAGGAGGAGAAGATATAGCGCGCAACGCCCGCTTCCTTTGCGAGCCTTGCCAGGCGTACCGATGCCTCGTGATTGATGGCGTAAGTGGCAGCCGGCTGCAGGTCGCCCAGAGGATCGTTGGAGATGCCGGCGAGGTGCAGCACGGCATCGAGTCCGTGCAGGTCCTCGAGGGCGACCTCGCGGATGTCCTTGCGCACGACGGCGCTCGGCGCCGGCTCTTCGGTGGCGAAGCCGCAGTCCTAATAGAGGAAACTGTCGAGGCCGGTGACATGGTGGCCGCGGTCGAGCAGCATCGGCAGCAGGACGTGGCCGATGTAGCCATCGTGACCGGTCAGGAGGACTCGCAGGCGTTGCATGTGTGCCGTCCTGCTCCTCTCGTTACCAGATCTTCCAGGGCGCATCGCCGCTCGCCCAGAGCGACTCGAGGCGCACCTTGTCGCGCATGGTGTCCATGCATTGCCAGAAGCCGTCGTGCTGATAGGCCATCAGCTCACCGTCGCTCGCCAGGCGCTCGAGCGGCTCGCGCTCGAACAGGGTGTCATCGCCCTCGATGTAGTCGAAAACCCGCGGCTCGAGAACGAAGAACGCGCCGTTGATCCATGCCTCGCCCGCTAGAGGTTTCTCGTCGAAGCGAGCCACGCGGCTGCCGTCGAGCTCCAGCCGGCCAAAGCGCGCCGGAGGCCGCACGGCGGTCACGGTGGCGGTGCGTCCATGGCTGCGATGGAACTTCAGGAGCTCTGTCAAGTTGACGTTGGAAACGCCATCTCCCCACGTCAACATGAAGGTCCTCTGCCCGAGATGAGGCGCAAGCCGCTTGATGCGTCCACCGGTGTTGGTTCGTTGGCCCGTGTCGATGAGGTCGACGACCCAGTCTTCGGAGGGGTGCACGCCATTGCTGCCGTTGCCGTGCCGCTCCACTTTGCCGGTCTTCAGCGATACGCGCAGGTCGGGTGCGAGCGAGCAGTAGTCGGCCATGTAGCGCTTGATGAATTCGCCCTTGTAGCCGAGCGCGACCACGAACTCCTTGAAGCCGTAGGTCGAGTAATGCATCAGGATGTGCCAGAGGATCGGACGGCCGCCGATCTCGATCATGGGCTTCGGCCGCACCACGGTCTCCTCCGCCAGTCGCGAGCCGACACCGCCTGCGAGGATGCCTACTTTCATGCCATGCTAGCCGTGGTGCCCACCATGTACTCGATTGTTCTCCGCGGCCGGGGCCCGGGGCGCCGTCGCGCCGCGGATGCTCTGCCTCGGCTAAAGCTCGCAATTTGCGTGCCTAATCAAATGGAAAAACTGGCCTGCGGCCGTTTTTCGGACATCAGCTCCGTTGTCGCCGGCAAAAGGCGCGACTTTTGCCGCCTGTGCACTGCCATAGCCCATGCAGCGCAAGCCGGACAGATTGCCTAGGATATGAGCCGGCTGCGCGCCTTGGCGGCAAACATGGCCGCGGTCATCACCGGCAAGGCAGCCACGGCCGTGGCGGGGCTGGTGACGGTTGTCGTGCTGACGCGTCACCTGGGGCCCACGCAGTTCGGTTACTACCGAACGGTGCTCACCTACTCGGCCTTTGCCGCCGTACTGGGCGACTCCGGGCTCTACATGATGACGCTGCGCCGGATGTCGCAGGACTCAGCCAATGCGGTGCGGGTTCTGGGCAACGCGCTGCCATTGCGGATCGTCACCACCGGCAGCGTGCTGCTGGCCGCGGCTGCGATCGTCTGGCTCACTCCATACGATCCGCCGGTCAAATGGGGCACGCTGATCGGAGCGGCGATCTACACGTGCCTGCAGGCGAGCGACTTCCTCAATGCCGCCTTCCAGAGTGTGCTCAAGCAGGCGCGCAATACCGTCGCGGAGGTGGTGGGAGCCGTGGTGACTCTGGCCGCGGTCTCGGCGTTGGCGCTCACGCACATGGGCGCGTTGCCCATGCTCTGCGCGACTCTGTTGGGTGCGGTCACGGCCCTGGGCATCTCTGTCCGGCTGGTTCGGCGCCTGATGCCATTTCGGGTGAGCTTCAACCTGCCGCTATGGAAGGAGTATCTGATCGCGGGCCTGCCGCTCGCGGGCTCGCAGATCCTCGGCATGGCGATGCTGCGGGGCGATTCGCTGCTGCTGTCACTGTTTCAGCCGGCGGCGGCGGTGGGTCTCTACGGTGTCTCCTCCAAGCTGTTCGAGATCACGACGTCCGTTCCCTACATCCTGGCGGGACTCATGATGCCGACGCTCACGGCGAGCGCCATGCGCGATCGCGCGGAGTTCTCGCATCGGCTCGGCAGCGTCCTCGATGCGGCGGCGGTTTATGGCGTGGGCATCGTGATTGCGTTCGCGCCGTTCGCCGATCGGCTGCTGGCGCTCATCTCCGGCAAGCGATTCGTCGCAGGTGCGCCGGCGCTCATCATCATCTCGTTTGCGGTGGCGTTGGCCGGTCTCACGCACGTCCTGCGA
>Ga0134128_10005404_pt1 | contig 15485 bp, 18 predicted proteins | sample KB31754_FD_96462 | JGI IMG/M metagenome (GOLD analysis project Ga0134128, IMG submission 96462) | Terrestrial soil microbial communities with excess Nitrogen fertilizer from Kellogg Biological Station, Michigan, USA - KB3-175-4 | ecosystem: Environmental > Terrestrial > Soil > Unclassified ...
GCCCGCAGCCATGCCGGAAGGACCCGTGCGAACGAGCAGTCGGAACACCTTGAGCCGACTCTCTTGAGCCAGCGCGCCAAGCGCCTCCGTGGCACGAGTTAAGTCCATATGTCGAGAATTATCCAAATCTACTGTCACAATCAATGGAAAGATTGCAAATAAGGTCGCCACGTGTGTGCGGGTCATCGGCTTTCCGCAAAACGCAGTGGCGCAGTTTCGGCGCTTGGCAACCTGCCCGCCTCGGGTCTAAAACGCGGCCCCGGGGGAAGCGAACCCAACCCGCTCGCCGACTCTTCGAACCGGGGCAACATGGGCGAGCCGAAGATGAGGATATTCTCGTGAAAACTTGGTCAGTCCCGCTGCTCGCGGCAGCCATGATGGGGTTTGTTTCACTGCCCGCCGCGGCCGACGACGTGGTTGTAGCCCGCGTTAATGGCAACGATATCAAGCAATCCGACCTCGATTTTGCCGCAACCGAAGTCGGCTCGCGGCTCGCGAGCTATACGCCCGCTGATCGCCGGAAGATCCTCCTCCAATATGTCATCGAGAACGAGCTGATGGCCGAGGCCGGCCAGAAGGACAGCCTCGACAAGGCCGCCACTTTCCCTGACCGGGTCAAATATCACGAGCGACGCGCGTTGCGTGATGCGTTCTTCGACGCCGGCATCGCCAATGCCGTGACGGAAGACGCCGCCAAGAAGATCTATGACGAGAAGATCGGCCAGATGAAACCCGAGCAGGAGATCCACGCTCGCCACATCCTGGTCGAGACCGAGGCCGAGGCCAAGGAGATTGAGGAGCGGCTGAAGAAGGGCGAGGATTTCGCCACGGTCGCCAAGGAGAAATCGAAGGACGCGAACTCCGAAGGCGGTGATCTCGGCTTCTTCACCCGTGGCACCATGCTGAAGCCGTTCGAGGATGCCGCCTTTGCGCTCGAGGTCGGCCAGATCTCCGATCCGGTGCAGACTCAATTCGGCTGGCACATCATCAAGGTCGAGGAGAAGCGCGACCAGCCACTGCCGAGTTTCGATCAGGTCAAGGAAGCGATCATGGCTCAGCTCGTGCAGCAAAAGGCGCAAGAGGTTGTGACCGGCCTGCGCGGCGCTGCGAAGATCGAGGTAGTCGATCCCGACCTCAAGAAGTCGATGGATAGCGGCGTGCTCAATGGCGAGGAGTTGCCGGAACTGCCGCAAGACCAAGGCCAGGGGGATGCCGGCGGAAAGCAGTGACCGCTTGGCTTAGGCGCCGTGGGGAAAATTTCGCCTTTCGCGCCTAAGCGCCTTGCTGAACTTCCGCCCATTGAGGGGGTGCGCATTGCAACCGCCGCTGCCGGCATCCGCTATCCCGGCCGCACCGATTTGCTCTTCGCATTGTTCGACCCCGGCACCTCCGTCGCCGGTGTTCTGACGAAGTCCAAGACCGCGTCGGCTCCGGTCGATTGGTGCCGGCAGCATCTTGGTCATGGCATGGCGCGCGCACTCGTCGTTAATTCGGGAAACGCGAACGCCTTCACCGGCCGGCGCGGCCGCGAGGCGGTGGAGCGCACGGTGGAGGCCGCAGCCCGCGCGGCCGATTGTCTCGAGGCCGATGTCTATGTCGCTTCGACGGGCGTGATCGGCGAGCCGCTCGATACGAGGAAATTCACCGGTCTCCTCGGCGATCTCGCGCGCGAGGCAAAGCCAGATGCCTTCGAGGAGGCCGCGCGCGCCATCATGACCACCGACACCTATCCGAAGCTTGCCACGCGCAAGAGCGAGATCGACGGGGTCGAGGTCACCATCAATGGCATCGCCAAAGGCGCCGGCATGATCGCGCCCGACATGGCGACCACGCTCGCTTTTATCTTCACTGACGCAACGATCGAGCCGGTTGCGCTGCGCGGCTGTCTCGATCCAGGGCTCGAGCAAAGCTTCAATGCAATCACCATCGACAGCGACACGTCTACCAGCGACACGCTGCTCGTCTTCGCCACAGGCGCAGCGGCAAGTTGCGGCGCTCCGCGCATTGCTGTGGCGGAGGACCCACGAGCTACTGCCTTCCGGTTGGCGCTCGCCCAGGTCATGCGCGAGCTTGCACTACAAGTGGTGAAGGACGGTGAGGGCCTGACCAAGTTCGTGACCGTCCGCGTGACGGGCGCAGAGAGCGACGAGGCTGCGCGACGCATTGCCCAGTCGATCGCCAACTCACCCTTGGTGAAGACGGCGATCGCCGGCGAGGACCCGAATTGGGGCCGCATCGTCGCGGCGGTCGGCAAAGCCGGCGAGGCCGCCAATCGCGACCGCATGGCCATCTGGCTCGGCGATATCCTGGTTGCGACGGAGGGCGAAGTAGCAGCGGCCTATCGCGAGGCCCAAGGCGCCGCCTATATGAAGAATGCTGAAATCTCGATCCGCGCCGATGTCGGCATCGGCCGGGGTACGGCAACGGTTTTCACCTGCGATCTAACGAAGGACTACATCGCCATCAATGCCGATTACCGGTCTTGATGAGGTCGCGACTTTCGGGGTGCGGATATGAATGAGGGAAGGACGCGCCCCATCATCCTTGTCGCCGCAGTCGCGCTACTCAACGAAGAGGGCAAAGTGCTGCTTGCAAAGCGCCCTCCCGGGCGCCCGCTCGCAGGACTGTGGGAATTCCCGGGCGGCAAAGTCGACCCGGGCGAAGATCCCGAGACGGCGTTGATCCGTGAGCTCATGGAGGAGCTTGGCATCGAGATCGCAAGAGCCGATCTTGTGCCTCTCACCTTCGCGAGCCACGCATATCCTGAGTTCCACTTGCTGATGCCGCTTTATCTCTGCAAACGTTGGGAGGGCGACATCGCCGCGCAAGAGAACCAGGAGCTTCTGTGGGTGAAACCCGACGAGCTCAGGCTCTACGACATGCCGCCCGCCGACGAGCCGCTCAAGACCAGCCTCCCCAACCTGATTTGAACTGCCAGAGACGCATGATCAGCAATCATTAAAGCCGGAATCGAGTTTTTTGCCGGCGTATGTGAAGGGCGAAGGATGCGCCCCAGGGTCTCTCACTCTCTCGGAGCCCTGCTCGCTTCTGACCCAAAGCAGACGTCAGAGCTGTCACGGCTCAGATACGACGCGATGGAGAAGAATATCGGAAAATCTCTCAATCACGCCTATCAGACGCTCTTTGACCGAGCGCGAATTCTGTTCGAGACTAATGCGTTTGCATAAGACATTCTGAATTAAAGGGCTAAGCTGCCCTCCACCTCTCTCCTCCGCCCATTTTTCTCAGGCGTGCGCGGCATCAAAGTTCTCACTCTTGCGACAGTTCTTATTTTTGCGGGAACAACCTCGTCACAAGCTTGCAAGCATCCAGTCGAAGAGATCAAAGAGACTTTTGAGATGCCTAATAGTGAGTTCGAAATTCCAGCCGATCGGCGACGAGCTCGTCCGCGTTTCCCGCGTGCGCCTCTATGGGGCGGAGTTCCGTCTCTGCGACCCGCGCAATCTTTACCCAGACGAGGATCGGGTGAGCTTCGTATTCGCCTCGGTGCGGGGCGAGGGAGACGACGCGCCGGAGCACAGCGGCGTGCTGGTCCAGTACGAGGATGCCGAACAATGCAAGCTCTACCGCAACCCGCTGATCCGGGAGGGAGCGTTCTTCCTGTGCAAATCGAATGTGCACCTGCGCTACTTTGCCGAGGGGTCGATGGACAGGCTGCTCGCCTTCGTCCGCCCACTTCTACATGCCGCAGCTCCACTACTGGCGTTACGAGGAGCTGCCGGGCGCCGACAGCTTCAGCCACATCGATCCCTCCGATCATGAAGGGCGCGAGCAAGCGTGGGCGGAGGTGAAGCAGAATTTGGCCGAGGAGACGGCCGAATGGGTGCCAAAGGGGCGCGAGCTCGTGGCGTTGTTCGAGCATGCGCGCCGCTCCGGCGGCGTCCTCCGGAGACAGGTGTTTGCCGTCGCGTACGAGGGTCCTATCGACTTCGACACCCTTTGCGACAGAGTGCTGGCGGGCGTGGACCAATATTGAGCCCTTTAGCATCGCTCCTTCAGTGCCAGGCCGCTTGGACGGTTGCGGGCTCGCTTGGGAAGTTCATGACCGTTGGCCAGGGGCTGCATTGCTGATCTCTTCCGGCATCACAAAGCCGGCCCCCGATGACCTGCCTCCAAACGCCCGATTTCTGTCAAAACCTTTGGCTCCCGAGCGATTGGTGAAGGAGCTCACCCAAGCGCTATCGGCGGCTCTCTAAGGACCTTCCGGGAACTGCGCCGTTGGCTCGTCAGTTTAAGGGTGCATCATTCGTGCGCACAGCACCGGGCGTGCTCTCGCTATGCACGTTCGGCCAATCGCAGCCGATCATCAATTTGTTGCGCACGCCTGGGATGATCGACCAGATCGCTCGCCCTTTGTTGGCGATCCGCCCGCGCCAGCAGCGATTTCCAGCTCCATCCTGTGGAAGAATTAGTCCGTACCGGGCTGCGCAATCGCCTTCTTGCATCTTTGCCCGAGGCTGATCACGCTCTCCTCCGCCCCCACCTCGCGCCAGTTACTCTCAATTTTAGGCAGCGCCTGCAATCGGCGAACCGAAGGGTAAAGGCGGCCTATTTTCTCGAGAGCGGCATCGCCTCAGTGGTCGCGATTGCAACGGGTTCCCACAGCCAAACTGAAGTAGCAGTTATTGGCTGCGAAGGCATAGTTGGGCTGCCCATCGTGCTGCGCGCTGACCGCCATGTGAGACCTTCATTCAGTCGGAAGGCCCATGGGCAATGTATCGAAGCGGCGGACCTCGTCAGCGTGATGAGCCAAAGCCCTACTCTTTCCGACGCGCTTCTACGTTTCGCTCACTTTTTCAGCGTGCAATCTGGATATACGGCCTTGGCCAACGCCCATGGGAAGGTTGAAGAGCGGCTCGCCCGTTGGCTTCTCATGGCGCAGGACCGCATCGCTAGCAAGGAACTCATTCTCACCCACGAGTTTCTCGCCCTTATGCTCGGAGTGCGTCGCGCTGGGGTGACCGTCGCCTTGCAGCATTTCGAGGTCAAAGGTCTCATCACGGCGGCTCGCGGCAGTATGAGATAACGGTGGGCAATCCCCACGACTGTCGATTGCGTGCGGTTGAATGTTGGCGGGAAGCAGAGTTCGCGCGAACCGCACCGGCCCGCGCAACACTAGAACAATTCGCCAAATTGTGGCTTGACCTCGCCGCTGCTTACGAGCGCGAACACGCGCTCTTGGAGAAATGGGGCGAGACGCCTGCGCCGATCAGCGCGATTTACCCGACCGCCCTAAGGTAACAGTCGCCCTTACTGTAGCCTTTCAATCTGCTCGATCGTCAGATTGCCGTCTTGCGTCGTGATCCTTGCATTAGCCCGAGCAGCGATGGTCAGCTCCTGCATCACGAAATCAATGGCTCTGCGCAGCGACCCAAAATGTCGTGCGTGGCCGTCCCAGTCCGGCGCAGCTTGCGAAATCTCATCTGCCGGTATCCAGTGTGCGTCGGCAGGAAGATCGAGTTTCACCATCGGCCTGGTATTAAGCGTTGCTTGGATACGTCGCCCCGTTCGGCTCCGTCTAGCATCTCAAGCAGGATGTTCAACTCATCAGGCAACGGTTGCAGAGAACAGTCGAGGCATTCCTTTAGGGCTCGCCCCAGGAATAGCGCTTGCTTGGGGAGATGTTGCATAACATTTCCTCCTCCAAATTTTTTTGCGCCCTTTTTTGCGACCTTATTTCAGCCTAGTCGCAACGCACTGGCCTCGCCTTGCGAGGTTGGGCAAACCCCCCAGATTTTTGTGCGTTCCCGTACAATCACTAAAAATTTCACTATTCCGGGCAGAGCATAAGACGCTCCTGGATCGGCGCGTTGTGTCGTTCTGCTAAATCTCAGTATTACTTGGGAGGCCCTCTCTAGGCTGAGCTCATTTCACATTCGATAACCGCGCTCGGCTTATGGCACAAAGCAGACGTTCACTGATCAATCGCAGCCAAACAAAATTAGTTGTCAGGCGTGGTCCAGTTTTTAGGAACATCACTATACCCCCCCATCACGGGGAGGTGTGTCAGTCATCTTTGGGCTTACGCGATTAGAAGGGAACGAGGCCTTGTCGCCCGCGGAATGCTCCGTCGTGTTCAGTGCCTCAGCGAGACGATGCGCGGCGCTGCCCGGTCGAAGTGGCTTCTGCTGACTGGGATCCGGCGCCCACCCGGAGAGATAGACGATCTCGAACGTGGCGCTGACGCGCCCGTCGGCCGTCGCGTGACGCTCGCGATAGATCGCCTCCGCCCGTGCAAGCGTCTTGCGCGACAACGGCGACTTGCTGCGCGCAAGCAGCACATTGCCGCCGCCGAGCGCGCGCACCTCGCGCATCAGCTCGCGCGGCGAGGGATAAACCACCGTCAGAGTCTCTGCGTCGGCAACGGGAAGGGCAAAGCCCGCTCGCTGCAAGAGCGCGCCGTAGTCCCTGACGTCGGCGAAGGGCGACACGCGCGGACTCGCGCCGCCTTCGGTCTCCGCCTCAGCCTCGAGCAGCGCCTGGCGAAGCTCGAGCAGCGCCCTCGCGCCGAGCAGCGCCGCTATGAACAGTCCGTCGGGCTTGAGCGCGCGCCTGATCTGGATCAGCGCGCCGGGGAGATCGTTGACGCGATGCAGCGCAAGACCCGAGACGATTAGGTTGAGGCTCGCATCTTTCAGCGGCAGCAGATCCTCGTCGCAGACCAGCGAGGGACCTGGGCAAAGTGCTGCGAGCGCAAACACGCTCTCCGCATAGATCACCTCGCGCACAGACTTGATCTCCGCCAGACTTCGCCCGAGCAGCCCGTGATAGGCGCCAAGATCGAGCGCAAGCGGTAAGGGCCGCAGCATCAGCTCTACGCGCTCGGCGATCTCGCGTGCGACATGGGCAAGCAGGAACTCGCGCGCTTCGATTTCATGCGCGAACCTGGCACGCCGCTCGCGCAAGAGCTTGCGGTCGAACAGGAGGGTTTCGTCGCTCATGGGGTGAGGCTGCTCCGCCCTTCCAACATCGCCGCTCCCGGCTCTATCATGGGGTCCATGGTGGGGGTTGAGCTTAGCGCAGAGGCGCGGCCTTCAGGCTCCGGCGCAACAACTTGGCGCAGGCCAGTGCGGACGCTGCTCGGCCAAGTCGCCGATCTGCTCTTGCCGCCGGTCTGCATTTCCTGCCGCGCGCGCATCGGCAGCCACGGCCTCCTGTGTGGCTCGTGTTTTGCCAAGATCGACTTCATTGCGCCTCCGATCTGCGCGCGGCTCGGCGTGCCGCTGCCATACGATGCCGGCGAGCCCTTGCTCTCGGCGGCTGCCATCGCCAAGCCTCCAGTTTACGACCCGGCCCGCGCTGCGGCGCGCTATTCGGCGACCATGCGCGAGCTGATCCAGAGCTTCAAATATCGGGATCGGCACGAAGGTCTTCCATTGTTCGGGCTTTGGCTAGAAAAAGGCGGGAGCCGAGCTTCTTGCCGACGCCGACCTGATTATACCGGTGCCACTCTATCGCTCGCGCCTTTGGTGGCGGCGGTTCAATCAGTCGGCCATGCTCGCGCAAAGCGTGGGCCGGCTCGCCAGCGTTCCCGTCGACTGCTTCGTGCTCGCCCGCGTGCGGCGGACATCAAGCCAAGTCGGGGTTTCTGCCGAACAAAGGCGGAAGAATGTCGCCGGAGCGTTCAAGATGCTGCCGGCGCGCGCCGCCCGCGTCAAAGGGAAGAGCATCGTGGTGGTGGACGACGTAATCACTACCGGAGCAACGGCTGAGGCCTGCGCCCGGGCACTGAAGCGGGCGGGGGGTGCGCGGGTGGATGTGCTGGCTCTCGCCAGAGCCGTCGAGCCTGCCGCCTTCCTGCTTTAGGCTGCGCGCATAAAAACCCTTGCATAGAGCCGGTTAAGCGCCCAGTTACCGTCGTTGAGATTATTTTTGAGCATTTCAGAGGCAACGAATTATGTCGCGCATTCTCCTCTACACCACCCAGTTCTGCGGCTATTGCCGGGCGGCAAAGAATTTGCTGCGCGCCAAGGCCTCGACTACGAGGAGATCGATGTCGGCTTCGATCCCGACAAGCGTGCCGACATGGTTCAGCGCGCAGGCGGCCTTCGCACCGTGCCGCAGATCTTCATCCACGGCCGCCATGTCGGCGGCTATGATGAGCTCGCGGCGCTCGAGCGCGAAGGCAAGCTCAATGATTGGCTTGCCAACATGCTGGAGACGTCTGCCTTGGGAGAGCTGGCTGACGCCTCAGAGCCATGAGTAGCGAGCGGCAGAGACGCTTTCGTGCCGGGCTGGTGCAGCTCCGCTCGGGCCGGGCAGTCGCGCCAAATCTCGACAAGGCCGAAGCCCTGATCAGGCGCGCAGCCAAAGGCGGCGCGCAATATGTGCAGACGCCTGAGAACACCGGGATCATGGAGCTCAAACCGGAGCTCGTGCTCGCCGCGGCCGAGAGCGAAGGCAAGAGCGCACTGCTCGCCTGGGCCAAGGCGCTCGCGCGCGACCTTGGAATTTGGCTGCATGTCGGCTCGATCGCCATCAAGCTCGATCAGACGCGGGTCGCCAATCGTTCTTATCTGATCGATCCCAAGGGCCGCGTCGCCGCGCGCTACGACAAGCTGCATATGTTCGATGTCGACCTTGCCGGCGGCGAGAGCTACCGCGAGTCGCAATATTTCTGTCCTGGCGCCAAGGCGGTGCTCGCCGATCTCCCCTTCGGCAGGTTGGGCTTGAGCATCTGCTACGACCTTCGCTTCCCCTCGCTCTATCGCGCGCTCGCTGCCGCCGGTGCCGAGCTCATCGCCATCCCGGCCGCCTTTACCAAGCAGACCGGCGAGGCGCATTGGCATGTCTTGACGCGCGCCCGCGCCATCGAGACCGGCGCCTTCGTGCTCGCAGCGACCCAAGGCGGCTTGCACGAGAACGGTCGCTCGACCTTCGGTCACAGTATCATCGTCTCGCCCTGGGGCGAGATTTTTGCCGAGGCAGGCGAGGAGCCCGGCGTGATCTTTGCGGATCTCGACCTTGCCGCTTCGGAGGAAGCACGGGCGCGCATTCCGGCGATCAAGCATGGCCGCGAATTCGAGATCGAGATTGCCGGGGAGGGGGTCGAACGGGCGAGGAGAGAGGCGTCGTGATCCGCTACGCGCTCGCCTGCGAAAAAGGTCACGAGTTCGAGGCATGGTTCGGCTCGATCAGCTCCTGTGACGAGCAACAGGAGGCGCGGGCGGTCACCTGCCCATCCTGCGGCAGCACCAAGGTGCACAAGGCGCCGATGGCTCCTGCCGTCAAGAGAAGGAAAGCTGAGCCCGCCGCGGCGCGCGAGGAGGGCGAGCGACGGAGGACGTATGCGTTCCTCAAGAACCTCAAGGCGCATCTCAAGGCTAATGCCGAGCATGTCGGTCCTGCCTTCCCTGAGGAGGCCCGGAAGATGCATTACGGCGAGGCCGAAGCGCGCAGCATCTATGGCGAGGCGACCATCGAGGAGGCCAAGTCGCTCAAGGACGAGGGCATTCCCGCGCTGCCGCTGCCGCCGCTGCCCGACGACCAAAACTGAGGGACCTTGCCTCGAGGTAACCTCTTATTGGGAGGCTTCGCGTACAAATTCCCGGCGAGATGCCCTGGTAAAGCCGCGAAGGGCCTCTATTTAATATGAAGCCGGGCGTTGGTTTCTGCGCAACCAGGGGCACTAAATGCACCTCTCAAGTTTTTCCCGAATTCGTAAGTATGCCTTAGGCCTCCTCGCCGCCCCGTTTTTGGCTCTTGCACTCGTACTTCCCGCAAGCGCTCAAACCGGAACCACGCCTCCGACTGCGCCGACCGAGGCCGCGCCGGCAAGCCCCGAGGCTAAGCCCAACCGCCTTGGCGAGCCGAATGCGCCCGCTCCTGCCCAGCCCAAATCCGAAGGGGCAGCGACAGAACAGCAACCTAAATCGGAAGGAACTGCGACTGCGCAGCCCAAACCGGAGACGCCTCCTCCGCCCAAGCCGGCGGACTGGGCCAAGCACGAAGCAGCCGCCGCCGATTTGCAGCCCGGATCCCAAATCCTGATCAATATCGACAAGACGCAACAGGAGATGACCGTCTTCATCGACGGCGTCGAGCAATACTCCTGGCCGGTTTCGACCGGCAAACCCGGCTATGCGACGCCTTCGGGAAACTACACGCCAACCTCCATGAACGAGATTTGGTACAGCAAGCAGTGGGACAATTCTCCCATGCCGCATTCCATTTTCTTCATGAAGGACGGCCACGCCATCCACGGCACCCATGATGTGAAGTATCTCGGCAAGCCTGCCTCGCATGGTTGCGTGCGGCTTGCGCCGGAAAGCGCACTCACGCTCTATTCCATGGTCGAGAAAACCGGGATGCAGAACGTGCAAGTCGTGCTGAGCGGAGAGACCCCTGGCGGCGAATACAAGGTCGCGAGTCCTGACCGGCGCTACGGTCCCGGTCCCGGCTGGTTCATCCCCGGCGACAATTATGACAATTATTATGCACAGCAGGAGCCGCCGCGTCGTCGGCGTGGCCTTTTCGGACGGTGGTTCCAGCCCGACTACGGGCCGCAGGGTTATGCTGGCCCTCCAGGCTATTACCCGCCGCGCGGCTATCGCGGATATTAAAGTCTAGGTCCTGACAAGCGCCTTGTATTCTTCCTCCCCTCCCATCAGGGAGAAGAACACACTCTCGGATACGCAGATAAAGGCGTTAGATCAAGTAGTTGATTGGTGGCTATGTTTGCCAGAGTATCCTAGGCTGCATTTAGGTAGCTATTTTGTAGGTTCAAATCCAGGGCTCGCAACCAGCGTTATTTGCACCTTGATCATGCGATTCTTTAGACTCGGCTTCCGGGGCTTCGGGCGCCCGCAACCGCCTTCATTTGCAGCTTCTCCTCCTGTCCTTAGAGCGCGGTCTCGAAAACCGTTGTACGGGTAACCGTACCGTGGGTTCGAATCCCACCTTCTCCGCCAACAAGTCGCAGCGTTTGTGGACCGAGTCTGGTTCCGTGTAATTTCGGCCAAGACGTCCTCGGGTTTCGCGCGATTTGAGGCCGCCCCTCTTCGCCAACTCACTGGAGAGAAACCACTCCGGCGGAAAGTGGAGTCTTCTAGGTGCCGAATTCTCTGTTCACCAATTCGGCGGTCCGGTTACTTCGGCGTCCGAGGGTTCGCCGAAGCCCTTCGGGGCACTAATAAACGAGCCTCGGGGCGGCCATGCACCTCGAACGGGATGACACGATCACCGTCACCCCGGATTGCATCAAGTCCTCAACCATTACGTATCTGTCCGGAATAATTGAGGCGCTGGCGCTGTAGGGCCTAAGAGCAAGGTAGATTCGACATCTTGATCAGCGTATCGGCGGTGAGATCGGGCGGCTGTCGCCCGTCGAGAATGGAGGCGGTGATGTCCGGCGCCAAGAAAGCCAGCTTGAGATTGCGTGCAACGTATCGCTCGTCACTGTTCTTGCGGTCAGCGATTTGTTTGATCGAGGGGGCATTGCCACGGCAAAGCTCTCGCCACCATGTCCGCTTTACCCTCAAAAGCGGACATGCTCAGCATCGGCATCGATGTCCGCGTTGTGCCAATTCGCCACAGCCAGGCCGAGCACAAGCAAGACCGCACGGCGCATTACCCCCCCACAGAAGCATGCCAGATCGCTGAACAACTATCGCGCGAAACGTTGGCGGCGCGAAGCTGAATAGGCAGCCGATTTGAGGTATTGAAGGCAGTTGACGCGCAGAAGGGCGGCGCCACAGGCTAACGGTGGCAGGCGCCGTGCGTCGTCGGCTAGCTGCGCTCTCACAACCTTCTGCGGCTGACTGTCGCCGGGTGAGGAGTAGACAGCAGGTGAGGCTCTCAAAAAAAGGGCGCCGGTCAAAGCCGAAGCCTCTTATTCTGGCCGTCTATTGGATAATAGCGCCCTGCTTCGGCTGTACTACGGCCCGGAGGCCTGCCCCCAAGAGGCTTTGATCCCCCCTTGGAGACCGCTCCCAATAGCTTATTCGGTGAGATCCTCGATTTCTTCAACACTTTCAAAATCGGCAGCTTTCGACCACAGTTAGACAACATTTTCCGATTTGGTATTTTCAGCCCTGTTGACGAGGATGAAAACGTTCTCAAAGACCCGTATCGGATTCTGAACCGTATGCTGAGCCCCTTCGCCGGTTTTGACTGAACTTCGACATAAATGTTGAAAGTAGAGCTTGGCGGAGAATTTGTTGCGGAACTGACGTTGTTCGAGCTGTGGTCGGGGGGCCATACGCCGAATTATATCCGCTGGCTGGTAGAGGCTTGGCAGAGCCAGGGCCCAGGCACACTGCGCGCAATCATCACCAATCGCTTCTTAAAGCAGCACGAATACGTCTTCCGCGATTTGCTGAATGTGCCGGGCAGCGTGATCAGATGGACTGCCATCGACGACGCCGATGAAGTAGCAATCGAGGCCGCTCGGACCCGCGCGCAAGCCGTTGATTCGGCCTCTGGCAAAGCAAGTGAAACGGCAGGCGACGATACATTGCTGTCGCTCTATTGGACGCTCTTACAAAAGTACGGCCGCAAATTTCCCTCTCGGCACATTCTGCTAATGAACTTGGATGAATATCTCCTCCCGCTCAGCGCTGGACGAGCCGCTCCAGCAGATCTCTCTGGCATCTTTTTCCGCCCGAACTACATCTATCGTTCGAAAGCGGTGTCGGACGAGTTTCGTATATTCGACGTTGTGCAGGAACAACTCGTGCGGCGGAGCTTAAATCATCCCCAGCTTCGGCTTGTTTTCTCTTACGTGCCCGAGGTCGCTGAAGGTTTGCACGGCAGGGAAACCGCGAAGGTGATCCATTTGCACAATCCAGTTCAGCTGCCGACACGGCATGCGTCACTTGTGGAGAAAGCCACGATAAGGTCGCGCCTCGGCGTGCCTGCCGACCGAGAACTATTTCTTTTCTTTGGGGAAATTAGAGGTCCGAAAGGGTTGTGGAAGCTGCTTGATTCGCTTCGGTTTCTGCGAGCTGATCAAGAGGCGCGCATTTGTCTCGCGATTGTCGGTCAAGCGGAAGCCGTGGTCGAACAGCGTTTGGCCTCAGAGCTCAAGGAAATTGGCGCTTCGACACAACTCATGATTCTTCGCAGGGCGGCCTATGTCGACGACACGGAGCTATTCGAGTGGTTCACCGCGGCCGACGTGGTGATTGCTCCTTATGTGCGGCATGCCGGCACGAGTGGAATTCTGCTGCTTGCCGCAGCTTACCGCAAACCTCTCATAAGTCAGGACTACGGTGCTATGGCTAAGGTCGTGCGCGAGAATTCGCTCGGTCTGACGGTCGACACCAACGACCCTACGCAGCTTGCGCGGGCGATAGGTCGTTGTCTAGGCGAGACGCCGCCGCACGAATGGAACGCCGAGAAGGCCTACGGTTTTGCGCTGAATCACTCGCACGAGAAATTCGGACAAACACTTATCGGCGCGTTACAGCCCTTCTTAGTCTAGCCTGTCATGCTGTCTCGCTCGCCTGCGCTCTGTCCAACACCGACGCGATCGCCCTGGGAATCTGCGAAATGTCGGTGCCAGTCTCGATGCGAAAGCAGGGCAGTGACCGAAGCATGGATGCAAATCGCGCCAAGGGCGTGCGTCCGAAGCTTGGCCAGCGCAGCACATTGTAGGATCCCATTGCCAACAAGGCCTCTGAAGGATGCGCAGGTTGCACCTGCGTATCGCGCCGACCTGAGAAGTGGGAAAGGAGAACGGCGCGAACCGGGACGCCCGGCAAGAGCCGATCCGGCAGAATACCCTTGAGGAAAAACACCGCCTTGCCCTCCGGAGTGAGAAGGGCTTCCTTCTCATTTTTCTGCAACGTCGGAAATCGATGCAGGTCGGTGAGGAAGAGCTTTGCTGTTGAATAGAGACTGGTACTTATCGGATGTTCATTGGTGCTAAGTAGGCAATGGTCGTCGCCGACGTAGAAAAGATCCGATTCAAGGCAGGCGATGGCCGCGTGAGACTTTCCGGAGCCTGATCGTCCGACAATGAGTACGCCGCCGTCGGCACGCCCGACCGAGCCGGCGTGAACCGCCAAATAGCCAAATTCGCTTGCCCACCAGTTAATCATAGTGAGCAGCGGTGAACCGCACTCCCACTTTAAACCCTGATTATGGGATCGCAGCCAAACCACCGCATTTCCCGTGGGCTTATGTGCGGCGCTCACCATCGCCCGATCATGATCGACCTGAAGGTAACGATCCGAACCGATAAGCGCCGTGATTCGATCGTGAGCAACCTGCAGGTAACAATTCAAGCCGACATGTTCCGTGATCTCGCTGAGACCAGACAGTTCCGTATTCTCCCAGCCATTTAGAGATGGACCATCGATCCCGGAGGAGGCTTCATCCCAGATATGGAACGTGAAGTCAGGTTCACCCTCATCGGGTATCTCGATGTGTGCAAGGGCATCGCAGAACAGCATGGCCAACGCAATCGACGTGGCACGAAACTCGACGGTGGCTCCGGCAATGCGAAATTGACGTCGTATCGGCCCAACGGCCAGCGCTTCCGCGCGAGCATGCGCTGCCAGCCCGCGGCTAAAGATTTCATCAAAGCTTTCTGGGGAAAGGGCCGACCGGGCCTTCGGCAGCTCAGGCATCCAGTTTGCCGGCCGGTAAATGCGGCCAGCCTTCTTCGTTTACATCATGCACTGGATCAAGGAGAAGCATCGTCGCCAAGTCTGTAAATTTTTCTAGTATCGGCGCCTGATACCGAGAGAGCCGCATCTCGGCAGGAGGTGCGGCAAGACGTGCCGGCGGCTCCCCCGGCGCTTTTTGGCGAATAAGGTCTTCCTCGAAGAGTAGGTCAATCAGAGAGGAGATGTCGCGTTCGACGTCTTCGCTATCGATCTCAAAATTGGACCGAATCAGCGCAGCGATTTGTGCGACGCTTGCCGCATGCTGAATTCCGGACCAAATGGTCGCGCCCGAGTGTTTGAGGCTGTAGTAGGTTCCGCTGGCAAGATTGATTATGATCGTCTCCCCGTCGATGGTTTCTGAAATGACGGCCGGATCATTCAGCTCAAACGCACTTTCTTCCGTAAGCGGCATGCGCTGCGTTTCCCAGAATTCCAGTGGTTACCTCGCCGACGGGGTAATCCCCTTACCCATTCGGGCGCAGTCCTCATTCTTATCCTACCCCGGCCTCCTCGACTACCCAGCCCGCATTCATCTGTTTTACAAAGGGAAGATAAGCTACTAGCGGTCTTGTCGCATGATTTCAGTTGTCATTCCTGTCTACAATGGAGCCGAGTTTATTGCATCGGCAATTCGAAGTGTCTTGCGTCAAACTCTCCCTGCCAGTGAGATAATTGTCGTTGACGACGGTTCGGCGGACGGATCAGCGGACGTCGCGTCGAAGTTCGGTGCACCGGTCAAAGTGCTTAGGCGCCCACATCAAGGCGGAGCGGCTGCGCTAAACGCCGGTCTCGCCGAAGCGAGTGGCGATCTGCTCGCCTTTCTGGATGCCGACGATCTTTGGTCAGAGGATA
>Ga0134128_10005405_pt1 | contig 15484 bp, 13 predicted proteins | sample KB31754_FD_96462 | JGI IMG/M metagenome (GOLD analysis project Ga0134128, IMG submission 96462) | Terrestrial soil microbial communities with excess Nitrogen fertilizer from Kellogg Biological Station, Michigan, USA - KB3-175-4 | ecosystem: Environmental > Terrestrial > Soil > Unclassified ...
CACGCAGGTACAGGGCGTTGCCCTCGCTGACCTCCCAGAGCCTGCGCACGGTCTCGCCGGCCACCGGCCCGCCCAGGAACGCCGAGACGACCGCCGTGGTTTCGGCTTCCGCCCACGCGGACAACTCGATCCGCTCCGCCAGTCCGTCCTTCCACAGCGCCGTCACCAGGTCCGGAGCCGCGCCGGGCGTGCGCAGGCTGACCAGCAGGCTGCAGGTCTTCTCCAGCGCGAGCTGGTGAACCAGCGCGGCCGAACCCGCGTCGAGGAACTGCGCGTCGTCGACGACCAGCAACAGCCTGCGGCCGTCGCCGGCCAGCGCCATCATCGCTTCGCCGGCCTGGCGAAGCAGTCCGGTCAGGTCTCCTGGTGCGAGGCCGGCCTCAGGCAGGAACCGTGCGAACGGTCCGAACGGTATGGCCGACGCGGTGCGCGACGCCCCGGCGCGCACGGCGACGAATCCGAGCTTGGGCGCCGATCTGGCGATCTCGGCGGCCAGCCGGGTCTTGCCCACTCCTTCTGGTCCGGCCAGCACGAACGCGGTCGGCTCCGGGCTTTGCAGACCCAGGATGATCCGGCCGATTTCTTCATCGCGTGACATCAATCCGATGTCGCCGGCGGGCCCTGTCTTCACTGCCAATAGCCTCGCACCACGCGAGACACGCTGCCAGGTTCAGGAAGGAGATCGTCCGGAAACGGCACTACTATGCGGTCCATGACAGCAGCTAAGGATCCGGAGGCGCAGTTCGGGCCGCACCGGTTCTACGCGGGTGAGGGAGGCGGCTCCACTCAGTTCAGGGGGGCCAGGTTCGATGTGGCCGACCTGCGCGGAGCGCGGTTTACCGACTGTGACCTGACTGGCGTCACGATCTCCGATGGCTGGCTGGTAGACGTCAGCATCTCCGGATTCCTCAGCAACGTCACGATCAACGGGGTCGACGTGACCGACTTCGTAGGCGCCGAACTGGATCGCCGGCATCCCGAGCGGGTGCAGTTCCGGGCGGGCGAGTCGGCCGACGACGTCCGGGCGATGTGGGACACCATCGAGCGGTTGTGGACCGGCGCGATCGAACGGGCCGGGCGGCTGCCCGCGGAGGCGCTGAGTCAGCAGGTCGACGAGGAGTGGTCGTTCGCGCAGACCCTGCGCCACCTGGTCTTCATCACCGACGCCTGGGCCAGCCGGACGGTGCTGGATACCGAACGGCCTTATCACCGGCTCGGCCTTCCCCAGAGCTGGTATCCGCCGGCCGACGCGGCCGCGCTCGGCATCGACCTGGCCGCTCAGCCCAGTTACGCCGAGATCCTGGCCGCCCGCGCCGACCGGTTGGCCGTGATGCGCCGCATCGTGACTGACCTGACCGATGACGGCCTGAGTCGACAATGCCGGCGCTCGCCCGCCCCCGGATACCCGGACGAGGCACTAACCGTCATCGAGTGCGTCAGCGTGGTGATGGAGGAGGAAATCGACCACTATCGCTACGCCATCCGGGACCTGACCGTACTTGAATCGGCGACTCGCGTATAGGTTGGGAACAGGCGCGAAATTAACTGGCCGACGGCGAGGTGTTTCCCGATGATCGGTGACAATTCCGAGAACCGGCAAGCATTGAACGAGATTGACGTTACGGTCCCGCATTCGGCCAGGATCTCTTCGATGGCCTCGATCTCGTCGACCCGGGAATCGTGGCATCGGCAACCTGGCGGCCAGCCTCGCCGGGGGCGGCCAGCTTCAGCGGCGGCGGGCTGGCCGGCGTCGCCCGCAAGCGATGACTGACCACGACGACAGCCGCTTAGGCGCGATGTTAGATGGCCACATCACCACCCAGCTGATCGCCGCCGCGGTCCGGTTCGGGATCCCTGACTTACTCACCGAGGCCGCGACCGAAGAGCGGTTGAGCACCGCGACCGGGATCAGCCCCGGACGGCTCCGGCGGTTTCTCTCCGCCTTGAGCAAGATAGGGCTGGTAGAGCCCATCGGCGAAGGCCATTACCGAAATACGCCGATGGCACGGCATCTCCTCAAGGAGACCGGAGCGCTGTACGGTCACGCGCTCATGGCCGGAAATATCTACTACGAGGCCTGGGAGAACCTCGATTCCGCCCTGCTGACCGGCCAGTCCGCGTTCGAACTCTCGCACGGCGACAGCCTGTGGGCTTATCTCGACCGCGATGCCGAAACGGCGGCGGCCTTTACCAGAACGCAGGGCTGGAACACCGAACGCCTCATCACCGAAATCATCGACCTGTATCCGTTTCCCGATTCCGGTGTGCTCGCCGATCTCGGGGCGGGCGACGGCACGCTGGTAGCGGCGCTTCTCGAGCGCTTTCCTGGCCTGCGGGCGATCGTGTTCGAGCAGCCTGCCGTCCTTGAGAACACCCGTCGCTCGCTCCGCGAGCATGAGGTGGACGAGCGCTGCACGTTCAGTTCGGGGAACTTCCTGGAGGAGGTACCGGAAGGAGGCGATCTCTACATGCTCAAGTCGGTCATCCACAATTGGGACGACGATTCCGCGCTGCGCATCTTGCGTAACTGCCGGGAGGCGATGGCCGACCATTCCCGGTTGCTGCTCATCGAGCGCGCGACCGACGAAACCGATCCGGTCAGCTCGGCCGTGCCGGACATGACGATGCTCGTCCTGTTCGGCAGCCGTAACCGCACGGTCGGCGACTACGAACGGCTCCTGGGTCGCGGCGGCTTTGCCGTCAGCCGAACCTGGTCGGGTTCGGTCGGCCTGCGCATACTGCAGGCAAGGCCGGCGTAATCTCACGACCGGTGGCATTCAGGCCACTGGTGGCCATTCTGTCCCTTGACGGAATTCGCCAGGCGCAGATTAATTGAGTCAGTTCGCACGACACCGAACCACCACCTCACGAACGTGAATTAGGCGGAGCATTTTCGCATTCCGCCAAAGCGGCTACAGACGTATGCGAGGAAGTGATGACAGGTGCCGTCTGCCCGGCATGGAATGCGTCGTTTCATCGGCAGGTGGACCGCGACCACGGCTCTCGTGCTGGCGGGTGCCCTCGGGCTCGCCGCCTGCTCGGCCTCCAACAAGCCGACGGTCAAGCACGCGGGCTTCGGCTCGGTGCCTCCCCCGGCTTCATCGCGGGTCAGCGGCGGTACCGTCTCCTACGGCATGCTGCCCGGCCAGACGCCCGGGTTCATCTTCCCGGTCACCCCCGCGGCGAAGAGTTCGGCATTCACGATCTACGACTTCCAGTACTTGATGTGGCGGCCGCTGTACTGGCCGAGGATCGGCACCGAGCCGGCCATCAACTACGGGCTGAGCCTCGCGACCGCTCCGGTCTTCTCGAACGGCGACAAGACCGTGACCGTCAAGCTCACCGGCCGCTACCGGTGGTCGAACGGGCAGCCGGTGACGGCCAAGGACGTCATTTTCAGCATTGACCTGATCAAGGCCGCCGTCGGAGAATCCTCGGCCAACTGGGGCAATTACACTCCGGGCTTCTTCCCGAGCAATGTGGTGAGCGTCAGCTCTCCGGACGCGCGCACCGTGGTGATGCAGCTGAACCGGCCGTACAACCCCGGCTGGTTCGATCTGGACCAGTTGAGCCTCATCGTGCCGCTGCCGTCCGCGGCCTGGGCGCGGACCACGCCGAGCGGGCCCGCAGTGGACTTCACGGTCCCGGCGAACGCCAAGCGGATCTACGACTTCCTGACGGCACAGGCGAACCTGCTGGGCAGCTATGCGACGAACCCGCTCTGGCAGACCGTCGACGGACCGTTCAAGCTGGTCTCGTTCAGCGCCAGCACCGGCGGCAACGCGCTGGTGCCGAATCCCGCCTATTCCGGCGCCAAGGCGAGCATCGCCCGCCTGGAAGAGGTCGCTTACACCTCGAACATCGCTGAGGTCGATGCGCTGCTCAGCCACCAGCTCACGGTCGGGACGATCCCTGGCCAGGATGTCCCTCAGGTACACCGGCTCAGCAAGGCCGGCTACAACTTCTTTGGCTACCCGAACTTCGGCTGGTCTTACCTGCCGTTCAATTTCAAGAACACTACCGGCCACTGGAATAGCCTCGTCGCCCAGCTCTACATCCGGCAGGCTCTGGCGCACCTGATAGACCAAGGCGCCTATATCAAGGGCATCTACTCGGGTGCGGCCGAGCCCGCTTACGGGCCGGTGCCGTCCCTGCCGGTGAGCCAGTTCACGCCAGCGGATGCGAAGACTGACCCCTACCCCTACAGCGTCGCGGCGGCGAAATCCCTGCTGACACGCCACGGCTGGCATGTCGTTCCGTCGGGCACCGACACGTGCGCGCGGCCGGGTACCGGAGCCAGCCAGTGCGGGGCGGGAATCCCGGCCGGGACCAAGCTTTCGTTCAACCTGATGTACGACAGCCAGGACTCAAGCATCTCGGCGGAAGATACCGCTTTCGCGTCGGCCGCCCGCGACGCGGGAATTCAGGTCAATCTGGCCGGGAAGGCCTTCAACACGATCATCGAGACCTATAACAATCCCTCGGCCCCGGCCAACGTGAACGCCTGGGCGATGGAGGATTTCGGCGGCATCGGCCTGCCGCTGTACCCGACGACCAACGGGATATTCAACAGCACGGGCTCATTCAATTTCGGCAGCTACGCCAGCGCCAAGGCCGACGCACTGATCCACGCCTCGGTCTACGGCGCCAACCCGAGCGCGGTGAGCGCCGAGGCCGCCTTCCTCACCCGCGACCTGCCGGCCTTGTTCTTGCCCGATAGCGACACGGTCGTGGCCTGGTCGAAGAAGCTGAGCGGATCGCCGGACTCGTTCTCCGGCCTGACCCAGTCCTCGTTTACCCCAGAGTCGTGGTACTTCACCAAATAACCGACTCTAGGACCCGTTTGGGTGCGCGCGCCAAATGCCCGAAATGGGCGCTCTAGCCCGTCCGCCGACGTTGCCGGACCGCGGATTGCACGCGACTTAGCCCGGGTTACGACGTCTTAGCCCTGGTTAGCGCGAAATTTTGCCTGGTTTATGCCGGTTCCGGCTGCTGTAAACCGGGCTAAGGCGGCGTAACCAGGGCTAAGGCAGCGTAACCAGGGCTAAGGCATCCGAAGCCCGGGCTAAGTCCGCGTCACCCAGGGGCAGGTGGCCTCAGCAGGAACAGGCGCGCTCGCGGCCGCGCCGCCAGGGACGGGCTCAGCTCCCGGCTAGTGCGCACGCCTTGCCTCACGCAAGAAGAGGCACGCAGGTCAGGGGGCCGCGATCACGGAGACTCCATGATCTGATCATGACTCAGGTCAGAAGACGGTCCATGGCACCGGCCGGCACAGCAGCCGGTGCGGGAGCGTGACCGCATGGTCTCCGATCCGCAGTAAGAGCCGGCCTAGGACCAGGTCCCGGTGGGCCCCGTCGGTGTCGCTGCCGGTATCGGCCGCCGGTCCTGGCACCAGGTAGCGAGTGAACAGGTCCAGTTGAGGCTGCGTGTTCAGTACCACCTGACGCGGCGGCGTGCCTGGCCTGCGGTCGCTGACCTGGATAAAGCCGGGGCCAATCCGGTAATAGCAGAGCCCGGCCTCGTGACCGGCCCGCCAGGCGGAATCGGACGAGGGCGGCGGCAGGTGGTACAGCTGCCCGGCGTCCAGGTCTGAGTCGATCACGCCCGACCAGCTGACCCAGACGCCGACCGAGGTTGCCTCGCGCAGAAACCGGACGAATGACAGCGCCGCCAGACCGCGATCGGTGGCCAGGATTACCTCACCAGTGACGACGACGTGATGTACGCCAGACTCCCGCAGCCGGGCCGCGGGCAGTCCATCGAAAAGACTCGCCGCCTCGGCTTCGTTCAGCTCGATGCCGGTGGCGCCTCGCGTGCTGACTATCGTCATCGGAAGCTCGCCCCGGCGCCGTGATCTTCGTCTAGCACCTCTTCGCCTAGCACCTCTTCGCCTCGCACCTCTTCGCCTAGCAGCGACAGCGGCGCCCGCACCGGCAGCCGGTCGGTCGCCAGCGCGACGATCCGCCCGCCGTCGGTGAAGACCAGCCCGGCGGCGCGCGCCCAGGACAGCCAGTCGCGGATCTCCTGCTCGTCGGCCGCGATCCCCTGGTCGGCCAGGCGCCGGATGAGGCCGGGAACGGTGCGCGGCGTCATCAGCAGCAGGTAGGCGGCTGCCAACTCCGGATCGCCGATCGTGATCCGCCGGTGTGGCCAGCCCGCCCGCGCGTCGTAGATGTGCACGGCATCCTCGGTCCGCACCTGCACCAGGCTGCTGCCCGGGTAGTTGTCGTTCCACCAGGCGACCCGGGCCCGGAGAGCTTCCTCGGTGGTCCCGGTGATGCCATGCGCGGGAGTGCGGAACTGATATCCGATATCGAAGATCTCTTTCGGCGGCAGGTCGTAGAGGTACTGGTAGAACTCGGCCGCGTGCCGCTCGGCGAATCCGAGCTCGGGGCGTTCGAAGTACGGACTGAACCGTTCCAGGATGATCCTCGTGGCGCCGGCCGGTGGTTGCAGGTGGACCAGCGCGGGAATTTGCTCGATCACCGTGAGGTAGTCGGCATCGTCTTCGCCAGGGAAGCCGTAGAGGAAATTCCAGTCGACCGTGAGCTGGTTGCGTTCGCAGTCGCGAAGCACCTGAATGTTCTGGGTGGCGTGCACGCCCTTATCCATCAGGGCCAGCACCCGGGTGCTTAGGCTCTCGATCCCCGGCTGGATGTGGCTGACCCCGGCGTCGCTGAACAAGGCCAGCTGATCATCGCGCAGGTTAGCCTTGACCTCGTAGTACAGGCGCAGGTCCCATCCGGCGTCCTTGATCCTGGGCAGCAATTCCCTGGCGTGGCGCTTGTCCATGATGTTCTCGACCATCACGATGTCAAGGACCTGATGGCGGGTCACCAGTTCCGCGAGCGCGTCCCAGACGGCATCGGCGGACTTCGCCCGGAACTTCATCGTGCTGCCGTTCAGTCCGCAGAAGGTGCACTGGTGCTTTTCTCCCCACCAGCAGCCCCGCGCCGCCTCGAATAGCAATTTCGGCTGAACGTGGTCCCGCACCGGGCTGCGCCGGAGCGCGCCGAACCATCCCGAGTAATCGGGGCTGGGCACCTCGTCGACCGGCACCATCCCGGCCGGGCCGTTGAAGACGCTGCCGCCATCTGGCCCGCGCCAGGTCAGCCCGGGAACGCCGGTGACCTCCCGCTCTCCGGCCAGCGAGTCGAGCAGCGCGACAAACGCGATTTCCGCCTCGCCGCTCACCACGTAGTCGATGAACGAGAAGTTACGATGCAGCGCCGGCCCCATCGGGAGTTCGCAGTTTCCGCCGCCGAATAAGATAGGCAGGCTCGGCTGCTCGCGCTTCAGTTGCTGGGCCAGAGCCAGCGAGGGAACATTCTGCTGGAATGTGGAGCTGAAACCGACTAAGTCGGGCTCATTCGCGAGGATCTCCTCGGCGGCCTGGACGATAAAGTCGGCCGCGTAGCCGCGCATGACCGCCGATTTCCCTGGGTCTGCCCGCCGCCGGGCCAGATAGTGCGGGTAGTCGTCGGAATGGAACTCCGGCCGTCCGGTCAGCACGCCGGCGAAAACCCAGTCACCCATGCCGTGCCAGACGCCCCAGTTCGCGATGTAGGAGTAATCCTGCGGGGTGATCGTGCCTGCGGACCGATCCAGGAGGAACTCGGCCCAGCGCAGGTTGCCGTAGTAGTCGATGACTGCCGGTGCCTGCTCGCAGGCCTGGGCTCTGGCTCGCAGCAGGCCAAGCGGCAGCGAGGGCGTTTCGAGCAGATTCCACGGCATGGAAACAAGGACCATCTTCATGTAAGCCTCGCCCCCTCCGCGGCCCACCCCACCGCGTACGCCAGAGCGCGCGTCGTCAGGTCCAGCGCCACCGGGCTGATGTTGTGCACCGAGTCGGCGGCCTGATGGTAGCCGGGGTCATACAACTGGCCCGCGGTCCCTCGATACCGTTCCTGCTCGGCTGGCGTCTTGATGCCCACCGACCCGCAATGCAGGCCGCCGACGGGTATCCCGGCATCGCGGAACGGATGGTGATCAGATCCGATCGCGGTCACGTCGACGTATTCGTAGCCGATCTGGCGGGCCTGAAAATAGGTATCGAAAGGCACCGTGACCGTACCGGTGCCCCGCATGACATACGGGACGTAGTTCGGTGAGCCGATCATCTCCGCGTTGAGGTAGAGGACTATCGTCTCCCGCTCCGCCTCGGCGAGTTGGCTGACGTAGTAGGTCGATCCGACGTTGACCAGTTCCTCGGCCGCCCACAGCGCGAATCTGACGCGATTGGTGATCGATCCGCGGGCGGAGGCGAGCCGGATGGCCGTCTGCAGCACGGCGGCCACCCCTGAGCCGTTGTCATTGATGCCTGGCGCCTCCGGCACGCTGTCCAGGTGAGCGCCCACGACAACGCCGGCGTCGCCCCGGGCACCAGCGCGTCCATTGCCGCCAGTGCTGGCGTCGGCGAAGACGTTCTGATTGATCCCGCCCTGGTTACGGCCCCGCCAGTCCAGCCGCACCTCCACTGACGGTGTGTCAGCGGCCAGCGCGGCCAGCCGTGCGGCGTCATCCTGCGAGATCGACGCCACCGGGACCGGGGGCGGGTCGGCGCCGAACCAGTGCAGCCGGTAGATGTTCGCCGGGCACGGAGTGTCGGTATAGAACAGCACGGCTACGGCGCCGGCTTCGCTCGCCGCTATCACCTGCCTGGCGTAACCGCCGGGGATGCGGGCGAGGAGCACCACCGCGCCCCTGAGGTCCACCCGAGCCTCAAGTAGCTGCTCAATCCCGTCAAGAACGACCATCCGGGCGACCGTGTCGGGCAACGGCGGGGAGTCGTCCATCAGCAGGGTCTGCGGGGACCAGCCAGCTTCGGTTAACCGGGTGCTTTCCGAGATCACGACGAACCTGGTGTAGGGGACATCCTGCGTGGTCACCCGGTAGCCGGCGGCCGCAAGCACCTCGGTGGCGTACGCCACGGAGGCCGCGTAGCCGGCCGTGCCCGAGGCGCGATTGCCGTCGTGCGCGTCCGCGATGCGCTGCAGTTCGTGCAAGTGCGCCAGCGCGTCCGCCCCGGAGACCGCATCCGCCAGTTCGTCGCCGAGCCCGCTCATCACGTCCCGTCCTTGCGTGCCACGACTACCCCGGGATCCTCGGCGTGCTTGATTTCCGCCGCCGGGACCTGGCCCTGCACCGGGATCAGCCCGGCGGCAGCGAGGTCAGCCAGGACCGCGCCGGGCCGGTGCATGTGATGGAACCTGGTCACCACGTCGGTGGCGATCAACTCGTCCCGGCAGAAGGTGCGGTAGGTGATGTGCAGCCGGGAGAGATCGGGCCCGAGCGGCTCAGCTCGCATCGAATGAACGTAGCGGCATTCGCCGAGCCGCACTTCGGCCAGTTCGCGCTCTGGCATATCCGGTGCCGGTTCGGTGAGCACCATGTCCATGGCCGCCGTCCCGCCGGGCACCAGATGCTCGGCGATCACCGCGAATAGCTTCGCGCGGTCGGCGTGCGGGATGTGCTCTAGCACGCCGGCCAAGTACACGTAGTCGAATCGCTGGCCGAACTGGAAGGACTGCGCGCTGCCCGGCAGGACCGTGACCCGGTCCCAGAGGTCGGGCCGTTGCGCCAGCTTGGTCAGCAGCACCGCCCGCATCGTCGGCGATCGTTCCACGCACCAGAGCCTGGCGACGCGCTCGGCGACCGCGAGCGTGATCCGGCCGGTACCCGAGCCAAGCTCAAGCGCCGAGCCGGCCGTGGGCGCCAGGCTGGCGAAGATCCCGACCGAAGGCAGCGCGCGCTCACCCTCCGTGGCGCGGAACAGGTCGTAGTAGCCCGGGTTCACGCTGTAGGGATCGGGATCGGGCACAGTCCGCTTCTCTCTAGGGGGCAGTCGATTCCCACCAGCAGGCGAGTGCATCGATCAGGCTGGTGATTTCCCGTGCTCGCGGCGCCAGGCTGTAGGTCACGCGCTGGCAGCCTTGCGATTCACGCAGTACCAGGTTGTCGGCTTGGAGCCGGCGCAGCGTCCTGGCCAGCGTCTTGTGGTCCGTGCCTACCGCGCGGGCAAGCTCGTTGTAGTTCTTCGGGCTTTCCGTAAGCTCGCTCAGCACGGGAACCGTCCATTTTCCCGACACCAGCGAGATCGCCTGACCAGCCGCCTGCCAGTCGGTCACCACGCCTACCTCGACGGCACGCGCGGGGCGAACCGGGCACTAGGGGCAGTCACCGACCCGGGCAACCGTAGCCGCGGTAAGCGCGGTTGTGGGAGATCAAGCATTTGTGACATATCGCAAGCCTAGACGCGTGACGATTTTCACGCAATCAGCCCATCAAATTCGTCGGACTCGGGGACATGGAGGTCTATAAGGTTGCAACCGGACGTCAGGGCACTTCGAAGTATAACGCGCCGCTAAACACGCACGCCTACCGCCCGGTCGACACCTGAGCCTGATTCATGATTGGATCTATGCAAGTCCCGTCCTTAGCTATCCGCATAAGGAAATAAGCATGGGAAACTCGCCAGGCCCGCTCGGACGCTTGGCCAGCAAGCTCACCGGAGTCCTGGGGAAGCCCGGGCGTCCGGACGCTCCGATGAGAAACCGCAGCTTCCGGTTACTGTTCTTCGGGCAGACCCTGTCAACCCTTGGCGACCGGGCGCTTATCATCGCCTTCGGGGTATGGGTCAAGGAACTTACCGGCAGCAACGCCGCCGCGGGCGTATCGTTCTTCTTTGTCGCGCTGCCCTATCTATTTGCCCCGTTCGCCGGCGTGCTCATCGACCGCCTGCCCAGGCGCCTGGTTTTTATCGTCGCCAATCTGGCGATGGCGGCAATACTGCTGGTGACCTTGCTGGTGCACAACGCCGGCCAGGTGTGGCTGCTCTACCTCATAACTCTGTGCTACGGCATTTCCGGTATCGTAATCAACCCCACCCAGTCGGTCCTTGTCACCGGCATTGTCGAAAAAGATGATCTGGCGAGCGCGAATGGCCTGCTGCAAGCCTCAAGCGACGGGGTGAAGCTGCTGGCGCCCCTGATTGGTGCCGCGCTCTTCGTCCTTATCGGCGGCCACGATGTTGCCTTGATCGACGCCGGGACGTTCGTCGTGGCGGCCGGATGCGTCTGGCTGATGAGGGTCCCGGGCGACGAGCGCCGGCCGGCCGGCCGCGACCAGCCCCCGGAAGGCGGCGAGCCCCTTCGAGCGGAAGCCGTCTCGCTGCGCGAGGAAATGCTGGCCGGGTTGCGGCACGTGTCAGCGACACCAGCCCTTCGCGCCCTGGTGATCGCGCTCGGCTCCGCCCTGCTGGTCACCGGCTTCACCCAGACACTGAACTTCGCGATCGTCAGCAACGGACTGCACCGCACGCCCGCATTTGTCGGTTTCCTGGTCAGCGCGCAGGGAGTGGGCGCGATCGTCGCCGGCCTGTCGGCAGGAAGAGCGACCAAGCGGCTAGGCGACGGACGGGTCGTGACGATCGGCATTGCCGCCGTCGCACTCGCGGCGGTGATCTATCTCGCTCCCTTCGTCGCCACCGTGATTGTGGCCGCCCTCTTGTTCGGCGCCGGAATCTGCTGGGGGACGGTGGGCATGGTGACCATGGTGCAGCGGAGGACGCCGGCCGGGCTCCAGGGCCGGGCGCTGACGGCGACGATGGGAATCGTGAGTGCCCCGCAAACCATCTCGATCGCGCTGGGCGCGGCATTGTCGCTGGTCGTGGACTACCGGATCCTGCTCGGCCTTGTCGCCGTCGTGAATGGCCTGAGCGCATTCTGGCTGGCCAGAAAGCTCGCCAGCGATCAGGCCGACAATCAGCCGGCCACCGCTTCCGCTGCGTCCCAGATGGAGTCGGCGGAATCGTCGTCAGGCCCGCAGGCTTCTTGATCTCCGGCACCGATTCTCCGGCACCGACCGGAATAGTCCGATCGACGACTCTATGATAATGTACGCATATGCGAGTTATCGGCGTAGGCTTAAATCGTACCGGCACGACCTCGCTCGCCCTGGCTCTCGATGAGCTGGGTTTCGGTCCTTGCTATAATTTACGGACCCTTAATTCCGAGCCGCCTCGCGCGGCCGACTGGATCACCGCCGAAACCGATCCCGCACTAGCCGACTGGCCGCGGATATTCCGCGGATTCGAATCGGCGGTAGGCTCTCCGACTAGTGCCTTCTGGCGCGAGATCGCGGCGGCGTTCGATTCGGCGAAGGTAATCCTGACGGTCAGGCCCGCCGACGGCTGGTACGAGAGCGTCGGCGCGACGCTGACAGAGGCGCTCGCACCGCAACCAGCCGCGCTACGTCTGCTCACCTGGCAGCGGCAAGGTCATGATGATGCGCGGGCCAAGGCGAACGACGAATTCCAGGAGCGAATCTGGGAACGCGAAATCGGCGGTGATTTCAGCGATCGGGACCGCACCATCGAGACATTCGAGAAGCACATCGCCGACGTCCAGGCGAATATCCCGGCCGACCGGCTGCTGGTCTATTCAGTGCGGGACGGGTGGGGCCCGCTGTGCGAGTTCCTTGGCGTGCCCGAGCCTGCGCGGCCCTTCCCCCGCGAGAACGACCGGGAGACGTTCCGCCGCCGCCTGCGAGGGGCACGCAATCAGGTCCTGGTCCCCCGCGTGCTCGCCCTGGCAGGCATCGCGGCCGGAGTCGCCCTGGCGGCCTGGCTGCGCCGGCAACTGACTCGCCGGTCGAGCCCGTCGAGCCCGTCGAGCCGGTCGAGCCGGTCGAGTTAGCGGGGTCACCGAACCGGACGAATCCATTCCTGAAACTGCCGGCCGTTACGGACGCGGAACCTCACGGGTCCGCCGGTCCCGGCGACGATGGTGCGCTCCTCGGTCCAGCCGGTCAGGCGGAACTCACCGAGCCCGAGATGGACGAGGCTGAACGCGGGTTCACCGTCCACGGTCAGCACGAGACGGTCATCGCGGACCTCAATCGCGCCCTCGGCGTCCGGTCCGGGGTCGGTCTCCTCCTCCGACCACTGCGGGAACTCGGCGGGAACCGGGAAACGGCAGCGGAACTGGCCCAGTTCGGCCAGCGTCAGCGGGACCGGGCGCCGCGCGATCATCACCTCACCAAGCGGAAGCAGGTCGCGGAAATCCGGCGGGAAAAGCCCGATGAGCTCCCGGCTGACCAGGCAGTCGATCACCATGTGCACGCGGACGCGGTCCCCGTTATTAACTACGTAGTGGCGACGGCCGAAATCTCCGAACCACAGCCGGCCGGCGTCCCAGAACCGCGATTTGCCGTCGATGACCACGATGCTGCCCGAGTTGGTCAGGACGGGGATGTGCAGCCTCAGCACCCCGCACGAGAATCCGTACTTGCCATCGCAGTGCTCGTGCACGGCCGCGCCGGGCCCGAGCGCCATGAGGCGCACGCCGCGTACCGGCGCGGGAATGCTGGCGAGGATCTCGCCGAAGTAGGGTGTCTTGGCCAGCCACGGAGTGTCGGCGAAGTCGTCCAGGCCGGCGCCGCCGGGGTCGGTGCGCGCCGGGTCGCCCCCGATGCTCCGTAGCGGGAGAATCCGCCAGTCGATGTCAGTTTCCTGGCGGGAACCGTCCTGCCCGTAAGACCGCTGGGCGCCCCACTGCTCATGCCGCACCGCGTCCAGGTCGGTATTCAGCCGATCCACATCAAAGCGCATGCCCAGTTGCGCCGATTCTGGATACTCCGCCATCGGGGCCTCCGCCCAGCCCGGGATGCTGCCGTTGCCCGGAAATGGGCAACGGCAGCATCCGAGAACTGTTAAGCACTCATTTCAATCATCTAGTGCACGTAACGCATCGATATCACCTCATCCTCTAGTTAAGACAGATCTCGTAGGTGGCTATCCCGCGCAGCGTGAGGTTGCGCCGGTAGACCGGTTCGCATACGGCCTGAATGCGCGGGTACTCCGCCGCGATCGTGGTGAAGGCAATCCGTGCTTGCAGGACGGCCAGTGGCTGCCCGAGACAGGAATGGGCGCCGCGGCCGAATCCAAGATGGGGGTTGGGATGACGGGAGAAATCCAGTTCATCTGGCCGGGTGAATCTGGCTGGATCGCGGTTGGCGGCGCCAAGCAATACCGTCACAGGATCGCCGGGTGCAATGACGTACTCTCCCAGTCGCGTCTGCGCGACGCAGGCCCGGCCGTCACCCTGCACCGGTGCCGCAAAGCGCACGATCTCCTCCATCGCCGGACCTGGATCACTGCTCGCCAGCTTCGCCAGCGCGGCTGGCTCTGCTAAGAGAGCGGCGAGCCCGAGCCCGAGCAGCCTGCCCGCGGACTCGAAGCCAGCGTGCAGGACCGCGCGAAGGCTGTTGAGCAGGACCGGACGGGTGACGCCACCGGTCGCGGCCATGGTCGCGACATGGCCGATCAGGCCCTGCGACTTCGGGCCGCTCAGCCAGGTACCGGTCAGCTCGGCGAGCTCGGCTCGCGCCGACACGGCCGGCTCGCCCGTCTCCGGCCAGATCCCCGCGTCCATTCCGTCGACGATGCGCTGGGACAGCGGTAAGAACCACTCGGGATCAATGGACGGGCAGCCAAGCACGGTGGTGATCGTCTTCAGCGCGAGAGGCGCCGCGAACTCGGTGATGTAGTCGAAGGGGCCCGCCTCGCGCAGCCTTGCGAGCCGAGCGCGGACTTCGGCGGAAATCTCGGCTTCTAAGGCGCGGTAATCAAGCAGGCGCACCGCGTCGATCAGTAGCCGCCGGATGCCCGTGTGCTCAGGGGGGTCGAGGGACTGAATGCTCAGCATCGGCTCGGGAATGTTCTCGCCGATGCGCCGCCAATCCGAGCCGAAGCTGGCCGAATCGCGCAGGACGGCGGAGCAATCCTCGTGACGGGTCAGTACCCAAGAGTCGATGCGATCGCTCCAGCACACCGGGCTGGTTTCCCGTAAGCGGGCATAGAGCGGATAGGGATCGCGTGGAGCCGACAGTTCCGCCAAGACCGAGATCGGGTCAGGGACCATGGTGCCGGTCACAACACCCCCTTAGCCAGATTCCACTATCGCATGAACTTTCAGCGAAATGCAATTGTAAATTTTCATCATTTCATTGCAGGAACTGGTCACCATGGCTATCTGACCATAATTAAGAAATAAATTCACTCCATGGCACAGGCCCGGGCGCAAGTTACATCACGCACGTAAGTGGATTCGTGTCAGTGGTTACCAAATAACGCCAATTGCGGCACTGGCCAGGCCATAACACCAGTCGCGCCGCTCCACCGCCGGCAAGCCTCGCGATCGCTCCTGCGATCACCTACCGCGCGGGAGGGCCTGAGCGTGCCTCTTTGTCGCATATTAGATGATCTCGGACAAACGTGCGCACCCGCCTAAATCGCTCATTACCCTTGCGGCGGAGTGATGCGAAATACCGGATACTCACGCGCGATGGCCTCGAACTCACCAAGTGGTGCGTGACGATCGACCCGGATGTGCGGGCGGCCCCCTGGAACCTGGTCAAGGTACCGCTTGATGATCGGCGCGCGGTCTTCTGGTGGTACCTCGACCAGGTGACATGCCTTGGCTCG
>Ga0134128_10005406_pt1 | contig 15481 bp, 11 predicted proteins | sample KB31754_FD_96462 | JGI IMG/M metagenome (GOLD analysis project Ga0134128, IMG submission 96462) | Terrestrial soil microbial communities with excess Nitrogen fertilizer from Kellogg Biological Station, Michigan, USA - KB3-175-4 | ecosystem: Environmental > Terrestrial > Soil > Unclassified ...
GAGGAAGGCAAGCTCGACCGCGACGACAACCCGCTGCGCAACGCCCCGCACACCGCGTTCGCGGTGAGCGCCAGCGAGTGGACGCACGCCTACCCGCGCGAGCTGGCCGCCTTCCCGCTGCCCACGCTGAAGCTGCAGAAGTACTGGCCGCCGGTGGCGCGCGTGGACAACGTCTACGGCGACAAGAACATCATGTGCGCCTGCATCCCGGTGGATGCGTACAAGGAAGAAGTCGAGGCGTGATGCTCTACTCCCCTCCCCCGCATCACGGGAGAGGGGTCGGGGGAGAGGGCAGCTTTTCGCCAGGCATCTACACCCTCTCTCCAAACCTCTCTTCCTCGCTCCTCAGAGCAGGGCCGTCCATGGCCCTTCTCCGCGTCCGCAAGCGGGAGAGAGGCTTCAAGCAAAGCCCCGCCCCGCGCGGGGCTTTTTCATTTGAGGAGTGCGGCCATGGATGGCCGCCCGTTTGACTCTCGCGATCAGGGACGATCGCAAGAATTACGGTGGAGTGCGGTCATGAGTGACCGCCCGTTTGACTCTCGCGATCAGAGATGATCGCAAGAATGGCGTCATTGAATCCGCGTGAACTCCCCGCATGTGGAAGTTTGCACATGCCCGCGGGGCCGCATGCCGCCGCACGTGCCAAAATGCAACATGCATGTCGGGCTGAAGCCCGACCCACGGGCGCCGTCCGCACCCGCTGCATCGAGAGGTATCGCCTTGAACGCTTCCACGCTCGCCGAACCCGCCCTCCGCGCCACCGCCGCACCGCTGCCGCGCACGCCGAACCTGCACGAGAGCGATCCGGCGCGCATGCGCCAGACGCTGCGCGAGTACTTCACCAGCACCTTCGACCGCTACGAGTCGCTGTTCCAGACACTGGCCGTCGATGCGGCCTGGTATGAGCCGCCGATCACGCTGCGCCATCCGCTGATCTTCTACTACGGCCACACCGCGACGTTCTTCGTCAACAAGCTGCTGCTGACGCGGATGATCGAGGAACGCATCGATCCGAACCTGGAATCCGTGTTCGCGGTGGGCGTGGACGAGATGGGCTGGGACGACCTCAACGACGCCCACTACGACTGGCCCAGCATCGCCGAAGTGCAGGCCTACCGCGACAAGGTGCGCGCCCTGGTGCTGCGCCTGATCGACGAGGCGCCGCTGAGCTTGCCCATCGGCTGGGGCAACCCGTGGTGGGCGATCGTCATGGGCATCGAGCACGAGCGCATCCACCTGGAAACCTCCTCGGTGCTAATCCGCCAGCACAAGCTGGCCTATGTGAAGCCGCATCCCGCCTGGCAGCCCTGCACGCAGGCCGGCGAGGCTCCGGAAAACACGCTGGTGAAGGTGGCCGCCGGCAAGGTCGCGCTGGGTCGCGACATTTCCAGCGCCGTCTACGGCTGGGACAACGAATACGGCCGCCACGAGGCCGAGCTGCCGCCCTTCGAGGCCAGCCGCATGCTGGTCAGCAATCGCGAGTTCCTGGCCTTCGTCGAGGCCGGCGGCTACACCCAGTCGGGTTATTGGGAAGAGGAAGGCAACGGCTGGCGCGAATTCGCCAAGGCCGGGCATCCCACGTTCTGGCGCCGCTCGGCCGAAGGCTGGCAACTGCGCCTGCTGACCGGCGAAGTGGCTATGCCGTGGGACTGGCCGGTGGAGGTGAACTACCACGAGGCCAAGGCGTTCTGCCGCTGGAAGTCGGCGCACGGCGGCCAGCCGGTGCGCCTGCCCACTGAGGACGAGTGGTACCGCCTGTACGCCGAAAGCCGCCGCGGCGCGCCGGACGGCGAAACCCCGGACGCGAACCTCAACCTCGCGCACTGGGCCTCGTCGTGCCCGGTGAACCGCTTCGCGCAGGGCGAGTTCTTCGACATCGCGGGCAACGCTTGGCAGTGGACGGAAACCGCGATCTATCCGTTCGAGGGTTTCCAGGTGCACCCGATCTACGACGACTTCAGCACTCCCACCTTCGACGGCCGCCACAACCTGATGAAGGGCGGCTCGTGGATCGCCACCGGCAACGAGGCCGAGCCCGCATCGCGCTACGCTTTCCGCCGTCACTTCTTCCAGCATGCGGGGTTCCGCTACGTGGTTTCCAAGCACATCAAGCCGGCCCCGGCCTCGCACTACGAGACCGACAAGCTGCTCTCCGAATACGCCGAGTTCCACTACGGCGATACCTATTTCGGCGTACAAAACTTCCCGCAGGCGCTGGTGGAACTGGCGATGACGGCGCTGGGCGACGCACCGAAACGCACGGCGCTGGATCTCGGCTGCGCCTCGGGCCGCGCCAGCTTCGAGCTGGCCCGCCACTTCGGCCGCGTCACCGGCGTGGACTTCTCCGCCCGCTTCATCGGCCAGGGCGTGGCCTTGGCGCACGGCGACAGCCTGCGCTATCTGCTGGCCGACGAAGGCGAGCTGGTCGAATACAAGTCGCGCAACCTCGCCGAGCTGGGCCTCGCCGACACGGCCGCCAAGGTGGAGTTCTTCCAGGGCGACGCCTGCAACCTCAAGCCGCAGTTCAGCGGCTACGATTTCATCCTCGCCGCCAACCTGATCGACCGCCTGTACAACCCCGCGCAATTCCTCGAAGCGATCCACGAGCGCCTGGTTCCCGGCGGCATCCTGATGATCACCTCGCCCTACACCTGGCTGGCGGAGCACACGCCGCGCGCGGACTGGCTGGGCGGCTTCAAGAAGGACGGCGAGAGCTTCACCACGCTCGATGGCCTCGACGCCGTGCTCGGCGTGCACTTCGAACGGCTGGGCGAACCGCAGGCGGTGCCGTTCGTGATACGCGAGACGCGGCGCAAGTTCCAGCACACCTTGTCCGAGGTGACGCTGTGGCGGCGGCGCGTGTGAGCCGGTTGGGTCGCTTCATCGACACCCCTGCGCAAACGCACGGCTGTCCGGAATTTCTCCCCTCTCCCACCGGGAGAGGGGCCGGGGGAGAGGGTCCGGACTTGCCGCAGCACCTCGCTCCACCCGAAACCTCTCCCGGCTACCGCCACCCTCTCCCGACGGGAGAGGGATCCACGAGCCAGCGTCTGCGCACACTCGGGCATCACTTCATGGCTATCCGACGCGATTCGCGAGACTGCCCATGAGCTACGACTTCGATCAGCCCGTCGACCGCCGCGGCAGCCACGCGACGAAACTCGACGGCCGCGCGCAGAAATTCGGCACGGTCGACGTCATGCCGCTGTGGATCGCCGACATGGACTTCGCCGCGCCGGCCTGCGTGGTCGAGGCGTTGCAGGAACGCGCGCGGCATCCGGTCTACGGCTACACCACCTGTCCCGATAGCCTGTTCCAGGCCTTTGCCGGCTGGAGCGCGCGGCGCCATCGCTGGACCGTCGAGCGCGAATGGCTGCTGCCCGCCTCCGGCGTGCTGGCCACGCTTTGCGCCGCCGTCCGGGCCTGCACCATGCTGGGCGACGCGGTGATCGTGCAGCCGCCGGTCTACGGCGGCTTCTTCCAGGCTGCGCAAGGCGACGGTCGCCGCCTGTTGTTCAACCCACTGCGCGAAGTCGACGGCCGCTACGCGATGGATCTCGCGGGGCTGGAGCGCTGCGCGCAGCAGGGTGCGCGCGCGCTGCTGCTGTGCAACCCGCACAACCCGGTCGGCCGCGCGTGGACGCACGACGAACTGGAGTCCATGCTGGCCATTGCCCGCCACCACGGGCTCGCCATCGTCAGCGACGAGGTGCATGGCGACCTCGCGCTGCCCGGCGCCACGCACCTGCCGCTGGGCACGCTCGCCTGTGCGGACGACCGCGTCATCACCCTCGCCTCGCCCAGCAAGACCTTCAATCTGCAAGGCCTTGCGCAGGCGATGCTGGTAGTGCCGCGGCAGGACCTGCGCGCTGCAGTGGCGCAACAACTCGACGCCGCACAGCTTGCCGGCGCCGAACCGTTTGCGCTCGCCGCCGCCGAGGCCGCGTGGTGCGACGGCGACGCGTGGCTGGATGCCCTGCTCGCCTACCTCGCCGGCACGCGCGACTTCATCGCCGATCGCCTGCGCACGCACATCCCATCGATCCGCCTGGCGACGCCCGAGGCCGGTTACCTTCTGTGGCTGGACTGCCGCGCGCTGGGCATGGACGATGCGGCGCTGCGCGACTTCTTCGTCCACCGCTGCAGGCTGGGCCTGAATCCCGGCAGCGACTTCGGCCCCGGCGGCAGCGGCTTCATGCGCATGAACATCGGCACGCCACGGCGCAGCGTCGAGGCGGCGTTGAAGGCCGTCGAGGTAGCGTTAGGGTAATGTTGCGTATCTCGGCCACCGGCTGCTAGCGACCCATAGTGGGCATCTGCTTCGCCTTAGACTTGTTAGTGACCGGCAGTGCTCGAGCGCGTGAACCGACGGCGTGGCCATATGCATCACAAAAAGGAGCCAGTTGGGGATGACCAAAGGGACTAAATCGGGTGTGCTGTTGTGCTTACTGGCGTACGCCGTAGCCGGTTACGCGTCGGATACCGCGACGTGTCCGGATAACGTGCTCCATGCCGTGGCGAAGCATTACCAGCTGGAGCATGTGGACACCGGCAACGACTCGCGCCTGCTGGCTGAGAGCTGCAAAGCCTGGCCGCACGATCCGCACCTGACTCTGTCCGTGGCCGCCTACGATCGCGGGCCGGGCAAGGCAGACAATGACCCCGACGAGTTTGCGGACATCTACGTCAGCGTCTACGACAACCAACTGCAGACCCTGCTCAACACTTACAAGTACACCATCGGTGAGGATGCGACCACCCAGGTGGGGAACTTCACCCTCGATACTGCCCACTATCACCTAGCCAAGCACGTGTATGCCTTTGGCGTGCGCTTTGAAAACGCGGCCAACCTGTCCCACGCGGCCGACCCGGACGCCGTGGAGAGCGATCACCTCACCCTCTTCATTAGCAAGGGCCATACCTTGCAGCCGGTGTTCAAGCACTTCATGAGGATAGAGAGCTTCACCTGGGACAAGGATCGTCGGCATGTGGAGCACACGGATCTGCTGACCGGTTCGGTGCACATCCTGCCGAGCGTCCACCATGGGCTGCACGACCTGGGCATCCTGTTCCAAGCGCAGGATGAGAGCATCGGCAAAGCGGAAACCAAGATGAACTTCCGCAGCGTCTTCAAGTTCGATGGCGCCCGCTACATCACCCGAAACAGCGACGGCACGGAAGGCGGCTGGGATCGGGAGGACGAAGAGTAGTAACCCAACGGCTCCTGTGCGGGTCAGACTGAAGCCCAGATCAAGATGTATTTGCAAGTGACCGCTCTTGGCTGCGGATTCAGCCGGTCGATGCAACACACTGAAAACTGCGCGAGCAGCAGGAGTGTTGCACGATGTCCCAGCGAACACGCATTACCGGATCCCAGCGCTGCCAAAATCAAAAACAAGGCCCGCATGTGGGGCCTTGTCGTGTCACCTGTTGAAACGGAACGCTCAACCCCCGTTCTTCGCCAGCCACGCATCCACCGCCGGCAGGCGATCCTTGCGGATCATCATGCGGTACTGGATGTTGGCGATCACGGTGTCCGCCGGACGCCGCGCGGAAGGATCGATGGTGGCCTCGTAGGCCTTGATCTTGGCGATCATCGACGGATCGAACGAGTTGCCGCCCAGCGACGGGTAGTAGCGGCTGCTGGAGGTGGAGTCGACCAGCTTGTCGATCTGCGCGCGGTGCGCCATGGCGAAGTCGTAGGCCATTTCCGGATGCCGCCAGGACACGCCGCGGATCATGCCGGCGCTGTTGGTGGCGCCCGGCTCGGCGGTGAGCGCCAGGTCGAGCGCGCGCTGCGCCAGCGCCTTGTCCTTGGCGTAGGACAGCAGGCCGTACAGGCGATCCCTGATCATCGGCGACTTTTCGGCCTTGGCCTGGGCGTGCAGCTTGTCCCAGGTGGCCGCATCCGCGTGCTGCGCCACGATGGCGAGGATGGTCTTGCGCAGCGCCGCCGGCACTGCCTTGGGGTCGGTGGCCTGCGCGTCGTAGCGGCGGCGCACTTCCTTGAGCATGCCCGCATCGCCCAGCTCGGCCAGCGCGCCGATCAGCTGCGTGCGCAGCAGCGTGGTCGAGGTGCTCTCGTCCGGCTTCGCATCCCAGCCCATGCGGGCGAACACCGGCTTGAGCTGCGTCACGGCATAGCTGCGGAAGCGATCCTGCCGCGCCTTGTCGCCGCGGTAGTACTGGTCCAGTCCCTCGAGGCTGCCGGCCACTTCCGCCCAGATTTCCGGCGCGGCGTCGGCCGGCGTGGCCTTGGCCATGTCGAGGAAATCCGACACCGGCTCGAGGCCGGCCATGCTCTCGGCCCAGGTGTCGCTCATCAGGCCGAGCTGGTCGATCGGCGCGAGCTTGTTGAAGTCCTGCTTCAGCGCGGCTAGCTGCGCCGGCGCGTACAGGGTGCGGTAGTAGCCGCTCTGCCCCGCGTTCACCAGCACCGGGCCGCAGCCCTTCAGCCTCAGCGTGGCGGAGCCGTCCACCAGCGTGCTGGCCCTGGCGTTGCCCACCACTTCGGCGATCACCGGCACGTGCCAGCGCAGCGGCTGCTTGTCCGGGCGATCCTTGGTGAACTCGCCTTGGGTGAGCTTGAGGGTGGTTTCGCCGTTGCTGCACATGGCCGAGTCCACCTTGATCAGCGGCACGCCCGGCTGCAGGGTGAAGTCGTGCGCCACCCGGGTGATCGGCTTGCCGCCGGCCACGCCGTCCATCGCGTGCCACAGGTCGTCGGACACGGTGTTGCCGTAGGCGTGGGCCTTGAGATAGTTGTGCACGCCCTGGCGCCAGGCTTCGGGACCGACGTACGCCTCCAGCATGCGGATCACCGCCTCGCCCTTCGAGTAGGTAATGGTGTCGAAGGCCTGGCTGGCCTCCTCCACCGTGTCGATCTTCTGCACGATGGGATGCGTGGTGGCCACCGCGTCGCGCGACATCGCGCCTTCGCGCACGCGCACGGTGTCGAGCACCGTGTTCCATTCCGGATGCACCTTCTCGGTCTCGCGCTCGGCCATCCACGAGGCGAAGCCCTCGTTGAGCCACAGGTTGTCCCACCAGTTCATGGTCACCAGGTCGCCGAACCACTGGTGCGCCATCTCGTGCGCGGCGGTGTTGAACACCTCCATCCGGTCGCCCTGAGTGGAGTACGACGGGTCGAGCAGCATCGCGTACTCGAAGGTGAAGATCGCACCCCAGTTCTCCATCGCCGAGAAGAACTGGCTGCTGCCCGGCGCGGCGATGTTGTCCAGCTTGGGCAGCGGGTACTTGATGCCGAAGTAGTCGTTGTAGTCGTGCAGCACGGTCTTGGCCGACTCCAGCGTGAAGGCCGCTTGCGCGCCCTTGCCCTTCTGCATCACCACGCCGATCTCGGTGCCGTCCGAGGTGGTGGTGACGCGGTCGAAGTCGCCCAGGCCGAAGAACAGCAGGTAGGTGGACATCTTCGGCGTGGTGTGGAAGGTGACCTTCTGCATGCCATGGCCGGCATCGGCCTTCGAGGCCACCGGCATGTTGCTCACCGCCATCTCGCTGGCGGGTACGGTGACGCTGAGGTCGAACGTGGCCTTGTACGCCGGCTCGTCCCACGAGGGGATGAAGCGGCGGGCGTCGGAGTTCTCGAACTGGGTGTACAGCGCGCGCTTCTGGCCGGACGCGGTGGGATAGTCGATGGCGAACAGGCCGTTGGCCTGGGTGCCGATGGTGCCGACGTAGTCCATCGCGAGCTTGTAGCTGCCCGGCGCGACTGGCTTGTCGAAGCTGAAGATGGCGGTCTGCGCCTTTTCGTCCACCGCGACCTTGGCCGCCATGGCCGCGCCCTTGCCCGAAGCGGGCGCCAGCGTCACCGACGAGAACGTCATGCCCGCGGCGTTGAGCGTGATGCTGGTGCTGGGCTTGAGCACCTGCACGTCCACGGTCACCTTGCCGTCGAAGTTCAGTTTGTCCGCATGCGGCGTGATGGCCACGACGTAATGCACGGGCCGCACGTTGCGCGGCAACTGGGTGGGGGCGAGCGACGACTCGGCGGCAGCCTGCCGCGCCGGCATTGCCATCGGGCCGCCGGCGGAAACGGCCAGCGCCAGCGCGATGGCGGAAACCAGGGACTTGCGCATGAAACATCTCCTTGGGGATCGGGACGGATCGCAATGCCGGCGGCACCGCAACCTGGAACGGGGCAAACACCGTCCATGGTGTCGTCTGCGCCGCGCATGCGGGAACAGCCGGAAGTCATGCCGCCCCTTGCACTGCCAGGCTTCATGCGGCGTTTTGCCTGTTCCATGCCGGTCGCTCCCGCTTTTGTCGCACGACCGGCGAAAGGCGCAAGATCGGCCGCTATGCTCGCCTCCCATCGCCACACCACCGGGGACATCGACGTGATAAAGGGCATCTTCTTCGTGGCGCGGCTGGTCGTCGCGTGGCTGGTGGCGCTGTTCGTCATCCTGGTAGTCATGGGCCACAGCGGCCCGTTCCGCAGCTTGCAGCCGCTGCCGGAAATCGTCGCCTTCGTGGTGTTGGTGCTGGTGGTGAGCGGCGCGTTCTCGCACCTGCGACGGGTGCGTCTCATCGCGGGACACGTGACTCTGGACACGCTGGGCAACCGCCAGCGCCGGCAGATCGAGTTGCCGTTCGAGGCCGGCGAGGCGTTCGACATGCTGGACGCGACGATCCGCGAACTGCCCTACACCGAAGACATCGAGAGCGCCCGCGACAGCCTGCAGGTGCGCGCGAAAGTGCGGCACCCGAATCCCTACGGCCGCGCCGTGCTCGGCTGGCTCAACCCGTTCAGCTGGCTGGGCAGCCGGCGCAACCAGATCTTCGCCACGGTGACGCCGGGCGACGGCACCGGCAGCGTCACCCTGCTGTGCGAACCGGAGAGCGGCGCATGGATCGACTGGTTCCGGGTGGACGACGGCACCAACCTGGTCAACGCCGAAGCGATCATCCGCGCCCTCGCCCGCCGCGTGGCCGAGCGCCGCCGCCGCGAACAGCAGGCCGCCGCGCAGACCGCCACCGACAAGGAGCTGGCGCAGGCCAAACTCAACCTGCTGTACGCGCAGGTGGAGCCGCACTTCCTCTACAACACGCTGGCCAGCGCGCAATACCTCACGCGCACCGAACCGGCGCAGGCCGACCGCATGCTCGGCCACCTTATCCAGTACCTGCGCCACTCGCTGCCCAGCGCTGAGGAAACGCAGTCCACGCTCGGCGAGGAACTGGAACGCGCGCGCGCCTACCTCGAAATCCTGAAGATCCGCATGGGCGCGCGGCTGGAGTTGAGGATCGAGGTGCCCGATGCGCTGCGCGCCGTCACGCTGCCCCCGATGATGCTGCAGACCCTGGTGGAGAACGCGATCAAGCACGGCCTGGAACCCAAGCCCGGCGGCGGCACGGTGTGGATCCTCGCCCGCCGCGACGGCGACAGCGTGGCGGTCACCGTGGCCGACGACGGCCAGGGCTTCGGCGCCGCCGGCGGCGGTACCGGCATCGGACTGAAGAACGTGCGCGAACGCCTGCAACTCGTGTACGGTCCGCGCGCCTCGCTGGCCGTGGTGGCCAACGTGCCGGAAGGCGTGGCCGCCACGCTCACCGTGCCGGCACAAGAGGTTGCACCGGTCGCAGCGGAACCGCGCCCATGAACCGCGCCGTGATCGCCGAGGACGAACCGCTGCTGCGCTCCGCACTGAACCGCCTGCTCAACGAAGCGTGGCCGGAACTGGACATCATCGCCGAATGCGACAACGGCGCCGACGCGCTCGACGCCATCGCCGCGCAGCAGCCGGACGTGGCCTTCCTCGACATCCGCATGCCCGGCCTGAGCGGCCTTGAGGTGGCCGCGGCGGCCGCCGAAGCCAGCCCCGCCACGCAGGTGGTGTTCACCACCGCCTACGACCAGTACGCCATCGACGCCTTCGAGCGCGGCGCGATCGACTATCTGCTCAAGCCCATCGCCATCGAGCGCCTGGCCGCCACCGTGGAACGGCTGAAGCGCCGCGCCGGCGCGGGCCAGGCCGCGCGCGGCGACCTCGCCCTGCTGCTGCGCGAACTGGCGCAGGGTGCCGCGCAGACCGGCGCCGCGCCGCCGCTCACCTGGATCACCGCAGGCACCGGCCGCGAGACGCGGCTGATCATGGTGGACGACGTCGCCTACTTCCGCGCCGACCACAAGTACACCGTGGCGATGACCGCCGACGGCGAAGCATTGCTGCGCAAGCCGATCCGCGAGCTGCTGGAGCAGCTCGACCCGGCCGTGTTCAAGCAGATCCACCGTTCCACCATCGTCAACTTGAAAGCGATCGCCTCCATCGTCCGCGACGACAGCGGCAAGGGTACCGTGCGCCTCAGGCAACGCCCCGAAACCCTCATCGTCAGCCAGCCCTTCATGACGCTGTTCCGCAACATGTGATCCGCGCGCGGCCGGTCACGCACGAGCCGCGCAAGACCCCAACCACTTCGGGAAAACCCATCATGCTGAAGCCGACGATTGCCGGCCTGGCCAGCCTTTGCCTGGCCGCCTGCTCCACCCAGACCATCGACCGCGAGGTGCAACGCCAGCACGCCGAGCGCGACTGCACGGTGCGTGCCGCCGTTGCCTCCGCCTATGCCGTGGACAGCACCGGCATCGGCCTGCGCAACGTCGCATACGACCGCTGCATGCGCGCGGCCGGTTTCACGAGGGAACGGTAAGCGCATCCCGTGGCCACCTCATCTTCCAGTCCGCTCAGTGCCGATCCTCAGCCGTGAATCTCCGTTCGTGCCGAGCGTGGCTTGCGTTGGCCAGCGAAGTCGAAGCACCAGGCCATGATGCCCTTCGACTTCCTCGCTCCTCAGAGCCGTGCCCATCCATGGCCACTCCCCGCGTGCGGCGCTTTGCGCCTGCGCTCAGGACGAACGGCAGACTTTCATCTGATATTCGGCGCCAATCAGGCCCTTCGGTTGCTGGCCGGCTGCATTCCCGGCGGACGCGTGCCCGTCGCAGCGCCTGAAGCCATGACCCATCGCCCGACCGCCGGCAAGCGAATGCGTCGCTGCCACGGAACTATCCAGTGACTCGGGCCCGGACGCCCGCGCGCCGGCCGTGCGGGATCAAGAGCGCGCCGCGATGCCCAACGCCCTCAGCGCCAGCCTGCCGCGCGCGCCGCACGCTCCTGCTGTGCGTCGAAAACCTCGCCGCGCAGGCGGGCATCGATCACGGCCTGCACCGCGGGCGGCAACCCGCTGGCCGCCTGGCGCAACTCGCCGCCTTCGGGCGGCGCGGCCGGCACCAACACGGGCAGCGCCCAGCCCGCAGCGGCATGGCAGGCCAGCCCGGCGCGTGCCGGCGGCGTGCGCACGGTGAAGCTGCGGCAGATGTACCCGTTGGCGGCACGGAAAGTCAGGCCGATCGCGACCGTCGCATGCGCATCCGGTTCGCTCGCCAGCGACTGGTCGAGCGCGCGGCCGAGGACACCGGCGGCATAGGGCTCGCCGTTGCGCATGCGCACCAGTTCGTTGCCGGCGTGCCACCACAGGCCTGCCGCAAGCAGCGCCACCGATGCCGCCAGCGCGGCGCCCGGCAACAGCCAGCGGCGCGGCGCACGACGGCGGGCGGCGGGCTCGCCGCGTCCACCCTCCAGCGGCGCAACCGTCGGCACGGCTCGCGGCTGCAGCAGCGCGGACAGGCGCGCAGGCACCAGCTCGTCCAGCACCGGATCGAACGCGGCCCGCAACTGCGCACGCAGGGCACGCGCCTGCCGCACGCGACGGGCGAGCACGTCGTCCTGCACCAGCGCGGCATCGACGCGCGCGCGGGCCGTCGCGTCGAGTTCGCCATCCACGTAGGCCTGCAAGGTGTCGTCGTCGATTGGGTTCATGCGTCGTTCCCAAGATGGGCCTGCAAGGTGGCGCGGGCACGGGCCAGGCGGCTGGTGACGGTGCCCACCGGCACCTCGAGCAACGCGGCGGCCTCGTCGTAGGACAGGCCCTCGACCAGCACCAGCGCCACCACTTCGCGATGATCCGGCGGCAGCATCGCCAGTGCCTGTGCCAGCTCCATCTGCCGCGCGTGCCGCGCATCGCTGCCGTCGGCCACCGTGACGCCGGCCTCCTCGGGCGCGAACAGATGCTGCGCCCTGCCGCGTGCGCGCAACTCGTCCCGCCAGGCGTTGCGCGCGATCGCGAACACCCACTTGTCCAGTGCGGCGTCCGGCCGCCACTGTGCGGACCGGGCCAGCGCGCGCTCCAGCACCACCTGCACCAGGTCGTCGGCGTCGGCCACCTGCCCCGCCAGCGCCCGCGCCAGACGGCGCAGGCGCGGCAGCAATGCAATCAGCCCTTCGCGCACGGCATCGCTCGAATGCACACATCACCTTCCGTTACGTCTGGAGGGACGGATTCCTTCCCTCGCACGCGCCGGCGCGGTTCGAGGGCGTAAAGAAAACGCATGCTAGCATCCGGCCCCGTCGCTCCCGAGGTGTCCGGAGATGCCGTTGCGTCGTGCTTCCACGCTGTCCGTTGCGGTGCTGGCCGTCGCGCTCGCACTGACCGGCAGCGCCCCCGTGCAGGCGCAGGTGCTGGGCCCGGTGCAGCGGGGATTGCCGAACCTGCCGCTGCCGTCCACGCCGCTTCCCGGCACGGTGCCCGGCGTGAACCTGCAAGGTGTCGACGACCTGCTGCGGCGACCACTGTCGCTCAGCCTGAAGGTGCAGGTCGATGCGCTGCTGCGCAGGGAGCCGCGGCGCGTCGCCGTCGATCCCGGCGGCGCACCGATCCTGCGCGGCGAGTTTCTCGCCATGGGCCTGTCGGGCCCCCGGCTCGACGCCGTGCAGGCGCAGGGTTTCACCGCGGACCGCCAGGCTGCGGCGGATGCGACGCTCGGGCTGGACTTCACGGTGCTGCACGACACCCGCGGGCGCAGCACGCGGAAAGCCATGCGTGTCCTGCAGCTGGCCGCGCCGGATGCCACGTTCACCTACCAGCATCTCTATCTGCCGGCAGGCGACGCCGGTGCAGCGCCTGCTGCAAGCGCGCGCGCCCCCGTGCCCGCCACGCCGGCACGCAGCGTGGGGATGGTCGACGGCGGCGTCGACCCGGCCGATCCCGCGCTGGCGCATGCGCACATCGAAGGGCATGGCTGCCGCACGACGGCGGCATCGCGGCATGGGACGGCGGTCGCCGCGCGCCTCGTCGCCGGCGACCCGGACACCTTGTATGCCGCCGACCTGTGGTGCGGCGACACGGTCGGCGGTGCCACCTCCGGGCTGGTGGACGCGCTCGCCTGGATGGACCGCGAACGCGTGGCGGTGATCAACATCAGCCTGGTCGGTCCCGACAACCCGGTGCTCGCCCGCGCGGTGCAGGCGATGATCGATCGCGGCCACGTGCTGGTCAGCGCGGCCGGCAACGACGGCCCCGCAGCGCCGCCCTTGTTCCCGGCGGCGTACCCGGGCGTGATCGGCGTCGGCGCCGTCGATGCACATGGCCGCGTGCTGCCCGAATCCGCCAGCGGCAAGCAGGTGGCGTTCTGCGCGCTTGGCGTGGTCGGCAGCGGCCGCGGCACGCTGCGCGGCACCTCGTTCGCGGCACCCATCGTGGCGCGCAAGGCGATGCAGTTGCTGGATGCGCCCCGGCCGGACGCGGCAACCCGGGCACTGCAAAGCCTGATCGGCGAAGCGCACCCGCTCGGTTCCACGGATCGTGGCCAACGTTGCGGGCACGGCCTGCTGTCACCCTGAAACTGAACGCCCAGCAACCGCGGCGGACCGGCATGGAAGGATGCTCCGGCTGCACACGTAGTGGACCACGGAAGCCGCGGATTCGCCGCCGGCAGGAGGTCCCGACATGCGCAACACGATCCTCAACAACAAGACCCTCGGCATCGCCCTGTGCAGCGGCGCGCTTGCCCTCGCCTCGGTGACCAGCGCGCATGCCCAGCACCTGGGCGGCGGCCTCGTCGGCGGAGCGGCCGGCCAGCTCCACGCGACGATGGGCCAGGCGATGGGCCCGTTGAACGGCCAAGTCGGCGGTTCCGCGCGGGGCATGGGCAACCTCGGCATGCCCGACATCAACCCGAACCCGCGCGCTGCCGAACAGCGCGCCGAACGCCTGCGCCGGCGTGCCACTTCGACCACCGCGACGGCGACGCAAGCCGCGACACGGGCCGCCAGCCAATCGAGCGGCCAGGCGGCGGCCGACGGCGCCGGCCAGCTCACCGGTGCGGCTGGCGCCAACGCCGGCCAGGCGGCGGCTGCACTGAATGGCAGCGCCGGGTCGGGAGCGTCCGCTTCCGGCAACGTCGACGGCAGTGGAGTGCGTGATGCCGCCGGCGCTGCCACCGACCAGGCGCATTCGGCCGTCTCGACGGCCAGACAGGGTGCCGCGAACGCCCTGGACCGCACGCGGAGCACGGCCGGCAACGCCCGCACGGATGCCGAAAATGCGGCCCGGGCAGGCATCGACAAGACACGGCAGGCTGCGGCCAATGGCATCTCCTCTGCCCGCTCGCTCGGTACGCAGGCCGCTGGCAGCGTGAGGAACACGGCCTCGTCCGCCACGAACAGCGCGGGCAGCCAGTTGGGTACGGCCGCCAACACCGCCAGCGGCAATGGCAGCCCGGCGGTCGATGCATCGGGCTCGGGCAGCGCCAGCGGCAACGCGAACGCCCGTACCGGCGCCAGCCCCGGCGCTAGCGGCGCGACCGAAGGCAGCGGCCACGCCAGTGCCGACGGTTCGCTCGGCAAGAGCGGCGTCTCCGCTTCGGCCCAGGCCAACGGCAGTGCCGACGCGAACGCGCAGGGGCATTGAGTCCCCGAGCCGCGGTGCCGGGACGGCATCATGCGAAACGAAGCAGGCCCCGCATGCGGGGCCTGCTTCGTTGCACGGCTCAGGCAGGCGGAGCGCTCAGGCGAACGGATCGTCCAGCACGATGGTGTCGTCGCGGTCGGCGCCGGTGGCGACGATGGCGAGCCTGCAGCCGGAGAGTTCCTCCACCGCGCGCAGGTAGGCGCGGGCGGCGGCGGGCAGCTTGTTCCAGTCGCGGATGCCGGCGGTGGATTCCTGCCAGCCCGGGAACTCCAGGTACACCGGCTTGCATTCGTCCCAGCCGTCCGCATCCAGCGGCGCCAGCTCGCGGCGCTTGCCGCGGTACTCGTAGGCGATGCAGACCTTGATCGTCTCCAGCCCGTCGAGCACGTCGAGCTTGGTGATGGCCAGGCCGTTGATGCCGTTGATCTGCACGGCGCGCTTCAACGCCACCAGGTCGATCCAGCCGCAACGGCGCGGACGGCCGGTGCTGGCGCCGAACTCGTTGCCGACCTTGCGCAGGCGCTCGCCCATCTCGTCGTGCAGCTCGGTGGGGAACGGGCCGCCGCCGACGCGCGTCGCATACGCCTTGCAAATGCCCAGCACGTAGTCGATGTCGTGCGCGCCCACGCCGGTGCCGGCCAGCGCGCCGCCCACCGTGGTGTTGGACGAGGTGACGTAGGGATAGGTGCCGTGGTCGATGTCGAGCAGCGCGCCC
>Ga0134128_10005407_pt1 | contig 15480 bp, 6 predicted proteins | sample KB31754_FD_96462 | JGI IMG/M metagenome (GOLD analysis project Ga0134128, IMG submission 96462) | Terrestrial soil microbial communities with excess Nitrogen fertilizer from Kellogg Biological Station, Michigan, USA - KB3-175-4 | ecosystem: Environmental > Terrestrial > Soil > Unclassified ...
CGATTCTCTCCGCCCCGATCGAGCATGTCCGCGGCGTCGTCCGCGTGCCCGATGGGCCAGGGCTCGGGATCGAGATCGATCGCAAGGCGCTGGCGCGGTTTGCCGCGCGGTAATTGGCCGACAACCGCATCGCTCACTCGCGACAGCGTAGCGCGTCGACCGGCACGGCAAAGGTGAGCGGCGGCGAGCGGCCGGGCTTCTCGTTCTATTTTCCGTTCATGACCTCGCTCATCGTCAGCGTGGTGCTCAGCGTGCTCCTGTGGCTGGTCAATCGGTAGAGCGCAGACCCCGGCTCGTGTCCGGCGCGGAAACGGCTTGCTTAAACCCGAGCAAATCAAGGTCCATGAAAAGAAAGACGGGTCGTGGTATAGTCTCGGATTAGCTGATTTCGATGACGTTCGGGTAGTTGCTCGTCTGAAGTTACAAGCTCTGACCATCATTTCCGAGGCTGGTTATGCAATGCATGCAGTGCGGAAGTCAGAACCGAGCCGGCAATGTTTATTGTGAGAATTGTGGCGAACCGCTTGGGGTCAAGTGTGATACCTGCGGCCACTTCAACTCGCCGACGAGCCGGTTTTGCGGACGATGCCGCGCGGCCCTTTCGACCGGCTTCGAGACATCCACCCGGCGCATTCTTCAGTCTCTCCGCGAAAAGGGCGGCGAGCGTAAACAATTGACGGTTCTTTTCGCGGATATTCGAAATTCTACCTCCATCATCGACAGCTTGGGCGACCCGGAAATCGGTATGCGCCGTCTGGAGCCGGTGCTCGAACTTATGAAGGGCGCAGTTCACCGGTTCGAGGGCGTCGTCAACAAGGTTCAGGGCGACGGGGTCATGGCGTTGTTCGGTGCTCCGCGGCCTCTTGAGGATCATGCGGTTCGCGGCTGTCTTGCGGCTCTGGCCATGCAAGAGGCCTTGGCGAGGCTGAACGATCCAAACCTCCGTATTCGGGTCGGCGTCCATACGGGCGAGGTCATCGTCCAAACACTGGAGAACACCATCTATCAGACTTACGACGCCGCCGGTGTCAACGTCCATATCGCGAACCGGCTCGAGCAGTTGGCGGACGAGGGGGGCATACTGATCAGTGAGGCAACCTACGCTGCCGCAAAGCAGTTCATCGAAGCCATCTCCTTGGGCCGGCAGAATATCCGAGGCGTTGCCGCAGCAGTGGAAATCTACAGGCTGGTCGGTCTTCGACACGCTCCTTCGAGCGGGGTCTTCAGAAGCGGAGGTCGGCTAAGTCCCTTGACAGGACGAAAGAATGAGCTTGCCGCTCTCGAAGTCGAGCTGTCGAACACAATAAGAGGCGAGGGTCGGGTTGTCGGCATCGTCGGCGAAGCCGGTATCGGCAAGAGCAGGATCTGCTTTGAGTTCGCCGATGCTTGTCGACACAGGGGTGTTCGCGTCTATGAAGCTCGGGTGCTGGCGCATGGACGGGCCACGCCGCTACAGCCGGTATTGGAGCTGCTTCGTGACATCTTTGGCATCCGTACCAAGGAAGCTGTCGATGTTCTCCGCGGCCGTGTGACCGATCGAGCGGCGGCACTTTCCTTGCCCGAGAGTGTTCTGCATTTGCTGCTGGAGTTTCTGGGGATATCGGATTCGACGCGCCCCACCGTCAAACTTGATCCAAAGACGCGAAAAACGTTGCTGCTTGAGCTGGTCAGAACCCTGGCCCGCTCGAGTGATGTCGTTACCGTCGTTCTGATCGAAGATCTGCACTGGATCGATGAGGCGAGCGAAGAATTCGTCGAGGTATTGTCCGATGCAGTCGTCGGAACTCAGACGCTGCTGGTGGTCAATTTTAGACCCGGCTTCGCGGCGCCGTTCATGCACAGGTCGCACTACCGCCAGATTGGATTACATCCGCTGACCCTGGACCAATCGGAGCAGCTGCTCCAAAGCCAGCTGGGGGACGATTCCTCCCTGGCGCTGCTAAGTCGAAACATGGTCGAGCGGGCGCAAGGCAACCCCTTCTTTCTTGAGGAATTGGTCAAGACGCTCGTCGAGCGTGGTGAACTCGAAGGAGAACGAGGTGCCTATCGACTAAGGGGAGGAACTGACGCGATCCCGGTTCCTACGACGGTTCAGGCTGTCGTAGCGGCGCGTATCGATCACCTCGCAGACCCAACCAAGAATGTCTTGGAAACGGCGGCGGTCATCGGACGTGTCGTTTCGCTCAAGATCCTGGAGGACGTCTCTTCGCTGCCGAACGTCGAATTGCTGGAGGCCGTCGGGCAGCTCCGGCGAGCTGAACTGCTTTACGATGTGCCGCCATACGATCAGGGTACCCTTTCATTCCGGCACCCGCTCATTCAAGAGGTCGCGTACCGGTCATTGCTGATCGAGCGCCGTCGCCAGATTCACGGCGCGGTCGCGCGCGCCATGGAGCACGCCTACAAGGAACGCGGTCCCGAATATGCCGGCCTCATCGCCTATCACCTAGAGCAGGCCGGCGAGAAGCTGCGGGCTGCGCAGCAAAACGTGCAGTCTGCCATTTGGGTTGGGACCAATGACCCGCGCGAAGCCTTGCGCACGTGGAAGAAGGTGCGGGAGCTGCTGCTCGACCAACCGGAAACTCCAACGACAATTTATCTGCGTATGCTGGCCAGCGGTCAGATCGTCAATTTCGGCTGGCGCGAGGGAATTCCAGCCGAGGACGCCGGGATCTATTACGAAGAGGCTAAGCGGATCGCGATTTCCCTCGGCGATACCAGAGCAAACGCGCTCATCAACGCGGCCTACGGGCGCATCCTGGCCAATGGCGGATCGGCGGACGAATACGTCGAGCGAATTCGCGAGGCGATGACAATCGCGGACGCAGGAAAAGACGTCAGCGTGCAAATCACCTTGAAGGCTGTCTTGTGTCATGCCTTGCGCCTGTCCGGCCGCATGTCTGAAGCGCTGCAGATGAACATCGAGGCGATGGAGAGGTCACAGGAAATCGTCAAGTTCGATCGGCAGACCTTGGGATTTGATATCGAAGTCTGGCTCACGGCAATGCGCGGGCAGACGCTTGTCATGCTTGGCCGCGGTGACGAGGCGCGTCCGTTTCTGGATCGAATACTTCAGATGGATGGACGCCAGGTGGATGCCATCCATTACGTCATCCCGAGCCTCGCTTATGTCGATCTCGCATGGGCCGATGGCGATGTGACTCTCGCCCAGCAACATGCCGATCGGGCTTCTCCCTGGCGGCGGAGAGCGGCAATCCTTACCTGCGCGTCTACGCCCAGGCCTGTCGCGGCCTGTGTCACGCGATCGCAGGGCGGGGCAGTGCGGCCATTGAGGATCTCTCGAAGGCCCTCAGCTTTGCGCGATCGCGCAAGGCAGGACTCGAAAACGAGCCGCGGATTCTTGCCGACCTGGCCCACGTCTATTTGCAGATCGGCGACACCGCGTCGGCGGCATCGATCATCAGCGAGGCCTCCGAGGTCGCGACGGCGCGTCACGCGCGCATTGCAGAATGCCTGGCGCGCATCGTCCGCGCGGAGCTCCTGTTGCGGTCGCAAACAGGCGATCAACAAGCCGAGGGGGTGCTTGAGCTCGAACGCGCCAGTGCTCTGATCGAAGAGACCGGCGCGCGGATCTTTGAGCCCGTACTGAACAGCGCAAAGCAAGTCAAAGAAGAACGGCAGGCCGCATCGCGGAGAACCGTGATTTGATCTCCGCTGCTCATGGACCGAGCGTGAGGCGCGTTGCAAGCAAAGCGCCGAAAAGCACCAAATTTTGCTTGTCGGGCAAATCAAACATCAGTTCATTTTTCTGACCATCAGCGCGTAAGGCTGATCTTTGCGCGCGAAATCGCATGCGCGGAAACTGGAAATTACGGAGCGGAATCAAGGTGCCTGACAGGTTCAAGAGGGCGGTGCAAAAATACTTCTCTTTCTTATGTTCAGAAATCAGGAATACTTGCATCCGTCCCGCCTCGATGAGGGGCGTACGCGTCGTCACGGACGTTGAGTGCGGGATGCGGTGGACGCAACATTGTCGCGGGACGAACGACAGTGATGCGGACGGCGAAGCCGTGTGGTCCTGGCGCCCCGTGGCCGGCGCTAAGTTGGCGACGATGCATTCGCATCGCGCTGATGACGGTGACAACAAAGTCTGGTTCACCGAGGAGAGCGCGGAGTAAGCCGTAAACCACTGTGCAGGGAAGGCCGGCTGTGTTCCGTCTGTACCTGTGGACTTCGCGCCTTTGCGCAACCTTTTTGCGCGAGGGCCACGGGTGCATGCGGACACCCGGCCTTCCCTGCGCCCTCTGCTATTTCGGGGGCCGGTACGCAGACAAAAACTCGGGCGCTGCGCGCCGCGAGAACGCAGCTTCACATCCCTTCAGTCGCAAGGACTTAAACGTGAAACATCCGCTCGTCGTCCCGGACAAGCGAGCTCCCGGCAACGCGCAGCGTTGTCCGGCAGCGAGCGCAGATCCGGGACCCATAACCCCAAGCCTGAGTTATTATGATGGTCGGCGGCTGGCGAGCGTCACGGAAATATTCCGCGGTATGGGTCCCGGCGAACGCCGGGACGACAGCGTGCCGAATCTACCCCAACAACACCGCATCTGCGGCGTTCACCGTCTCGGCGCCGTCGGTCACGCTCTTCTCCAGCGACGGCGCCTGCACCGCGACGTTCTCGGCAAAGAAGCGCGCGAGCGCCACATAGCGCTGCGGCTCGCCGAAATTTCCGCCGCGGGCGGCGAGTGCTTCGGACGCCAGCGAGCAGCCGCCGAGCGTTGCGCCGAACAGCCGCAAATAGGGCGTGGCGCCGGCCAGCGCATCGTTTGGCGCGGACCCGACGCGCTCGAGCAGCCAGCGGCTCGCGCGGTTGAGCGCACCGAGCGCATCGCGCAACCTCGCGGCTGTGCTGCCGAAGGCGGGATCGTTGGAAGCTTCCACCTGCTTGACGGTCTCATCGAGCTCATCGAGCAGCGCCCATACCGAGGCGCCGCCATTGGTGGCGAGCTTGCGCGTGACGAGGTCGATAGCCTGGATGCCGTTGGTGCCCTCGTAGATCGAGGTGATGCGCGCGTCGCGATAGTGCTGGGCGGCGCCGGTCTCCTCGATGAAGCCCATCCCGCCATGCACCTGCACGCCGAGATAGGAGACCTCGCTGCCGATATCGGTGGAAAAGGCCTTTGCGATCGGGGTGAGCAGCGCGCCGCGCGCGGCGGCATCCGCGCGCACCTTCGGATCGGTGGCGCGCGCGGCGACATCGAGCGCGACCGCCGTGGCATAGCAGATGGTGCGCGCGGCCGCGGTCAGGCTGCGCATCTGCATCAGCATGCGCTTGACGTCGGGATGCATGACGATCGCATCGGAGCTGCCATCCGCCGACTTGCCGAGCGCGCGGCCCTGACGGCGCTCCTGTGCATAGGCAAGCGCCTGCTGATAGGCGCGGTCGGCAACGCCGACGCCCTCGAGGCCGACGCCGAGGCGGGCCTGATTCATCATGGTGAACATGCAGCGCATGCCCTGGTTTTCCTCGCCGATCAAATAACCGATCGCGCCGCCATGATCGCCCATGGTCATGGTGCAGGTCGGCGAGGCGTGGATGCCGAGCTTGTGCTCGACGCCGCTCGCGTGGATGTCGTTGCGCGCTCCCAGCGAGCCGTCGGCATTGACCGGAAATTTCGGCACCAGGAACAGCGAAATACCTCTGGTGCCCGCCGGCGCATCCGGCAGGCGGGCGAGCACGAAATGCACGATGTTCTCGGTCATGTCGTGCTCGCCATAGGTGATGAAGATCTTGGTGCCCTTCAGCCGGTAGGTGCCGTCGGGCGCTCGTTCGGCGCGGGTACGCAGCGCGCCGACATCGGAACCGGCCTGCGGCTCGGTGAGCTGCATGGTCCCGGTCCATTCGCCGGAAACGAGTTTGGAGAGGTAAATATTCTTCAGCTCGTCGCTGCCGTGTGCATCCAGCGCCTCGATCGCGGAGAGCGTGAGCAGGGGGCAGAGGCCGAAGGCGACGTTCGACGCGCTCCAGATTTCGGTGCAGGCGGCGTTGATCGCGACCGGCAGGCCCTGGCCGCCGAAGCTTTCCGGGCCGGAGACTGCATTCCACCCGGCCTCGGTCCAGCGCTTGTAGGCGTCGGGCCAACCCGGTGCTGTCGTGACGTTGCCCTCATGGAGCTTGATACCATGCTGGTCGCCGACGCGGTTGAGCGGCGCCAGCACGTCGGATGCGAATTTGCCCGCCTCTTCCAATACGGCGGCGGTGATGTCGGCGTCGAAATCGCCGTAATGGCCGGCCTCCACGGCGGCTTTGAGACCCGCGCCATGGTTGAGCGCAAGCAGCATGTCCTTGATCGGCGCCTCGTAGGTCATGACCGTGATCCCGCTGGTTTAGGCCTCGTTCCGGGCTGCCGTATTCCCATGAAACCGCAAGCCCCTCAACACTCTTCTCAAGAGGCAAGCGGGGCCGCCGGGAGGCGAAAAGCGGCGTTCGGACGGCGAATTGGGCAGCAGAATTTGCCGCGAATAACGCCGTCTACCCTGTTGAAATGGCTCGTTTGTCTCTATAGACCCACGGGGCCGGCGCGAAACGGTTTCAAACCCTCGTCCGGCCTTTCCGTCACGTCGTTTGGGGCGTCGCCAAGTGGTAAGGCAGTGGATTTTGATTCCACCATGCGGAGGTTCGAATCCTCCCGCCCCAGCCAGGAATATTCGCACCGACAGGTCATCGCGCGAAGCCGGCGCAGCCTCATCGACTGCCATATCGACAGGGCCGCCTGAGAAGCATGTGGATCGGCTGGTTCGAATGAGGGCGGTCGGGCCACAAGGCGCGTAGCAAATGGAAGGACACGAGCAATGATTGAAACGGTTGGCATTATCGGGGCTGGTACCATGGGCAACGGCATCGCGCAGGTCTGCGCGGCGGCCGGGCTCAAGATCACCATGGTCGACATTTCCGACGCGGCGGTGGCGCGCGGGCTTGCAACCGTGGGCAACAGCCTGGATCGCCTGGTCAAGAAGGACAAGATGACGGTTGCCGATCGCGAGGCGGCGCTGTCGCGCATTACCGGCACGACCGACAAGGGCAAGCTTGCCGCTTGCGATCTCGTCATCGAGGCCGCGACCGAAAACGAGGAGCTGAAGGTCAAGATCCTGAAGGACCTCTGTGCAACGTTGAAGCCGGAAACGTTGATCGCGACAAACACCTCGTCGATCTCGATCACGAAACTGGCGACCGCGACCGACCGGCCGGACCGCTTCATCGGCATGCACTTCTTCAACCCCGTTCCGATGATGGCCCTCCTGGAATTGATCCGGGGCTTGCAGACCTCCGATGACACCCATGCCAAGGCAGTGGCTTTCGCCAAGCGCGTGGGCAAGGTGCCGATCACCGCGAAGAACAGCCCGGGCTTCGCCGTCAATCGCATTCTGTGTCCGATGATCAACGAAGCGATCTTCGCGCTTGCGGAGGGATTGGCGACCGCTGCGGATATCGACGAGGGCATGAAGCTCGGCTGCAATCACCCGATCGGCCCGCTGGCCTTGGCCGATCTGATCGGCTTGGACACCATGCTGTCAGTGATGGACGTCTTCTACAAAGGCTTTAACGACCCGAAGTATCGGCCGGCGCCCTTGCTCAAGGAAATGGTCGATGCCGGCCACCTTGGCCGCAAGACCGGCAAAGGCTTCTACGACTACAGCGCATCTTCGAAGAGCTGACGCGGGTCGGCCCGCTCGAGAGCGGCCGCCGCTCGACCAGCCGGCGCCGATGCGCCGCCCGGGAGCTCAACTGATGGCGATACGTCCGGATCCGAAACGCTGGCAAATCGGCGTGGCCGGCTATGGCGAGGTCGGGCGAATTCTCGCCGAAGATCCGCGCAAGCAGGATCGGCTTAGGACCTGAAGATTGGCTGATCAGGCGACGCGGTGAATCGGATTCATCTGTTCGATGATGTGGCCGACATCCACTGCGGAGCAGGGCTTGCTGATATAGAAGCCCTGCACGGCGGTGCAGCCGGCCTGACGGACGAGTTCGAGCTGTTCGGCGGTTTCGACGCCCTCCGCGGTCGTCTCCACGCCGAGATTGGCGCCCAAGCTCGCAATGGTGCGGACGATGGCGCCGCTCTCTTGGGATTCACCGAGCGAGCCGACGAAGGAGCGGTCGATCTTGATCGTGTCAAAGGGAAATTTGCGCAAATATCCGAGCGACGAATAGCCGACGCCGAAGTCATCCAGACTGACGCGAATCCCGAGCGCACGCAGTTGGTGCAGGATGGCGACGGTTGCTTCGTCGTCTTCGAGCAGCGCGGTCTCGGTGACTTCGAGCTCGAGGCGCTTCGGATCCAGTCCCGCGGCAGCAAGCGCGCTGGTGACCATGGCGACGAGGCCGCGCGCGCGGAATTGCACGGGGGAGAGGTTCACCGCGATCTTGATATGGTCCGGCCAGCCGGCCGCTGTGGCGCAAGCGGTGCGCAGCACCCATTCGCCGAGCGGAACGATCAATCCCGTCTCTTCGGCGATGGGGATGAAATCGGCCGGCGACACCAGGCCGCGCAGGGAGCTGTTCCAGCGCAGCAGCGCTTCGAAGCCGGTCAACTCATTCGCCCCGAGGCGAATTTGCGGCTGGAAGGCGAGATGGAATTCACCGGCCGTCAGCGCGCGGCGCAGGTCCGTTTCCAGTATGTGTCGGGAGCGCGCCTGCGCCTCCATTTCCGGCCGGAACAACTCGTACACGCCGCGCCCCCCCGCCTTGGCTTGATAGAGCGCAAGGTCGGCGCATTTCATCAGCTCGTCCGGATCAAGCCCATGCTCGGGCGCGATCGCGATTCCGACGCTTACGCCAGTGTGGATGATGTGGTTCTCGAGTGACGGCGGTTGGCCGATAACCTCGACCAGGCGGCGGGCCAGTTGTTCGGCTGATTGCGGCTGCGGGCCACGTTGCAAAATGGCGAACTCGTCACCACCAAGCCGAGCCACCGTGTCGTGCTCGCTCACGCATTGCCGAATGCGAGCGGCGACCCAGCGCAACAATTTGTCGCCGACCGCATGACCCAGCCTGTCGTTCACGGTCTTGAAGTTGTCGAGATCGAGGCACAGCACCGCCATCTTGTCGGCATGAGCCGCGATCTCTGCCAATCCGCCGCTCATCTTCTCGCGGAACAGCACGCGGTTGGGCAGATCGGTGAGCGCATCGTGCTGCGCCATATGTGCCACGCGCGCCTCGGCCTTGCGATGTTCGGTCACGTCCTCGTAGGTGACGACCCAGCCGCCGTCGTGTTCCATCAGGCGTTGCGTGAGCTTGATGATCCGGCCGTCACCGAGATGACGATGCTGGACATGCCCGCCCTTCGTGAGCTTTTCGACGTAATCGTCATAGAGCTGTTGCGGGGTGGTCGCGGGATGATTGCCGACTGCGTAGCTGTGCTCCAAGATCTCGCGCATGGCGACGCCAGGCTTCACGATCTCCGGCGACAAACGGTACATGTCGACATAGCGCCTGTTGCAGACGATGACGCGCAACTCGCTGTCGAGCATGAGCAGCCCTTGCGTCATGTTGTTCAGTGCGGCATCGAAGCGACGATATTGCTCGCTCAGCTCCTCGTGCGCCCGCTCGCGCTCGGTGATGTCGTCATAGGTCGCCACAAAACTGCCATCCGGCAGCGGACGATAGCGGACCGCAAGCAGCCGTCCGTCGCACATGCGACGCTGCACCGGGAGATCCTTCTTTCCCGCGAGGCGCTGACGCAAATCTTCGAACAAGTTCTCGACTGGAAAATCGGCGGGATAAGCGCCATTCCGAATGACCATACGGACCAGATCGGCCAAATGCGTGCCCGGCTTTGCCTCGTGCGCGGCGAGACCGTAGATCCTGAGATAGTTGCTGTTGCAGACCAGAAGCCGCATATCCTTGTCGTAGACGCAGAGCCCGTTCGCCATGTTTTCGAGCGCGGCATCGAAGAGAAGGTTCTGCCGCTTTAGCGCTTGTTCCGAGTGTAACCGCTCGGTGACGTCCTCGCAGGAACTGACCCACCCGCCATCCGGCAGAGACCGGGAGACGGTCTGGATTACGCGGCCGTCCGCGCGCGTATAGAGCGCGGGGCGCGAGACGTTGTCACGAATTTCACTGACGCGCTTCTCGTAAAGTGCCTTCGCGGAGAGGTCGGACTCGTTACCGCCAGCTATCCAATGCTCAATGAGTTCGCGAAGAGTGATTCCCGGCCCGACGATCTGGGGATCAAAGCCGTAGGCGTCCAGATATTGTCTGTTGCAGACGATCAGCCGTTCGTCTGCGTCGAACATCGCAAGCCCGTGCGACATGTGAGCCACGGCGTGCTCGATCCGTTCGGTCTGCACACGCAGGGCGGCTTCCAGCTTCGCGCGTCGGGTGATGTCATCACACACGGTTATCCAGCCGCCGGAGGGTAGCGGCCGCACGCCGAGCGTCATCACGGCGCCGCTCGGCAGCTTCTGCTCCATGGTGAAGGGCCTGCGCGACTTGAGCAGCGCAACGCGCTTGGGCCACAGCGTATCAAGCTGCTCCGGCGAGAAGTTGCCGCGCGCGGCGCTATGCTCGAGCACCTGCCGATAGCTTGTTCCGGCCCGGATGACGTCCGGCGACATGTTAAATAGTTCGATATAGCGGCGATTGAAAAGAACAATGCGGTCGCTTGCGTCGTAGACACAAACGCCCTCTGCCGCGCCGTCCAGAGCGGCCTGGCTGAGCGAGAGTAGGGCTGCCGTTGCCTGCCTTCTGTGCGGGCGAGGAGTTCTCTTGCGGGGTGCAGCCATTGGCTGTTCCGAGGTCCGAAACCTTAACGCTGATGGTTGCCGGACCCTAGTGGCGAGGGTGGAAGATTGTCTTAAGGAGGGTGGTTTACGGAGCGTGACCGCACTTCTTCAGTTTGTCGCGTAAGTGATCTTTGCGACAAAGTGTGATGTCCCGAGCTCGCCTGATCCGGCTCAGACATGCACCGGCATACGAACGCGGCCCGCGCTGCCGAACACGCGCAGATAGCGCTCGACCTCGGAGGGAATGCCGGTTGCTTTTTCCGGATTGTCGGACAGCTTCACGGCAGGCCGTCCGTCGACAGACGAAACCTTGCAGACGATCGAGATCGGCTCGAGATTGACTGAAGGGTCCGGCGCGCAATCAACGAAGTCGTTGGTTAGGTTGGTGCCCCAGCCGAAGCTGAGTCTGACCCGGCCGGCGAAATGGTGATAGGTTTCTTCGATCGACTCGACGTCCATGGCATCGGAGAAGACCAGAAGCTTTTCTTTCGGATTGCGGCCCTTCTGCTTCCACCATTTGATGATTTCCTCGCCCGCTGCGATTGGGGGCGCGCTGTCGGGACGAAAGCCGGTCCAATCGGCGACCCACTCCGGCGCATCGCGCAGGAACGCCTTGGTGCCGAACGCGTCGGGCAGCGCGATCAGGAGATTCCCGCCGTAGGTGTGGCGCCACTGATCGAGGATGCGGTAGGGCGCCCAGCGCAGTTCGTTGTCATCGTTCGCCAGCGCCGCTGCCACCATCGGTAGTTCGTGCGCGTTGGTGCCGATAGCCTCGAGATCGTTGTCCATCGCCAGAAGCACGTTCGACGTGCCGGTGAAGGAGGGGCCTAGGCCTTCCTTGACCGCTTCCACGCACCATCGCTGCCAGAGAAAGCCGTGGCGGCGCCGCGTGCCGAAGTCGGAAAGACGCAGGTCCTCGAGCTCCTTCAATCGCTCGACCTTGGCCCATAGCTTGGCCTTGGCGCGCGCATAGAGGACGTCGAGGGCAAAGCGGCCCAAGCCCTTCATCGCAGAGCGCGAGCGCAGCTCGTTCATGATCGCGAGCGCCGGGATTTCCCACATCGTGGTGTATGCCCACTTGCCGTGGAAATGCAGCTCGTACTGTCCCTCGACCTTGCGCAGCTCATACTCGGGCAACTGGAACGTGGAGAGCCAATTGATGAAATCCGGCGAGAACATCTGGGTCTTGCCGTAAAAAGTGTTACCGGCAAGCCAGATCAGCTCCTTCTTGGAAAAGCGGATGGTGCGCGCGTGATCGAGCTGGGCGCGTAACTCGCCTTCGTCGATCACATCGGCAAGTCGCACATGGGTGGAGCGGTTGATCACCGAAAAGGTGGTCCGAGTATCCGGGTAGAACTCTCGGATCGTCTGCTGCATCAGCAGCTTGTAGAAATCAGTGTCCAGCAGGCTGCGGACGATCGGGTCGAGGCGCCAGCCGTGGTTGTAAGTTCGGGTCGCAATATCGGTTACTGCCGTCATGACCGCGAACTTATCGCGTCGAGGCAACGGTAACTAGTGGGGGACACGGCAGAATCGCCCTGCGATTTTGCCGATCCTGCTATCAAAATGCGGTATTTTCGGCCGCTGAGAAGGGCCCAGCCGGCTTGCGTCGGGCCCATCTATTGCGCCGGGGATGCCCGAATCCGGCTGACGGCGTCGGGTACATCGCGCCATTCCGGCTGATCCGGCGCGAATTGCCGCCGCAGGTAGGACACGAGCTCGGCGACCTGGTCGTCGGTCATGCTTTCATTGAAGGCCGGCATGTAGCCGAGGTCGCTGGAAACGGGCTGGGCAATACCGTGTAGGATCACCTGGATCAGGTTGTCGGGCCGGGCACTGTGCAGATTGCTATTCAGCGCCAGCGACGGGCGGCTACCAAATAGCGGGGGTCCTCCTACCTCGTGGCAGGCTGCACAGGCCCCTTGGTAAAGGCGGGCGCCCGGAGAATCGGTCAGCGTGACCCGCGTTTCGCTTTCGAGCTTCGTCGCAAGCGCCTGCTGCGTCTCCTTACCCGCCGTCACTTCACCAAAGGACGCAAGATAAACCGCGATGGCGCGGATGTCCTGATCCGCCAGCGCGCCGAGGTCCTTCACGATCGGAGCCATCGGGCCGGCGGCGACGCCATGGTAGCGGGACTCGCCGGTCCGCAAATAGGCGAACAGTTCGTCCTCATTCCACCGGATCGGCGCATGCGACAGAGAGGTCAGCGGCGGTGCTTCCCAGCCTTCCGCAAAACCGCCGGAGAGATAGGCGTCGCGCTTCTCCGCGCCGAGCGCATTCCGCGGCGAATGGCAGGCGCCGCAGTGGCCGAGGGCTTCGACCAGATAGGCGCCGCGATTCCAGAGCTCCGACTTGGCCGAGTCGGGCTTGATGACATCGGCCTGATGGAAGAGCGCATTCCATCCGGCCAACAATGGGCGAAGGTTGAAGGGAAAAGCGAGCTTGTTTCGCGGCGGCGAGGCTCGAGCGGGTGTCTGCGCCATCAGGTAGGCATAGAGCGCCTGCAGATCGGCGTCGTTCGCCTTGGCGAAATGCGTGAAGGGAAATGCCGGATAGAGATGTGCTCCATCGCGACGGATGCCCTCGCGCATGGCGCGTTCGAAAGCGGGATAGGACCACGCACCGATTCCAGTCGCGACATCGGGGGTGATGTTGGTGCTGTAGATCGTTCCGAACGCGGTCTCGATCGGACGTCCGCCGGCGTTCAGCGCGCCATCTGCGGTCGTATGGCAGACCGCACAATTGCCGAGAGCAGCCAGCTGTCCGCCACGGGCAATCGTCGCTTCGGAATAGACGGAAGCATCGGGTCGGGAGATCGGCGGGATCGCGCGCCATGGCAACGTCGCGGCAGCGACGCTCACGGCCGCCGTAAAGAGAGCACCAATCGTCGCCAAGACGCCGCGCCTAGCCGCAAACGGATTCTTCCAGATCGTGGAGGCGCGCGATGCCTTCGGCTTCGGCAAGCTTGCCGGCTTTGCGGCCGCCTCGCCGCGCAAGCCCGCCAGAATCCGTTCCGGCGTAAAGGGCGGCTCGCGAAAGCGCACGCCGGTCGCGTCAAAAATCGCATTTGCGATTGCCGCCGCGCTCGGCACGGACGCGGATTCGCCGACGCCGAGTGGCGGCTGATCCTGGCGCGGCAGCATCAAGACATCGATCTTCGGAAGCTCGGGAAACCTAATGATCGGGTAGGCGCCCCATTCTCGCGTAGCCACGGCGCCGCGCTCGAACGACACCTCTTCCATGAGCGCGCGGCTGGTCGACTGGATGACATTACCCTGGATCTGATGACGCACCCCGTCAGGGTTGATCACCAGCCCGGAATCCTGCCCCGCGATGACGCGCGTGACGCTGACTTCGCCGGTTGTCTTGTTCACCGCAACGTCGGCGACCCAGGCCGACCACGCGGCGCCGTAGCCCGGAAATTTGCTATGAACATAGAGCGCGTAAGCGAAGCCGCGGCCGTGCGCGACGTCCCCTTGCGTCTCCTGGCGAACCGGGCGCGGCGTCCAGCCCGCGCGCTCCGCCACCGCATTGACGAGATCGACGGCGCGCCTGTCCTTCAGATAGCGCAGGCGGTATTCGATCGGATCGACGCCTGCTTCGGTGGCGAGTTCGTCGACATAAGATTCATGGGCAAAGGTGTTCGGCAGCGCCGAAACGCCGCGAAGCCAGGAGGCGCGCATGATCGGCGGCATGTCATGCGCAACGACCCGCATGTGGTCGTAATCGTAGGGCGGGATCGCGGTGCGGTCGCCCATTTCGTAGATGGCGGGGATGGGCGAGACCTTACCCGTGAGCAGGAGCGCCAGGGTCGGCGCGCCGTTCGACGGATAGCGTGTCGCAAAATCGTAAGCGGCGACGCCCCCGTCGGCAGTCAGGCCGCCGTTGACGTCGATCAGTTGCGCCGTGCCCTTGGGCTCCCAGGCGTGTTCCTGTTCGCGGGTCAATTGCACGCGGACGGGGCGACCGACCGCGCGTGAGAGCAGCAGCGCGTCCGCGCTGACATCGTCAGCGCAATTGCGACCGTAACAGCCGGCCGCCTCCAGCCGGATCACCTCGATCTCGGCCTCCGGCCGGTCCATGAGTAGCGCAAGATCGCTGCGTAAGATGTGCGGGTTCTGTGTCCCCGACCACACCCTGCAGCAGCTCTCCTGATAGTCGGCGACCGCGCAAGAGGGGCCTATCGATGCATGCATCTGATACGGCCAGGTATAGGTGCGCCGCATCGGCTTGACAGCATTCGCCAGCGCGCCGTCGACATCGCCTTTATCAATTAGCGTGCGCGGTGCCGAAGGATTGGCGCGCAGCGCAGTTTCCAAATCATGCAGATCGGGCAGGGCGGGGAAAGGCTTCCAGCGGATCTTTAGCCGCGCGGCCGCCTTGACTGCGTTCTCTTCGCGCTCGGCGACCACACCCACGAAATCGCCGATGGATACGACCGCGACCAGTCCCGGAATGTCGCGCACCGAATTCTCATCGACCGTGATGAGGCTATCGCCGACGAACGGCCCGGCATCGACGCCGGCATAAGGCGGCCGCACGACACGGCCGTGCAGCATGCCGGGCAAGCGGACGTCATGAACATAAACGAGTTCGCCGGTCGCTTTTGCCGGAAGATCCACGCGCGGCACGGACTGTCCGACGATATTGTAGCTGGCTGTTGGTTTGACGGGTATGTCATCGGCCAATTCGAGTTGGATCGTCTTATCGCCGATCAGTTCGCCATAGCTGACG
>Ga0134128_10005408_pt1 | contig 15480 bp, 13 predicted proteins | sample KB31754_FD_96462 | JGI IMG/M metagenome (GOLD analysis project Ga0134128, IMG submission 96462) | Terrestrial soil microbial communities with excess Nitrogen fertilizer from Kellogg Biological Station, Michigan, USA - KB3-175-4 | ecosystem: Environmental > Terrestrial > Soil > Unclassified ...
CTGAGGTTATTGCCGTCCTTCCGGGACAAGCGCACCACTTTGTGGTGCGTGTCCTGGTCGATCCATTCGTTTGGCATTTCCTTTTGCGGGCCGGTTTCGTCCATTGGCTGGGCGATGGCGGTCAGGCGGCATAGCAACAGGACAGTTGCCGGGATAAAGCTAAAAATTGCCCCTCGGGCGAGCCGCCTCCAGCGACTTGGTGATAAGGTTCTCATTGATAACCGGGATTTTGAGTATAGAGGCCTGGTACCGTTAGTATCTCGGACGAGGGTACGGGATAGATGACATAGTTGGGGACCACCTGGTTGATCAAGGTCTCGGTATCGCTGGCGATCCAGCTGTTCATGGTCGTCACAGCCATCCCTTCGCGGACCAGGTCATTCCAGCGGATGCCTTCGCCGAGGAATTCGCGTCGGCGTTCTTCCATAAGCTGGGGCAGCGTCACGTTGGACGTTGTGGGGATGCCGGCCCGGGTCCTTACCAGGTTGACGATCGAGTCGACGGTGCTCTGGGAGCCCGATGCGCCGTGGAGGATCGCTTCCGCCTTCATCATGAGAACGTCCGTATAACGCATGACAATGAAGTTGATGGGCCAGTCGCGGAGACCGGTGCCGCGCTTGCCGGTAGCCGGGTTGATATATTTTTTGATGAAAGGATCGGCCGAATCCGGCGCACCACCCAGGGTTTTCGGATAGGACCACGCAATATTGAACGTATCCCGCTGGTCCACTTTTCCCCCTGCGCTGTTGGCATACGATTTCGTCAGATCGCTGGTGATATCGAAGGTCGTGGTGCCGTAGCCATTGCCATAGCCAGAGAGTCCGAGCCCGTTCCAGTAACCCTGAGGAGTCAGCTGGCTGGGATAGTCGGCGCCGTTATTGGTGCTCATGAACTCTACGTTGAAGACGACCTCCTTATTGTCTTCGTTAGTATATGAGAAGATACTGGGATAGTTGGACAGGAACTGGAACTGCCCGCTGTTGATGACATTGTTGAAATGTGCCTCGGCGGAGTCCCATTCGTTGGCACCGAGGGTCGGGCCGTTGACGCCGCTATAGGCTGGGCCGGAACGGGTGAGATAGACGAGGCCCAGCAGTCCTTCGGCGGACCATTTGGTGGCGCGGCCGACATCGGCGGCGCCATAGCTGCCCGGCAGAAGGGCGATCGCCGTATCCAGGTCGGAGATGATGAAGCTGTAGACGTCGGATACGGGACTGCGTTTGATCTTCTCTACCTCGGCCACCGTCAGGGCATGGGGGACGATCGGTACCTGACCATAGAGCCGCAGCAATTGGAAATAATAGAAGGCCCGGAGGAAATGACATTCACCGCTGAAACGCGCGGCAAGGCCGGGAGTAGTGATGTTGCTGCCCTTTGTCGCCAGGTTGTCGAGCACGGAGTTCGTATTATAGATGCCGTTGAAATTATCGTCCCAGGCGGCGGTGATAAAGCCAACGGAAGACAGGCTGGACGAGAAATTCCTGATGCCCTGCCAGTCGCGGTTACCGTCGGAGGTCGCGTTGATATTATCAGAGCGCATTTCCCCCATCCAGAGCACCTGGTCGGGATAAGAATGGAGCTGGTTATATGCGCCGGTGACGGCCTGGGTGAAATCCTGGGTATTGCTATAGAAAAGCGATGTTTCAACTGCGGATGGCGGCTTTTGATCCAGCTGTTTACTGCAGGAGATGGTCAGCAGCAGGATCATCGAGAAGCCACCGAAGATACCATATTTTACTAGTTTCATTTTGTAGAGATTTTGAGATTAGAAGCCTACGTTTACACCAAGGATCAGGGACCTGTTGAGCGGCGCAGCACCATAGTCACCGGGCAGCGGGTAGCTGCCGGTCGTGAGGTTGGTATTCTGTGCTTCGGGGTTGACGCCGCCGCTGTATTTATCCCAGCCGAACCAGTTGAGCATGGAGGCATAGATACGAGCGCTGCTAATCACGCCAGTTTTTACGATGTTCTTCAGGTTATAGCCCAGCGTAATATTCTGGATACGGAAGAAATCGGTGGAATAGACCCAGTCCGACGTGGTTATGGGAATGGTGTAATTGTAATAGATCTTGCCCCGTGGAGCATTCGGGTTGGGATTGCTTGCCGTCCACCGGTGGCGCCACACGCCGTCGGTAGTGTTAAGACCGTTGGTGGGGTTGTCGAGGGCGCGACTGATGTAGGACATGATCGAGCCGCCGAGCTGGCCGTAGACCTGGAAGCTCAGGTCAAAGTTCTTGTAGCGGAAGTTATTGGTAAGCCCATAGGTATAGTCGGGGCTGGGATGGCCATAAGGAACGCGATCGCTCGTGTTAATGATCCCGTCGCCGTTGACATCCACAAATTTCTCGTCACCCGTGGTCTGCCCGGCGATTTTTGTAACCTTGGGGTTTGCCATATCGGCGTCGGTGAGAATGCCCTTGTGTCTGTAAACAAAAAAGGTATACATCGGCAGACCCTTCTGCAGCAGGAAGGAAGGATCGCCCGAGCCGAAGCCGTTGGAGATATTGACTGTATTTCCAAGCGCACCCAGGCTGAGCACTTTGTTCTGGTTCCAGGCAATATTGCCGTTAGCCGACCATGTGAAGTTTGCCGTGCGGATAAAGGTGACACCTAAACCCAGCTCGACGCCGCGGTTCTGCACGGACCCGACGTTCTCGAGGGCGGAAACGGCGCCGGCGGCGGCAGGCACGGGGACCTGGAGGAGGAGGTTGGTATTCTTTTTCTGGTAGGCGTCGAAGATGATGTTGATCCGGTTTTTCCAAATGGTAGCGTCGAAACCGGCGTCATAGGTGTTGGAGGTCTCCCATTGTAAATTGGGATTAGGAATACCGTTGGGCACCTGGCCGGTTGCCGCCACGGCGGTGTTGCCGCCGAAGCTGTAGTTACCGACAACGACATTGCTGATAATACCGTTTCTCAGGGTCGGGATTGCGCTGTAGTCGCCGATATTGTTATTACCGGATTTACCCCAGCTGAAGCGCAGCTTCAGATCGTTGATGAACGTGACATCGTTCATGAACTTCTCCTGCGATACCCGCCAGCCGGCGGATACTGAGGGAAAAGTACCATACTGATTGGCTATGCCAAAGCGGGATGAACCGTCACGGCGTATGGACCCGGACAGGAGGTACTTGCCCTGATAGCTATACTGTAAGCGTGCGTAGTAAGAAAAGAGCGTATTGTTGGTCTCGGTGGTAGTACCCGTCGTGGTCACGCCGGCGGTGCTGGCGATGGTATTATTGAGTGTGTTGAGAAGATCGTTGGCGAAGCCGCCTGCCGACTTGATCTGGAAGGTTTCGATATGCACGTAGTTATACGAGACGCCGGCCACTGCCGAGATCGTATGATCGTCGTGAAAGGTCTTGTTGTAGCTGAGGGTATTCTCGTTGACGTAATTCTGCTTGGTAAAACCGGAGTAGGCGCCTGTTGCATCCTTTCCGGGGCTGTTTAGCCGGTCCGTGATGTTGCCGGAAACGAAGTCGGAGACATAGTTCTTGAGGGTCTGGTTGGAAGCGTCGTAGTTGAACGTGCTGCGCGCTGTGAGCCCATCGAGTATCTGGAGCTCACCGTAAATAGTGAAGAGGTTGCGGGTGGTTTTGTAGGTATTGATGGAATTCTTGAGAAAGGCTATGGGGCTCACGCTGGAGCTGGCCCAGGCGTACGTGGAGTTCTTGCCGGCACCGGTATTGAGTCCGGCGGAATCCTCTACGATGGGGATCATGTTGTAGAGGTGCATGAGCTGGTTGTCCTTGCCTTCCGCGGTGGGAGACTTTGTCACCGAATAGGTTGGCGCGAGATTGAGGCCCAGCTTAAAGTGTTTGGCGACGTTGACCTCCACATTGGCTCGTGCGCCGTAGTTGGTGTAGCCGGTGGCGAGCAGGGCGCCGTCCTGGTTGAGATAGTTTCCGGAAACGAAATAGCGGACATTGTCGGTGCCCCCGCTGGCCGAGACCTCATAGTTCTGGAAAGGTGCGGTGCGGAAGGCGGAGTCCTGCCAGTTGACGAATTCGAGCCCCGGATGACCCGGCATCGCCCAACGCGGGTCGGGCATCGACTTCGCATCAAACTTTCCGCCGTTGGCAGCCTCCCGCTGGGCGAGGGTTTGGTCGGCGGTATGGCCGGCTGTCGCCGTCCATACGGCGTTCTCGCGTTCGGTGGCCATGTTGATCCAGTCTGTGGGGCTTAGCACATCCAGTTTTCGCGCCACCTGGCTGATGCCGGCGTTGGCGTTCACATAAAGGCGAGTGCGGCCAACCTGTCCGCGTTTGGTGGTGATCAGCACGACGCCATTCGCGGCGCGGGAACCATAGATGGCGCCTGCCGCGGCGTCCTTAAGCACCTGGATGCTTTCGATATCGTCGGGGTTAAGGTTGTTGAGCGGGTTACCGTTCGAATAGCCGCCGGCGGTATTCTGACTGTTGACGTCAAGTGGAAAACCATCGATGACATAGAGCGGTTCCGTGCCAGCGTTGATGGAGCCCGTACCGCGAACGAGGATCGAGAAGCCGGCGCCTGGCATGCCCGTTTGCTGGCGGATCTGGACACCGGGCATCTGACCGATCATGGCCTGATCAATACGGGTGATGGGTTTTTCCTGGATGCTTTTGGTATCCATGGTAGCAACGGCCGCAGTAACGTTTTGTCTTTTTTGTGTTCCGTAACCAATGACGACGACGTCGTCCATGGATTTATCGCCTTTGACCATGGCGACATTCATCGGGGAATTGCCGGAGACGACGACCTCCTTGTCCTGGAAGCCCACGTAGGAAATTACCAAAACATCTTTTTCTTTTGCGGTGATGGTGAAGGTACCATCTGCGCCTGCAGTTACAGCAGACCTGGAGCCTTTGACCGTAATGCTGGCACCGGGGACGGGTTGGCCGGTGTCATCTGTAACCCTCCCGGTGATCTTCTTTGGTTGAGCTTGCGCCCACACAGAGACCGATGTCACTAAGAAAAAAAGTAGCCAGATGAGAGATGGAGGGAATAACCAGTTTTTTTTGTTTTGGCGAGAGAACATGACGGCAAGTGTTTGATGATAAAAATAGAGCGGGGATGACTTGCCATCCGGTGAGATGAATACAATAAGCAGGCATGGCAAGAAATCGTTTTTCGTTCGTTCAAGCCATATAAAAATAGAGAACTTGCAAGGGGGAACTATCCTGCTGCATCCTGCTTTAGACGCGAAATCTACGCAAACGTTGTCGGAAGTGTTAGATTGACAATTATTTTCAAGATGGGCTTAGAGGAAGCCGAGCTCGAGCTTTGCTTCTTCGGACATCATCTCTTTGTTCCATGGTGGATCGAAGGTGAGTTGCACGTGGCAATCGAGCACTTCGGGAAGTGCTTCGATCTTTTCCTGTACATCGCGGACGATGTCGCCTGCCACGGGGCATGCAGGCGCGGTGAGTGTCATGGTGATCTTGATATTGCCTTTGTCGCCGATCCTGATATCGTAGACGAGGCCGAGGTCGAAGATGTTGACAGGGATCTCGGGGTCGAAAACGGTGCGGAGTGCAGCTTCGATGTTATCGCGGAGAGTGCTCATGATTCGACGGATTTTTTTTGATAAGCGAGGGCGTATAGCTTGATCTGCTTGACCATCGACAAAAGACCATTGGAGCGGGTGGGCGAGAGATGGCTGCTGAGGCCGATGGCGTCGATGAAATAGAGATCCGATTCGATGATGGCTTTGGGTGTCTGGCCGTTGAGGACTTTTATCACGAGGCTGATGAGTCCTTTAGTGATAACGGCATCACTGTCGGCCGTGAAGAACAGGTGGCCATCGCGAAACTCAGTATGAAGCCAAACGCGCGACTGGCAGCCCCGGATGAGATTGTCGTCGGTCTTGTATTGTTCTTCGATCATCGGCAATTCTTTGCCGAGCTGGATGATGTATTCGTATTTGTCCATCCAGTCGCCGAAGAGTTCGAAGTCGGCTATGATCTCGTCCTGTGTTTGTTGAATCGTCATGATAGCAAGGCTGAAGCTTTGCGGATACCTGCGGCGAGGCGGTCGATATCCTGGCTGTTGTTATAGATGGCCAGGGAGGCGCGGACGGTGCCGGGAATACAATAGCGATCCATTACGGGTTGGGCGCAATGGTGGCCGGTGCGGACGGCGATGCCTTGTTTGTCGAGGATCTCGCCGAGGTCGAAGGGGTGGATATCGCCAACGAGGAAGGAGATGACACCGGCGCGGCGTTCGGCCACGGCCTTGCCGATGAGGCGGAATCCATTTATTTCCGTCAATGTCCCGAGGGCATAACTCATCAGGCTGTGTTCTGCCTGCTGGATATTGCGGATGCCGAGACCGAGCACATAGTCGATGGCGGCGGCCAGGCCGACGGCTCCGGCCATATCCGGTGTGCCGGCTTCGAATTTATAGGGTAGATCGTTGTAGGTAGTTTTTTCAAACGTCACCGTCTTGATCATTTCGCCGCCGCCCTGGTAAGGGGGTAGCTGATTCAGCCATTCTTCTTTGCCATAGAGCACGCCGATACCGGTGGGTCCGTAGAGCTTGTGGCTGGAGAAGGCCAGGAAATCCACGTCGAGGCTTTGGACATCGACTTCCAGATGTTGTACTGCCTGGGCGGCATCGAGCAAGACCGGGATGCCGCGTTTATGGGCAGCCATGATAATGGCCTGTACGGGGTTGACACCGCCGAGAGAGTTGGAAACGTAATTAAATGATACGAGTTTTACGTCGTCGAGGAGTTTGTCGAGGTTGTCGAGGATCAGTTCCCCTTCATCGTCCACGGGGATGACTTTGAGGCTTGCGCCTTTTTCTTCGCAGATCATCTGCCAGGGGACGATATTGGAATGGTGTTCGACGGCGGAAATGAGGATGCTGTCGCCGGGTTTCAAGAATTTCCTGCCGAAGCAGGAGGCGACGAGGTTGATCGATTCCGTGGTACCGCGGGTATAGATGATCTCGTGATTATGCCGTGCGTTGATGAAATCGGCGATCTTTTGCCGGGCGCCTTCGTAGGCTTCGGTAGCCTGCTGGCTAAGGTGGTGGACGCCGCGGTGGACGTTGCTATTGATCGTATGATAATAGTCGTCCATGGCGTGCAGGACCGATTCCGGTTTTTGCGTGGTGGCCGCGTTGTCGAGGTAAACAAGCGGATAGCCGTAGACGTGTGTAGACAGGATGGGAAAGTCTTTCCTCACTGCTTCCACGTCGATCATGTGGCTTTCCAATATGTCGTTTGCGTTTGTCATCGCGATTTAATGTCTTTTCAATGGTGCAATGCAGTCGCCTGCGGCTCGTGTCATTGTGTTACAGGAATATGTTGACCTATGAGCCTGTTGATATGCGTTTCGACGGCGGCATGTTTGATCTTCTCCGTGACGTCGAAGGCAAAGGCGTTGATCAGCAAGGCCTTTGCCGCGGCTTCGCCTATACCCCGGGCGCGCAGGTAGAAAAGCGCTTCTTCGCTGAACTGACCAACCGTGGAGCCGTGGCTGCATTTGACGTCGTCGGCGTAGATCTCGAGCTCGGGTTTCGAGTCGATGGTGGCTTTTTTGCCGATGACGAGGTTGTTGTTCTGTTGGAAGGCATTGGTCTTCTGTGCGTCCTGGTGCACGTAGACTTTTCCGTTGAAGACGCCGGTGGATCGTTCCAGCAGCACACCTTTATAGAGTTCGTTGCTGAAGCAGTTGGGCTTTTGGTGATCTACGAGGGTATGGTTGTCCACCAGCTGCTGGTCAGCGGCGAGATAAAGACCATAGAGATGGGTCTCCGTATGATCTTCTTCCAGCCGGGCTTGCAAGTCGTTGCGGACGAGGTCGGCGCCGGGCAGGGTGAACGTATAGTTGTTGTAAAGGCTTTGTTTTTTTTGCCGGACCGTGGTGTGGTTGACCAGGCGGACATTAGCGGGGGCGCTTTGGATTGTGGTATGATCCAGCTTTGCATCGCGATGCATCACGATCTCTGTGAGGCTGTTGACCCAGATATGGGTCTGGCCTTTTTCCGATACGATGGATTCGACGATGCTGAGTTCGGCGCGTTCGCTAACCAGCCATATATGCCGGGGTTGGACCATGAGGTTGGTGCCGGCCGTATAGGCATGGATGATATGCAAGGGCTTGTCGGGTAAGGCGGCGGCTTTGACGCGGATAAAGAGGCCGTCTGCGAAGAGGGCGGTATTCAGCGCGGTAAAGAAACGGTCGTTGTGGTTCTGCGTGAACCATTCGGCGAGGGCCGGGTCTTGTTTTGCTTCCGCCATGGGCAGGAGCTCGACGCCTTGCGGCAGGGTCGAACCCAGGGTTTTATCCCAGACGCCGTTGACCAGCACGATGGTATAGCAGTCGAAATCGGTGATGCGGGCCGTGTCGATGAGCTTTGTGGGAACGGGAATGTTGGGGACGTTCAGGGCATATTCGTCTTTCAGGAATCGGGTGAGGTTGGTATATTTCCAATCCTCATTACGGATGGTGGGAAAACCCGATTGCCTGAAATTTTCGAATGCGCGCTTGCGGGTTTGGCGAAGCTCGCTGGTTTCGCCTTTCGCGACCCTCTCGGCCAACTGTTCGAAGCCTGTGACCAGCTCGTCGTATAGTGGAATGTCTTGTGTCATTTAGATCAGATGGTTTCAGCTTTTTCCCGGGCTTCTTCCTTAAGCCAGTCGTATCCTTTTTCTTCCAGTTCCAGCGCCAGCTCTTTGGTGCCGGATTTTACGATGCGGCCATTGTAGAGCACGTGGACGAAATCGGGAACGATATATTCCAGCAACCGCTGGTAATGGGTAATGATGATGAATGCATTGTCCTTGGAGCGGAGCTTGTTGACGCCCTGGGACACGATGCGAAGGGCGTCGATGTCGAGGCCGGAGTCCGTCTCGTCGAGGATGGCGAGCGAGGGTTCGAGCATCGCCAGCTGGAAGATCTCGTTGCGTTTCTTTTCACCGCCGGAGAAGCCTTCGTTCAGCGAGCGGTTGACGAGCTGGGCGTCGAACTCTACGAGCTTTTGTTTTTCGCGCGACAGTTTGAGGAATTCCTTGGCGTCGAGGGGAGGCAGGCCGCGATATTGACGGATCTCCGCCAGTGCCGTCTTCAGGAAGTTGACGTTGCTGACGCCGGGAATCTCGATAGGGTATTGGAACGCCAGGAAGAGACCTTCGCGGGCGCGGTCTTCGGGCGACATGTCTAAGAGATCCTTACCACGGAATTTTACTTCGCCTTGCGTCACCTGATAGCTTTCTCTGCCGGCCAGTACCGAAGCCAGGGAGCTTTTGCCGGAGCCATTGGGCCCCATTATCGCATGCACTTCGCCTGCTTTTACTTCTAAGTTGATGCCTTTCAGGATCTGTTTCTCTTCGACTTCGGCGTGTAAATTTTTAATGATCAGCATTTGTTGTTTTGGGCCTCCGGGCCTCCGTTTTAATTTGTCCCTCCGGCCCAAAACATCTTATGATGGGCCTTCGGCCGACGGACCCGTGGTCCGTCTTGTATTGTTTAGCCTACGCTGCCTTCCAGCGTAATAGATAATAACTTTTGTGCTTCGACGGCGAATTCCATGGGGAGCTGGTTGAGGACTTCCCGGACATAGCCATTGATGATGAGGGCGACGGCTTTTTCAGAGTCGATGCCCCGTGCGTTGAGGTAGAAGATCTGGTCTTCACCGATCTTGGAGGTGGTGGCCTCGTGTTCTACGGTCGCGGTATTGTTCTTCGATTCGATGTACGGGAAGGTATGGGCGCCGCAGCGGTCGCCGATAAGCAGCGAGTCACATTGGGTGAAGTTACGGGCCTCGTCGGCTTTAGAACCGATCTGGACGAGACCGCGATAGCTGTTTTGTCCCTCTCCGGCAGAGATACCTTTGGAGATGATGCGGCTGCGGGTGTTGCGGCCGATGTGGTGCATCTTGGTGCCGGTGTCGGCGATCTGTTTATTGCGGGTCACCGCTACCGAATAGAATTCACCTGTGGAGTTATCGCCCTGCAGGATGACGCTGGGATATTTCCAGGTGATGGCGGAGCCGGTCTCGACCTGGGTCCAGGAGATCTTGGCGTTGTCGCCTTTGCAGATCCCGCGTTTGGTGACAAAATTGTAGATGCCGCCTTTGCCGTCCTTGTCGCCGGGGTACCAGTTCTGGACGGTGGAGTATTTGATCTCCGCGTTGCCCATGGCAATGAGCTCGACCACGGCGGCATGCAGTTGGTTCTCGTCGCGCATCGGCGCGGTGCAGCCTTCCAGGTAGCTGACGTAGCTGCCTTCGTCGGCGATGATCAGGGTTCTTTCGAATTGGCCGGTGTTTTCCGTATTGATCCGGAAATAGGTGGACAATTCCATGGGGCAGCGAACCCCTTTGGGGATATAGACAAAGGAACCATCCGAAAAGACGGCGGCGTTCAGTGCAGCGAAAATATTGTCGGAATGCGGCACTACGGAGCCCACGTATTTTTTGACCAGCTCGGGATGTTCCTGTACTGCCTCACCAAAGGAACAGAAGATGATGCCCAGTTCCTTGAGCTTCTCTTTATAGGTCGTGGCAACTGAGATGCTATCGAATACGGCGTCCACGGCTACTCCGGCGAGGGCCTTTTGTTCGGAAAGCGGGATGCCGAGTTTTTCGAACGTCGCGAGCAATTCGGGGTCGACCTCGTCGAGGCTATTGTATTTCTTTTTATTACGCGGGGCAGCGTAATAGGAGATCTTTTGAAAATCAATGGAGGGAAGGGTGAAATTCTGCCATTCCGGTAGTTTCTGCTTACGAAAAGCCTGGAAGCCTTTGAGCCGCCATTCGAGAAGCCATTCCGGTTCCTTTTTCTTTTCCGAGATATAGCGGATGGTGTCCTCATTAAGGCCGGCAGGCAGGATATCCATTTCGATATCCGTGACGAACCCGAACTCGTACTCCTTATTAGCTATATTGTCAATTATTTCGTTATCGTTTCCCATATTTTCTCGCTCTTTATGCTTAGACCTTTGGCCTGCAAGATACTCGATAGGTGGCTGATTTCCTGCTGATTTCCCCTACTCCGGATCAAACGGCGAAACTTTCCCCGCAGCTACAGGTCCGGGAGGCATTGGGATTGTTGAAAGTCAGTCCTTTACCATTCAACCCACCCGAATAGTCCAGCTCCGTTCCATAAAGATAAAGCAGGCTCTTCATGTCTACGACGACCGTGATCCCTTTGTCTTCAAAGATCTGGTCGCCTTCTTTTTGCACGGTATCGAAGTCCAGCTTGTACTCCAGTCCCGAACAGCCGCCGCTTTTTACCCCTACCCTGACGAAAGTTTCGGATGTGGCGTGCTTGTCGGTCATCAGTTTTGTGATATATTCCTTTGCTGCTGGTGATACTGTGATCATAATTTTGACTTTTTGCTTGGTTTTACATGGATATAACAAAAAACAGATGAAAGAGTTACTCTTCCACCTGCAAAATTCGTAATTATCGCGCTTAATTCCTATCGAAAATGGGAAAACCTGCCTGATCACTTCTGTAGTAGGTTTGCCGACGCAGCCGTTGGGCATCTGGATATGCAGGAGGGCGGCTACGGTGGTGCTATATCGGACATATAGACCTGCTTGTTGCTGATGCGAGGTGCCCGTCTTGCCGTATGCCTCGAACCAATCTGCATTGAGAATCAATTGGATAGCGCCGCTACGTTTGGCATAATAGCCGTTCATTACCATGCTGCGAACCGGTTCGAGCCCGGGTCTTTGGCGCCTACAGCGAGTACGGTGCTGTCGTCGGTGCAGTACATCCGCTGGCCGTTGGCCTGCTCGACCCAATCGTTCCCGGCAATGCCGCTGAAGGCGGGGGCGGAGCCGGTGAAGATGCAGGTATGGCCTACGGCGGTAAACGCGGGCAGATAGTTGATCATGGTATTATCGCAGCTGAAGCCGTGTTTCATGAGTCGCTTAAAGCCGCCTTCACCAAAACGATCGGCATAGCGATAGAGATAGTCCCACCGCATCTGATCGACGACGATGCCAACCACCAGTTTTGGCCGCTGCGTCTTCTCGCTGTGATGGGTTGGCAGGAAGCGAGACCGAGAACGATGACGAGGGAGATTAGAAGGGTATTAGAAGTCATGCGATTCGAAATTTTGGCGCAAAAGTATTGAGTCGAACATCGTCAAATGCGTTATTTTTGCGCTAGTGTCAACTTTAATAATTTCATAATAATGGCAGATATCTTTGAAAAATTAGTCAAGCACAACGGCCCTATCGGTCAACATAGGGAGAGAGCACACGGTTATTTTGCATTCCCCAAGCTGGAGGGAGAGATCGGTAGCAGGATGCTTTTCCGGGGAAAAGAGAAAATTGTTTGGAGTCTCAACAATTATCTTGGCCTGGCCAACCACCCCGATATCCGGAAAGTAGACGCGGAAGCAGCGGCCCGTTTTGGGCTGGCGGCCCCGATGGGCGCGCGAATGATGAGTGGTAACAGCGGTTATCATGAGCAGCTGGAGAAAGAGCTGGCGGAGTTTGTTCACAAGGAGGATGCCAACCTGTTCAACTATGGTTATCAGGGAATAATGAGTGCGATCGACGCCATCTGCGGCCGGCACGACGTGATCGTATATGATGCGGAAAGCCATGCTTGTATTATCGACGGGTTGAGGTTGCATACGGGACACCGTTATGTTTTCAAGCACAACGATATAGAAGATTGCGAAAAACAACTTCAGCGGGCTACGGCGTTGATCGAGAAGCAGGGGTCGGGTGGTATCCTGGTGATCTCGGAAGGGGTCTTCGGGATGGCTGGAGATCAGGGAAAGTTGAAGGAGATCGTCGAGTTGAAAGACAAGTACGAATTCCGGTTCCTGGTAGACGATGCGCATGGCTTTGGGACACTGGGGAAGACGGGTGCCGGCGCCGGCGAGGAGCAGGGTATACAGGATCAGATCGATCTGTATTTCTCTACTTTCGCCAAGTCTATGGCTTCCATTGGTGGGTTTATGGCTGGGGATAGAGCTATCGTCGATTATATTCGCTACAATACACGGTCGCAAATTTTCGCCAAGAGTCTGCCCTTGCCGATCACGGTGGGGAACCTGAAACGGCTGGACATGTTACGTACTATGCCGGAGTTAAGGAAGAAGTTGTGGGATGTGGTGACTAAGCTGCAGAAGGGGCTCAAGGACAGTGGTTTCGATATCGGCGCTACGAATTCGTGTGTGACGCCGGTGTATATGAAGGGGGATGTGCCCGAGGCCACGGCGATGGTGATGGATCTGCGGGAGAATTATAATATCTTCTGTTCGATAGTCGTGTATCCGGTGATCCCGAAGGGGCATATCATTTACCGTTTGGTGCCGACGTCGGTGCATACGGATGAGGATATCGAGCGTACGCTGGTGGCGTTCCGGGCTACGAAGAAGAAGCTGGATGCGGGGGAATATAGGGTTGCGGCGATCCCGGATATGGCGGAGGCGTCTTAGAGATTTTCATATAAATGTGAAACCCGATCCAACGATCGGGTTTTTCTTTTTTTGCGGCTTCGCCGCAAAAAAAGAGCCCCGCGAAGGGCCGACATAAAAAAGAGCCCCGCGTAAGCGGGGCTGCACTAATCAAATACCATTAACCATTAAACCTTATCCTATGAAAAAACAAAGGTAGTGTGTCAGACCAACATTATGCGAGGAAAAGTGCAAAAATTTTTCGCCGAAAATGATTTAATTGATTCTAATCAATTCTCGCACATACAGATAATCCTTTAGGGACACCGTGTCAACTTTTTGGAGCTAAAACGATATAGTCTCGGATAAACGTGAAGAGGTGGGGGGATATGCCAGAACGCGGGTGACCCTTAGAAAATGCAGATGGAAACCCTTACCAGGTTGCGTGGAAGCTCTTTTGGTAGTCGTCGAAGGACCGGTTGCGGTAGGCGCCGTCGCCGAAGAATTTGACCAGGAGCTCGAGGTCCTTGGGTTCCATATAGCCGGGGATGGCCTGCGGCTCATAGCCGGGGGCGATAATAATGGTCGTCGGGAATTCGAGCCGCCCGTGCGCCAGGTATACCGCGAAAAGATTGCAGCGGTACTGGGGGTCGAAATCGTAAGTCCGGCCCTGCCAGTTGATGGTAGCGTGGGTTTCGGCGTCCAGCTTTACTGTATAGAACTTGTCCGTGAGGTATTCGGCGACCTTTTTGTTGGAATAGGTTTTCCGGTCCATCTGCTTGCACCACCCGCACCAGGTGGTGTAGAGGTCGATCAGGATGGGCTTTTGTTGTTGCCTGAGCTTTCCGGCGGCCTCTTCGATGGTCATCCAGGGGATGGGGGCCGCTGCGGCGGTCTTCACCAGGTTGCCCGCGGGGCTCGGGCTCGCTATGGGCTCCGGGATGGGTTTCCGGGCGCTGATCAGGAGCGAACCGGTGCCGGCGAGCATTAAAAATAATAGAAAATAAGGTTTCATATAAGTAGCGCGGTCGGTTTCATACTTTTGCCAAATGTAATTCAAACGGAAAACTAATGAGGAAAATTGTCGTTGCGATCACAGGCGCCAGCGGTTCTATCTATGCGAAGCAATTGCTGGATCGTCTGGCCAGGATCAAGGATCAATGGGAGGCGGTGGCCGTAGTGATGACGGAGAATGCCAGGGAGGTATGGCGGACCGAGCTGGGCAATACGGCCTATTCCGAGTATACCTTCCCCCTCTTTTCGCAGCAGGACTTCAGAGCTCCTTTTGCTTCAGGGTCAGGTAAATACGATACGATGATCATCATCCCCTGTTCCATGGGTACGCTCGGGCGAATCGCCACCGGGGTCTCGAACGACCTGATCACCAGGGCGGCCGATGTGGTGTTGAAAGAGCGGCGAAAGCTGATCTGCGTGGTGCGGGATACTCCCTATAACCTGATCCATATCCGGAATATGGAGACGGTGACCCTGGCGGGGGGCATCATTTGTCCTGCCACGCCTTCTTTCTACAGCCTGCCGAAGACCATCGACGAGGTTGCCGCCACGGTGGTGGACCGCGTGATAGACCTGGCGGGGTTCAATATTGACACATTCAGGTGGGGGGAATAGTGCCGGTGGCTCGACGGGGTCGGTGGGAACCGGTGCGTCTGATAGGGGCCGCTTCTAGTTCCTTAGATCCACTTCTTCGGCGCCGGGGTGTTTGGCCTTGTTGTAGGCCAGCTGCTCCTCGGAAATGGGGGCGTTGCCATTTAGCCTGGTGATGTCCAGCGAATAGCGGTTGCCGCTTTTGTCGAACCAGCGGACGCTAACGAGCGTATGCGTCACCTTGTCGATCTCCAGCAACGCCTTAAAGAAGGATTTCGTTTTATCGATGGGGGTCAGCTCGACCTCCTGCACGGTGCGGGCGCCGATCTTGTTAACGCCGTTGAGCTTATAGAGAAAATCCTTGTCGTAGAAGGGAGTACTGCTGAGCAATTTATCCGGGCTGAGTGTTTGTGTCGACGGATCGTTCTTCGTGATGGTGGTTTCGTTGGAGCCCTTATCATAGGTCCATACGTCCTTACCATCGCAATAGATGTCCTGCCCGCTGGGGATACTGATATGA
>Ga0134128_10005409_pt1 | contig 15477 bp, 16 predicted proteins | sample KB31754_FD_96462 | JGI IMG/M metagenome (GOLD analysis project Ga0134128, IMG submission 96462) | Terrestrial soil microbial communities with excess Nitrogen fertilizer from Kellogg Biological Station, Michigan, USA - KB3-175-4 | ecosystem: Environmental > Terrestrial > Soil > Unclassified ...
GCAATGGATCGGCGATTTCTCTCCGCCTTTTCGTCTGCCCAGCTCGACATGCGCGCCCCTCAGCGCACGCGATCATGCCGGGTACTCGTAAAGCATTCGTCACAAGACGGAGCTTTCCCGCACTGAGGCGCAGATCTGGCTGGGAAGCTCAGGCGGCCGCGCGCCCCACCGTGTCCGCCATGGCGGCGCCTCGCGCGCCCAACGGCTTTTCGCCGTGTACCGTCGAGTCACGCGCAGTCTGATGCTCGATTTCCGAATTGAGCTGGGCGCCAAAAAGGATGACGATTGCAGAGACCCACATCCACATCATCAGGCCGATGCCGGCGCCCAAAGAGCCGTAGGTCGCGCCGTAGTTCGCGAAATCGGACAGATACCAGGACAGCAAGGCCGAGCTCGCAAGCCAGGCGACCGCGGCGAATATGCTTCCCACGCTCAGCCATTGCCATCGCGGCTCTCTGCGGCTGGGGCCGAACCGGTACAGGACGGCAAGGCCGACGATGATGACCGCGAGCAGGAGGGGCCAGCGCAGCACGCGCAGCAGAATTGCTCCGATGCTTGCAAGCCCAAAATAGCTCAAAACCAGCGGAACCACAACTACGGCTCCGAGCGCCAGCAGGGTCGCGGCGATTGCGCCGACCGTAAACGCGAGGGATACCAGATTGAGCTTGATGAAACCGCGTTTTTCCTTCTCGTCATAGACGACATTGAGCGCGTCTATGATTGCCTTCATGCCTGCGTTGGCGCTCCAAAGTGCCATGCCGAGGCCAAACACGAATGCCAAGCTAAGCTTCGCGCTTCCTTTCGCAGCGAGACGCGTCACTTGCTCCTGGATGATGTCAAGCGCGGCGCCCGGCACAAATCCCGCAACGAGCGACAGGTGCTGGTTGATGTCGGACGCGGTAGCAAAGAACCCGTAGAGCGACACCAATGCGGTGATCCCGGGAAAAAGCGCCAGCAGGCCGTAGAACACGACCCCAGCTGCGACCGCGAGCAGCCGGTCCTCGTTGATCTGCTCATACGTGCGCCACAAGACGTCTTTCCAGCCGGTCCAGGGAATTTGCCAGGGCGCGGTGGCCTTGCGGCCGCGGCCGGGCTGCCGCGCACGCTCGTGCTGCACCTCCCGAGGTTCATCCGTGCTGCGGGTTGTCCCGAACGCGCCCGTGGCTGGCCGCCCGCGATCGGTCCTCTTCAACTCCCCTGCCGGCTGCGGCTGGGATTGATCGGTATTACGGCGCCCTTGCAAGGCGTAAGCGAACGCACCCAGCGCTGCATAGCGGAGGAGCGAGGGGATTGAGGTACGGTGATGCAAGGTCGACGACGATGTGGTCATGGCCCATCACCCGGAGGAGCTATCAGCTCGACTGTTGCGTTTTGTCAGAAAGCTCAGATGCGCTTGCGGCAGCGGCCAGTCCTTCGCGCGCCGCGGTCCACATGAGTTCCTGGGTAGCTCTGCCCGCTTCCGCCTTGGCGGTCTGATATTGGTCCGAAACGATGTCCGCGAGTTTCTGCTTGAGAGCCCTGCTTGTCGGCCCGACAAGCTGGTCCTCCACGTGTGTGGGTGGCAGCAGCGCAGCAATCGCCGCGCCGAACGCCAAACCTGCCGCCACGCACAGAAGTGGCTGCTCGTTGAGCACGGAACGCGTCTGTCGAGTGAGATCGGTGAGATAGCGCCTCGAAGCGCGGGGAGTGTTCATCTCGGGGCCCTTGAACGTCGCGGCGCTCCAACACGTCGCGATCTCGCGCGGCATGTCTTCGCCGCCGCGAATTCAATCCCGCGAGGGCCGCCTGAGTTCCGAGTTCAGAGTGAGCTGATGTAGCTGAGGCGCTCTGCGCGCATCCGTCATTGCCGGGCTTGACCCGGCAATTCATCTCCTTGCGAAGAAAATGGACCACCGAACTCGGGTTTATCTTACTGAGTACCCGAGTTCGGCACCTTAAGTGCGCAAGTCGGATAAAACCGACATGCGGTGGTCAAGCCCGCCGGTGACGGGGTCCGGTGGTTCAATTTGACTGAACTAATGCTTCGTCATGTCGGCCGGTACTTTGCCGCCATTCTCCGCGAGCTTGGTCATCACTTGCTTATGCAGCCAGATGTTCATCTGCGCAGAGCCGTCGAGCGCGCCGGTGTAATTCAGCTCTTTGGCAAGTTCTTTGCGGGCCCCAAGGCTGCTGTCCAAGTCGAGAAGCTTCATGAGGTCGACGATGGAATGCCGCCAGTCGAGTTTCTCCGGATTTTTCGCGGCCTTCTCGCGCAACACGGCTTCGACGTCGACCGACGAACCCGCGGGCTTCTGGCCAACTGTGCCGCTGCTCGACGGAGCGGTTCCTGCACCAGAGGTGCTGGATCCGGCGCCGGAGGGTGCTGCCGATTGGCCCGCAGCTGCGGCATGGTGCCCGAAAATTTTTCCCATGATATTGCCGAAAACGCTCATCCCATCCTCCTGTGGTTTTTACACGGGGCATCATAGTTGACCGGTCAGGAAAATTCAGCTGCGGATTTGTAGGATCCGCCCACGGCTAGGCGCGCGGCTCTCCGGAGATTTGCGGCGCAACCAGGCTGGGGTCGGCAAAAGGCGTGATCGGTCCCGCCATATGGGCCGGATTACGCGGCGCAAGCAGCAAGAGCACAACCAGCACCCAGGCAAACACCGCGATAGCTACCCACGACCAGACGCTGATCTCGTCGACGTGAAGAGGTTGCGTGTTCATAGCCGCCTGCCTCGATGAGAGAAGTTTGAGTCAACGTACAGAGGCTGCCCAAGTTCCCTAGCCTACGCGTCACGTCACGGCCAAGGGCGCAAGAGCTTCAATGTCGGTCACCACATCGATGATCACGGGGCGTGCCGCCGCGAGCCCGGCTTCGATGGCGCGCGCGATATCCGCGGCCTTCTCCACTCGTATGCCAACGGCTCCCATGTCTTCGGCAATGCGGGCAAAATTGACTTTGCTAAAGGTCCACAATTCGCACGCCTGCACGGTTTGCGTGCCCCCATACACGCGATCGAAACCCCGCTTGGACTGATTGCCACTCCCATTGTTGTTGACGACCGTGACTGCGTTGATGCTCCAGCGCGCGGCGGTTTCGATCTCGGCGATGTGGTACCAGAGCCCGGCGTCGCCCGTGAATGTGACGACTGGCCGCTCGGGGCACGCACACTTTGCGCCGAGACCGGCCGGGAAGGCCCAGCCCAGATGCCCGGCACTGCGCATGTAACTCTGCCGCGGACTCTTTAGATCGTACATCCCGCCCATCCACATGCCCGCATGCCCGGTATCGGCAATCACGATGGCATCGTCCGGCACGCAGCGTGCAAGCTCGGCGCAGAGCCGTTCGGGGCGGATGGGAACTGCATCGGATTTGAGCGCATCGCCGTATTTTGCTGACCATTCGCGACAGATACTTTGCGCTTGCTCGATCCACGGTTTGCGCTTTTGCGCGCTGGTGCGGTCAGCGCATTTCAGCATTGCTGCCAGCGTTGACCTGGCATCGCCCAGAACGCCTGCGAGCAGCGGATAATTGCGGCCGATCGCCTCGGGATTGATGTCGACCTGAATGGCGGGCGTGCCGATGGGTGGTGCAGCCCAGAAATGCGTGGTCATGCTGCCGGTTTCAGTACCGATGAAGCAGACGAGATCGGCGCGATTGACCACCCGATTGGCGCTCTCGCGCGAATAGGTCCCTACAACGCCGACGCACAAGGGATGCGTGCCCGGGATCACGTCCTTGCCGTTGAGCGACGTCGCAACCGGGATCTGCAGCGCTTCCGCAAGCGCGACAAGCTCGGCGGCGGCACGCGAGGCGCGCACGCCGCCGCCCGCGACGATCACCGGCCGCTGGGCATTCTGTAAATATCCCAGCGCAGCGAGGAGGCTTGCTTGCTCGGGCTGCGGCCGAAATGGCGGCACGCGAGCGAACTGTAGCTCGCACAGCGGGTCGAGCTCCGCTTCATCCGCATCGATCTGGCCCTCATTGCCGCGGAACTGCAGATGCACCGGCCCGGGGGCGTGCCTGATGTCGCCACCCGGAAAGCCTGTCGCAGCATGTCTGGAAACCGCGCAACGTCATCTATCGTGGCGTTCAGTTTTGTCACCGGCTCGAATGCCGGCACGTCATCGATTTCCTGATAGACCTTGCGGAATTTTGTCCTGGGCTCGCGCCCGCCAGTCATGGCGATCACCGGCGAATGCGCGAGCCACGCATCGCGCAGTCCGGCTGCGAGATTAAGCGCCCCGATCACCTGGGCCATGCAAATGCCGGGCTTGCCCGAGGCGCGCGCATAGCCGTCGGCCATATAAGCTGCGGCCTTCTCGCCATGCACATGAAGGCGCTTGATTGCGGTGCGCCGCTCGAGCTCCGCCATGGTCCTGCGCAGCACCGCGGGGACATGGAAGATGTGTGTAACTTCGTAAGCGTTGAGCATTTCGGCCAGGCATTCCGCCCCGCTCATTCTGCGATTGTGCCCAAGCATGGTTGCCCGCATCACCTCCCGGTGCCGGTCATTTGATGGCGAGCGGATTCGTCGGGGAGCCGACGGCGCCCGTGATCGGAATTGCGGGCGCGACGAACATGAACTCGTACACCTTGTCCGCGGCGCAGTCGTCGGCGAGATCCTTGAGGTAGAAGATCTCGCCCATGGTCATGCCCATGATCGGAATGGTGATCCAGTGCCACGGCTGGTTGATGCCGGGCTCCGTGTTGTTGGGCCGCACCTCGCACCCCCAGGTGTCGCTTGCGACCGCTGCAAGCTCGGTGCGTGCCACCCATTCGAGCGTCTCGAAAGCGAGGCCCGGCGCATCGCCGCCCGGATAGCCGTCCCAGCTGCCCGCACCGAGGCAACGCTCCATCTGGCCCGTACGCACCATGACGTAATCGCCGCGTCGGACGCTGACGCCTTGTGCCCTTGCAGTGTTGTCGAGATCGGCGCACGTGATGCCGTAGCCGTCATCGAGGCTCTCCTTGCGCAGCGCGCGCGCCACGTCGAGAAGGATGCCACGGCCCACCATTTTGTTTTTCGTTTTCTCGATACCGCACTTTTGCGCGCCAGCCGAGGTGACCTCACGGCAGTCGTAACCGTTCCACATCGAGCTTTCGTAAAACACATGTCCAAGACCATCCCACTGCGTGCCGCATTGCAGCGGCATCGTGACCATGTCGTCGGCAGCGCGGATGCCGCGCTTGTCCAGCACACCCGCATACGCATCCGTTCCGGTGCGGATCATGGTGTGAATGGGATTGGTTCGCCCCATGCTCGGGTAAGTGCTCTTGGCGCCCTGCGGGCCGCTTTGATCGAAGTTGAGCGCGAGCGAGATCACCTTGCCTTTACGCACGAGCTTCGCGGCCGCAATGATATCTTCCGGCCGCGTATGATTGAGCGTGCCGATTTCGTCATCGGCTCCCCACTTACCCCAGTTCTTGTATTTCTCAGCCGCCTCGCGGAGGTCCTGGCGCGTGATCTTTCTCCCCATTCGATCCTTCCTTCGTTCAGGCAGTCATGCAATTGGCTCTGGCGCGCTGCATCATGATTGCGCTCCAGAGCCGGCCTGATGATAACATCGAGAAAGGACGAAGGAGAAACGCCATGCGTCGAGTGATCGGGTGCCTCTTTGCGCTTCCGCTAACGCTCTATGCCATCGGCCAACAGGCGTTGACGCAGACGTATCCGGCACACCCGGCCCGCATCATCGTGCCGTTTTCGGCGGCAGGACCGACGGATGTGATCGCGCGTATTATCGCGCAAAAGCTCTCCGAGGCATGGGGGCAGCAGGTCTATACGGAGAACTTTCCGGGCGCGGGCGGAAATACCGGAATCGTGCTCGCCGCGAAGGCCGCTCCCGACGGCTACAACATGCTCGCAGTGAGCACCGGCTTTATCGTCAATCCAAGTCTCTACGCGAAAGTGCCCTACGATCCGATCGCCGATTTCTCTGCCGTCACTCTGGTTGCAGCATCGCCAAACGTGATCTCAACTCATCCATCGGTCCCGGCGACATCACTTCAGGAGCTGATTGCCCTCATCAAGAGCCATCCAGGCAAATACAGCTTTGCACAGCCAGCCACCGGCTCGACACCGCATCTCGTCGGCGAATTGCTCAAGCTCAAATTCGGGCTTGATCTCGTCACCGTCCCATTCACCGGTGCCGGGCTGGCGATCAACTCCACGCTCGGAGGGCATACGCCCATTGCGATTACCGCGCTGCCGCCGGCCATGGCCACGATCCGGGAAGGCAAGCTGCGCGGCATTGCGGTGCTGAGCACGAAACGGTCGGGCTCGCTTCCCGACGTGCCGACCAACATCGAGGCGGGCGTGCCTGATCTCGAAAGCGATACGCTCACCGGCATCGTCGCGCCGGCGGGCACGCCCAAGGAGATTATCGACATGTGGCAGCAAGAAATCGCGAAGACAGTGATGCTTCCCGATATCAAGGAGCGTCTCGAAGCATTGGGGTTTGTGCCCGTGGCCAACAGCCCTGAGCAGTTCGCGCGGCGTCTGAAAACCGAAATGGCGAAGTGGGGCCAGATCGTGCGCGACGCCCACATAAGGGTGGAATGAGATCATTCGAACGATGAACGAATCTGGAACCTTGCTGCGAGCTACAGGTTGTTTTCATGAGCTACTAATTACGTTGCGACGGAGGATTGAATGGCCCAGGTCATCACGAAATGCCGCTTGACGGGCCATTACATGTTCATGGGAATGGATGCTGATCCAAAGGAATTCCGGCGTTCTGCGGGGCCCTTCACCCGCAAGTTCTGCCCGTTCTGCGCCTGTGAGCATGACTGGTACAAGGAAGATTCGAAATTCCTCAGCCCCAAGCTCGAGCCGCGGGCGCGCGTGCAGCAGGCGAGCTGAAGGGCTGTGTCAGGAAAGCAGCAGACCGGATTGCGCTGAATTGAAAGACCCCGGCCGCGACGGTCCGGGGTCTTCGGCTGAAGCGACTGCGCGGTCGCGAACGCGGGATCGTCACCTCAACAGTCGTTCAACGCAGGTTGGCTGCGGAGGTTCCCGGAAAACCGAGCGCCTGTAACCGCCGGGTTCCTCAGCGTGCACTTCGCCGCTGCATATCCTCCAGCACCGCGCCGGTCGGCCAGCAGTCGAGCTTAAGGCGATGCGCCTTTTGATAAGCACCCACCGCGGCGCGGGTCTGCATGCCGGCCTTGCCGTCGATTTTATCTTTGTACAGGCCGAGCTTGCTGAGCATGCGCTGCATGCTTTCGACCTCAGCGGTGCGCAGTTGCGAATTCTTGCTCCAAGGCGTTTCGAACGGGCGAGGATTGTTGATCCGCTCGCTCAGGTGTCCCACAAATAAGACGTAGAGATCGGAGAAATTGTATTCCTTGATCACATAGTAATTTCGCATGGTGAGAAAAGCGGGACCGTAGATACCTTCAGGCAGAAGCAGCGAAGCAGGCTCACCAAGCTCCTTGGGGTCAGGCTGGCGCCCGTAGGCGAGGGTGAAACCTTGCTTCATCCATTCGCCGACCGGCCGCGTGACCTCCGGAACGCCAATGGTGCAATCGGTACCGGGTGCCACGCGTACTTCGTAGGCCCAGTGAACACCGCGCTGCCAACCCTTGCCGACGAGCTGCTGCGCCGCAGAAGCGAGCGCATCGGGCACGGAATGCCAGATATCCTTCTTGCCGTCGCCATCGAAATCAACCGCGTATTTGTAAAACTCCGAGGGCAGGAACTGCGTTAGTCCCATCGCTCCGCCCCAGGAGCTGCGCATCTCGGCGAGCGTGATGTGGCGCACTTCCAGCATTTTCAGCGCATAGAGCAGCTCCTGTCGAAACATGTCTTTGCGGCGGCCGTAATAGCCCTGCGTGGCGAGCACCGTGATGGCGTTTTTCGGCAGTCTGTAATTGCCAAAGTCCGTTTCGCGGCCCCAGATCGCCAGCAGCACGTTTCCGGGGACGCCGAATTTCTGCTCAATGGCCGCAAGAGTGCGGGCGTGCTCGGCGGTGAGCTTGCGCCCCTGCTCGGCAAGGCGCGTAATTGTGCTTTCCTTGATGTAATCGGCCGGCGTCTGCACAAACTCCGCCTGCCCCCGCGGTGGAGTCCCCTCGCGCCCGGGCACATCGAGGTCGGGCAGCGAAAGATCCGGCTCGAGGCTGCGGGTTGCGTCCTCAAATGTCCGTCGCGAGACACCGAGCGCCTGCGCATCGGGCCAGAGGTCCTGCACCCATTTGCGAAAGCCCGGATCGAGCGCGCTCGCCGAGTTGATGAGAGCCGTCGCAAGCAAAAGGCCGAAGCAGGCCGACGTGCAATTTTTCAGGATCTTCATTCCAGTCCGGGTCTCCGAATGCGAGCGCTGCCCCGGATCGGGGATGCAACGATCGAAGCGTGTGCACGTTGGTAAACCAAGCAAAAGCGCCAAAGGTATGGAGCTTGCATGCAAGTTCCCCTGGAAATCGCCTTTCACAATATGGACAGCTCGGATTGGGCCGAGCAGGAAATCCGCACGCGAGTGGCCGAACTCGAGAGAATCTTCGATCGGCTGGTTTCATGCCGGGTGCGTATTGATCAGCGCAACAAAAGTCTGACCGGCACCATTCCGCCTGTCGTGCGTATTGAGCTTGGCATTCCCGGGCGGGGCGAGATCGTCGTGAGCCACGAGCCCGACCACCTGCTGCGCAAGTACCAACATCCTGACCTGCGCAACGCCATTAACGAGGCATTCCGCGTGGCCGAGCGGCGCCTGCATGACATGAAGGAGCAGCTTGAGGATCGCTCCCAGCGCTCACCGCACGAGGTCGAAAACCAGTCGCTCGGGCAGATTGCGGAAATGCGACCGGAGGAAAATTTCGGATTTTTGCTCACCAAAGAAGGCAGCCTGCTTTATTTTCATCGTAACTCGGTATTGTCTGGAGACTTCGATCAGCTCTCACGCGGCAATGAGGTGCATTATAACGAGGCCATCGGAGACACGGGGCCGATCGCAACCAAGGTGCGCGTGAAGACGGCCGGTTAGCCTCTCTAATCAGTGCAAAATTTGTAGCGGAAGCGGTCGCCGTCCGGTTCGACCCGCCCCGCAGTCGGATGAGGAAAATGGATCGGCAGCACGAATGTGCCGGTGCCGGCGACCTCGCTGAGGAAACGGCGCCGTGAGCTTGCCGCCTGCGCACGATCCCAATCGAATATGGTGGACCAATCCGGCTCGCGGCATTGCAGGGCATGATGCATGAGATCGCCGATCACGACTGCGCGCTGCCCGCCGGCGCGGATGTTGACGCAACAGTGGTGAGGCGAATGACCGGGCGTCGGCGTGAGCCATACCGTGTCGTCCAGCTCAAAATCGTCCTCGACCAAAAGCGCCTGGCCCGCCGCAACCACCGGCTCGCAATTGAACCGCCACACATTGCCGGGAGGGTTCTCGCCCCGGCTGGTCGCCTCTTCCCATGCTGCGTATTCGCGCTTGTGAAACACGTATTTCGCTTTCGGGAAAGTCGGCACCCATCGTCCATTGCGCAGCAGCGTGTTCCATCCGCAGTGGTCGATGTGCAGGTGAGTGCAGAAGACGTAATCAATGTCCTCGAAACGAAGCCCGGCCGCGTAGAAGCCGTCGAGCCATGGCTGTTTGGGAAAATCGAATGGCGGTGGATAGCCCTTGTCCTCCCCCGTACAGGTATCGACCAGAATCGTATGCCTGGGGGTGCGCACGACGAAGGTCTGATAGGTGATGACCATTCGCCCTGAGGCGGGGTCGAACACAAAGGGGTCGAGCTCTCTCAGATGTCTCTCGCCGATTTTGGGGTCGTAGGCTGGAAACATCTCCTCCGGGCGGCGCCAGGGGCCGTCCCGCTCGATAATGCTCGTTATCGTGACATCGCCGATGCCCAGCTTGCGCATGATGCCCCCCAAGAGGTTTACTTGATTACCGGTTGCCGTTCAGCACGATTATTGGCTCGGCTGGCAGGCCAAACTCGGGTGCTATACAATAACTAACCGAGAGGCCGCCATTCTTTACGAGACGCGCAACAGCGGTCCATCATTGCGTCAGGAGATACGGCTCTTGGATTGGCATCGTTGCTCGCTCATCGCGGCAAGTTCTCTCGTCTTCGCGGGCGTGATCGCGCTCGCCGTGGTTTTTGTACCCGTTGCGCTCGACCGGGCTGAAAAGGTCGGCGCTGATGCGCCACGCGGAATGCCCTGGGCACGAGCAGAGACACAGCAGCTCCCGCCGGCAGCGGAGAAAACGACAGCGCTCCCGCCGGTCTCCGGGCGCCCGTTGATCAATTCCGAACTGACCAATTCCGAAGAAGCACAGCGCCCGCTTATGCACGATGAGCGCGCGGAAAGCAGCGAAAGCGGCAGTGCCACTAAATCCGCGTTCGCGCAGCAACCGGAAAGTCTCACTAGTGAGCCACCTGTGACCCCTTCACCTGCGCCGGTACAGGAGCAATCAAGGGCTGTTCAGGAAGAAATGCAGGCGGCCAAGCCGGAGACGATTCCGCGGCCTTCGAAGCTGACGATAGAACCGAGCGTGCCAGCACGTCCGAAGCGATCGTCAGCGCACGCTAGCCGGCCGGTGGCGAAGCCCGCGCGCGCGGCAGACGATAATGCCGAGAAACGAACAAGAGAGGCGCGGCGCGCCGTGCGCAGGTTTGATGACAAGTTGCGCGATCTTCCATTAAATGCCTACGCCAACGATGGCGCCCCGCGCATGATCGTTATCCACCCGACCTCAATCCAGGACTACTATTATTATTCGTCGAGACGGTGAATCGGACGACAAACGAAGGAACTACAGCTCGGCTTCGTCCTCGATCGCTTTTCGGTTCTCGAGACAATAATACCCGGCCAGCCGGCTGAGCCATTTCCGATCCGTCCAGTCCTTCAGGACGCGGCTGACGTTTTCGCGTGCAATGCCCGCCATGGCGGCAAGATCGCTCTGCGTCATTTTCTGCCGAACGAGAATACGTCCCTGTCCGACGTCCCGGCCGAATGCTTCTCCAAGCGCAAGGAGGGAGCGGGCAACCCGGCCCCTGACGGACAGGAAGCTTGTGGCCGCGAGCGCTTGGTTGGTGCTCCGCAACCGCCGCGCCAGCAACACCATGACTTGACGCCACAGCTCGGGGCTCTCCTGACCGAAGCTCTCGAATGCCGTTCTGCTGACGAAGCTCAGCTTCGAATCACGGATTGCAAACACGGATGCCGACCGAGGTGCGCGGTCGATCATCGAGAGCTCGCCTACGACGGCGCCTGGCCCCAATATGGCCAGAATGCGCTCGTTGCCGTTCGGGGCACTGACGCTCGCTTTGAGAAGCCCTTCGTCGATGCGATAGCAGCCATTTCCCTCGTCTCCCGCCATGAACAAGGCCTGATCGGCTTTCAGCGTAAGCGGTCGCGGCTTCGCGAAGAGGGCACCGGTCAATTCGACCGGCAAAGCGCCCAAAACGCCCGTCAAATGAAGATCAGGTTTGTTCATCGCGCTCGATCCATGGCACAGATGTCGGGGCTCATTATAATGCAGCATTTCGCCGAGGGCAGGGATGAAAAGAAAAGAAGGAGCAGGCGAGCAAGCGTGATGCGCACGTCAACACCCCGTGGTGAATTGTGCTCTATGGCCATGAAAGTCGCCATACTTGCCGTGTTTTCGCTGACGCTCACCGCGCTGGGACAACAGGGGGCACCGGCAGGTGCGGCCGAAAGGCTTGCCGACAAGCAGTGGCGCGCGGTCGCGGCTGGCAAGGTTGAGCCCGCCTCCGGCGAAATCAGGATCATGAGCACGGTGACAGGGCGGGTCGCCGATGTCCTGGTCAATGCGAACGACCAGGTATTTACAGGCGAGCTTCTGATCCGACTGGATGAAGCGGACGCGCGCGCACGGCTTGCGAAGGCGCAGGCGCAGTTCGCGATGCAAAAACGCGCGCGCAATGATGAGGCCGTCTCCGGTAAAGCAGCGCAGCGGCGCAAGGCCGAGGATGCAGTTGCTGATAGCGAGAGCGCGGTGTTCGATGCACAAAACGCGCTCGATCTCGCCGCGGCCACAAGACGCCGGGACGGCGCAGCGCAGCCCGGCATTGACCAGGCGCGCGCGAAATTGGCGCGGTTGCAGGATCAGCTCAAAAACCAGCAGATTGAATTGCGCAGGGTCGAGGCACAAGCCGGCATGCCTTTGCTGATGCACGTGGAAGGCCAGTTCAACGTTGCCCGTGCCGAATTGTCGGCGGCCTATGCCGGGGTCGAGAACACGCGCATTCGGGCGCCGAGTCTGGGCAAGGTGCTGCAGGTGAACGCAAAAGCAGGGGAGATTGCGGGCCCCACCTCGACGCAGCCTCTGGTGCTGTTCGGCGATGTCTCGAAATTGCGAGTGCGCGCGGAGGTAGACGAGGACGATTTCGCGGACATCAGCGTCGGCGAGTCGGTTGTCGTGCGCGCCGCTGCCTTTCCGGATCGCGAGTTCAGCGGAAAAGTTTCTTTTATCGCGCCGATTGTGGAGCGGCCGCGCATCAGAACCGGAAAGACAGAGGATGCAAGGGTGGTGGAAACGTTTGCCGAATTGTCTGATGCAGGGCCGCTCCCCGTCGGTATGAAAGTGGACGTTTATTTCATGCCGCAGGCGCAGTCCGAGCCCACGCATTAGCCTAGAGCATGAGGCCGAAAGGTGGGAACTGGTTTTCGGAGAAGCTCGTGCTCCGCCAAACAAGCAGAGCGGAGCACCGACACGGACCGCCATCCCGCTCTGATCGCGCGTGAACTCACCCGCAGCCAGGCTGGGCATCGATATCGGCGGCACGTTCACGGACGTGGCGCTCGAGTGGAGCGGACGACGCTTCACAGCGAAGATTCTGACGACCTCGCGGACGCCCGCAGAGGGCGTTCTCACGTCAGTGCGCGCCGTCATCACCGAAGCGAAGATCGTTCCGCAGGACGTGGAACTGATTATCCACGGAACGACGCTCGCTACGAATGCTCTGATTGAGCGCAAGGGCGCCAAAACCGCCCTGCTCACGACCGAGGGCTTTCGCGACGTCCTCGAGATTCGTCATGAAAATCGGTTTGAGCAATATGATGTGAATATCGATTTGCCGCCGCCGCTCGTGCCGCGGCGACTGCGCTTTCCGGTGCGCGAGCGGGTGGGCGCGCACGGCGAAATTCTGGTCCCACTCGATGAGGCGAGCGCGATGCGGGCGCTCGATCAGCTCACGGCCCATGCGGTTGAGGCAGTCGCCATCGGGTTTTTGCACAGCTTCACCAACCCGGAGCACGAGCAACGCGTCGGCGCTCTGCTTGCCCAGCGCTTTCCGCAAATGGCGGTCACGCTTTCCTGCGAGGTCTCACCGGAAATGCGGGAATACGAACGGTTTTCCACAGCGTGCGCCAACGCATACATCCAACCGGTCATCGGTACGTATATCGCAACGCTTCAGCGCGAGCTGGCGCAGGTCGGGTTCAGATGCCCCTTGGTGTTGATGACTTCGGGCGGCGGTATTACCGCGGCCGAGACGGCAATTCGCTTTCCCGTGCGGCTCGTGGAATCTGGGCCGGCCGCGGGCGCAATTTTTGCCGCCTGCATTGCTCGCCAGCACGGACTGCCCGAGGTCCTATCGTTCGACATGGGCGGTACGACCGCAAAGATTTGCCTCATCGATGCCGGCCGGCCGCAGACAGCGCGGGCGTTCGAGGTTGCGCGGGTTTATCGATTTCTGAAGGGAAGCGGGTTGCCTTTGCGCATTCCCGCAATTGAGATGGTGGAGATCGGGGCAGGAGGCGGGTCGATTGCCCGCATCGATGCGTTGCGTCGCATTACCGTGGGCCCCGACAGCGCAGGCGCGGAACCCGGGCCCGTCTGTTATGGGCGCGGCGGCGGAGAGCCGGCCGTCACCGATGCCGATTTAGTGCTCGGTCGCATTGACCCGGAAACGTTCTCCGGAGGCGACCTTCGTCTGGACGCGAACGGCGCCAAAAAGGCCATTGCAGAGCGCATCGGCGCGGCGCTCGATCTTTCGGCCGAGCACGCCGCGCTCGGGATCAGCGAAGTCGTCGAGGAGGCAATGGCCAATGCAGCGCGCGTGCATGCCATCGAAAGCGGCAAGGATCTGCGCGCGCGCACGCTGGTCGCGTTCGGCGGCGCGGCACCGCTGCATGCGGTCCGGTTGGCAGAAAAGATCGGTATCAGTCGCGTCCTTGTGCCGGCCAATGCGGGCGTAGGCTCGGCCGTCGGTCTCCTCCGCGCTCCGGTCGCCTATGAAATCGTGCGCAGCCGGCGGATGCTTCTCGGCAGCTTCGATGCTGCGTCCGCCAACCGCCTGTTCGGAGAGATGCGCGCCGAAGCAGAAAATATCGTCCGGCCCGCTGCCCCAATCGCCAATCTGGTCGAGCGGCGCTCGGCTTTCATGCGTTACCGAGGCCAGGGACATGAGATTGCAGTCGAACTCCCCGTACGCCTGTTCACAGCCGAGGATGCATCGCTCATCCGCACGATGTTTGAGAAGGCATATCGTACCCTCTATAGCCGGACGATCCCGCACGTTGAGATCGAGATTTTGAGCTGGGTGATTGCCCTGAGCGCGCCTGCAGAAGGTCACCTCGCCGATATCGCTCCGGAGCAGCCGGTCGAGCCAAAACCCCGCACTCGCAGACCGGTGTTCAATCCGGAGACTGCCGAGTTTGGCGACGTGCCCACTTACTGGCGAGACGATCTTGGTCCGGGGGCGCGTATCCGGGGTCCCGCAATCATCGCCGAGCGCGAGACATCCACGGTTGTGGGTGCGGCTTTCGACGCGCGCATCGACAGGTTCGGCTATATTGAGCTCACCCGGCGCGAAGGCTGATCATGGTCGCACGTGCAAACGCGGCACTCGCCCAGATACACACGCAAATAATGTGGAGCCGCCTGATCGCGGTCGTGGAGGAGCAGGCGCAGACGATGCTGCGCACCGCGTTCAGCACTTCCGTGCGCGAGGCCGGAGATCTCTCAGCGGGCGTGTTCGATCGCCACGGGCGCATGCTCGCCCAAGCCGTCACAGGTACCCCCGGCCACGTCAACTCGATGGCAAATGCGGTGCGACATTTTCTCGATGTGTATCCGCTCGCCACGATGAAACCCGGAGACCATTACATCACCAACGATCCCTGGCTGACATCGGGGCACTTGCACGACATTACCGTGGTGACGCCAAGCTTCTATTGCGGCGAGCCCGTCGCCTTGTTCGCCAATACGATCCATGTCGTCGATATCGGCGGGCTCGGCATGGGGCCGGATGGACGGCAGGTGTTCGAGGAGGGTCTGGCCATTCCCATCATGCCGCTCGCCCGTGCCGGGGCTATGAACGAGGATTTGCTCAGGCTCGTGCGCGCAAATGTGCGCGAGCCACTGCAGGTCGAGGGGGATATCTATGCCACCGCAGCATCGAATGACGAGGGCAGCCGGCGCCTGATCGAGATGATGAATGAGTTCGAGATAGCCAATCTTGACCGGCTTGGTGATTCGATCGTGGATGCATCACGCGAAGCGACACTCGAGCGCATTCGC
>Ga0134128_10005410_pt1 | contig 15476 bp, 10 predicted proteins | sample KB31754_FD_96462 | JGI IMG/M metagenome (GOLD analysis project Ga0134128, IMG submission 96462) | Terrestrial soil microbial communities with excess Nitrogen fertilizer from Kellogg Biological Station, Michigan, USA - KB3-175-4 | ecosystem: Environmental > Terrestrial > Soil > Unclassified ...
CCGGGCCGGCCCCGGTGCCCGTCGTCACCGCTCCGCCGGCCGCGTACGTCTGGACATCGTCGGTGCTGCTGACCTCCCTGACCGTGCCCTTCGGCCCGGCACTGAGCGACATGGGGTCGCCCGTGTCACCGGCGTGGCTCCACAGCCTCTGGCCGGTGCGGTAGCCGAACGCGGTGATGCTGTTCTGCTCGGTCACCGGGTCGGCGACGGTCGGGCTCACCACCTGGATCCAGGTCCCGGCCACCACCTCCCGGCCCGACACCGCGACGCCGCCAGGCACGGGCGGGTTGCCGTCGGTCACGGGCAGGGTCCGCGACCACAGCACCCGGCCGCGGGCGGGGTCCGCGAGCGTCACCCGGCCGCCGTTGCTGTCGTAGCCCCCGCTGACGATGGTGGCGTTGACGGCACCCACCACCCAGCCCTCGGCTGACTGGCCGGTGGCGCTGCCTATCGTCAGGGACACCGGCAGCGCGCCCGGCTCGGGGATGCTGACCGCCGCCGATCCGTTGCTGTAGCGCAGGCCGGTCAGGGTATCGGCCACCTTCTGGGTCGGGTCGGTGAGCTCGGCCACGGCCAGCTCGCCCCGGTGGTCATCGGCGGCCGTCAGCACCGGGTAGCCCGGCGTGCGGAGCTGCCAGCGGATCCGGCCGGTGGCCGCGTCGAACATCAGCACGTGACCGTCAGGCGGCCCCGGCGTGCCGAGGTCGGTCGGGGTGTCGCTCCAGGCCAGCGCCACGGCCGTACCGCCCTGCACCGGGGTCAGGTCGAGCAGGCGACCCCACGGCACGCCGGTGGAGTAGGTCCAGGCCTGCCGCGCGGCCCCGCCGGAGGTGATCGAGAGCCCGCGGACGGTGGACATCGATCCGAAGGCGCCGATGTCGTCGTACTGGTACTGCGGGTCGCCGGTCTCGTTCCCGATGATCAGGCGGTTGCCGGCGATCGCCAGCTGCGTCACGTAACCCGGCTCGAGCTGGTGATACAGCATCCGCCCGGTCCTGGCGTCGAAGACCGAGACGAACGTGCCCATATGCAGGCGCGAGCCGGGCACGTCGAACGCCCAGGAGCAATGTCCGCAATTCAGCTCGAAGGTCATGTTGGTGCCGACCGTCTCGGCCACGGCCACGTCCAGGCGCCCGTCGAGGTAGCCGACCGCGGCCGGGTTCACGTCGTTCACCAGGCCGGTCCCCGCCCCGGTGAAGCCCAGCGGATTCAGCGGATCGGTGCCCCAGGCGAGCTGCGGCGTCTGCGTGAAGCCGCCGGAATTCTGCCAGGTCAGGTGCCAGTCCCGGTACAGGGCCTGAGTGCCGTCCTGCCAGGCCGCCTGGCCATCGGCGCGGACCATCTCCAGCGCGCCGAACTCGTGCACGACGAGGTAGCCACCGCCGGGGGCGTTCAGCGTGCGCACGTCGCCGGTGGCCGCCTCCTGCACGCGGGCGGCGTGCAGCGTCACGCTGTCGGCGCTGGCCCGGGCCGGGACGCTGCCCGCTGACACGGCGACCGCCGTCAGCAGGCTCAGCACACTGGAGATGGCCACGACACGGCGCCGACCCATGCGATCCTCCCGGCCTCACGACACTCGAGGTTTGTCACGTTACGGGCAAATCGTGTTGTGTTTGATGGTGCTGTGGGTGCGTAATAACGGCATGTCGTAAATGCGACAGGAGCGTGAGCCATGCTCGACGGTCTCGGCCTGACCCCCGATCAGGAGACCGTGTACGTTGCGCTGCTGGACGTGTCATCCGCCACCGAGACGGAGCTGCGCGCCCGGTGCCTCGGCACGCCGGTACGGCCGGCCATCGCCGCACTGGAGCGGGCCGGCCTGGTGTCCCGGCTGACCGGGACGCCCATCCGGTACGCGGCCGCGCCGCCGGACGTGGCCCTGGAGCTGCTGGCGCGGTCCCGTGAGCAGGGCCTGGCCCGGGCCCGGCTCTCGGTCGCCCAGCTCGCGGGACGCTATCGCCGGGCCCGTGCCACCACCCAGCCGCACGAGGTGATCGAGGTCGTCACCACGCGCGAGGCGACGGTGCGGCGATGGGAGCAGCTCCAGCGCTCGGCCCGGCGGCAGGTGCGCTCGTTCGACCGCCCGCCCTATGTCTCGCCCTCGACCAACCCGGTGGAAGAGGAGATGCTGCTGTCCGGAGTCGCCTACCGGTGCGTCTACCACCCGGCCGGGTTCGCGCTGCCCGGCCGTCCCGCCGCCGTGCGGACGATGGTCGCGGCCGGGGAGCAGGCCCGGGTGACCGAGAGCGTCCCGGTGAAGATGTTCATCGCGGACGACCAGGTCGGCCTGATCCCGCTGGAGGTCGACGGCAGCGCCGAGTCGAGCCTCATCATCCGCGCGTCCTCGATGCTCGACACGCTCATCGCGCTGTTCGAGCTGGTCTGGGAGCGCGCGGTGGCCATCCACGCGGACGGCGACCTGCCGTCGGGCGAGTCCGGGCCGACCGGGGACGAGTCCGCGCTGCTCGGCCTGCTGGCCGCCGGCCTGACCGACGGCGCCATGGCCCGCCATCTCGGCTCGCACCCGCGCACCGTGCAGCGCCGGGTGCGCGAGCTGCTCGACCGGCTCGACGCCGGGACGCGGTTCCAGGCTGGATTGCAGGCCGTACGCCGCGGCTGGCTCTAAGCCGCGCCGAGGCCTCGCAGTCAGCCAGCGCTGAGCCATTTCTCGGCGGATGTGAAGACGCAAACGTATTGCTTACGTGAGCGGTGATGTCACAGCCGGCCTTTAGCCGCCCTGGCACGGTCAGTCCCAGGACGTGTGCAAGGGAGAAAGCTGTGACACGCTACAACCGCTATGACGGTCGCTCGGCGACCTGGAAGCTCAAGGCCGCGGCCGGCGCGCTAGTCCTGGCCGGCGGCGTGGCCGGTGGAGTGGCGATGACCCACCACTCCACTCATGCCACCACGGTCCACGACGCGGCGTTCCAGTTCGGCTTCGGCGAACACGGGTTCGGCCCGATGCTGAACTCCGCCATGAACGGCTTTTCCGGACCCTTTGGCTCCGGCTTTGGCCGGCACCGGTCGCTGGAGGAACTGGGCGCCTTTCATGGCTTCGGCGGCCAGTTCAGCTTCTGGTCGCACCACCAGTTCAGCCGGCTGGCCTTCGAGCGCGGCCAGGTCGTATTCATCTCGCACCATTTCCTGATCGTCCGGAGCCTGGACGGCCGGCTCACGGTCTGGCGGATCAACGGCGGCACCACGGTGCGGGCGGTGACGCCGATGGGGATGGGCACGACGGGCACTCAGACCGTGACGCCGACCCCGACGGTCAGCGCCCCGGTGACCCCGCCCGTCACTCCCCCGGTGACGACCCCGGTCACCCCGCCGGTGACGACCCCGGTCACCCCGCCGGTGACGGCCCCGGCCACCACCCCGGTCGCCACCCCGACGACGGTGACCCCGACCGTGACGCCCACGGTGACGCCGACAACGCCCGTGACGGTCCCGACGCTGACCAGCAGCGTCGCGGTCCAGGCGGTCACCGGCGGCGTCTCGGTGTCGGCGATGGTGAACAGCACCGCGGCGGCCCAGCCCGGCACGACCACGGTCTCGGTGACCATCGGCGGGACCACGATCACGGTGACGGTTACCAATACCGCCTCGGTCGCGCGCACCGCCACGGTGACCACGCCGACCACCACCGCGACCGTCCCGACGGCGTCGCTGACCTGGCACAACGGCCTGGTCCCCGGTGATCTCGTGATGGTCGCCGGGCACGTGTTCGGCCACCGTCACGTGGCTCAGCTGGTGCTCATCGAGCCGGCCACCACCGCCACGCCCACGCCGACCCCGACCCTGACCACCCCGGCGGTCACCCCGACCGCCACGGTCAGGCCGACGGTCACCCCCACCACTCCGGTCACCCCGACCCCGACGGTGACCACAACCACGCCCGCCACCGGCACCACTCCCGCGCCGACGACGTCCGCGTCGACGACGCCAGTGCCGAACTGGTGAGCTGACCACCCCGGCGCAGCGGTGCCCCCGGCCCCGCGCTTGGCCATGACGCCAGCGAGCCGCCCCGCGCCGCGCAGCAGCGCGGCGCGGGGTCGGCCGCGCCGGGACCGAGTACCGGCGGGATGGCCGACAGGTGACGGCGAAGCGCGCGACAGCGAGGCCTGACATGACACCACCTAGCCACGATGAGCCCCGGCACAGGACGGCGGCCGGGCCGGTCTCGCGCCACCGCGGGCCGGCCGGCCCCGGCGCCGCCGCCACCCTGCGCGCCGGGGACGTGGAACTGGACCTGGTCCGGCGGACGGTGCACCAGGCCGGGCAGCCGGTCGAGCTCAGCCCGACCGAGTTCCGGCTGCTGGCCTACCTCATGCGCAACCGCGGCCGGGTCCTCACCCGCGAGCAGATCCTGGGCAGCGTGTGGAGCGACGGGGCGGCCCGCCAGCCCCAGATCGTCGACACCTATGTCAGCTACCTGCGCCGCAAGCTGCGCCCGCGGCTGATCCGCACCGAGCGGGGGGCGGGCTACTGCTTCGGCCAGCCCGTGTCCCCGCCGGCGCCTCTGGCCGAGGCGGCGAGATTCGGCGCGATGCGGTACGGGCCGGGCATCCTGTAGCGTCGCGGTGTGACAGCTGGCATCCGCGGGCGGCTGCGTTCCGCCATGATCATCGGCGGTCTGACCGCCGGAGCGGCCGCGTTAGCGAGCGCGGCCTACCAGGAGGCGGCCGCGGCCAGGGACCGGCGGCGGTTCGCCCCGCTCGGCCGCCTGGTCCGCGTCGGTGACCGGAGGATGCACTTACTCGAGGCCGGGCAGGGACCGCCGACGGTGGTGATCGTGCCCGCGCTGGGCAGCGGCGTCCTGTCCTGGGAGCGCTTCCAGGCGGAGCTGGCCACCGGGATGCGGGTGGTGGTGTACGACCGGCCCGGCATCGGGTGGAGCGATCCGCCGGATCGGGGCAGGCGGACCTGCGATGACCAGGCCGAGGAGCTGCGCGCGCTGCTGGACGCGGCCGACGTCGAGCCGCCTTACGTGCTGGTCGCTCACTCCCTGGGCGGCATCTTCGCCCGACGGTTCGCGGCCCGCTACCCGGAGACGGTGGCCGGCCTGGTCCTGGTCGACTCCAGCCACGAGGATCAGGCCAGCCGCCTGGGCCGGCCCGTCTACTACCGCAGCGTGCTGCGATGGCAGTGCTATGTCCTGGGCCTGCGGCGGCTGCGCGCGGGCCTGGGGCTGCTCTCCGAGCTCGACGATGACACGGCCAGCGAGGCGGTGCCCGAGCACGCGCCCGCGTACCGGGCCAGCATGCTGTCCACTCGCGGGCGCCGGGTGGTGGTCCGCGAGCTGCTGCTGATGTCCAGGCTGTCGGAGTCGCCTCCGCCGCTGGGGTCGCTGCCGCTGACCGTGATCACCGCGGGCCAGCAGCAACTCGCGGACTGGCAGGAGATGCAGGACGAGCTGGCCGCCCTGTCCGCCGACAGCGTGCATATCGTGGCCGAGGGCGCTAGCCACTACGTGCACCTGGACGCCCCGGAGCTTGTCATCCAGGCGGTCAAGGACGTCGCGCGGCGGGCCGGGCTGGCCTAGGGACGGATTGGACCGTGCTGCGGTCGGCCTGATTACTCGAAAAGGGAACGGATATCGTCGGCGCTCAGCGCGGCACCGAAGGCGTTGCCGCTGTCGATGACGCTGGAGAACAGCTCGGCCTTGCGCTCCTTGAGCGCCATCACCTTGTCCTCGATGGTGCCGGCCGCGATGAGGCGGTAGACCATCACGTTCTTGGTCTGGCCGATGCGGTGGGTGCGGTCGATGGCCTGGGTCTCGGTGGCCGGGTTCCACCAGGGGTCGAGCAGGAAGCAGTAGTCGGCCTCGGTCAGGTTCAGCCCGAATCCGCCGGCTTTCAGGCTGATCAGGAACACCGGCGCGGTGCCCTGGCGGAAGTCCTCCACCACGGCGGCCCGGTCGCGGGTCTTGCCGTCGAGATAGCAGTATGCGATCCCCTCGGCCTCTAGGCGCTCGGCGACGAGGCGCAGGAACCCGGTGAACTGGCTGAACACCAGCGCCCGGTGGCCGCCTCCGGCGACATCGCGCAGGTGCTCGAGCAGCACCTCGATCTTGGCGCAGGGGATCTCGTAGTGGACCTCGTCGACGAGGCCGGCGTGCAGGCTGAGCTGGCGCAGCAGGGTGAGCGAGCGCAGGATCGTGAACCGGTTGGCGTTCATGTCGTGGATCAGGCCGAGGATCTTCTGCCGCTCGCGCTGCAGGTGGGTCTGGTACACCTTCTTGTGCCGCGGGTGCAGGTCGACCTCGAGCACCTGCTCCTGCTTGGCGGGCAGGTCGGCGGCCACCAGCTCCTTGGTGCGGCGCTTGACCAGGGGCCTGATCCGCCGCCGGAGCTGGCCCAGCAGGTCGGCCTGGCCGTCGCGCTCGATGGGCCGGGCGTAGTAGTCGCGGAACCGCTCGGGGCGCGGGAACAGGCCGGGCGCGGCGATGGACAGCAGCGCCCACAGCTCCATGAGGTTGTTCTCCATGGGGGTGCCGGTGATGGCCAGCTTGAACGGGGCGGGCAGCCGGCGGGCGCACTGGTAGATCTTGGACTGGTGGTTCTTGGCGAACTGGGCCTCGTCGAGGATCAGGCCGGACCAGCCCAGCTCGGCGTAGCGGTCGAAGTCGATGCGCAGCAGGGCGTAGGAGGTCACGACGACGTCGGCCCCGGCCACCAGCTCGGCCAGGCTGATGCCCCGCCGAGCGGCGGTCTCGGCCACCGCCACGACGGCCAGCCCGGGGGTGAACCGGGCCGACTCGGCGGCCCAGTTGGACACCACGCTGGTCGGGGCGACGATGAGGAACGGCGGCAGGCCGGGCACGGCCTGCCGGGCGTGCGCGATCAGCGCCAGGGACTGGAGCGTCTTGCCCAGCCCCATGTCGTCGGCCAGGATGCCGCCCAGGCGGTGCTGCCACAGGAAGGCCAGCCACCGGAAGCCGTCGAGCTGGTAGGGCCGCAGCCGGGCGCCGAGCCCGGCGGGCGGGTCGGCGGTGCTGGGGGCGGCCGCCAGCAGCCCGTCCACCTGCCGCTCCCAGGCCGTGGCCTGGCTGGTGACGACGCCGATCTCGGTCAGCTCCTGCCACAGCCCGGCCTGGAACCGGCTGATGCGCAGGCCGTCGCCGGCGGGCGGGGCGTCCTGCAGGCCGCGGGCCTCCTCGATGAGCCGGGCCAGGGCCTGGAGCTCGGGCTTCTCCAGCGAGAAGTAGGCCCCGTCGTCGAGCAGCAGGTAGGTCTGGCCCTGGCTGAGGGCCAGGAACAGGTCGGCGAACGGGATCTCGTGGCCCTCGACCAGGATGGTGACGCCGAGGTCGAACCAGTCGGTGTCCCCGGCCACGGCGCCCGCGGACAGGCCGATGCGCAGCGAGTCGTCGGCGGCGCGGTAGTCGACCGGCTGGCCGGTGATCTCGACCAGGATCCAGGGGTGGTCGGCCAGCAGCGGCAGCAGCTCGGTGGTGAACAGCATGGTCTCGACGCCGCTGAGGTGGGCGCTCTCTGGCAGGCCGGCGAGGTTCAGGCCAGAGAAGGGGGCAGGGGAGGCGGGCGGGGCAGGGATCGCGCGCAGCAGGCCATAGCGACCGAGCGGCAGGTCCAGGCTGGCCAGCAGCATCCGCTCGGTTTCCAGGTCGCGGTAGACCGCCTCGGTGAAGCGGGCAGGGGAGGGGGGTGGGGGCAGCGGGGTGCGGTGCTGGGTCTCGCCGACCTGGTAGGCCCAGGCCCAGCCGACCTCGACCTCGTGGCCGGCACCGTAGCAGACGGACAGCACCAGGGTCGGGTCGGAGATCTCCGGCGGGGTGAAGGAACCGTCGGAGGAGATCACCGTGGCCGTCCGCCGCAGCCGCGGGTAATAGTCGTCGCGGAACCGGGGCAGCTCGGCGGCCGGGATCTCCAGCCGCTGGCCGGCCAGCGCCATCCGCTGCACCGCGGCCGGGACCGCCCTGGCCAGCCGGGCCAGGCCGAACCGCCAGGCGCTGTAATCGGGGCTGCGGCCGGCCTCGTCGGGGTCGACGTAGACCAGGCCGTGCCCCTCGCTGCCGAGGAAGGCCAGCGGGCGCAGCGCGGTGCTGGTCTCCTCGATGCGGACGACCGGGGTGACGGCCAGGGACTCGGGCGAGCTGCGGGTCACGTCCAGGCACAGCTCGGCGTACTCGCTGGCCGGCACCGGCCCGAGCTTGCGGCCGTAGACGAGCTCCACGCCGGCCGCGGCGGCGCGGTCCAGCAGCGGCCAGAGCTGCCCGGACTCGAACGCGGTCAGGTCGATGGACTTCTCTTCGCCGAAGCCGCCATAACCGTGAAAGGCGGGCTGGCCGGTGGAGTGGTACACGGCGTACAGCTCCTGGAGCAGCCGCACGGCGTCGGCCCGGTAGCCGCCCTGGAAGCGCAGGCCCTCCAGCCGGGACCAGGCCAGCGGGCCGGCCACCCAGTTCCCGCTGCGGCCGGGCTGCACCAGCTTGGCCTGGAGCTTGAGCGGCTGGCCGCCCGTGGCCTGGACGCGGCCGGGACGGCCGGCCGGGGACAGGGTCAGCTCCATGGCCAGCCGGGTCTCCTGCTCCGCGGCGACGGGCCGGGCCGGCGCGCCGGCCAGCAGCGACTCCAGTGACTTCTGCCAGGAGACCGGCTCGGGGGACAGCGCCCTGGGGGCCGGGACGGGCCTGGCGTTGGTGCCGGCCAGGATCAGCGCGACCACGTGCTTGCAGTTAAAGCCGACCGGGCAGCTGCACCGCCCGTCCTCGAACTGCGGCGGCAGCTCGTCGGCCAGCATGAAGAACGCGGTGGTGGAGTAGAACTCGCCGGTACGGCCGCGCACGCTGCCGCACAGGGCGCTGCGCGAGGCGTCCCACCACACCTGGGCGACGGCGCCCTGCTGGAAGTAGGCCACGCCCCTGGCGTAGCTGGGACCGCCGACGATGTCAGCCAGTCCGGTGGTATCAACCTCGGCTAGCACGCGCCTCATGCCCGGAAGGTATCTCCGCCCGCCGACACTTCGCTGGCCGAACACGCCGGCCGGCACCACGATCTGGCCCGATCCGGCCCGATCGGCCGCCCGCCCGCTGACGGGTAAGGGATTTACCAGGTGCTCCACTAGGCTGGCAGCTGATGAAGTCCGAGCTCCGGCCTCGCGATCCCGGCGTGCCACCGCGTGCGACGCTAGTGGCCGCCGACGCTCCGTCGGTGCTTCGCACGATGAACCAGCGGCTGTTGTTCGAGCTGCTGTTCAGCAGCGGGCCGGTGACCCGTCCGCAGCTCGCCCGGCTCAGTGGCCTGTCCCAGCCGACCGTGATCGCGGCCCTGGCTGACCTCGAGAATGGCGGCCTGGTCAAGGCGGTCGGGCACGCCCGTACCGCGCCCGGCCGCGCGCCGATGGTGTTCGAGGTCGATCCCACCGTCGGCGCCGTCGTCGGCGTCGACATCGGCCGCGTGTGGCTGCGGCTGCTGGTCACCGACCTGGCCGGCAACCGGCTGTGCCAGCTCGACCGGCGCAACACGGCCAAGGACCCCGACACGATGATGGACGCGGTCGTGGAGCTGGTGAACCAGGGCGCGGAAAAGGCGGGCATCGGGCCGGACGCTATCACCCACACGGTGGTCGGCAGCCCTGGCGTCTACGGAGCCGATAGCCGGCAGCTCCGGTTCGCGGCCAACCTCCCCGGCTGGGGACGCCTGGCCGTGGCCGCCGCGCTGCGCGAGCGGCTGGACGGGGAACTGACCGTCGAGAACGACGCCAATCTGGCCGCGCTGGGTGAGTACACCTACGGAGCGGGCCAGGCGACCCGCCAGTTCGTCTACCTGACGATCGGCACCGGCGTCGGCATCGGCATCGTGCTGGACGGCAAGCTCTACCGCGGCAGCAACGGCTCGGCGGGCGAGATCGCCTACCTGCCCGTGGGCGACAAGCGGCCCAAGCCGCGCCGCGGCGGCTCGCCGCGCGGGATGCTGGAGGAGTCCTTCGGCGCCGCCGCGCTCGTCCAGCGGGCCAAGTCGGTCGGCATGACGGGCCCGCTGAACGCGGCCCGGATCTTCACCGCGGCTCGCGCTGGCGATGACCGGGCCATGGAGGTCGTGCTGGCCGAGGGCCGCGCCCTGGCGTTCGTGGTCGCGAGCATCTGCGCCCTGCTCGATCCGGAACTGATCGTCGTCGGCGGGGGCATCGGGCAGAACCTCGACCTGCTCGAGGCCAGCATGGCGGAGGAACTGGCCAGGCTGACCCCGGCCCGGCCGGCCATGGCGGTCGGCGACCTCGGGCGCGACGCCGTCGTGGTCGGCGCGATCGCGCTGGGCATCGAGCGGGCCAAGGAGGCCGTGTTCAAGGCGAAGATCGGGTGACCGCCGGCGCGGCATGACGCCGCGCCGGCGGTCACGCGGTGCGATCGGGATTCACTCGGTGGCCAGGGTCCCCGGTTCTGGCGCCTCGAACGACGAGACCATGGTCGGGTGCGCTCGCTGCTCGTCGTGCACGAGCACGTTCTCGGCCGTGTCCGTGCCGTGCGCGAGCACGTAGTAGACCACCGCCGAGACGATGATCCCGACGAGGAAGGAGATGTCGGCTCCGCCGAGCGCCTTCGTGGCCGGCCCCTCGTAGAAGCTCAGGTTGTAGAACGGAATCATGCTCACGGCGCCGACCGCGTACGCGGTCAGGCCCCGCCAGTTCCACTGCCCGTAGATGCCGTTGGCCTTGAACAGCTCGCTGATCACGTACTTGCCGCGACGCACGAGGTAGTAGTCGACCAGGTTGATCGCGGTCCACGGGATGAGGAAATACAGGATCAGCGTCACCAGCGTGTTGTAGTCCGCCACCAGGTTGTCCGGCACGGCGGAGGCGATGATGGAGGAGACGATGAACACGCCGATGGCGGCCCCGATCCGCCATCTCGCGTTCGGCCTGATCTTCTTGACCGAGTCGATCGCGGTGATGCTGTCGAGCATCGCTCCGTAGGCCAGCGGGGTCAGGCCGATGACAAAGCAGATCAGCGTGAAGGCGATCAGCGCGGTCCCGAATCCGGACAGCTCGTGATTGCCGAAGTCCTGGAAGCTGCCGATCGGGTCCGGCGAGGCGAAGTAACACGCGACCACGGCGCCCAGCGCACCGCACCAGGCCGGGCCGAGGGTGGCGCCGCTGAAGACGTAGCCGATCACCTTGGGCGCCGAGGTCTTCGACGGCAGGTACCTGGTGTAGTCAGCGGTGAAGATGGCGAAGGCGATCTGGTAGCCGGCCGCGGCCGCGAACTGGACCAGGAATGGCGTCCAGGAGAAGCCGGGGAACTTGGCCGCCACCTCGTGCACACCGCGCTCGGACGTGTACATGACCAGCAGGATGTTCACGGCGATGAAGAAGGCCAGGCCGGAGTACCCGGCCCAGCGGTTGAACGCGTGGACCCAGTCGAAGCCGTAGATCGCGATGACCATGACCACCGCGATGAAGATCGGATAGAACCAGATGCCCGCGTTCGTGTTGAAGAGGTGGTTGAACGCCGAGCGGGTGAACAGCGCCGTGGCCACGATGAAGCTGACGTAGATGAAGACGGCCAGCACGAGCGGCAGCACGACGCCCCGGGAGCCGAACTGGGCGCGCGACTGGATCATCTGCGGCAGGCCCAGCCGCGGTCCCTGGTTGGCGTGCAGCGCCATGAAGACGGTGCCAAAGGCCATGCCGGTCACGACGGCGGTCACCGACCAGGCCAGGCCCAGTCCGAGCGCCGGCCCGATAAAGCCGATTCCCGCCGACGTGAGGCTGCAGCCGTTGCCGAACCAGAACCACAACTGCTGCCATGGCTTGCCGTGCCGTTCCGATTCCGGGATGAAGTCGATCGAGTGCTCTTCGATCTGCAGGAGTGACCGGCGGCCACTCGCGGCTTCGGTAGACATTCCCACCCCACTAGCTCTGTGTGTGATCGGCTCTGTGTCGGGCTACTCGGCGAACATCAGGTAGTTGGCCGAGGCGGGAGCCACGGCGGCGGTCTTCACCTTCACCGGGCGGGCATACTCGGCCGTCATCGTGGAGCGCGGCAGCGTGGCCTGGGCGGCGTCCGGCGCCGGGACGGTCTCGAGCAGCTTGATGATCTCCTGGCAGAACGGCGGCACGTCGTTGGGGAGCTGGCCGGTCACCAGGTGGCCATCGACCACGATCGACTGGTCGACCCAGTTGCCGCCGCCGTTGATCACGTCATCGCGCACCGGACCGACGCTGGTGACGCGCCGGCCCTGGATGACGCCGGCCGAGACCAGCACCCACGGCGCGTGGCAGATGGCGGCAACGATCTTGTCCTGCTCGAACGCCTTACGCACCAGGTCGAGCGTGCCCGCGCTGGTGCGCAGCGCCTCGGGGGCCAGCCCGCCGGGGACGACCAGGGCGTCGAACTGGGACGGGTCGATGTCGTCGACCGACACGTCGGCCTGCACCGGGTAGCCGAGCTTGCTGCCGTAGACCTCACCGCTGGCCGGGGCGGCGATGGTGACGCGGGCGCCAAGCTCCTTGAACCGCATGACGGGGTACCAGAACTCGATCTCCTGGTACAGGTTCGCGACGAGAACGACGACGCGAGCTTCTGAGACCTTCACGTGCTGTTTCCTCTCTGATGAAACGCAGGCGGGGGGCGTGCGGCGGGCGATCGGGCGGGATGGGCAGGATGGGCGGGGCGAGTTCAGCCCGCGACCGGGAACGCCAGCAGGCGGCGCGGGTTGTCGACCAGGACCGTGGTCAGCTCCTTCTCGCCGAAGCCGTACTTCTCCAGCCGCGGCGCGAAGCTGTCGTACAGGTAGTTGAGGTCGACATGCTCGTTGAGCAGCACCGGGTCCAGCTCGTCGACCGGGCCGTGGCTGTGGGTGAAGAAGCGGTCGTAGGAAAACACCAGGTGGTCGAGGTAGCCGGCCTGCACCAGCTCGGCGATCGTGCGAGCCAGCAGCTCATCGAATCCGTCGACGCTGTCGTGCCGCCACGGGATGCCGATGTGGTCGATCTGGAGGTTGGCCCCGCGCTTGCAGATCGCCTCCAGCCGGTCCATCCGCGGGTTCACGAACGCGTGGCCGATGATGACCTTGGCCGGGTTGGCGCCCTCGTCCTCGAGCAGGTCCAGGAGCTCGATGCCGGGGTTGGTGACGTCGTAGTCGTTGGGCTCGGTGTGGGTGTTGATCGCGCAGCCGATCAGCTTCTGGGTGCGCCCGGCCGCGCGGGCCGCGCGCTCCTCGCAGGCCGTGATGCGCAGGCCGTTGGGCTGGACCGGGCTGGTGCCGTCGGGCTCGGTGCCCGACCCGACCGCCACCTTCATGATGCCGGCCTTGATGTCGGTGAGGGTGTTGGCGTAGGCCATGCCCTCGGTCAGGTCGCGGCGGAAGTACTCGGCGATGTAGTCGATGTCCTGGCACTTCCAGTGCTCCGGGTAGCCGAAGATCTCCGGGAAGAAGCCGGTGGTCGCGACGACGTTGTAGCCGCTCTTCTGGGCCGACTTGAGGATCAGGTGCGGGTTGCGCCCGACCTCGGCCGGGGTCAGGTCGACGATGCCGGTGATGTTGTGCGCCTCGCGGCCGGCGATGAGCTGCCGGGCCACGTCGTCGGATACCCGGTCGACGTCATAGATCTGGCGGTGATCGTATTCGCAGCCGGAGTTGGCGTAGATGAAGTGCTCGTGGGTGAGCGTGATCCCCATCTGGCCGGGGTCGATGTCACCGGTCACGGTGCGGATGATCATGGTCATCGGGCGGGCCCCTTCCCTGCTATAAGCTCCCGAGCGCGGCGGCGTCGATGGCGTTCACGAACGCCGGCAGGTCGTCGGCGCTCGCGGCGGTGACGATCGCCTGGTCGGCGTGCACGGTCTCGGCGGCCCGGCTCGCGCCGAACCCGGACAGCGAGCCGGCCAGGGCGTCGCCGCCGGCTACCGTGCGGTCCTGCAGCAGCCCGGCGGCACCGAGGAGAGCGACCCCGTCTCCGATGGCCGCGACCACGCCGCCCGCGTCGTGGACGGCGCGCAGCAGGTCGCGCTCGGCCGCGGTCAGCTCTTCCTCGGCGGCGTCGGCGGCGTCGGCGCCGTCGAACGAGGGCGCCCGGCCCGGAACGATCAGCACGGTCGGCACCGCGCCCTCCCCCACGATCCGGTCGGGGATTGCCGGGTAGCCGACGCCGCCCAGGTGCTCCACGGCCGCTCGGCCGACCAGGCTGGTCGTGGCGCCGACCTCGCGGTAGCGCAGCAGGGGATACCAGAGTTCGAGTTCCTGATAGCGGTGGCGGGTGAGGACGGCGACGTCCAGGTCGGCCCGGGTCATGGCGGCTCCTGGTGTCTGGGCTGGCAGAGTTTTAGATGCCACAGAATTGCTCCTTTCTAGGAAGTGACCGCTTCGAACGTGCTGCCGTTCGAGACGCTGGGCTGGCCGCGGCCCCGGTGGCCGAGGAAGAGCATTCCGCCGTGCAGGACGCTGCGGGCGCCGAGTTGGGCCGCGCAGGTCCGCCCGTACTGGCCGTCGCGCAACCGGCCTTGGAGCAGGCGGTCCGCGAAATACGCGTTCGACATCACGCCGCCGCCGAGTACCACCAGTTCCGGATCGAGGGTCACGAACAGCAGCTCGATGGCGCGGGTCAGCAGCTCGATGGCGTGGCCGGCGATGGCGGCGCTGGCCGGATCGCCCCGGCGGGCGGCGGACAGCACGTCCCTGGCGGTGACCGCACCGCCGGCCGCGAGCGCGGCGGCCAGCGCGGAGCTGGTGCCGCTGGCCGCGGCCTGCCGACCCAGCTCGGCCAGCGCCCACCCGGACGCGTAGGCCTCCAGGCACCCCGAAGACCCGCAGGTGCAGGGAATACCCGGCCACTCCACCGGGGTGTGGCCGAGCTCGCCCGCGGCGCCGTGGGCCCCCTTGAGCAGCGCCCCGTCGACCAGGATGCCGACGCTGATGCCGGTGGAGACGGTCAGGTAGATGACGTTGGAGCAGCCGCGCGCGGCCCCGGCCGTGGTCTCGCCCAGCAGCCCGCACACCGCGTCGTGCTCGATGCGGACCACCGCTCCGTCGAGCCTGCTGCTCAGCTCGGCGGCCAGCGGGAAATCGACGAGCGGCAGGTTGGCCGCGCGCAGGACGGTGCCGGATTCGCGATCGAGGCGACCGGGGACCGCGACCACGACCGATTCGGCCGACAAATCCGGGGCCATGTCCGGGGCGCCGCACAGCTGCCGCGCCGTCGCTCCGATCGCGTCCATCATGTCGGCCGGGCCGGCGAACTGGCTGATCCGCAGCGACCGCTTCCTGGCGATGATGCCGTGGCGCACGATCGCGACCAGGATCTTCGTGCCGCCGATGTCGACCACCACCCCGCTCGACGCTTCGGTGGGCAACGCGGGCAGCGGCACGGTGGCCCTTACGCTGGAGAACAATGGGCGTCCCTGGTGGAGTCGGAATGTGCATCTGATGGAGGCGCCACGGATGGCCGCGCCGGCGCCCCTGGCGCCCGAGCCCCTGGCGCCCGAGCCCCTGGCGCCCGAGCCCCTGGCGCCCGAGCCC